>Ga0193726_1003124_pt1 | contig 10728 bp, 8 predicted proteins | sample H2c1metaG_FD_144928 | JGI IMG/M metagenome (GOLD analysis project Ga0193726, IMG submission 144928) | Soil microbial communities from a riparian zone of the East river system, Colorado, United States - H2c1 | ecosystem: Environmental > Terrestrial > Soil > Riparian zone | place: USA: East River... | reverse complement strand
CTCGGCCTGGATGCCGCCGCGGATGTCGCCGGCACCTGGGTCGGCCGTCATGACCGTGCTGCGCGGCAAGACCCGGAAACCCGCCCTGGTCAGTACCGCCTCGATCCAGTCCGCCCACATACGGTCCTCCGGCACGTAGCTGAGGTAGACCTGCGTGGACGACACGGGCTGTCGTCGAGCGAAGGCCTCCTTGTACTGCAGCCGGAGATCCTCGGCGATCGGCCGCATGGCCGTCACCCGGCCCGCCGTAACCGAGTCGGTAATCCTCTCGAAAGACGAGAGCAAGGAGGCCGGCGACCCAGGGTCATCGCCGAAAGTCGCCAGCGTCTCCTCGAACGCGTAGAAAGGCTTATAGGGAACTTCGACCGCGGCCCAGTACAACGCCGAGCCTTCCGGGGTCATGCCAGCTGGAAACCCCTCGAATTTCATACGGGCCAGCGAGCGGCCGATGTCCAGCTTTTCCTTCTCGCCGTCCTCGATGCGCATCGGCACGGGCAACACGCGGATGTTTCGATCCCGGTATCGCCCGCTGATCTGCCGTGCGACGTCAGCCGCTCCCTCGATGCTCTGATTGCTGAGCGTGAAGCAGATGACCAGGACGTCGGGGATCTCGATCGTGCAGATATCAGCCACGTCGCTCAGCCCGGTACGACTGTCGATCAGAACATAGTCGTACTTATCCTTCATGTCATCGCGGAGGGCACGGAAGAACCGGCCGCCTCCTAGCCGGTCGTAGAAGTTATCCCAGTCCAGCGAGCAGACCGCAGCGGAGTAGTCGCGGTTCTGGCGGCCAGCCGACAGGTAGTCCAGCCGGCCCCCGTCTGGGAAGGCCCACTCAAGCGATACTGCGTGCCGCTCAACCTTCGCGTATTCCAGATGCCAGTCATCGCCGCGTGGCCCCGGCGCCACCGCCGCCGACGCATAGTCGTTGATGATCTCGATGACGCCGGGCGTGGCCGTCAAGGATGACTCGTCCAGGAACGGATGAAAGAATTTATGAAGCCCCGGAGACTCTAAGTCCCAGTCTACGGCCAGCACTCTCTTTCCGCTGGCAGCCAGAATCCAGGCCACATTGGCCATCGCCATCGTGCGGCCGGTACCGCCCTTATACGAGTAGAAAGTTATGATCTGACCTTGGCTGGGCTGGCTCATCAATTGCCTCCTCCGGGATCCTTAGGCTGGGTGCCTCGCAGCCGCGGTCGCTCGATCACGGGACCGGCGGGCGGATGGGCTTCGGCTTCCTTGCGGAAGCGCTTCATCATGATCAGCGTCATCTCCGGCAGGATCTGGCCGAAGTCCTGGAGTGTGGGAATGCCACTCGCGGCCATCTGACAGCGCCGGGGAACCCCAGCCAGCTTGTGCCCCAGCCGCTCGCGCAGCTTCTCCCGGAGATCGGCGGTGGCCGCAGCCAGCCCGGCGTCCTGAACGTTCCAGGGAACCAAGACGCTGACCCACGGCTCCGGGACCTGATCCAGCCAGCTCATCCGCTCCTTATGCTGGTCGGAAAGGCTGACCCAGGCGTCCACCAGGCACAGGCTCGGGGGTACGGGGTGGCCATTGCCGGCCCAGCTCTCGGCGTCATCCTCCAGGCTGCTGATCTGCGGATTGCAGTCCAGGCATTTCCGGGCCAGGTCCACCGCGTAGTCGGCGACCGGCTGGGCCGAGTCGGGCCGGTATGGGCTCCAGGTGCTCGAGGTACTGCCGTAGTACTCGCCGACCCGCCCGGCCGGCAGCGTCGAGGTATCGTGCGCGAGCACCGAAATTCGCAGGTGGCTGTTGCCGGTTCGCCGGGCACTGGCTGGGCCGAAGGCACTCGGCAGCGACTCGAAATCCGCCTTGAGCATCCCGCTGAGGGCATTGTCATCAGCGGGCTCAGCGCTCTGATCGCCGACCGCGATGATCCGCTCAGCCAGCCGGTGCACGGCGCGCCGGTAGTCCGCACCGTATTTCTGCAGCTTCATGATCCCGTAGAATCCGTCAGTCCGGTATCGCTCCCCCAAGGCGGTGTGGTCGAACTGGACGGACTGGGCCACGCCCGGGAGCTTGTCACGGTCGAGGCCGGTCCACAGCGCGGGCACGATCGCGTCGCCGACGGGGCGCCCGCGGGCTTTGCGGGTTATCTCACGGCGGGCAAATGCAAACCATTCCTTGCCGCAATTATCGCTTTCGAAGTACCTTCGCGAGTACAGCGGCACGAAGACACGGCACCTCGCCAGCGCATCAGTCAGCCCCGGCGACCATTCCACGCCAATCTGATTTTCCCGGTCCATGAAGCCAGCCTCTTCGGGTCCGGCATCAGTCATCTGTAAAATGGCATCGCACAGATCTTTATAGAGACGGTAGACCCAGCGATCCGGATCTTCCCGGTCGCGTGGATCTCGCTTGGGGGTTCGTGCGTAGCTGAGAAAGAAATATGGCCTGTCGCCTCGCCCTGACACCACCCTGCGCCTGCCCCCCATCGGCCCGGCCGTTGCCGCGCAGCCGCCTGCGCTGCGGCGCGAGTCATCCGTCATCAGGAACGTCAGGAAGAATGATGATATCCGAGACTCCTGAACATTGAACAGGGGCCGACGGCGAGGTACTGAAAGAGGCTGCTGATACTGATGAGGCTGCTATAAACAAACCGAATGGCGCATCTCGTCGACGAACTGCGCGCCCAGCGACGTCAGTGAGCCAGAGTCGGACAGGGTCTCGATCGCCGCAGCGGTATGTGCTCGCCAGCGCGTGAACTGCTTCCCGGCCTCCCCGGAGGCCGAGTCGGTGGCGACGCGCTGACGCGCACGCCAGAAGTCAGTCACAGCCAGATGCGCATACGTTCCCTGCAGCAGGCCCTCAATCGGGCGCTTGTCCGCCCGCCATGGGGCGTGATACAGCCGGGTGTCGCTGCGGTCGAAGAGATCGTAAAGATCAAGCACGGCGCCGAGCTTCACGTGCTGGAATTCGTGGATCAGCAGCAGGGCGAGGATCACTGGATCAGCGGGCAGCGCTGCCGCGACAGCGCCGAACGCGTTCCGGGCCGCCGCGCTGATGTGATGACCCTCCGGGGATGGAATGAGTGGCGTGACTGTGGTCAGTCCCATGGCCAGGGCCGGGCCGTACATTCCGTGCTCGCGGCCGATCTCCTGCCACGCGGCCAGAAAGCGCTCCTGCCATCGGGCAAACTCGGAGTCGCTCAGCCGCGCCGCGGCCGGCCACTGGTGGGAGTCGCGGTACGGGTCGGTGTCCTCCAGTGCCACGGTCAGGCCGGGCGCGCGGAGCATGCGGACCGGCTGCCACTCGGCCGCCATGCCGGTTCCGGACGCAGTCACGCCGCTGGACCCGCCAGCCAGCAGGTCGGCGCGATCCAGTCGCCAGGAGCCGTCGCCGGAGCGGACGATGACGGCCTGCTCAGTCACGTTTATCGTCGCCGTGGCGTCGATCCTGACTGGACGGCTCGGGCCGGCGCAGTTCAGGAGCAGCCGACCGAGCGTCGGAAGATGCACGGCACCGCTGATAACCGGGACCGTGACCGTGGCCGGCGCCCGGGCCGCGATCGCCGCCACGGCCGCGATCGCGCCGAGATGGGCTAGATCGGTGTCCAGTTCCCTCTGCACGCGGGAATCCTGGCCAGGCGGCACCGCGGCCGCGGACGACTGCAGCCGTGTGAGGCACTCCAGGGCCCAGACCCGGACGTAGGGATGGCTCAGCACGGACTCCAGGGCGTCCGGCTGGGCCGTGTCGATGACACTCAGCACGTCCCAGGCCGCCCGCAGTCCGGCCTGGCGCTCGCCTGATACGGCCGCACTGCTGCTGGCCACCCGGTGCAGGCCGGCGATCAGGGAGCGGCGGAGGCTGCGCTGGGCCTCGATGAGCTGCCCGACCGCTGAGGCGCCGCCCAGGCCCGTGGCCAGTGCCCGGAATTCACGGTCGCCGAGACGGTGGAACCCGGCCGGGGGCGTCGACCCGCCCGGCCTCTGAGCATCGATGTGAGTAATGAGCTTGAGCAGGTCAGGACAGAAAACCGACGGATTGTCGAAGCCGCTGTCCGCCCGGTACCGGTGCGCGTACATGCCTCCGCCGCAGCTTGTGACAACGGGGCAGTCCTGGCAAGTCCGGCACAGCCCGGCCCGTCCTTGCTGACGGGCGATGACGCCGGGGTGCCGGGCTACGACGTCGAGGCTGGTACCGAAGACATCGAAGCCCGTGGCAGGGGCGCCGTCAAAAGCCGCCTTCAGCGAATCGGCCTGCTCATAGGAACCATCAGTCTCTATGACCACCAGGTCAACAGCGCCGAGGCCAAGTGCCTCTGTGAGGCTTTGCCCGCCGCGCAGGGTAGACCGAATCGAATCGAACGTACGGATGGATACCGGCCGACCCGAGGCCATCCAGCGATCAAAGATTGCAATCAGCCAATCACCATACTGAGAGTCCTCGGCCGCCGGGCGCGGGGGAGGGCTGTCCCAGGTAGAATGCGGCAGGAGGAAATCAATCCGGGGCGGCCGCAATTGCATTAACGACTCGTAGACCGTTATCGGGTTATTAGCCACGTCGATCGTGCAGAGCAGTCCGGCATACAGCTTGCGGAACCGCACTGACTGAAGGAGCCCGATCGCGGCTATCACCTTGTCGTAACTGCTCCGCCCGTCGCCGTACCGGCGATGGCGATCATTAGCCATGCGGTCACCGTCGATCGAGATACCGACCTTGATGTCATGCTCGGCGAAAAGCTCACAAAATTCCTCGCTGAGCAAGACGCCGTTCGTGTGCACGCGCAAGTCAAGGGCGCACACCGGGCGCAATGCGGCCCGGAACTCGGTGATGAGCCGCCGCATCCGGGCCGGGCCGGCCAGCAACGGCTCTCCCCCGTGCAGGACCACCTGAACAGCCGGAAGCTCATGAGCGACCGCGTGCTCAGCAATGCGCTGCGCCGTCTGCGCGACGACAGCATCCGGGATGGCCATGGGGCGGCCGCGCCAGCTCTGGTCGGCCGCCTCGTAGACATAGCAGTGATCACAGGCCAGATCGCACCTGCTATGAATCTTCAGGACAAACTGCCGAAATGCCCGCACGGTGGCCACACCGGACGAACCGGCCACCCCGCTCACATAACTTCCTTAGATAGCCGATTGAAATGATGCTACCGGGACTGCAGTTGCCTGCTCAGGCTTCGGAAGAATGCGGCCAAGCGTCTCGTCGCTATTCACGTCACTCATGGCCGACAATTCGGCTAGGGGCACATCTCGCGAGTCGAGAACTCTTGACGGGCCCGACAGGTCAGTCTTAGGCATAAATGTGTCACTCCTTGGGCGCGCACGATTATTTGTGGCTGCCCGTCCGGCTTCGGACGAGTGGACTGGACGCGGTTTTGCAACCAGCAATCATCGACTCTCTACCCGAGGAGCCACGGGCAAACCCTACAGGATCACCGGGTAGCTCGCGCCCGACTAGGATCGGATACCTCAGGGCGTTTTCGCGCCAGCGGCATCCGCAGGTCGCAGAGGTGACGGCCCCAGAGGTCGCCGTCCGATGGGCAGATCAGCCGGCCCCAATACGCTGCGCGGCCTTCGGCACGGCGACCGGCCGGCTAACTGCCTCTGGCGCGGACGGCCGTGCCGTGAAAACTTACTGATAGGTAGCGTGCTGGACTGGTGGGACCGTGATGATCGTCATTAGGCGTTTAGCTGGCTGCGCGCGAGCAAACCCTGAGGCGGACATCACGCCCTCCGCAATAGCCGCGCCATGTTAGCGGCGCGGGCTGGGGCTCGTCCGGACCGCCGGACCGCCTGGCTGGGGCCGGCGGTCCCAGCCGTCGTGGTGACGGGCTACCTGGCCTGGGGCGCCTGGGTCTCCGCCGGAGATCCGCACTGGCTGACGCGGAGCCAGGCCTGGTGGCGGGCGATGCTCCGGCCGGGCGACAGCCGGGCCATCATCGCCGTGGTCGTACTCTGGCTGGCCGCCCTAGGTTGCTACTGGTGGCCGCGGCGACGGCAGCCGCGCCTGGTCGGGCTCGTGATCGTGGTGGGCATGGTGCTGATCGGCGGAGCGCTCGGCGCTGCCGCGCTGGCGCCCTGCCGGGGCGATCAGACCGGGGCCAGCGTCGCCGCCGGCGTCCTGGATCTTTATGTCGGCCAGCCGGCTGCCTACCCTCCTCGTCCGCCCGTGTGCGCGGCTGAACCGTCGCTGGCGCTGCAACTGGCTAGCGCCGTGTGCCTCGGAGCCACTCTCGTCGGGGCGGTCGCGGCTGCGGCCGTGCTCTGGCAGCAGCCGCTCGACCGCCTGCGAGCCCGGATGGTCCACGACGCCACCGTGCTGGTCGGACTGGATGCGATGACCATTCCCTTGCTGCGCAAGCTGGCCGAGACCGGCCGGCCGGCCGGGATCGTGGTGATCGAGCCCGATGCCGGACATCCACTCCTGGACGAAGCCCGGGCCACTGGGGCCCGGATCATGACGGCTGACCCGGCGTCGCGCCAGGTGCTGCTGCCCGTGCTGGCGGGCCGACGGGGCTGTGCGCTCACCTACCTGTATGCGCTGCGGCCGGATGTCGTGGGCAACGAGGCGATCTTGGCTACCGCCTGCGGCATTCTGCGCCGGTACCGGCCCGATCCTGAGCGGCAGCCGCACTTGGTAGTGCGCATCGATGACCCCCGGCACGCCGGTCACTGGCGCGGGCGGCACCGCGGCACCGCTGACCCGTGGTTCGAGGACGCTCTCAGCCCGCAGGAGACCACAGCGAGCGCGCTGGTCACCCGCGTCTGCGCGAACGGCGCCCGGCAGTTGCTCCTGTGCGGCGACAGCACCCTCGCCCTGGCCATCCTGCTGGAAGTGGCGCATCGCTCCTGGGAACGGCGTGGCCTCGCCTGCGCCGCCGAACTCGGCCGGGGCGTCCTTCCAGAGGCCCGGCTGGACGGGCCCGGCCCTCCGGCCCTGGCGGCGGCCCAGCCCTTCATTGAGCGGGTGGTCCTCCTCGACCAACGTGCCGGGGACCTGCGCCGCGAGTACCTGGCCACCTCCCCGCAGTCGATGACCGCAGCACTGCCCGCGATCCGGGTGCAGCGGAAGCTCTGGAAGGATCACCTGCTGGCGCTGCTGGACGGCATGCGGGCCGCGGAGGCCGCGGAAACCGCGGTAGTGGTCGCCGACCGGCTGACCGAGGCCAGCATGCATGAGGCCGGGCGGGTGGCCCGGCTGCATCCGAGGGTGCCGGTATTCGTGCTATCTCCCGACGGGTCGGGAGATAGCGAGGCCATTTTTGACTTGCTGCAGCCCTTCCAGCGGGCGTTGCTCGTGAACGGCGATCCACCCGAGGACACCTGGACCCGGATTGCGCGGCACTGGCATGAGTGCTATCGCCTGGCCCACCCCGTCACGGACGGCGCAGCGCTGCCCGCTGCCCGTCGGCCGTGGGCGGAACTGGACCTCTTCCTCCGCCAGGACAACATCCTGCAGCTGCGCTCGGTCATGGGAGCGGTGGCGTCCCGGGGGCGGCGGTGGGTGCCGGCCAGCGCGGTGCCGGCCGGCAGCTTCATCGAGCTAGCCGAGCGGGACCTCGCCGAAGTGGCCAGGGCCGAGCACACGCGCTGGTACCTGCGCCGCTGGGCGGCCGGCTGGCGGCCGTCCGCACCCGCGAATAGCGCCGGCCATGGCCACCGCGCGGGCCCCGCGACGCTCGTAAACGGCAGCGTGGTCCCGTGGGCTGACCTGCCAGGCGATCAGCGCGCCGAGCTGGTCGATAATGTGCGCACGCAGCTCGCTCAGCTCGAGGACGTCGGCTTCATGCCGATTGTGCCCGAGGGCGGCCCGGCGACCGCGGCTTCCTACCGGCGCGTCGGCACCGTCCGGGCTCGGCGCCTGGAGGCCGCGCTGAACTGGACCACCTCCGCGGGCAGCGAGCTGTCGGGCCGGGCCGGCGACTGGCACGTGCTTGACGACCACAGCGAGGAACGGACGGTCCGGGACCCGGAGTTCCGGGCCAGCCACGAGCCGCTGGGCGGTGATCACTGGCGGCGCACCGGCACCTTCCGGGCCTGGCCCGCCGATGCCGAGTTACTCGTCCGGACCATCGAAGGCCGGGCCGTGGCGCGGACTGGCGACTGGATCGTGGAGGGACCGGGCCGGGAGCGCTGGCCGGTGGCCGCTGCTGACTTCCGCCGGGGTTACCAGGCGCTGCCCGCCGTGACTAGCGGCGGCGCATGGGCCGGGTCAGGATCCAGGTGATGAGGCCCGCTCCAGCGCCGACGGCTACCACGATCAAGGGTTCCCGCCGCTGCGCGGCGACGGCCAGCGCCCGGTCAGTCGGCCGCCGGACAGCCCCGGTCACCACGGCGGCCTTGCGCTGGACCTGGGCCCTGACGTCGGCCTTGGCCGCCAGCGCCTCGACCGTCTGGCCCATCTGCTCGCGGGTCCGCTCGATGTCGTCCAGGATCGCCTGCCGCTCCGGGCGCGCGGCGCCCTGAGCCGAGTGCTCGGCAGTCACGAGTGGACCCCTTCCCGGATGGCCTGGACGTCGGCCTTCACGCTGTCGACGGCCTGTTCGGGGACGGGCGGGACGGCGTGCCGGAGCTGTCCCCGCCCGACCAGCACGGCGACGCCCGCGATGGCCAGCAACGCCGCCCCGACGATCAGCGCGGCAAGCCAGGTGGCCAGTACCTGGGCCAGGCCGGCGATGGCCGCGGCCAGCAGGCAGCCGAGGCCGAACAGCGCAAGGACGCCGCTCCCGCCGAACAGGCCCGCGCCCTTGGCGGCCCGCGAGCCCTTGCTCGCCATCTCGTCCCCGGCCAGCTTCAGCTCGTCGCTCACAAGCCGGGATACCTGCTCGGACAGCTGCTTGACCAGTTCGCCGGCCGAAGTGTCGGGCGGCGCTCCGGTGGCGGTACTTGGCGTGAATCCGGTCATGATGCGGCCCCTTCGGTCAGTGAAGGCCGCTCCCTACCCGGATCCGCGGCGGGCTAACGACCCGGCATGATGGCCTTGTCGCGCCCGCCGAGACCGAGGAGTGAGCATGACCGCGTTCCTGCCGGAGGACGGGCCGCCGCGGGACGGTATCCCGGTCGAGCTGGAGTGGTTCGGCGTCTCTACGTTCCGGCTGCGGGTAGGGGAGACCGTCATCTTCCTCGATGCCTACCTCGAACGGGTGCCCGCCGCGGCCCCGGTGGGGCTGGCCAGCCGCGAGGTGACGGCGGCCGACGCGGTCCTGGTCGGGCACTCGCATTTCGATCACCTGCACGGCGCGCAGTTCATCGCCGCCGGCACCGGCGCCCGCATCGTCGGGTCGCACGAGACGGTCCGGCTCATGGAACAGGCCGGGGTGCCCAGTGACCAGCTGACTGCCGCGGGCGGGGGCGAGCTGATCCAGCTCGGGCCTGCGGTGCGGGCCCGCGTGCTGCCCAGCCTGCACTCGTGCGTGTGGGCCAGGGGCACCCCGGCCGGCCAGGCCCCCGAGCGCTGGCTCTCGCAGCAGGAACGAGAGCGGCGGCTGGCCGCCTCCCGCACGGGGCGCTCGGGCCAGGCGCCGGCGGAGGTAGTTGAGCACCTGCGCGACTGCGTGAACTCGCCGCACGGCGACGGCGGGGCGCTGGGCTACCTGCTGGAAACCCCGGCGGGCGCGCTGTACTGGGGTGACACCAGCGGGTACTGGACCGGCATCGTGACCGGGATGCGGCCGGACATCGCCATCCTGGCCGCGGCCGGGACCGGGAACGTCGACGGGGAGCCCGCCCAGGGCACCCTGGCCGACTTCATCGCCGATCAGGTGGCCCTGCTCCAGCCGCGGCACCTGGTCCTGTGCCATCACGACGACTGGATGCCGCCGGTCACCTCGCCGCCGGACCTCGATGCGCTCCGCGCCGCGCTCGCGGGCCGGGCGCCGGGCGTCCGGCTGCACGAGCCCGGCTACGGCCAGGCCCTGCCGCTGCACAGCATCCTGGCCGACGGCGGCGGCGGGTCAGGCTGAGACCAGGTCGCAGACGAAGATCAGGGTCTCGCCCGGCGCGATGTCACGCCCGGCGCCGCGGTCCCCGTAGGCCAGGTCCGGCGGGATGATCAGCTGTCGGCGGCCGCCGACCTTCATGCCCTGCACGCCGCGGTCCCAGCCGGCGATGACCTGCCCCACGCCCAGCTGGAACTGGAGCGGGTCGCCGCGGTCCCAGCTGGCGTCGAACTGCTCGCCGGTGGAGAAGGCGACCCCGACGTAGTGGACCTGGACCATGTCGCCGGCCTTGGCCTCGGCGCCATTGCCCTCCCAGACCTCGGTGATCTGCAGGTCGGTCGGCGGCTCACCGCCGGGGAAGTCGATCTCCGGCTTCTCGATGCTCATGCGTATCTCCCTCGGTAGCTCTGGACGGCGCGCCAGCCTAGGCGGGCGGGCCTCCCGGGGACTTTATCGAGCCGCGCGCTCGGTGGGCGGGTCAGGGCGCTCCGTACTGCCGTGCCCCGGCACAAGATGGCCGACATCGGACAGCCGCAGCGGCCGGAACGGGCCACCCGAATGCGCGGCGAGCGGCTCGGTGATGAGGCACGCATGATCCCCGCCCTCATCCAGCAGCGCGGTCCGCCGGACGGCGAGCCAGCTGGGGCAGTCCGCCAGCACGGGCACCCCGCCCGGCCCCAGGCCCACGGCCAGGCCCTCGAACTTGTCGGTCCGGTCGCCCGTCAGCGTCCCGAACCGCTCGGCGAGCCCGCGGTCGGCCGCGGTGAGGAAGTGGATCGCCAGGTGGGTCGACCGCTGCGCCACCCGGTACGTGTGATTGG
>Ga0193726_1003123_pt1 | contig 10730 bp, 7 predicted proteins | sample H2c1metaG_FD_144928 | JGI IMG/M metagenome (GOLD analysis project Ga0193726, IMG submission 144928) | Soil microbial communities from a riparian zone of the East river system, Colorado, United States - H2c1 | ecosystem: Environmental > Terrestrial > Soil > Riparian zone | place: USA: East River... | reverse complement strand
CGGCTCCGGCTCGAATCGCGGTTTTGCCATCGTCTCCCGGAGAGTACGCCAACCCTGCACGCGGGGCCACCGCTCCAGCCCACCCATTCGACTCAGTGGAAAAGCGCGCTCCCCAATCTGCCGCCCAGTGGGAGTTCATGACCCAATGATCCTGGATAAATTCGGCGACTGCGGAATCCGATGCATGCAAAGTCGCCCCGGGAATAAAACTAATCTGTTCCGCCAGCGTTCCGTCTTGATTCAAAATTTGAATCGGGTTCGCGGTGCTAGTTCCACTAAACGAGCGATAATCGAAATCGACACCTAAATGCAGTTCGTGGCGGCCCAGCCAATGTTGCTCCGGGAACTGGTACGCAGACACCAGCTGGAATTCTTTGCCTTCTCGCGCCCAGCGATTGAAGTAATTTCCGCCGTAACCTTCCGGGGTAATCAGCATGTCCTCAAAGCCCTGTCCGTGCGCATTACTGTCAAACCGCGTGTACTGCCCAATCGTGCTTAAAATCGCTCCTGAGCCGAACTGAAATCGATCGGTTAACCCAATCGTTATGCCGTCTTGATTCAGATCGTTCGACGCCGGCTGCGGTATCAATGCATTGATGTCCGCGTGTTGAATTCGCAGGGGGTACGCGTTCACTGTTAGTGTGACCACATGATGTTCGGACAGAATGGCTTCCAACGTCGAAAAAGTGCTGAATCCCTGCTTCTTGCTGATGTCATCGGGCCACGGCAACCCTCGCACCGTGCGTTTTTTCATGTCGTACTGAAAAATTTCTGAAAACAGCAGCTTATGTTTGATGATCGGTACGCTGAAGTCCACTCCCGGCGTGGCCTCCTGCAAACCAACCATGCTGCCGTTTTTGCCGAGCACAGACGGAATAAAACTCTTCAACCGGAAGCTGAACCCGTCATCGGGGGGTTTGGTTTGTACCTGTACCAAACCCCCAGTAAAACTCCCTGCTCCCGCGTCGTAGGCGGTCTTATAGATGTTGAAAGATTGCACCGCATCGGTGGGCACCGGCACGGCAAACACTCCCGTTACGGGGTCGGTCGTCCTCGCCGAATTCACAACCAGCAAACTTTCACTCTCATCCGATCCTTTGAAGTTGAGCTTCCCGTCCATCGTTTTCACCACGCCAGGCGTCACCGGAAGGACTTCTCGAATCTTTTCCTGTGCCGTCGGCAGTGAAATCAATTCATGCTGAGAAAGAGCAACACTCGGCGTCGAGGCATCCTCGGTCGCTACAGACAAAGGTGTTTCGTTGACCTCCACTTGTTCCGAAACAGTCTGAATCTCAAGACGGACGTCAACTACGGCTGCGTCTCCCGCTTTTAGTTCGAGCGACTTTGCAAACGCAGCGAATCCCTGTTGACGGATGGATATCGTAAAGGTCCCGGGACGGAGATTCTTGAATTCAAAGTGCCCAGCGTCGTCCGTTTCTGCCGTGACCGCGCCGGTCTCGGAACTTTTCCCGGTCAACTGTACGACGATCCCTGCCAGTCCGCCGGCGCCATCCGCTTGCGTCGTCGTAAGCGTCCCATGAATGGCAGCAAGCCCCGATATTTCGTTGCTCGCCGGCGCCGTTTGTCCAAGCATTGGGACCGAGGCAAGTAATAAGAACCATGCCGGGGTTACATGTCGGACCCATCCGCCCGTACGTCGGCTAGCGGGTGAGCCCGTAAGTTCAAACGAGTTGATCTTGCGAATTGCTGAGCGGAATAGATTCATGGTTGTCTCTATCAAACCCTAGTTGGCAATTATCCCGCGCGCAGTGGGGTCAGTCGGACGACTTTCGCAGGCACCTTTGTCCAGCCAGTGAACGTGCCCGTCTTTGTCAATTTGCACTTCCGAGATTGGGGGACCGGCTGAGTCAGGGTGCGCTTCCATCTCCATCTCGACGAATCGATGGGCAAGCCCGACGTGATCCTCTTTCATCCAATCAGGATGTGAGTTGACGTGAGCGCGAATATGTCCGTTTAGGCCCAGAAAATACCCTGCCCGCGTGTAAGACGGCGCGACACTCTCGAACCGCTCGAAGCTAATCCTGCCGGCTGAATCGGCCAACAGGCCCCTGACGATCAGTGCGACGTGTCCATCCTGAATGCCAGCGAAAATCACTTCAGTTGCGTTACGCTCTGCCGTCCGGCCGAAATTGCCTCCTTCGACGTTACGAATATGGCGAACTGCTCGTTCGTACGGAATTCTAGAAATCCGGAGAAACGCTTCCGCCTTCGCCCTCAGGTCTCCGGGGTATTGGCACGCGGCGTCGACAAGTTTCCGCAGATCGAATGCGGTTGTCTTCTCGCGGTAAAGGCCCGCGATGGCGACCGTACAGCCAGGCTTGTCGATAATCTTGCATTCAGACAGCGAATCCACTGTTCGATTCACGCGGCAATCCGCCGCGATCACAACGCTGTCATTCTTGCTGTCGAGCAGTGCGACGACGGACGTGGCCCTGATGGAAAGTGAGCAGAGTAAAATACTGGATGCGACAAGAACGAGACGCAGTGGTCCTACCAATTGTGGAAGGATTGCTGGAAGTCTTGGCCCAGTAAACCAGAACTTGTCTGTCGAAGTTGCACACATTGGTTACATTCTCCGAGATCACCACTACCTCAGGGCCTTGAACACCTGATTTCGGCAGGGCGCATATGAAGTCGCGTCGAGTCGATATGCGTTGAGGCAAGAGCCTTGTACTGTTCGGCTACGACAATCCAGTCGCCTCTCCTCCTATCGTTGGCACACTTTGGGCACCACGCCCCCCGCCTTATTTTGGCTGGCGCTGTTTCCCACTCATGTCCATTTGCACACCGCCAACGAAGAACAAAGCGTTCATTTAGATATATCTGGGACAAGCAGGTCCCGCCCCTTTTCGTGGCAAGGTCCTGAAAGATTCGCAAACTTAGCCGCTGATTACGGGCACAGACTGGGCACCAGGTACCTTGGACGACCGACGATGGCAATGCATTCCAGCGATGGCCAAACTTACACTCCCAGGTCAACTTCACTTTGCTACCTAAGTACGTGGCAGCAAGGCAGGCGCCTCCGCGAGAAATCGCCAATGAACTCATCGCTTCAAGGTTTTGTTTCCCGTGAAATCGTCGGCGAAATCTGTAACACTCCATGCACCAACTCCCTTTCCTGCGCGCTCCTCCCTTCACACTCGCTGCTGCTGCTTTCCAGCAATGCCCGAACTTGCATAACCACACCAGACGTGTCGACCCGTTCTTGTAGGTGTTCGACAGACACATCCCACCGCGCTCCTTCGCAATCTTCTGCAGTTCTTCTAGTTTTAACTTCTGGTTATGAGCACAAACTCCACACCAATTTCCATCGCGGACGGAGTGCGCGCTCGCCACCCATTCGTGGCCAACGGAGCATTTCCACCGTACGGGGCCCGACGAATTGACATAGACAGGCGACAAACAGAACCCACCTTTTTGGGCAGCCATTCCTTTCAAGATAGCCAGGTTCAAGGGAGCGACCCGAGCGCAGTATGGACACCAGTGCCCTTTCTTGATTTGGAGAGGTGGAGCGCTCCATTCGTGACCCTTCGAACATTGCCACGCCAATTTTGTTGCGGAGTTACGGTAATAATCAGAAACGCACCTTCCGCCTCGAGATTTCGCAATCTCGTCCATCTGACCGAGCGTAAGCCGTCTGACACCCGCACATTCGGGACACCAAGATCCTTTTCGAATGCTCGCCGGGACAGCCCTCCATTGGTGACCTCTCGCGCATTTCCAAAGCAAGGGAAACGAGGAGTTGACGTAACGCATTGAAATGCATTGCCCTCCTCGTTTTCGAGCCAGAACAATCATGGTTGCGATGTCCAACTTACGCATCATGCGGCCTTGCGCGATCATCGCTGCAGTCTTCTTACGGGCAGGCATTTGAAAGCGTCGCGCTGCTTCAAGAGCCTGGAACCCAGATGAGAGATATGAAGCGAGACCCCGATCTCGGGTCAGCGTTCGCACTAGATTCTGCTATTGAGGTTAGAAGTGAAAGCCGACCTCGGCAGTGTACGTACGCGGCGTTACAAAATGCGTGCCGCTGAACGTCGACAGGAAGTTATACAGCGCTTCCTCGTTCGTCAGGTTGATCACCGTGAAGCGGAGACTCCACTTGTAGCGATCACCGTGAAACAGATTGTCGTGGCCCACGCTTACGTCAAATAAATTCCGGGGCGCCACTCGAGGCGGGTTGTGATCGTCATTTTCGGTTCCCGGAGCCGGAAGGCTGATGCGTGTCGAGCCATACAAAGCCGGATCGCAGCTTGTGAGCGGCGCTGTTAACGTCGGAACCTGGTTGCCACAAAACAGTCCAGCTTGAATTTGTTGATCGGCAGTGATCCCAGTCAAATCCACGGGAACTCCTGCGTCCGCTACCGGCACTGCGCCGGCAACCAACCCATTGTCGTATCGCCAATTGAAGGCGACCCACGGCCAAGCTTTTTTCGGCTGGTATTGCACGTGCGTGGTTTGCTGGAATTTTTGGTCGTGGTCGATGCGGAACACGCCTTCCGTCGTAAAATCTGTACCCAACCCACCAACTTGGGGATTGAAGAAACGCGAATTCACGCCGCTCATCACCACAAACGCCGTCAGGCCGTGATAATTCGGCACGCTCGCACGAATTGAAAACCCACTGATCTTCGAGTTGTGCCAATTGATAGGAAAAGTGATTGGCGTATTAAAGAGCACGCCAAAGTCGAACGCATTGTGGGTGTATTTCCACAAATAATCGCCGTCGATTACCAAGAATCGGCCGAATGCCTGTTGGAACCCGGCGTGAAACTCATTTCGCTGTCCGGATCGGATCGGACCAGGTTGGCCGAGAACGCTCGCAAAGACTCCGGCAGGATCTCCGAGACTTCCGGCCACGAGGTTTTCGTTGAAAGGGGTCTCCATGACACGTGCGTAGGAAACCCGAAGGACCGTATTCGTAGGTTTGATGTTGTAGGCAACACCCAACCGCGGTTCTATCTGGTTGTCACTACTTTGGATACCGCGATAAATATCGCCGCGCAAGCCAAGGTTGAACGACCAGTCGCCCGCAGTGATGGTGTCTTGAACGTATAACCCTACTTCCTTGATGTCTGCATGACCGCGAAATGCAAAAAGAGTCCCGCCGCGCGTCAAGTCAAGTGGGAGAAGTGTGGTGCATGGGTCGGCCAGCGCTACTCCACCGGCGAAGCATGGATCGCCATTCGCGTCGGTAAGTGACGGAATGAACGTGGAATCGATAATCCCAAGGTTGTCCTTCTCCGTTAGAAACGTGTGTTGAAAAGTGACGCCTGCCTTTAGGTTGTGGTGTCCCTTCACATAAGAAACATCGGAGCGGAAACCCAGATTGCCGAGCGTGCGATCTTGCGCGATGGTCTCGCTCTGCAACAGCGGGCTGAAGTCGTCAAACGGATTCCCGCTTGGATAGTAATTGTAATGATCGTGCCGCCAGAAAACCCCTGCCGTCAACAGAGTAGAAGTCCCGAAAAGGTGGGTCCAGGTGGGAGCAATGTTGTACGTCTTAATTTGTGATCGTTGATCGCTGGGCCCCAGAGGATCACCGTTGGTCGGATTCACCAGGACGGTACCCGTGGAATCGCAATCGAATGCAAGTCCCGGCGGGCACAAGTGAAGCTGTGCGTCGAACGAATTGGGATTCTGAAACCACGAACGCGTATAGCCGGCATTGAAGTGAATCGTGTCCGCCTGGCTCACCTGATAGTCCACACGGTCAAAAATGTTTTGCTGGTTTCCCTTGTCGTGCATCACCTCAAACTCCGGAGGGTCAAGAAAACGCCCTGTCTGCAAACCGCTCGCGGAGACGAAGTTGCCCCACTTTTGTCCGCCGTAGGCCAAATCGAAGCCCACTGTCGAAGTGCCAAAGGATCCGTAGGACGCCCTCACACTTCCGGTAGGTGTCGTCACTCCCAGCCCGGACCGTGTCGTGACCTTGATAACCAGGCTGGTCTTGTCACCGAATTCCGCGGGTGGGGCTCCAGCAATTACTTCCAGCGATTGAATGGACTCCACTGGAATCTGGTTTGAGAAAACCTTGCTCTGCTGATCCGTAATTGGCTGCCCATCCACCGAAAACGAATTTTCCGCGTGATCCCCCAGGCCGTGGAAAAGCCCGTTGGAATCGGCCACCACGCCTGGCGATGCCAGCGTCACCAACGAACTGACCGACGACGACGGGCTTTCAAGCGGCAACTTTTCAAAGAGTCCACGATCCACGTCCGTGTGAGGCGTCGAATCAGTCTCAACGAGGTCCGAGCCGTTCGCTTCGACCGTAATGCTCGTTGAAGCTTCTCCAACCTTCAGAGAGATTTGCAGAACTGTGGGAACTGTCGAGCGCACATCGACGTCTTGCGTTTGCGACGCAAATCCTACTGCACTGATAACGAAGTGATAAGGGTTGAATGGGACGTTTGTGAAACGGAAGCTTCCGTCACTTCCCGAGACAGCCTCACGGATGAAACCACTCACTGGGTTCGAAACTTCGACCTTGGCTCCCGAAATTACCCCTCCTGATGCATCCTTTACCACGCCCTCGATTGATCCCGAATTCCCCAATTGTGCCCGATTAGGAATTGCGCTGAACAGAAAGCAGAAACAGATACAGAAAACCAATAGCAAAACTTTACGAAAAGCCATTTGAATTTCTCCTTCGACGTTGGAGTCGAGCGACCGGTATTTGCTGTAACTAGAGTGGCGCCTGGAAATATGGCGTTGCGTCGTCCCAAATATGGGATCAGCGCGAATAAGAACTGAACAGATCTGGAGTGTCTAGACTATGCAGAAGGTGGGGCGCGGGAAGGAGAGTCGTGAAAGAAAAACTGTTGATGAATCGTTGCAACGAATGGCTGAACGTATCCAATCGCAAAAAAAGGATCAACCAGCGCTTCGGTTCCTACGATCGGGCTTGAGCCTATTTGCGCCGTTTGACAAATCTGGCAAGTAGCCTCGTTCTGTCCTTTCGCATGGGAATGGGAGACGAGTTGAGCAGCAAACAAAATTGACACAACCGCCAGAGCAAGCGCAAACACTCTGACGTAGTTAAGTCTTGCCTTGTGATTACCAAGCATCTCGATGGGTTTACACTACCCGAAAATTTCGTTCGACGCTAGAGCGTTGCTCTGTGAGTACCTACACCAAAGCCGCGAAAGCCGCTTACCGTTACTGCAAAATTTAGAAGCTCAGAAACATATGATTTTGATCTGCTCTGGGCCGGAAATTTTGGCCAAGGTTTTCAATGGCATAGGAGACCGATATCACGGGGGATTTTGGGCGGCCCAACCTACTCTGAAGGTGAAGTTCCGCGTTTCATGTGATCCCGGTCATTTGATGATTAGGGGGGTCGATCTGCACCTTGCAGTTCTCCTTGAAGTCTCGTTCGATCCCGCACAACTCACATCGCAGCTCAATGAGAACATCAGCACGCGGCAGCGGATAGCCCGTGTGGTGCACTAGATCGTTCACGCTCTCGATTTCAAGGACGATGTTTTTCTCGGCCGTAAATCGAATGGGAATTCGCCGTTTCGCAGGAACTTCCCACTTGATGCCGACCGGAGGGAAAACGGGACCGCAAACTCTCGTGTCCTTACTCCTTAGCACTATAGTCTTCACAGTCAGGTCCATCGTGGAGTGATACAGACTGGTTTTTCCATACGGCCGAGCTCTGAGCCTTAAAAAGCGTGTCGTAAACACTACCGTACAGTACTTCAGACCGTTTTGCTGGTAGCTCGTGGATTCTTCTCAAGTCTAAACCGGTTACAAGGCCGTATTTCTCGAGGTGATCATATAGATGGTACATAGCTGTTTGCCCTATTGGGTCGCCATAGCCTCCTGTCCTTGGCGCGCCGAGTTTCTATCACGGCCAAGCACCGTTGTCCATTCGCGCTCGCGTCCGAACGGTCACTGTGCGACGGCGACGCCTTAGGCGTGTGCGGATTGCTTACGCAAATCCCAATTCCAACGAACAATTTCTCCAGCAGTAAATTTTCGTCCGGCCAGACATTGTAATTCCGATGTAGATCGTGAAAGCGCGGTATAAACAAAAGACTCGAAGCATGTCCAATCCGGCCTGCATACCTAATCTTTTCGTGGGTCCTTAGACCTCAGGCTCTTCAGCACCTCATCTGCCGTAGCTTCCCTCAGATGCGACGGAGTGGGAGCGTCAACTATTTCGTTTAGCCTCTGAATTCAACGGTGAGGATCACGCTCGGAGGCAGCAGATCTTCGTGGCGGATTCCAACAAAGATAAATTCTGCCGGTGCTGACACTTTGTTCCCGTCACCTATGCCCCCGGCAAGTTGAAATGACTTATTGACTCTCGCCCCCCAGATGTATGAGGTTGCACCAACATTCAACTCAGACATATCGAATATCGCCCCGCCTGGCGATGGCAGACCGATTATTTCCTCGCCTGACGGAAACTTCGCTATCAACTTTCAGTCCGTGGGCGTCGCGGGCGCATACTTATTGGCCAAACGGATCTTGTGGAAATAAACTGATGCAACGGGAAAAGTAGTCTCAACACCCGGAAAGTCAGTTATATGCGTCGTGGCACATGGACATTCGATTGTCACTTCAAAATGGGAACCTCGCACGAATGAGTAGTGCCAATATCCCAAGGCCCACAGTGTGCTCGCCAACATAGTGGACGACGCTAGCCGAAAATACCCAGTAAACCGCGGCCTTTTAGACAATTTCCAGAGAATTCCGACCAGCCACCAAATAAACTTGAAGATTGAAGACGCCAGCACTAGGAAAAGCAGCGAAATTGTAATCGGCGCCGGGCGCTTTTGCCATGCTTCTTGCGATCCGAGCTTGAAGATCCAAACCTCTAGTATCAGCAAAAATGCGGTAAAAATGGCGTCTCTAAAACGCAGTTTGAAAGTAGGGGAATTGGACTTGGCTAGGGCCAGTAGATTCGGCCACAAGCCCTGCCAATATAGAGGGTCGTTGCGGTAGCTGGGTGCCACACGGAAAGCGTAGCAGCGAATTCAAGAGGCGAAAAGTCCTCTCCTCGATTTACATCCAGTTCATGAGGATTCCCGGGCGTTTTTTCGAGCCTACTGAGCAGCGGAAAGAAAAATGCAGCGCGATTTGCCACAAAGTGGCCTGTTGAATGGCTGTCAGGCAGCAATAGATAGGACGAATTCGTATGCGCGAACGGATTCAATCTGGCCCCCGGCACCACTTCAACAGCCGCGCTCCCAGCACACTCCAACCGCTGGAGGTAATTCACCTGTCTAACAATTCCCGCAAGATTCGGAGTGCAAAAATATCAGCGCCCTTGTACGAAGAGACTGTCGGTTCCATTTCCCCCCATATGGGCCGGGCGCGAATTAATACCAGACAGTTTCACATCTTACTGGTACCCCAACCCGCAGCGGCGAATTGGGGTAACGGGTGGAGCACGTAAAGGCCTGTCCAGAAAAGCTAAGTGATTGCAACACCACGCCTTAACTGGATTTTTACCTCGTTCGCAACGAGGAGGCCGTCGGTTCGATCCCGATCTCGTCCACCAAAAATTGAGTTTTCAGCATTCAATCCCAAGTTCCGAATAAAAATCGCCCTTCACATCACTGGACGACCGCAAAAGCGACTGTCTTTCCCGCGAGCCTTCCCTCCATTATTTCCTCCGCAAACTCGTATTTTCCTAGCATCGGCTGCCACCGCTGAGGACCTGATCTCGCAAAAAGCGCTGAGGGTATCGGCGCGTTTCAATGGAGAACGGAATAGCTTGGCGAGCCGTAGAGCCCGGCGATAACCCTGCCGGAGGCTTGGTTGAGAGCGAGTGCATAGGGGTTTTTGCCGGCTGGAAGTGTGGCAACGACCTTGTTGGTCCTGGCGTCGATAACGGAAACGGAATCGGAATGGGTATTGGCGACGTAGACGCGGTTGCGTTTTGTATCTACTACGATCGCTTGCGGATGGCTTCCAACTTTCACTGTTTCCAGGACCGCGTTCGACGCACCGTCGATGATGGAGAGCGAATCGTCTTCGCAGTTTGCGACGTAGATCCGCTTTGCGACGGGTTTTTCGGCAATCGCACAAGGGGATTTCCCCGTGGCGATGCGCGTGGTAGAGCCCGACTTCCCGTCAATCGCGAGCAGCGAGGAGTCCCCAATCAGGGTGACGTAGAGGGTGCGGGTAAGATCGTCGATCACCATCGCCCACGGGTGAATTCCGGTCGCGATTTTGCTGATGGCGAGACCGGGTTCCGTTAGAACGGTCAGGTTCGTCGATTCATAGCCGAGGAGATAGAATTTGCCGAGCGCAGGATCGACGGCGATGGCATCGGCGGAGCCAGTTGTCAGCGCAGAGGTTTTGTTGGTCTTGCCGTCTATTACGGTAAGGACGTTGCTGAAAGTGTTTGAAACAAGGATTCGGTCGGTTGCGCTGTTCACGGCTATCGCATAGGGCGAACGACCGACGTCAATTGTGGCGGTGACCTGGTCGCTACCGCCGTCAATAACGGAGACGGAAGCGCCACTGGCGTTGACGACGTAGACCTTGTTGGTCACAGAGTTGATGGCGACTGCGATCGGTTCTGCCCCGACCTTTATCGGCTTTGCTTTCCCGAGCGCATCGATGACCGTTACCGTTCCGGCTTTTGGATCGACGGCGTATGCCTTGCCAGTTGCCTGATTCACAGCAACGGCATCTCGGCTGATGAGTTCTCCGGCAAGAGCCGCGGCCTGCGCGTGTGCCGTGCCCGA
>Ga0193726_1003122_pt1 | contig 10731 bp, 5 predicted proteins | sample H2c1metaG_FD_144928 | JGI IMG/M metagenome (GOLD analysis project Ga0193726, IMG submission 144928) | Soil microbial communities from a riparian zone of the East river system, Colorado, United States - H2c1 | ecosystem: Environmental > Terrestrial > Soil > Riparian zone | place: USA: East River... | reverse complement strand
CTTGAATGCCGATAGCAGGTATAGTCATTCACTATAACAGTGAACATTGTGAAAACTCTTTTTCAAAAAAATCCTGATCATCTTTACTATGCCCGGGGTCGGTCTCACATCTCTTTGAGGCAACCTACTTTAGCTGGCCGGCAAGACACCGGGCGGACTTAAAAGATTAATAATAGCCATCGGTTTTAGTTTATTGAATTGTGCCGCTTCCTACTCATTTAAAATTCTTTCTGCCTGCCTATTAGTTTCCTCCACAATCATTTCAACAAAACGATCTGCAATTTTTTCTACCTCGTCATTAGTAAGCATTTTCCGATATACTCGTTCCTGCCAAACTTTTCCCCTGTCAGGACCAATCATGTACTTATGCTTATCAAGATGTATCTCCAGCCTTTGCCATACATTGAACGCTTTAGTACCACCCTGGATAAATGTTTCCAGTGCAAACTCAAAACCCAACATCCAGACATTCTCTTCCAGCAAAAGCCTTGCATTTAAGTCAAAGTCACGCATATTCCATTCTAAGATCTTTTGATTATATCTTCCCTCCACTCTATAGTTTTTGAACATTTGTTTTACATCCACCAATTTTTTATCAATGAGCTTAATTAATGGTTGCTGAATTTCAGTAAATACTTTTCTAACGAGATCGTTATCCTTTTCAAGGTCTGCCGGATCGGCATTCATTTTTTTGACTATTTCTTTCAACCGGTTTATTTTTTCATCTACCGGTTTTTGAGGAATTATAATTTCTTTCTCCAATTCCTGCTTTAATAACTTTTCATCCGGCAATGCGTTTCTCCATTCTTTCGGTATGGCATGTTTGTACTCTGCAACGCTCATAGGTTTATTCTTTGTTTTCAATGAATACTCTACAATAACTTTGTCCGCTGTTTTGCAAAGCAATAAGCCGATAGTGGGATTGTCTTCCGGTAGTTTCATTTGTTCATCAACTGCGGTAATATAAAACTCCAGTTTCCCTGCATGCTCAGGTTCGAAATCTGTCACTTTTAATTCTATTACAAAATAGCAATGCAAACGAGTATGATAAAAGAGCAGATCAATGTAAAAATCTTTCTCACCAACTTTAAGATAATATTGCTGTCCATAAAATGAAAAGCCGACACCCAACTCCAATAAGAATTTTTTAATGTTCGCCAGTATTGCTTTTTCCAAATCCCTTTCACTAACTTCTTCGGATAGATTTAAGAAACCAAGATTGTAAGGATTTTTCAAAAGCTCAGTGGCAAGTCCTGATTGAGTTTTTGGAAGTGTAATCTCAAAGTTGTTCTGTGCTTTGCCTTTCCGGTGGTATAAAGCTGACTCTATCTGATGGATTAATACCGTCCTTTTCCAGTTGTGGAGAGCCGTTTGCTGAACATAAAATAAAGCTTCTTCAATTGTTTGGGACTTGGTAACTACCTGAATGTGATGGCCCCAGGGGATCAACCCGAGTACAATCGGGAATTGTCCAACAGGGTGTTGGACAATTTGGTTTGTTTCCTGCTGGTCTGCTTGTGTCAATAGTCCAACACCCTGTTGGACTATTTGTAAGTTTTTTGCATAGAACTGATACCACTTACGAATATTGAATAAATTGGATCTGGAAAAACCTTCCAAATCTTTAAACTCAGCAGTCAGATCAGCAGCTAATTGTGTAATGATCTTATCGCCCCAAGTAGAATTTGCTTGTTTCTCAGACATGGCCTTGCCTAATTCCCAATATAGGGAAAGCATCTCTGTATTTACTTTCAGACCTGCCCGTAATTGACTGTTTCTGATTTTGTCTTTTAACTCTGCCAGCCATTGATTATATTCCTGTCCAGTTATCTTTTTTAAAGCCATGAAGTGTTGATTTGATTACATGAAAACCGGAGGTTTTAAAATGGTTTATATTCTTTCAAGAAGTTCATACTATCAATTATAAAGTTTGTTTATTGGTATTAATTGAATACTTGCCTAAACGGAAGAGTGCCATTATCATTTCTGTCCGCCCGGGGTCTTGCCGACGAACTCTAAACTGCTTCCTTAAAAGCATATGAGGCAGACCCCGGGCCCTTTAAGCTACCAAACTTCCGAAAGATGTAGCGATTCGTCATATCACTTTATCATTTTTTTCATAAAAACTCGCACTTGATTGTAGTTAGCAGGTAAAAAGTCACTCACTATAACTGTGAACATTGTGAAATCCTCTTTGCGGAAATATCTTGATCATTTTTACCATGCCCGGGGTCGGCCTCACATCCCTTTGAGGCAACTATTTTTAGCTGGCCGGCAAGACCCCGGGCGGACTTAAAATTGTAGCGCCATGAGAGGACTAGGTCTTGCATCTACCCAGCAATGGCGAAGAATATTAATTTCAACAGGTTTAGAAAAAGACTACATTTACTTCAGCCTCCCCGATTCACCAATTTCTGATCTGGTATAAGATGAAAGCTTTTCGGTTTGATCCCATTTTGCATGTATCTTTTTTTTAACCACGTCTGTTCCTGGATTGTTTTGGAACGGATATAAATCTTAAGCCATGTTAGTAATCGCACAACACACCAACATTACAGATCCCCAGGCTTTCTGGGCAAAAGCACAATCAGTTGTTGGATCTTCACCTGCCGGCACCAGTGTACTTTCTGTTTTTCCATCCCAGGATGGTAAAACCGGCACCTGTATTTGGGAAGCAGGAAATGCTGATCAGCTTCAACAATTCCTTGATGGAGCGTCTGAAGGATTGGCAACAAATTTCTGCTATGAAGTAAATGAAGCGGCTGCAATGGGTTTGCCTGAAAGAAAAGTAGAAGCAGTCCTTAGCTGATCTTCCTTAACGTTTTTAGATTAAAGAGCTGCCAATGCGGCTCTTTTTTATTTGTGGTCAAAGAACCCTGTTGGTAATTTCGCAAGATGCAGCAATTTTAATCAATCGATTGGTGTTATACTTTTCGTGTTGCAATTGAGGCAATCCGTTCTTTAAGATTCTCTACTAAGAATGCAAGGAAAGATATTAATTCTTTTGCTGAAACTATTGCTGATATTGGTTTGCAGCCGATTGTTATTCCGTCAGCCAGCCTATTGCCAAACCCGCTCCTATGTTTACAATTCTATAAGTTTACAGAGATAGAATAAATCAAATTCAGAAAGAACAAAGGGCGGAATAAGATCGGAAAACCCAATAGGCAAAAAGCCTTTCTAACATGATAATCCCCGCCCTTTTCTTACCCGATGCTGAACAGTTCAACAAGCTTCAGTAAAAGCTTGCATTAGGATAGATAGCACAGTGTAAGAGTGTTCTTTCCGTTGTTTTTTTCTTGTATTAAAATTACTACAATCACTTCAAAACAGGAATGATTATGGAAGCTAAAAAATTATGCTGTGGTATTGATGTTTCCCACACTACACTGGATGTTTGTTATCAAAACAACCTGGGTGAGTTATTTCATATGAAGGTTGGCAATAACAACAAAGGGTTTGAAAAAATATTGGAACACACAAGTACAGGATATCACTTTGTAATGGAAGCTACAGGGGTCTATTACATACGGCTAGCTTTTTACCTGCATCAAAAGCAATGTAAGCTGAGTGTAGTTAATGCCCTTTCCATTAAGCGTTTTATTCAAATGCAATTGGAGCGTAACAAGAGTGATAAAAAAGATGCTGGGTGGATCTGTCGCTACGCTATGGAGCAGTGTCCGCCATATTGGGAAATGCCCGACAGCGCTTACTTTGAGTGCAAACAGCTTTATAATACTATTAGGGAATACACCGAACAAACAAAACGATTCAACAACCAATTACACAGTTTGCGATTGCTGCCTGTACCCAGCAAAGACACGATAAAATCATTGGAAAGAATAAAGCAACAATTAGCAAAAGAAATAGATAACCTGGAACAGAAACTAGAAGCCCTATTACAGCAATGGCAACCAACTCAGTTCAAAAGTGTAGGCAGCATCAAGGGTATTGGTAAAAGAGCAACGGCCATGTTGATTGTATTTACTCAAGGGTTTAAAAATACACACAGCCACCGGCAACTAATAAGCTTTGCGGGATTAAGTCCTACAGAATATAGTAGTGGCAGCAGCATACAAGGGAAACCCAGGATATACAAACGGGGAGGAAAAAATCTGCGTGATGTGCTGTACATGTGTTCTATGAATGCGATTAAAACGAATACGGCCTGTAAAGCGCTTTATGAAAGATTAAGGGCTAATGGAAAGACTGGAAAACAAGCCTTGATAGCGGTGTGTAACAAATTATTGAAACAGGTTTTTGCAGTAGTAAAAAACAATACTATGTATCAACCAAATTATTGCTCACCAAAACCGTAAAAAAGTTACTTTTTTATTTGGTTTTTTACACAGTTCATGTTAGCAGAAGCAAAACAAATCAAGCTGAATAACCCTTCATCCTTTTTATTTAGTCTTTAAAATTTATAAACTGGATGATGAAGTAATCTTTAAATCAGCATATTGCCATGCTTTGTCAAATCTCTTTTTTACATCTTCGGCTTTCTTGTTTTTTCCTTGCTTTTGCAGTGACTCGTAAAGGCCAATTAGAGCCCACCCATTTTCCTTATAAGTATATAAGTCTTCCAAATACGTTTTTTCTGCTTCTGAATATTTTCCGGCTTTTAGCAAAACGGTTCCAAGGATATGGCGAACTGAAAAAAACCAATCAGGAGGCTCATCATAGTTCAGATTATCTTCTATAGTAATTGCTTTGCGTAGCAGGGTAATTGCACTCTCATATTGATTTTGTCTATAGTAAATTTCTGCAGATAACACATTCACGGCTATTTGAATAATATCGTACATGCTGTTTATATCCCATATTGTAGTTTTCTTTAAGATAGAATCTTTAGATAAATTTTTAAGTTGCGAAAGTTCATTCTCCGCTCTCGAAATATCATTTTTACCCAAATATGCCATTCCTGTTGCATAATGTAGCACTGCTCGTGGATAGATTAAATCAGTAGCCGGCTGCCTTATTGAAAGAACGCTATCCCACATTGCAAACTTTACAGCAACATAATAGGGAATAGTGTAATAATGTTGCAGCGTTCCCCATCCCGGTTGTTTCATAATATCCTGCGCAGTATTTTCCTGAACTTTCTTTGCAGCTATCCAGGCAAGTTTTGAATTTCCTTCAAGGGTTGCTGTAGCCGAAAGGTAATGATAGTTGTGAGGATAATAGGCAAGAGGATAAGCGCCCTGTGCATGACAAGCATTGACATAAGCACTGTCTATTTTAACTGCTTCAATATTTGCCAATGAGCCAAGGTGATAATCGCCTGTCCAAATATAAATATGAGAGGGCATATGTACCAGATGACCTGATCCTGGCACAAGAGACATAAGCAGTTTTGCGCTTTCTAAACCTCTTTCAGGATGAGCGGACGCTTCAACAGCATGAATATAAAAGTGGGGTGCTCCGGGATGCCTTGGGTGTAATTTTATCAGGTACTCAAGTACATTAACTATTTCCGGTGTCCATGGTTTAGGAGCTCTGGTTTTTTTATCATATAAATCCCAGGGATGCATATCCATTAATGATTCGGCATATAAAGCGCTAATATCAGGATCAGAAGGATAGTTTTCATACACTTTTTTCATTGCATTGGAAAATGCACTGTCAAGTGGGTGACGGTCTTCTGGTGTCTTTGCTGCGTAACGATAGGTTAAAGCTTTAATAAGTTCCTTTTCTTTTTCCATGCAGGTTGCGGAAAGCGAAAGAGCTTTTTGCGAAGCAGCATATGCTCTTTCATAATTATCTTTTTCCATGCCGGCATTATAATTAGGACCAAGTACATAAGCAAAACCCCAATAAGCCATAGCACATGCGGAATCAAGTTTTGTCGCTTCAAAAAAAGACCGGGCAGCTTCTGCATGGTTGAATCCATACGACAACATCATGCCCTGATTGAAATACTTCTGTGCTTCCTTATTAGTGGTTGAAATTTTAAAATCAATTCCGTCAAGGCCTTTAAACATAGGAGCTTTTGTTCCGGAAGAGTACCAGTTTTTATCTGATGTTACAGGTGCACAGTGATACACCTTCTCTTTCCTTGTGGAGTTTTTATTGTCAGATTGTTTGCTTGGCTGATGGCAACTTATGGTAAGTAAAATTATGACATAAAAAAGTCGGTTTCTCATGGTAATGATTTTGTTATTGCTGTCAATAAATTTTAGAACTGTTGTCAATTGGTTTCTGCTAACACATAAATATACGCAATAGATCATTTTTTAGTAAAGTGCAAATCATTGATCACTATAGTCAATCAATTACGCTTTTTGTATTGACTCTTGCGTCAAAGAAATGAACTTAAACAAAGAAGCAAGTCACCGCGTAACATGAGTTTTTTTGAATCGAACTTCACAAATTCAGGAACAAAGGTGCCTCACCATTTTCTAAAAATTACATAGCACCTTATTTTCCCGCTGTATCGAATTGAGCCAGCCAACTGTACTAAAAACGAACAGTTTCGTACATTTTACACTCTTAAATAATTGAAACCCACCTGGTTGAACATTTGGCATATTTTTTAATTATAACTGCCGTACAACTGTCATCCCTGAAATTTTTTAATGGCGCTGTAGCATCGTTAGCTGACCCTGTGAGATGCCTGCCGGCAGGCAGGTTTAAGGACGCAATAAAAATATAGTTATGCTTAAAAATTATTTCAAAACCGCCTGGCGGAATCTCTGGAGAAACAAAGTTTTCTCTTCTATTAATATTTTAGGCTTGTCAATCGGCCTGGCCTGTTGCATTCTCATGTTCCTTTTTATTCAGCATGAACTCAGCTATGATAAATTCAATGTGAATGCAAAGAATATTTACAGGATTACTTCCATTTTCGCGGAAGGAAAAGAAAAAAAGGAATTGGCTGTAACACCTCCGCCATGGGCTCCATTGATGAAAAAAGATTATCCTGGGATAAGAGAATATGTACGATTGCTGAAAAGTGAAAAAACAATCGTTGGCAGGCCTGATGAACAGCATTTTTATGAAAAAGATATTCTTTTCGCTGATTCTACTTTCTTCAATGTTTTTTCCATTGGTCTTGAAAGAGGGGATGTAAAGAAAGCCCTTGAACTTCCAAATTCAATCATTTTGACCAGGGAAGCTGCTCAAAAATATTTTGGGAACGAGGATCCAATTGGTAAAATACTTGAAATAAATTCTTTTGGCCGCACATTGAATGCACAGGTAACAGCGATTACAAATAAAATCCCCGATGCTTCGCATTTTAAATTCAGTTCAATCGTTTCACTACAATCCCTTGGTGATCTAAGCAACATGTGGTCTTTCCACATGATGCAGTCTTATGTATTGCTGCACGATAATGTTTCGGTTAAGGATATGGAAAAGAAACTCGGTGGCTTTACAAATAAATACATTGTCAACAATCCGCAGGCAGATGGAAAGGTCAATATTTCTTTGCAACCCCTGCTCGATATCCATCTTCATTCTGCAATGGTGGGAGAGATTGGTGTCAATAGCGATATTGTTTATGTGTACGTTTTCGCCGGGGTAGCCATTTTCATTCTCCTTATTGCCTGTTTCAATTTTACCAATCTTTCCACTGCCCGTTCCTTGTCACGAGCAAAAGAAGTGGGGCTTAGAAAAGTGGTAGGCGCAGGTAAAGGTCAATTGCTTAAACAATTTTTAGGCGAGTCGGCTTTCTTTGCTATGATCTCCCTTGTCTTTGCCGTTATTATTGCTTTCCTCATCCTGCCGGTTTTTAACCAGTTATCCGATAGACAACTCAATATTGACTTTAGCCGGAACTATCCGCTTATAATTATGTTGGTACTGCTAATATTGTTTGTAGGATTACTGGCAGGCCTGTATCCTGCTGTTATACTTTCTTCTTTCAAACCGGTCCAGGTATTGAAAGGAAAACTTTTTAAGACTCGTAAAAATGTTTCTTTCGGAAAAATATTAGTTACGCTTCAGTTTGTTGTTTCTATTGTTCTTATCGCCAGCACTATTTTGGTTAATCAGCAATTGAAGTTTCTGCAAAACAAGAAGCTTGGTTTTGATAAAGACAATGTTGTTGTATTGACATTACCGAGGGATTCTGATTCAGCAAAATTGGAAACATTTAAAACAAGTCTTACGAGCAACTCCGGTATTCGTTCTGTTGGAGCATCGTCATCCGTTCCAGGTCCAATTATTCCTGTCAACCTGGTAAATGATGGAAGCGTTGATTTGAGCAAGGCTCAATCAATGCAAATGCTTTTTATTGATAATGATTTCATCAGTACCATGAACATGAAATTGCTCGCGGGAAGAAATTTTTCTAGAGACCATCCGACAGACAGAACAGAAGGTTTTATATTAAATGAAGAGGCAGTAAAAAATATGGGATGGAGCTCTGCTGCAGAAGCAATCGGCAAAACTTTTCAATGGGTTCAGCCCAACGAAGTCATAAAATCAGGAAAGGTAACAGGTGTTGTGCAGGACTTCAATATTACGCCATTGAAATCTGCAATTCAACCTTTAGTTATGCATATAAATCCATTACGATTTCAATATCTCTATGTACGATTCGATCAGTCGAAGGCAGATCATATTATCAGCACAATTGAAAAAACTTTCAATAAGTTTTATGCGAAACAATCTTTCGAATATTCTTTTCTCGATGATACACTTGCGATGCTATATAAAAGTGAAAAGAAACTCGGTATTATCTTTAGTTATTTTTCTTTTCTCGCAATACTTATTGCCTGTCTTGGGATTCTCGGATTATCTCTTTATTCAACGCAGCAGCGTATCAAGGAAATTGGGATCAGGAAAGTAATCGGAGCATCTGTTGCCCGGATCACAATTCTTTTAATAAAGGAATTTGTTCAGCCTATTTTTATAGCAACAATAATTGCAGTACCTATTGTATGGTATGGAATGAATAAATGGCTGGAAGATTTTGCATATCGTGTAAGCATCGGTTGGTGGGTTTTTGCAATATCAGGTACAGTGGCGTTACTCATTGCATTATTTACCATCAGTTTCCAGGCTATCAAAGCTGCGATTGCAAACCCGGTCAAATCCTTACGAACAGAGTGAGAAATCATTAATTGTCCAAAATGGAAGCATAAAAAAAGCTATAAGCTTATAGCTGATTGCTAATGTCTAATAGCTTTTGTGCGATCCTGCGAGGATTCGACCCTTGTTATATAATAATAGGTTTATTTTTAAGAGATAATGATTAAACAATTTTTATCCCACTCAAAATACGCACCGCAAATTCCTTCAACGAGCTATAATGATTGACGAATTAAAATGCGAAAATCTTTTGCATCTTATGAACGCTTTTGAATAAAATGGGAAGCATTATTTGGCAAAAAATTCATGAAGTAATGACCCGTGGAGAGAAAGAGTCATTGTACATTCGTCCTCTGATTCAGGTGAAGGCCGGAAACGAAGTACAGCTTTGAAAAGTAACCCGAGCCAATTGCTGGTACAAAAGAGTCTTTTTTTATCCAAATATTTGAACCTATAATTTTTATCGCATAACAATACCGCACATGAAGTTGCTTCTCGGCTGTCTCACACTGGCCTTCCTCAGCGCTTGCTCGCACGACAAACAAGACGGCACATCTGCATGGCCTACTTTCGGTCATGATGTTTCCAATAACAAGTTTTCTGCACTGACTGAAATAGACACATCGAACGTCGTGCAACTGAAGGAAGTTTGGCGTTATGAAGACACTACAGAAGGAGGAGGTGTTTATTTCAATCCTGTAATGATGCACAACAGGGTCATCGGTGTGATGCCTTCCAACAAACTGGTTGCTCTCGACGCAGTTACAGGAAAGCTGTTATGGGAATTCATGCCCGACTCATCAGCTATTTCCAACTGGTCAAAGGGACTGACATACATTCCGGGCAGCCCTGACCGTATTTTTCTCATTTCCGGCGGCACACTGTATTCCATCAATGCAGAAGATGGTACCGTAATGAAAGAGTTTGGCAACAATGGGCGCGTCGATTTCTATTTAGGTCTGGATGTACCTGACTCTATGCGTGAGCGTGTGCAAGTCTCCAGCAATGCACCGGGAGTTGTGTACAAGGATCTATTTATCGTAGGATGCAAAGTGCCGGATGAACTTCCGTCCACACCAGGTGACATCCGTGCGTTCAATGTCAACACCGGGAAGCTGGAATGGGTTTTCCATGTTATCCCGAAGCCTGGTGAGTTCGGCGCTGAAACATGGAGCAGCATTGCACGACAGCACAATGGTGGCGCTAACTCCTGGAGCGGAATGGCGCTTGACGAAAAAAGAGGTATCGTTTTTGTTCCCACTTCATCACCTTCTTTTGATTTTTACGGAGCGGATCGTCCAGGTCAAAACCTTTTCGCCAACTGCTTGCTGGCGCTCGATGCAAACACCGGCAATCGCATCTGGCATTTTCAAACCACGCACCACGATCTTTGGGACCGTGACAATGGTTCTCCGCCGAATCTTGTTACGATAAAACGCGATGGGAAAAATATCGATGCAGTTGCGCTCGTCACGAAGATGGGATACCTCTTCATATTTAATCGTGAAACGGGTGAACCATTGTTTGGCGTGAATGAAGTGCCTGTGGATACTGTCAGCAGCATGCCGGGAGAAAGACCCTGGCCTACACAACCAATTCCCGTGAATCCGCCATTTGCGCGCCAGGGATACGAGGAAAAATTTTTCGGTCGTTCTTCCGCGTGGATCAAAGAGGAGATCACCAAAAACAAATATA
>Ga0193726_1003121_pt1 | contig 10732 bp, 9 predicted proteins | sample H2c1metaG_FD_144928 | JGI IMG/M metagenome (GOLD analysis project Ga0193726, IMG submission 144928) | Soil microbial communities from a riparian zone of the East river system, Colorado, United States - H2c1 | ecosystem: Environmental > Terrestrial > Soil > Riparian zone | place: USA: East River... | reverse complement strand
CGGACTTTATGGACTGATCGCTTACACGGTGTCTCAGCGCACGCACGAAATTGGCATTCGCATGGCACTGGGCGCGGAGCCGCGCGATGTTTTGAAACTTGTGATTGGACAGGGACTCAAACTCGCATTAGCCGGAGCGGCGATTGGAATTGTTGGCGCGTTGGCGCTGACTCGCCTGATGCAGGGACTTTTATTTCAAGTTAGCCCAACCGACCCGGTCACTTTCATTTCGGTAACCGCGTTGCTAACTATCGTGGCGCTTGCGGCGTCTTACTTACCAGCAAGGCGCGCGATGCGCGTGGACCCGATGATAGCCCTGCGTTATGAATGACTTACGGGCATTGGCGGACGGCCAAAAATTTGTTAGTTTTGCACAAATTAATCGGTGATAATTTCCGTTTTCCAGCGTCTAAGTAGTGGAACCGGCGATTGGAACGTTAATTTTGGGGGAACTTCCTGGCCGCCTGTTGCGTATGTAAACTGTGCAACGAATTTAGCGACAAGAAGAGTAGACTGAACGACAACGTTTAACCGAACGACAATTTTGTGCAGCACCTAAGTAACGCGAGTGAAAATTAAGTAGAGCGAGTGGAAAAAGTTTTGCGGATTCTACAAGGAGCGCAACACCATGGCTGAGAACAACAACGAAGTTCTAATTTTGATGGACAACGTTCAGAAAGTCTTCATGACGGACGAAGTGGAGACGCACGCCCTCGCGGGAATTCATATGCAACTGAAGCGCGGGGAATTCGTCGCCATCAACGGGCCATCTGGTTGCGGAAAATCAACACTGCTTTCGATTCTGGGATTGCTGGATTCGCCGAGCGACGGCAATTACACGATCAACAATAAGCCCGTTTCAAATCTTTCGCTTTCCGAGCGCACGCGAATTCGCAATCGCGAAATCGGATTTATTTTTCAGGCGTTCAATTTGATTGGCGATTTGAACGTGTACGAAAACGTTGAGCTGCCGTTGACTTATCGCGGCATGGGCTCGGCCGAAAGAAAACAGCGCGTGCAACAGGCGCTGGAAAAAGTCGGCATGGCGCACCGCATCAAACATTATCCGTCGCAGCTATCTGGCGGTCAGCAACAGCGCGTGGCAGTAGCACGAGCGTTGGTCGGCGATCCTTCGATTCTACTGGCCGACGAACCGACCGGTAACCTGGACTCAAAAAATGGTGAAGCGGTTATGGAATTGATGACGGAACTTCACCGCGGCGGCGCAACAATTTGCATGGTGACTCACGATCCGCGGTATTCGGCATTTGCGGACAGGAGCATTCACTTGTTTGACGGCCGGATCGTGGAAGAAAATTTTGAGGAGAGCAACGCAAGCGCACACTAAAGAAATTTCAGGATATTGTTTCCCCAAAAGGCCGACACCCAAGAGAGTGGGTGCCGGCCTTTTCTAATTTGGGGCGATCATTCTGTAGCGCGGACCACCTGAAGGAGGTCCCTACGAAAACGAAAGTTCAGCGAGGGGTTGGGTGGGTAGAAAGGTTACGAATTTAAGTGCCGCGGGGCCGCAGCGAACCGCGCCCCGTCGGCCGCGCACACCATGTGCGCGAAAAACTGCATTATAATGCAGGTTAGAACCAGTTTGTCGCGAGAAACTGCATTATAATGCAGTTTTTGGCGGGTGGAAAAGAAGGAAAAGATAAGGCTCCCAACGCAGAGACGCCAAGTTCGCAGAGAGAGCGCAGAGAAAGATTAACCCTAGACCCCGGCGTCAAAGTGCGCCGCCGGATATCCTTCGAGTCAACGAACCTAATCGGTTCGTCTCAGGATGACGGCCGACGAAAGTCCCCAGCAAAGGCGAAAGCATTCAGTCCAGGGCTGCTACCCTTTTTAGAGTGCCGCGGGGCCGCAGCGAATCGCGCCCCGTCGGCTGCGCACGCCATGCGCGCATGGCGGGTAGCGCTACAAAATCCAGTCGCCGCTAATTCCCTTTTTGGCACACACTTCTGCACGAGATCGCTGTAAGTCCTTTATTAGCCACACTTAGCTCACGAGGTGGGGGGTGGGGTCTGGCGAGTACTATGGGGTACTAGGTTGTTGCGGGTAACGTTCGGTGGAAGGGTGGTAAGTGATTGAGAATAGGTGCGAGGGTGCGGCGCGGAAGATGAGGTTGTTGGGCTAAGTCCTTTATTTGCAATACATAGACCATAAATCGCTGTAAGTCCTTTAGTTGCAATACATAGCAAAAACGGTGGGGGTGGGATGCACGTTTCTGGAAAATTGCATCTCAACTTGAATGCTGGCCTGTCGACTGGGACCAGGAAAGCGATGGAATCAGGGCCATTGATCGAGGTGACGTGCGATGAATAACTCGGGAAAATTGAAATCCAAAAAGTGTCGGAGTGGTTTACTGGCTTCTGTGCACGAGACAGCGAAAGGTCTTCAGAAGGCTGGCGTAATGGACAAGCAGACCATGCGCAGGTTTGACGTTATGTGCCTCACGTCTGTCCGACCGCTAACGGCAAAGCAAATTCGTGCGCTTCGTCAAGGAGCAGGAACTAGCCAGGCGGTGTTTGCGCGCTACCTGAATGTGACTACGGGATTGGTGAGTCAGTGGGAGCGGGGCGAGAAACATCCGCGCGGCGCTTCTTTGAAGTTGCTGACGCTTGTGGCGAAGAATGGGTTGGAGGCTGTTGCGTAGATTGAGTCCCGCTTCCGTGGGGACAGCCGGGCTGGCTAAGTCGGAGGTAATCGCGATGCAATTGACCCTCAGCAATCGGGAGATTGCACAAAACCAAACTTGGATCGTTGCCGCAATGTGGCTCGAATGTTCATTCTGCGGGTATCTCGCGCAAGGCGTCAATTTAACGGACATTGCCGTTCCTTGCGCTCGTTGCAAGAAAGGCGGGCGGCCGCGCACGATCTTCCCCGGTACGGCAGGTAGTCGATTGCTTGGAATGATTTCACACTTCTACGCGAGCGCTCTCGAAAGACATGATGACCGAGCGGAAGTTCTTGCGCGTCATTTGTCGGAGCAATTAGGTAGAGATATTGAGCCCATTTCCGCGGTAGAGATGGCGTTGTCCGTGCACCGGTCCCGAACTAACTCCGACGGTAGCAAGACAGAGTTCGAGCATTTGCTCGAAATGATTCGAGATAACGTCGGACTTCATTCAACGAATGAGGCTCGCAAAACATTCACGACGCTCGTTCAATACTCGGACACCACCGAAGAGCATCAGATCACGGTCCTGCTGGCTGCGTCTCTATTGGAGCAGATGTTTAGAAATCTGTTGATACGACTGCATCTTCGTTCGAGCATGAATTGGGAGTCGGGTCAAAAGGCCATAAGAGACTTGGCAAGCAATGGCAAACGTGAGAAGGAATTTGCCAAACTGGCCAGGGTCAGCCTTCAGGAGGCAATCTCGGCATCAAACGTCTCAAGCTTTCATGCTGATTGGCAACAGATTCGAGAACTCCGGAATAAGTTCATGCACGGAACGCCATACGCCATTCGTGCATCAGACGCCGATAAAGCGTTCGAGCTTGCAAAGAACACGTTTGCAGTCTTCGCTTATCTCCACAACACGTTCTGCTCGTCGGATGATCAGACCCATGGGTCTAATGCCCTATGATGTGTTGGAAATCACTTTCACTAATGATCCGAATCTGCTGGCCATTCCCGATCAATTCTTCAGCTCTGCGCTGCTTAGAACTCTTCTCATATCCGGCAAGTTTCCGACTATCCTGATCGCCCAGTACCAAGAGTGTCGTGTGTTTTGTTACGCTCGCACCAACTTGGCAACCCGCAATGGATGCTGCGTCCGCCGCCTGGCTCCGCGACATCGATAGTGCGCCCGTAAAGACCAAGACTTCTCCGTGCAACGGCCCATCTGGATTCCCATCACGGGTAATTCGCAACGAGGACGAGGGATTGATCGGTTGTGTTACACGCTCGATCCACTGATCAAGGCTCAAACCAGTCTCAGCGATAGCTCTCAGGAGAATCTCGCCAGCGCAACGCGCGTCTTCAAGAGCATCGTGCGATTTGTATTGAATGCCAAACTCACTCGCTACATTCTGCAATCCATACCCCGATTGAGCGAATCTCGGCCATGCGCGCCTCACGACGCGGGCAGAATCTAGCCAACGACATTGGCAAACGGCAAGCTTCTCTTTTTCGCATGCACGAACCACAGCAGTACGATCAAATGGAGTATGACTTACAACAACCTTTTCTTTTATACGTGCGATCACGTTCGAGTAAACGGAACGCCAGTTTGGCGAGCGCCGAACATCTCGTTCACAAATACCGTGAATAGAGACATTGACCTCGTCGAATTCGACTTCGGGGTTTACCAGCGACATCCAAACGTCTCCAAGCATTCCATCACTGAAAGATGCGATGCCAATCTGGCAGATACTTGCCAGATCGGAGTTAGCCGTTTCCACATCTATTGCCACAAAGTTCATAATTTCAATTTCTGTTTTCTGTCGCAGAGGCGCTCATAGCCGTTCGCTGTGCCGAACAACGTATATTCAGAGATGTTATATTGTAAGAGTCTTTAAATGTCTGGCAATATTTTTTGGTAAATCACTTATGTGCAACAAGCAACTCACGGGAACGGACGTGCTGAATCCAGGGCAAGTGATGACGCGATCGTCGTGAGATCGGCGCGGTCGAAGAGAAAGGAGAACCCTCAGTGCTCAGTGAGCTAAAAACCTATGCTGATTCTCTTTACGATCAATCCCTTCAGAAATCAATAAAACTTCTTCGGGAGGAGGAACTTAAATTCCGATACGAAGTGGCCTCGCGAAATCCAAATAGTTATTTGCCGCCGAGTGGCCCCGAGATTCAGATGAGAATTGGCTTTCACGTGAAACACATCGAACGCTCGATGGCGGCAAGACTTGAGAGTTATCGTGCCGCGTACGGCGAAGCTGGAAAAACTCCAACTGACCAAGAGTTCATCGATATCCTGAACGACATCAACAACACTCAGAAGTCTTCAATATCGCATTCTGCACAGGCGATCCTGGCAGTGCCCGGCGTGCTAGGCAGAACAATCAACGCCAGCAACGGACTAACCGCGAACTCCGCACATGGCCACGACCGGGTTTTGCAAGATCTGAAGGTGTGGAGAGGGCAGGCGCATCTGAAAGCGGTGACGCAGGACAGCGCCCCCGCCCCAATTCTTGCGCCCTTGCGCGACGCGGGACTGCCAGAAATCAAGGAACAATCAAGTTATCTTAGCTTCGGCGATTCCCTTGCATCAGTCGGGCTTATCCTGATGATTGTTTTTATAATTTTCACGCCTTCACTGTGGTGGAAGGTCGCACTGCTAATACTGTGCGTGCCAAGTTTCTTCGTATTTGCGCGTAAGTCGAATTGGACGCACTCCTGGCACTGGTGTTTTCAATACGGCTGCGCTCTTCTGATTACCATTGCCGTTGCATCCGCCGCTGCGCCGCAGTTGATGGCCCAATGGAGAACCGAGCACCCCCTGGGCACCAAAGTGGCCAAACCCGACCCGCAAACACCGCAACAAAGAGGTCCAATCCCGCCAACTCCAGAGAGCTGGCATACGGAAGACAAAGACGGAAAACCATACGTGGAATATTGGGACCCGCCCATGGATCCAAACTGTAAAGCTCATCCAGAACGGACAACCGCAAAGCACCGCTGCCAATTCTCGCAGACCCAAATTCATGAACCAGGCGATCCCACCGCATATGACACGTGGAATTTGTATATGGACGCGCCCGGTCCGGTCTATGAAGTAGGTTGCGATCCGACGGGACAACACGAGATCAAGCCACTGCGCATCCCCCAGGGGAATACGGGCCTCTGTAGTGGCGAAATTAATGGCGGAGACGCGGAGATTCGAATGTATGTGAAATGGAAAGAGCAATGGTGAACAAGATTGTGTTGGGAGGGGGCGCAGAGCTGCGCTTAGTGCCACGCTCCTTCTGGTTCACCCTTTCCCCGTCCCCAAATCATCGGAATGGCCGGCGTTTAGGCGATCCCATTGGGGGGTGGGGCGTCCGTTGGAGCGGGTGAAATTTTTGCCTTTTAGCCAGCCGGCGGGGGAATCCTCCCACTTTTCCTGGCGGCCGTAGACGGTTAGGTCGAGCAGGTGGTAGCTGTTGTCCATAACTTCGACGCCGCGGACTGTTGTCCAGTAGGTTTCAAAAACTTTGGAGTCCTGGCGGAGGTAGCAGACGAGGTGCATCATGCCGATGCGGCGGCCGACGAGGAGAGTTTCGAGCGACTTCTGCGGCGCGGAATACCACGGCATTTCCCATCCCATGAAATTGCGGTAGCGGATGCTTTCTTCGTAGGGGCCCTGCGCGAAGACGGCGAAGGTGACGTCGCGCACGTGAAAATAAGAAAGCTCGCGGACATTTGATGCGACCCAAGTGCAGCCCTCGCACTGCTCGGCGGCGGGTTTTCCGGAGTGCCACATGAAATAGTAGGCGATGAGTTGTCGGCGGTCCTCGAAGGCGTCGAGAAGAGTTGTTGTGCCGCGCGGACCGACGAGCGGAGTGGCGGCGTCAACTTCCACCATGGGGAGGCGCCGGCGGGCGGCGGCGATGGCGTCACCTTCGTGAGTGTGATTTTTTTCGCGAGTGCGGAGCGCGTCTAGTTGGGATTGGAAGGTAGCGCGGTCGACGGCGGCGGGTGCGGAAGGATTTTGTTGTTTTAGGCTGATATCGGCGTCGGGCATTGGTTTCTCCTTGTTGCGTTTGCGAATACAGAATGACAGCGCAGAGACAGGATTGGCTGGACTACTAAATTCAGATGCGCACAGATAGCAGTGTGGGTGCTACCCGGGAGGGCGACCTGAAGGTTGCCCCTACGAAAACGGTTCACCGTCGGAGCGGGCGGGTCACAGACCCGCCCCTACGAAAGACTAAAGCGGCCCACCTCCCGATTGAATTCATCGGGACAGGTTCCGGTGGTCCCTACGAGACCTAAAAGTTTGATGCGTTGTTATTTGGTTTCGGCTTGCTTCCTGGCGCGTTCGTTCATTGAGGCCCAGCCTTTATTCATTCCAGCTTTGTGGTCGTCGGAAACGAATCCTAGCGCTGTGTGCTTGAACGTGATCAAGGTTCCGCCGTCAACTTCAGTGAGCCGGTATTGGACGTTGGAAACCATTGGGAACGAGGCGAACAATGGGCCGGCAAATTCGAGAAGCGTTGGCCGTTTGATGGCTTGCACGTTGGCCCAGAAATGTCCATTGCCGTCGCCGAGATCGCGATACCAGCGGCCGCCGGGCCACGGTTCGATTTTCATGTTGAGAGATTTGCCATCTGGCGTTTGATTGCCCGGGCCGAGTTGCTCGAGCAGCGCGGCGAAGGTTACGTCCAATGAAGCCTTCACGTGAATTTCCTGATTGATCGTAAGTGTTAGATTTTCGAGAGTTTGTTCTGTGGCATTCATGATTTCTTCTCCTTAGATTTAGGATCGATTTTAGAGTTCAGGGATTTCGAGTCTGGTGAGTCTTGCGCTACCGTCGTTTCCGCGAGTTCTTTCACTCGATTCAACTGGTGCTTCCAGTAGCGCTCGAACGTTGCAGACCACTCGTTCAAAGGCCGAATCGCTTCGGCGTTGGTGCGATACAGAATTTTCCGTCCGTCACGTCGAGCGTGAACCAGTCCAACGTCCCGAAGCACGCGGAGATGCTTCGACACGGATGGCTGTTCCATTTCCAACGCGGCCACGATGTCGCCAACGGGTCGCTCCGACGCTGCGAGATAACTGAGGATGTCGCGTCTTCGAGATTCAGCGACAGCGTTGAAGACGTCGGTGGTTGTGGCAGCTCGTGACATGAGAACATCATATTCCCATATCGGAATATGTCAAGCAATTTCTTAAAACCCTGAAATGATTTGATTCCCGGCGGAACTTCCCCCCACTTCGTTGCGTTACTACTGCAACGGCAATTGGTTTGGCTTGGAGGAATCATCGCGATGGGAACATTCTGGCAGGACATAAAGTTCGGATCGCGGACGCTGGCAAAATCGCCGGGATTTACCGCGCTGGCGATTGTGGCGCTGGCGCTGGGCATTGGCGCGAACACTGCGATCTTCAGCATTGCTGACGCGTTTCTTTTGAAGCCGATTGATATTCCTGATCCGGAACATCTGGTGGTGGCCGGAGAAATGGCGCCGCACCAGACGGGCGATCTGAATGCTGTTGCTCCGGCAAATTATCGCGACTGGCAGGAGCAGGCCAAATCTTTTGAGGTGATGGGCACGGACGAGTGGGACGAAGTGAGTTTGACTGGAGTTGGGGCGCCGGAAAAAGTTCAGGGATTTCTGGTCAGCATGAATTTTTTTGAAATTTGTTCCGCGCAACCGAAGCTGGGGCGCGTTTTTGTAGCGGGAGAAGATCAACCGGGCCACGACAATGTAGTGGTGCTGGGCGAAAATATCTGGGCGCAGCGATTCGGCGCCGATCCAAAAATCATCGGACAAATTATCCATTTGGACGGCAAGCCTTACACCGTGATTGGGGTGATGCCGCAAACATTTTCATTCCCGAAAACCGCGGAACTTTGGCTTCCGATGGCGCTTTCGCCGGCGGATTGGAAAGTCCGAAATAATCATATGTTCATGGTGCTTGGAAAACTGAAGCCGGGCGTTTCTTTGGATGGCGCCAACGCGGAACTTCGCGCGATATCAAATCGTTTGGCGGTAACTTATCCGGCGACGAATCGCGGATGGAGCGCGCGAGTGATGGGCGTTCGTCAATTTGAAGTGGGCGATGAGACGCGTTCTTACACGCTGCTTCTGCTGGGCGCTGTGGGATTTGTTTTGCTGATTGTTTGCGCGAATGTGGCGAATCTGCAGTTCGTGCGCGCGGCCAGCAGGCAAAAAGAAATTGCGATACGCGTGGCGCTGGGCGGAAGCCGATTCAGGATGGTTCGTCAGTTGCTGACGGAAAGCATGATCACGGCGACGGCGGGCGCGGGGCTGGGATTATTATTTGCGCAGTGGTCGATCCGCACGGTGCTGCGATACATGCCGGCGGAAGTGGCGAAATTTATTCCGGGATGGTTTGAGATTCGCCTGGATTCGCGCGCGCTGCTTTTCACGATACTTGCGGCGGTTGTGGCGGGAATAATGTCTGGAATATTGCCGGCGCTGCAAAGTTCGCGGCTGGATGTGAATTCCACGCTGAAAGAAGGCGGACGTTCAGGAGCCGGAGGACGCGGGCGACACCGATTGCGAAATGCGTTGGTGATCACGCAGGTTACGCTGGCGACGGTTCTTTTGATTGGCGCGGGATTATTGACGCGCGGATTTCGCACGCTGCTCGATTTGAACGCTGGATTTCAGCCCGAAACATTGTTAACGATGCGCGTGAATCTGCCGGACACACGTTACGCAAAGCCTGAACAGTGGCGGCAATTTTTTGATCGCGCGCTGGTGAATCTTTCGGCGTTGCCGGGCGTGCAAACTGCGGCGGAAACTTCGTGGATTCCTTACGGTGATGGCGGAGGAAATTCCACTTTCACAATCAGAGAAAAGCCGTGGCACGATGCGAGCGAGATTCCAACTTCTGCTTCGCTGGTGATCAGCTCTAATTATCTGGAGATGATGCACATTCCACTACTGCGCGGCCGAACGATTACCGCTCAGGATGGACCGGATTCGGAATCGGTGACGGTGATTAGCCAAAGTTTGGCGAAGGCATTTTTCAATAACAATCCGAACGACAATCCGATTGGCCAGCACATTAAAGTCGGCGGCGCGGATTCAAAAAATCCGTGGATGACAATTGTGGGCGTGGTTGGAAATGTGAAAATGAATTGGGTGGAGAACCGTCCGAGCTACGCGTTCTATCGTCCCTACGTGCAACTTGCGCGTCCGTACGGATCGTTTGCGCTGCGAACTTCTGGCGATCCGATGGCGCTGGCTTCGGCGGCGCGCAAAGCGATTTCGGATGTCGATCCCGAGGAAGCGGCGATTGACGTGATGCCGATGTCAAAAGTGATCAGCAACGCGGTGATTGGATTGGCGTACGTTTCGGTGATGATGGGCGTGATGGGAATGATGGCGCTGCTGCTTTCAGCGGTGGGAGTTTACGGAGTGATGGCGTTCACTGTGACGGAGCGGACGCACGAAATCGGAGTGCGCATGGCGTTGGGCGCGCAACAATCAAACGTGTTGCGACTGGTGGTAGGAAAAGGAGTGCTGCTCGCGGGAGTTGGATTATTGCTGGGACTTCCGTTGGGATATTTCGCGTCGCGATTGCTGGCGAGTTTAATTTACGGAGTTGGATCGTTTGATGCGCTCACATTTGCGGGCGTGTCTTTGGTGCTGGTCACGGTTGTGGCGCTGGCGTGCTGGTTCCCTGCGCGGCGCGCGACGCGTGTGGATCCGATGATCGCGTTGCGATATGAATAAGTAGGGTATCCAACAGATAAAATTACTTATCTTCTACTTGCGCCGTTGTGCGGTTTGCATAGTAAAATGCCGCAACGTGGGAATCCTCTGGCGGGATATTCGATACGCACTTCGTGCGCTTCGTAAAGCGCCGACATTTACGGCCATCGCGGTTCTCGCGCTGGGCCTTGGCATCGGCGCGAACACCGCCATTTTCAGCGTAGCCGATGCGTTCCTTCTGAAACCTCTTCCACTTCCCGATATGGATCACCTGCTGACAATTATGGAGCAGGCGCCCGGACAATCCGGCGAGGACGGAAGCGGCGTTACAGGCCCCACATTCAGAGACTGGCAACGGCAATCAAATGTTGTGCAG
>Ga0193726_1003120_pt1 | contig 10735 bp, 11 predicted proteins | sample H2c1metaG_FD_144928 | JGI IMG/M metagenome (GOLD analysis project Ga0193726, IMG submission 144928) | Soil microbial communities from a riparian zone of the East river system, Colorado, United States - H2c1 | ecosystem: Environmental > Terrestrial > Soil > Riparian zone | place: USA: East River... | reverse complement strand
GAGCGCGGTCTGGCCGCCCATGGTTGGGAGTAACGCGTCGGGCTTTTCGCGGGCGATGATCTTTTCGACGATCTCAGGCGTGATCGGCTCGACATAGGTCGCATCCGCGAGACCGGGATCGGTCATGATCGTAGCGGGGTTGGAGTTGACCAGGATAACCCGGTATCCCTCGGCCTTCAGCGCCTTGCACGCCTGGGCGCCGGAATAGTCGAACTCGCAGGCCTGGCCGATGACGATCGGGCCGGCGCCGATGATCATGATGGAGTGGATGTCGGTGCGTTTGGGCATGGCTAGAAGCGCGCACTCTGCTTCGGTGTCGCCGAAAGCGCCCGCTTCTCGATCCACTTCCAACTGATTTCAGGCAACCATCGTTGCGATGCAGCAAGGTTCACTTCCGTCAGCAAGAAGCGGGCATCAGGCGTTAGCACGTGCAGCTTCTCGCCAATCGCATCCGCACTTAACGCACTCTCAAGCATGAAGACCATCGGCAGGTGGTTCCACCAGGAACTGAAGTCGTTGCTGGTTGTGACATAATGTTGAATCTTTCCGAGATTCTCGAGCGGCCCGTTCGCATCGACCGCCAGCATGTAGGTGTGCTCAGTCATGATTCTCTCCCAATCTCGTGCCCCTGCGCCCCTTCACCTGGTCCAAAACCGCGGTTACCAGGTTTGCCTGCGCGGCAGGAGCCATCTCACTGTCGCCAACGATATCAATCAGCCGCATAACCTGCTCATGCCGCTCCGACCGGAGCAATTCGGGCTTGAAGATAACGGCAACTACCAATAAGGCCGCGGCGATCACGAAAGCTCCGCAGCCAAGAACAAGAGCAACCAGTTGAACCGACGCTGGTGCGAACATTGCGATAACCAGGTAGGCGACGCACAACACCGATAGAATAACCAGGACGTATGGAACAGGGTAGTTAATCTGTCGCCAGCTGATCACTTCGCGGGCAGTTCGCACACCAGCCCGTGCGGTGACCGGATCAAGCCCCACGTTCGCGTTCCGGCTCACCCGCACGCCCGCCGGTAATCACCGCACGGGCCTGAGCGACCCCGTCTGGCGTCAACTCCAGATGCCAGTGGCAATGAAGCGCGCCCTCCGGCAGGCGGATCGGTTCGCGGATCAGGCCGTCGCGCAAGCAAGCGGCGACCGCCTCACAAAACGCGTCATAAGTGACGGCCCGACCAGTCAGCGCGATAAAACGTTCGAACCCCATCTCGATGTTCGGCTCGTTGATCTGGTGCCGGAACGCGGTGGCCAGCAGCAGGCCGGCGAAGTCTGGCGGCAGATCAGGAGGCACCGGACATCTCGTCTTGACCCGATCGGGTGCGTATCCAGCGCCATGCCTTCTCCGGCAACGATCCTTCGGATTCGGCTGGATGAATCTCGACCACCAAAAAGCGCGCGTGGCCCGTGAATGGACGGATGAGTTCGCTGATGGCATCCGCATCCAGTCCCGTGGCAACCAGGAAGACGTAAGGAATATGGTTCCACCAGTTTTCGATATCCGGACTGCCTGCCTTGAGGAATGTTTTGAGACGGCCAAGGTCCACCGACGGGTCGGTCGGGTCGACCGTGATGAGATAGATCTTGTTTGCCATATCTATCCATCTCCTTTGGAACGAGGGGCCCGCGTCGAACCGGGCAACGCATTCTTTCGCACACTTTCTTCCGTGAAACCGTCAATGGTTCTCGCCATGGCATCGCGGGTTGCCTGATCCATATCGCCATCATCCAGCATGTCGATATACCGGCTGACAAGGCTGTATCGCTCCGATCGTAACAGGTCGGGTCTCCGCATGATCGCAAATATGGCGAGGCCGACCGCAACCAGGAAGGAAGCCACGCCGGTGGCGGCGAAAACCCAGACCAGGGACTCTCGAACGAAGGCCGCACCACTGAAGCAAAACAACAATACGGCGATCAGGCAAGCAAACATGAAAGGTATGGGATAGGAGACAGTTACAGTCCGGACAATCTCTCGAAACGCCGAGGGATTCATCTCACGTCCGCCGCTCGATCATTTCGACAAACCGCTCGAACAAATAATGGCTGTCGCTCGGCCCCGGACTGGCCTCCGGATGATACTGCACGCTGAACGCCCGCCGGCCGGCACAGGCCAACCCCTCGTTCGAGCCATCGAACAGCGATACATGCGTCGGCGTCACTCCATCCGGCAACGTATCCAAATCGACCGCGAAGCCATGGTTCTGGCTGGTGATCTCGACCTTGCCGGTGGTCAGGTCCTTCACCGGCTGGTTCGCCCCCCGATGCCCCCGGTCGAGCTTGAACGTCTTCGCCCCCAGCGCCAGCGCGAGCAACTGATGGCCCAGGCAAATGCCGAACACCGGAATCCCGCGCGCCAGCACCTCCTGAATCGCTGGCACCGCGTATGCCCCCGTGGCCGCCGGATCGCCAGGACCATTCGACAGGAACACGCCATCCGGCTGGTGCCGCAGGATATCCTCGCCCGAGGCGGTCGCCGGCACCACGGTGACCTTGCATCCGGCGGCCGCCAGGCAACGCAGGATGTTGCGCTTGGCGCCATAATCCACCGCCACGACATGCCGCTTGGGCTCCGTCTGCCGTCCGAACCCCGCCGGCCAGGCCCAGGAGGACTCGTCCCAATCGTACGGTTGGAGGCAGGTGACCTCCTTCGCCAGATCCATCCCCTCCAGTCCTGGCCACGCCTCCGCCTGGGCGCGTAACGCGGCGAGATCGAACCGTCCGTCGGTGGGAAACGCCAACACACCGGTCGGCGGTCCACCGTCGCGGATCCGCGTGGTCAGGGCGCGGGTGTCCACGCCGGCGACCCCGGCGATCCGCCGCGCGCGCAGCCACAAGTCCAGATGTTGTGTCGACCGCCAGTTGGAGGGCTCGGTGATGTCCTGCTTCACCACAAGCCCGCGGGCCGCGACTGAAGCGGCTTCGATGTCCTCGAGGTTGGTGCCGACGTTGCCGATGTGCGGGAAGGTGAAGGTGATGATCTGACCGGCGTAGGATGGGTCGGTCAGTGTCTCCTGATAGCCGGTCATGCCGGTGTTGAAGCAAATCTCTCCGACCGGCGCGGGCGTATCGGTGTGGGCGCCGAAGCCGCGGCCCCAGAACACGGCGCCGTCGGCCAGGACCAGAGCGGCGGTCGCTCCGGGCGGGACATCGCCGTTGGCGGCGAGGACTTCGCCGCGTAGTTCGTCCATCGGCAGACCGGTGGCGGCGCTGACGGCGGCCCAATGGCGCGACGGGACGGTGCCAGACTGGCGCCACTTGCGCACCGCTTCGGTAGTGACCCCGGTCAGGCGGGCAGCAGCCTCCGGGCCGCCGAGGCGATCTATGATGGTGTCGATGGGGATTGGCATAAGGGAGATGTAACGGAAATCTTTTCCGCCACCAAGGGCGATATCCGAGCGTTGAAAAAGAATTCCCCCGTCGCCGTGAGCTTGCCTTCCACCCGCGGGATGCCCGGCCCTTGGGGGCGATTCGGTGAAGCAGCGCGCCGCGGACGTTGAGGCTCCGTAAGTTCGGCTGGGCACCGACCCGGCGTTGTCTCCTGTCGCCACCGCGACCATAATGCGGCACCTCACCCAGAGCCTCCCGGAGCCCGCCATGAGCCTGCGCGAACAGTTCACGGAACAGCTCAAAGTCTCCATGAAAGCGGGCGACTCGGCGCGCACCTCGACTTTGCGCATGATCTTGGCGAGGCTGAAGGACACCGATATCGCCTCGCGTCCCAAGGGCATCGACAAGGTCCCCGACGATGAGGTGCTGGCGATGCTGCGCGGCATGGTGAAATCCCGCCGCGAGTCGGTGACGCTCTATCAGCAAGGCAACCGTCCTGAACTCGCCGCCAAGGAAACCGCCGAGATCGCCGTCATCGAGGCGTTCCTGCCCCAACAAATGGACGACCAGGCGACCGAGGCAGCGGTGTCCGGCGCGATCGCCGAGGCCGGCGCCACCGGCATCAAGGACATGGGCAAGGTGATGGCCGCGCTGCGCGCCAAACACGCCGCGGCGCTGGACATGGCCAAGGCGGGGGCCATGGTGAAGGCCAGGCTGTCGGCCTGATGGCGCTTCCGCCCCAGTTCCTCGACGAATTGCGAGCGCGCACCCCGCTGCCGGCGGTGATCGGGCGGCGCGTTCGACTGGCCCGGTCAGGCCGCCAGTGGAAGGGGTGCTGTCCGTTCCACGGCGAAAAAACCCCGAGCTTCTACGTGTACGACGACCATTATCATTGCTTCGGCTGCGGTGTGCACGGCGACGCGATCACGTTCGTCATGCAGTCCCAGGGCAGCAGCTTTCCTGAAGCGGTGGAACAACTCGCGGCCGAGGCCGGGATGCAGGTTCCCACACCCTCCCCCGAGGCGGCGGAGGCGGAAAAGCGGCGGCTGGACCTGGCCGGGGTGCTGGAGGCCGCCTCCGCGAGTTACCAGCGCCGGCTGTTCCTACCGGAGGGCAAAGCCGCGCGGGACTATCTGACCAACCGCGGCCTTACCGAGGAGACGGTCCGCCGGTACGGCCTCGGCTGGTCCGGCGAGGGCCGCGGCATGGTCGCCGCCGACCTGGCGCGCGAGGGGGTGACCGCCGAACAACTGATCGATTCAGGGCTGATGCGTCGCGATGATGAAACCGGTCGCGTGTTCGACTTGTTCTTCAACCGCGTCATGTTCCCTATCCGGGACCGCCGCGGGCGTACCATCAGCTTCGGCGGCCGGACCATGGGCGACGGCCAGCCAAAATACGTGAACGGGCCAGAGACCGAGCTGTTTTCCAAACGGCGCGCGCTCTATGGTCTCGATCTGGCACGGGAGGCCGCGCGGCGTGGCGGAACCTTGGTTGTCGTCGAAGGCTACATGGACGTGATCGCTCTGGGCCAGGCCGGCTTCGAGGCAGCCGTGGCGCCGATGGGCACCGCGCTCACCGAGGAACAACTGTCCGAATTGTGGCGCTTATCGCCCGCGCCGGTACTGTGTTTCGACGGCGACGCGGCGGGCGCGCGGGCAGCGGCACGGGCGGCGGAACTTGCGCTGCCGATGCTGGCGCCGGAGCGGACGTTGCGCCTGATCGCCTTGCCATCCGGCGAGGACCCCGACAGCCTGGTCCGCTCACAGGGCGCGCGGGCGTTCCAGTCGATGCTCGACACCGCCCGCCCATTGGCCGACGCACTGTATGACCTGCTGCATGAGGGTATGGGCGACACGACCCCGGAGCAGCGCGCGGCGTTCCGGACAAAGCTGGAAGAAGCGGCGCGGCGCATTCCCGATAAGGCGCTCGCCGGGGAGTACCGCAGCGTGCTGCTCGACCGGTTCTTCGCCAGCCGACGGCGCGGGCCGGGAGCCGCCAGCCGGTCCGCACACAATCGCTTCGCGTCCAATCCGACTACAAAGCCCAGAACGGGCGCGCGATCCCCGGCCAACGCGCGGACGATCGCCGCCGAGCGTGCCCGCATCCTGACCGCGATCTTGCTACGGCATCCGACGCTGTTCCGCGACGTTGAGCATGCGTATGCGGGCCTCGACCTGGAACCGCCCCTCGCGCAGGTCCGCGATGCGATCGGAGATTGGGCAATCCACGCGGAAGTCCTTGACTCTGAGGCTCTGATGGACCACCTGGACGGTTTCGGGTTGCGCACTGATGTCGAGCAAATTCTGGCCGGGACACCAATCCCGTTGCCGGCTTGCGCGTTGTCGGCGGCCATGCCGGCGGAGGCGGAGGAGGGATGGTGGCACATCTTCGGGTTCCTGAACGTCGATCGCCTGCGCGAAGAAGTCGATCTGGCACGTCAGGACATGGCCCTCGGGCTGACCGGAGAGACTCAACGCCGACTCGAACGACTGAAAGACGCCCTCAACAAAGTCAGCGCCGGTGAACCGGACGGTACCAACCTCGCCGCCGCCTGACGGAAATTTTTTCGCGGCACCAGCCGCGGCAACCAAACCACGCGGCATCAGCCGCACCGATCATTCGAACGGGCTAAACCGCGGCCCATCCCACCTGGGAGATTTCTGACCTATGGCCACCAAAACAATTGTCGCCGGAGATACCGCCACCGCGGAACAAGACGCGGAAACCAACCTGCTCGACGTCCAGACCGCCGCCGTGAAGCGGCTCGTCGCGCGTGGCAAGGAGCGCGGCTACATCACATTCGACGAATTGAACACCATCCTGCCGCCCGATCAGAACAGCTCCGAACAGATCGAGGACCTGATGGCCTCGCTGTCCGAGATGGGCATCCAGGTCGTCGAGAGTGAGGAACAGGAAGACGGTGAGGCGCCGGTTGTCGCGGTTGAAAAAACCGAAGAAGCCGAGGAGGAGCAGACCGGCAACATCGACGAGGCGACGGTCGGCCGCACCGACGACCCTGTGCGCATGTATCTGCGCGAGATGGGCAGCGTCGAGTTGCTGTCGCGCGAGGGCGAGATCGCCATCGCCAAGCGGATCGAGGCCGGCCGTGACATGATGATCAACGGGCTGTGCGAAAGCCCGCTGACCTTCGCCGCGATCATTTCCTGGCACGACCAGCTCAAGGCCGGCCGGATGTTGCTGCGCGACATCATCGATCTCGAAGCCACCGATGGCGCCGGCGCCACGGAAGGTGTGGAGCCGGTGGAAGCGGCGCCCGTCGCCGATGGATTCACCGCGCCCGACGATGACGCCGACGATGAGGATGGTGGTCCCAGCATGTCGCTGTCCGCGCTGGAAGAGAAACTGAAGCCGGAAGTGCTGGCGCGGTTCGAGGAAATCGAGGTCCTGTACAAGAAGCTGCACAAGATGCAGAGCCGCCGCCTGGAGACCATGACGAGCGGCGAGGATGTCACCACACGCTCGGAAAAGAGCTACGGCAAGTCGCGCGAGGAACTGGTGCAGAAGGTCGGCCAGGTGCGGCTGCACAACAACCGGATCGAGGAACTGGTCACGCAACTGAAACAGCTAAATCAGCGCCTGACGACGTTGGAAGGCCAGTTGCTGCGCATGGCCGAGGGCACCAAGGTCGCGCGCGAGGAATTCCTCAAGCATTACCGCGGCCAGGAACTCGACCCGAACTGGGTGGCGCGGGTTTCGGTATTGCCTGGCAAGGGCTGGAAGCCGTTCGTCATCAAGCACACCGCCGACATCAACAATGTGCGGGGCCAGATCTCGGCGGTCGCGACCGACGCCAGCCTGCCGATCGCCGAATTCCGCCGCGTCTACATGACCGTGAGCCGCGGCGAACGCGACAGCGCGCGGGCCAAGAAGGAGATGATCGAGGCTAATCTGCGTCTGGTGATTTCGATCGCCAAGAAATACACCAATCGCGGGCTGCAGTTCCTGGATCTGATCCAGGAGGGCAACATTGGCCTGATGAAGGCGGTGGATAAGTTCGAGTATCGCCGCGGGTATAAATTCTCGACTTATGCGACGTGGTGGATCCGGCAGGCGATCACGCGCTCGATCGCCGACCAGGCGCGCACGATCCGCATTCCGGTGCACATGATCGAAACGATCAACAAGCTGGTGCGCACCTCGCGGCAAATGCTGCACGAGATTGGCCGCGAGCCGGCGCCGGAAGAACTGGCCGAGAAACTCGGCATGCCGCTGGAGAAAGTCCGCAAAGTTCTGAAGATCGCCAAGGAGCCGATTTCGCTTGAAACGCCGATCGGCGACGAGGAAGACTCTCACCTGGGCGATTTCATCGAGGACAAGGCGGCGGTGATTCCGCTGGATGCGGCGATCCAGGCCAACCTGCGGGAGGCGACGACGCGCGTGCTGGCGTCGCTGACGCCGCGCGAGGAGCGGGTGCTGCGCATGCGTTTCGGCATCGGGATGAACACCGACCACACGCTGGAAGAGGTCGGCCAGCAGTTCAATGTAACGCGCGAACGCATCCGGCAGATCGAGGCGAAGGCGCTGCGCAAGTTGAAGCACCCGAGCCGGAGCCGGAAGTTGCGGAGTTTCCTGGACGACTGAGGGCTTGCGCGTCCCCGAGGTTGTCCCGGGGACTGCTCCGCCCAGCAAAGGCATTCCGTGCCTTGGCGATCGGTGCCCCGCATGGGTGGTAGGCACTGTTGGGGCCAACGCGGCTGCCCCGATGGTATCCTGATGCGAGCGAAGCGCGGATGTGGCAGACTACCAGCGAAACATCACAGACCGAATTCGCCGAAACCATGATCGCGCCACTGGTCCCGCCTGAGTTGCTTGATCCCGTCGTGGCTTACTTCCGGCCGCGCCGGATGATCCTGTTTGGGTCGCGCGCGCGGGGCGACTCCGGGCCGGACAGCGACATCGATCTTCTGGTCGTTGTGGATGACGATACACCGGCGGAAAAGGTCACGTTACGGGCGGGCTTCGAGGCTCAGCGCTCATACCATGAGTCGGCCGATGTGATTCCGGTGCGCGAAGCAACGTTCCAGCGCAAGTGCGGATTGCCGGGACCCTTGCAAGGGCGGCGGTACTAGAGGGGATTGTGGTTTATGAGCGGCCCTGATCCGGCCGAAATTTGGTCGGAGGTTGTCGCCTGGCTGCGCGTCGCCGAGACGGATCAGCGTGTCGCGATGGTTTGCCTGATGAGCGATCCCCCGATCCCCGACGCGGCGGCATTCCGCTGCCAGCAGGCGGCGGAGAAGGTGCTAAAAGGCTTCCTGGTCCATGCCAACATCGATTTTGGCAAGACACACAACCTGGAGAGCCTTGCGCGGGTTGTTGTCTCCCACTTCCCCTCCATGGCGGCACTCGCGGCCGCGATGGAGCACTGGACCTCCTGGAGTATCGCCTATCGCTATCCGGATATGGCTGATCCGGAGCCATTACCCTCGGTCGATGAATTGTCGCGGGCGTTGGAAGTAATCGCTCGGCTGGCGGACGAATTGAGGGGGCTTGGGCCAACCTAGGTGGTTTCCCTCGGCTACGACTTCTACACATAATAATTCGCTCTTATCGCGAATGATGTTGGGAGCTGGCCCAATCCGGTTGGGGAACGAAATTGGCGCCTCCGAGCCCGTGCGGCCCAAAGGCTCAATAAGATTCAACCGCCGATGAACGCCGATGCATTGTGCCATTTCAGTTGTCCCGCTCCGTGTCGTGCGGCCGAGTAGCGTCTGACGTCCAATATATTGAGGTAGGTCGGCATGACGTTAGCCGAGTTAAGAGTCAGGCTTCCTGACGGCGGTTACGAGCCACGGGTTGAACGTCCCGCTCGTTCGATCGGCGTGCATCGGCGGTCGGCTCTGTCTTTCGCGTTGCGTAACCACCAACACCATTCGCGATAAGAGCGTAATAATTCCCCGGCGGGGAGGCCTGGGCAAAATGACGACGATCAGACTCCAGGTGAGGCTTTCTCGGAACCTCGACAGTGGCCTCGAATATGATGCCGTAGCAGGGCAAGGGTTTGCCGCCATTAAAACGGGCGGGTTGATATGGAATGCAGACTCCGAATTCGAAGAACCCTCCGGATTCGATGGAAGACCGTGTATAGTGAGTTTCCACCGAGGGCTACCTGAAGGCCTGTCCGGCCTCGCTTCCGAACATGGCCAGGACCGCGTGTGTGGAACCATTATAATAGCCTGGAAGCCTATACCGGATATGGCTATATCAATAGCAATGGACGATAAGGATTTCGGTTGGATGGAGTGCGTATTTTCGTCTCAGGTCGCCGGTGATATCTCTCTTCAATTTTAATTCACGCACAAGGAATTCTATAAACAGAGAAGAGCGTCAGTCCTATACCAACTCAGTCATGTCGAACAAGAAATTAAGCTACCGATTGTATCTTACCGTGTTTACTGTGGCAAACTGGATGATCAGAGTGTTCTTGTTCCTGGTCACGACCACAGCAACCTTGCGGTGATATGGCCTACCTTTTATGTAGACGGCGCAGATATAGAAACGGGCCTTTGGAATTCCAATTTCTCCGTCACGGAAATCACGTTAGCAGGGCGGATGGATTGTGAAGAATGGGGCTTAAAATCTCAAGAAACGCAGGTGACGATCATGGAATACAAATCCTATCGTTCAGCAAGTAGACATTTCCAAACGGCGTTTCCCGGAACGATTGGAATATCAAAAAGGACAACCGATTTGTCACTGCGCAATAAAACTCTACGCTACCAGAAATGCCCTGGCCAAGATGTCGAAGTTTTTTGTTAACCTCGCCAAAGGCGACTCTGCCAGGATCATGATTTCGGTGATAACTGACGGGAAGGAAATTGAGGGTGACGAGTGGAAGTGGTTCGATGTTTTGAACCACGCACCACATTTCTTTAAATCTTATGTGACAGATAAGCTATAGCCATATTCTCCGCTTCTCCGTAACCATCGCCAACGAAGCTTGCTCGATCCTAATGTGCCCGTGGCTCAGCCCACGCCGAAAATGACCGCCGCGCCAGGTTACATCACCGAGGATACGAAGCAAATCGCGTAGTCGGCCCCCCGCCTGACCACGCTGTTTGAACATACCGCGCGGGCCTGAACCGAGGCGCTCTGGACACCACTCGCCAGACCGAACACCCTTCCGCGGCGCCAAACACGGAGAAACCATCATGGCCTCGGACAACAAAGCCGTCATCGTCACCGGCGCCGCGAGTGGCATGGGCCTCTCGATGACCGTCGCCCTGCTGACCGCAGGCCACGACGTCACCGCGGTGGATCGTAACGGCCCGGCGCTGGCGGAACTGGCGAAGCGCGCGGCCAACCTCCGAGGCAGTGTCAACGCCGTTACCGCCGACCGCGCGCAACCGGACTCGTTCGCTCATGTCACCGCCTC
>Ga0193726_1003119_pt1 | contig 10735 bp, 2 predicted proteins | sample H2c1metaG_FD_144928 | JGI IMG/M metagenome (GOLD analysis project Ga0193726, IMG submission 144928) | Soil microbial communities from a riparian zone of the East river system, Colorado, United States - H2c1 | ecosystem: Environmental > Terrestrial > Soil > Riparian zone | place: USA: East River... | reverse complement strand
ACTGCGCCTCGATTTTGCCAGGGTTGAGATCGCGGCATCGTCATTCCTGGATGAACTCCTTGGCCGACTCGCCGCGTCCTTGGGCGAAGAAGAGTTCCGGCGAAGAATTCAGGTGCGAAATATGACGCCTCTCGTGGGACAGATCGCCAACGTGGTCATCGGTCAACGGTTGCGAGGATTGGAACCCAACGTACCTGACGAGGTGGACGAAGACTGAACCCGACCGGCAATAATTCAGTTCGGGGCACCGTAAGTCAGATCACGGATTGGCGTACGCGGTACCTAAGCTTCGAAAGGTGTCATCCGCTGTCAAACGGTCCCACGCTGCAAGGACGAGGCGGGCAGTGCGATATTCGCCGTGCTGCCTTATTTCTCGCTCTTTCAGCACCCTAAATGTTTCGGAAGGGAAATCTGTACCATAAATGTCAGTGGGATCGAGAATGTAGCGGAGTTCGTCCCTACTCAATCCATAGAGATAGGCATAGATGGCATCGAGGTCAGCACGAAGGACGGCACGACGATCTCCGTCCCATATGAATGGTTCCCCTGTATAACCCAACTCTTTGGCCCACGGACGCATATCATAGGCAGTATAGGTTAGTTCGATGATGCGAGGTAACAGGAATCGCAGGATTGGATCAGTGTAGGTTTCGGGCGGAAGGACTGGAAGTTGCCTGAATACAAAGTATTTCATTGCTGTCCCACCCAGCTTTTGACGAGCCGCGTAATCGCAAGCGAGAGAGGCGATGCACGCCGCCAACGCAGCGTGCCGCTCTGGACCCTCCGATGTGAAGTAAAGTAAAAACTTGTCACCGACGCCATGGGCTGGAATAATTGAACTAATTATGGTTCGTACATCGCTGTTGGCAGTAACATCCCGCCAACCGCTTAGCCACCCATGCTTCCACTTGCGTTCCGCCAATCGGCCAGAAACCGCAGTCTGCGGAATCCAGTAACGTGGCCTCGTAATGAATGCAGGGTCTCTCTTCTCGGTAAGTGTCACATCTCGACTGGTTTCGCCGTCCCCTTCGTAAGTTGCCCAACGATGATCAAAGTGATGGATCATCTTTGCTTCAAAGAGCGGTATCATACGAACACCGTCCCCCATCTCCCAATCTGATCCGACGCGAGTTCCGCCAGCGTTAGCCAACTGGCGTGCAGTTCGGAATAAGCCGCTATCATTAGACATATGCAACATTGCCATGAAGCTGATACCCCAGGGATTGCCCGCGATACCCTTGGCCTCGTTTATCAGTACTGGAACACGCTCGTATATGCGCTTTGTCATGGCGGCATCAACTGTTGTCCTAAAAATCGGACAATTCCGTGTATTGGGGTTCAAAAGGCGAATGTCAGATGGTGACAGAAAAAATACTCGCACCTCGGAAGCTATCTCAGAGGTCAATGTCGCCTTAAACAAAAACTTTGGCTGGCGGATTCTCGTTTCTGCGCCGCAAACCGAGACAAGCGCAAAGCGTATGCCTTGGGCAGAAGCTACGTCCGGGAAGAAGCCAGCGTTTTTGAAATCGTAAAGACTGATTAGGCGCTCGGAAGATATAATAGCATCAAAAAACCTCTTGGTATTGTCGTCCGTTGCGATACCAGTGGGCACGATAATACCCGCCCGTCCGCTGGGAACGATAACTTGGTAGCAAAGTTCCGAGAAAAGTGCATAGGTGTTGACATCACCAATGGCAGTCAATGGGAAGCGTCCGCAACCACGAACGATCTGGCTGGATGCATCTGCGTCGCGTTTTGCATCCTCAAAGTCACGGTGCATAGAGCGATCTGAGGCATCGCCTGTAGCAAGCTCCGCTATCAGCTTCCGACGTGCCGCCGCATTGGGGGCCTTCGCAATAGTCGTGCTTCGAGTAGCAAAGAACTCCTGCTCTTGTACCTTTATACGCTCCCACGGTGGATTACCCAGAACACAGTTGAAGCCACCTGCTGCGAAGGATTCGGGGAACTCCAATGGCCAGTGGAAGAAGCGAAGCCGCGTGCGTAACTCCTCCACGGCGCCGATCAGCGGCCCATACACTGATGAAGGTGCCTTCAAATACCGCCACACGGTATCTGTTGTCGGTACCAATTCACGTCCACGCATCTCCGGACGGACTGCTTTCGATGCGAAGAACGCCCCGCACCACAGGTCGCACGCTACACGCAGGTCGTACGTGGCTCTACTCATCTGTATCTCTGTCAGCGCCCGACGCTTCTCCGATACTGCTTCCAGCGTGTCCTCCGGCGCATCGGTCATCGCGGCAATGGCGGCGGCAAGGTCTGGTGGCAATGCGACTTGTGGCAACAAAGAGAGTATTGGATTATCTCGCTCTGCTTTATTGCGGTTACGCATATCACGGACATAGCCTTTATCATCGCCAGTCAACTCTTTGAATGCCTCGTCCGGAATCCCTGCCGCAAGCACTGACAGGTCGGAAATGCCTATAAGGCTATCACCGCACTTTATATGTGCGTCGAGAAAGGTGAGCGGCCTACCTGGTTCGATTGCCTCGATCCAGAGGGCTACCTTGCAGAGTTCGACTGATAGCGGATTACGGTCCACACCAAACAGGCAGCGGCGTACCACCTCCCGCAACGCTCTGCGGCGTAATATTTCATCCGGTAGATCACCGTCACTATCCAGCCGAGCAACAGCATCAGCCAACCGCCTCGCCGCACCCAACAAGAAATGGCCACTGCCACAGGCTGGGTCCAAGACCCGCAGATGTAGCACGGCAGAACGCGGGTCTGCCGGGTTGTCTCGAATAGTTCGGTCAATTACCGGATCGAGCGCAGATCGCAGCAACTCCTGAACAAGTGAATCAGGAGTGTAATATGACCCAGACAATTTACGTTCGCTTCCCTTTACTCCAGCTCCCCCTTCGTCGCCTACGAAACCAAATGTCCAAGGCCGTAACGAGACCTGCACGACTGGATGTAGCTCCAGCAGGCTCTCATAAACACTGCCAAGTTCCTCGGTGCCCATGTCGCGATAGTTGACCCGCTGAAGGCTCCCTTCGGTGATGAAGAACGCGAGTGCGTGTATGGCATTCAGTAGCCGAGAGTTGGGCAATGAGGAATGATCCAACACAGGACATTGATCGTCCCCGAACAAGCCGCCGAGTGCGGGCAGACCGAGCGGCGGAGCGCCTCGTGCAAGTCCCCTGAATGTAACGGTGAGCCCGGACCAAAGGTCGCTAAAGCGATCATATGACCGTCGTAACCTTGCCCGATCCCGCAGCCGTGCAAGGCTGTAACCTTGAGCATAAAGGTTTCGGGCATTTGGAGCAGACTCTGGACCGTGCAGAAGATCACCTTCCTCGGCGGTGAACAGGAACAACAAACGATAGACAAGACGGAGAAGCTGCTGATGCAAAGCCTCTGCCGTCATCATGCCGCCGTTCAATTCGGCTCTCAGGCCTTCATTGTCCGGATGTTCGATGAAGCCGGACCCAAGTTCGCGTAACGCCGTCGTGACACCGGCCCGAAGTCGGTCCAGCGCCCGTTGGCCGGTCTTTGCGCCCTCCAGCCGCCACTGCTCGATCCTCCCGCCCGAAGCGCCGCTGGGGTCTGGTGCAAGGCGAGACGCTTGGGCCAGAAGCCAAAATGCCGCGAAGTCAGAATATAACCCCTCCTCAAAAATACGTTCGAGATCGGCTTCGATATAGGAAGGCCGTGTCAAAGAAGGATTTTTCCGCAGTAGCCGCAGGCGTGTGCCATTGGCCAATACACCCCATATTGCTGATGTGTCCGCGTTGAGGAATTCCTGCATCGCCGCATGTGGCGCACGACGGCGACCATCTTCGCCAAAGGCTGGGTTCGAACGGTCAAGTTCTTGTGTCGCCAATGTCAGCAAAAATGGCAGTGCGCCACCGAAAGCTCTGTGCGAGATCGGAAACGTCCGTTCACCAATCACTGTCGGGCCGGAAGTCGGGATAATGTCCCCATATCCCAGCACATCGCGTAACAGACGAAGCAACCAGCGTTCGATGCCAGTTTGTTCGGGCGGGATGTCAGTGCGTTGGCGGTTCTGGCGATATTCCTTCCATAGGGCTTCCGCGACGGTCCAGTACCGACCAATTTCGTCCCGCAATGTCAGGCCCGGCAGAACACCATAATCGGCTGGCGACTGACCGGGAGCTTCGAACGCGGCGATCCGTTGCAGGAATTCAGCCGGGAACAACCCACCTTCAATCCGCAGCGCCGTGAAGGCAGTTTCAATCGCGGGCATCAGGCGGGTAATAAAACGAACGCACCGATCACATCGGCAGGAAGACAGGGTTCCACGATTGTGCGTATTCCTCTTGCGGCTGAGGCCGTCCGGACCCGCGTATGGTCGGCCAACAATGCCTCCGCCCGCTGACGTGCAAGGCCCTCAAGAACCGGTGTCAGTCGTGGTAATTCATCCAGACTTTCTCGCACCTCATAGGCTCGCTCATCGGCGTCCATATTGCGGATTGGCTCAGCAGTCATCAGTCCCAAAGCCTCGGCGGATTCCAGGATCATCGGTTCGTCAGCGCCGGTGAGAGCAATCCCAACGGCTTCTTCCGACAGCAAGGTACGGACCAGTTGCCATCGAGTGCCGTCGCGTTCTTCCATACCGATCTGGGATCGCAACCGCAGCAACAGCACTGTGGTCCGGCGTTTGACAGCATTCGTGACAACGGCTCCGCAGCGTGCGGCGATGTCAGGCAGGTCTTCCGCCAAGGCGTGTTCGGCCACATGATCCGCGAGGGCGGACACGATTGGATGCGTCCGGTGAATCACCTCGAAACCGGCTGCGGGAACACGAAACGATATTCGGAGGGTCTTTGTGTTGAGCCCAGCGGCGGTAAGGCGTTCCTGCACCGATAGCGGAAGATTCTCCGCTGGAATACGGAAGCGACCTTCGCCAATGGGTTGCAGAGGCGCACGCAGTCGCTCGCACGCCGCACTGACGAAGCGCCGAACCTCCTCTTCGCCACCGAGCACGCCGACAGCCTTCCGCCACTCTGGCAGAACGTCCTCTGGTCGGAGCGTCCGTTGAGCGAAAATGGTCCGCGTCTGACGAGCCGTTTCCTTGGCGCTTTCCCAGGCGGTGTCCAAGTCTGTTTCGATCCTGCCGAAATCCAAGGTGCCTTGCCTCAACCCATCCGCCACACCTCCGGTTTGCAGCAGGACGGCCTGGAGGATCGCCTCGGTGACCTTGTTCGTGTCCACCGGCACCGGCACGGACACGCCGAGTTCCCGCCTGATGCGTTCAGCCTTGCGGACGATCACTTTCAAAACGGCGCCGTCCAAGGGATTGTTCGCCCCGTACAGCATCAGCACCCGAACACGCTTCTCAGGTTGACCGAAGCGGTCCACGCGACCGTCCCGCTGTTCATGACGAGTTGGGTTCCATGAAAGGTCGTAATGAACAACGGCGGAAAAAAGCGATTGAAGATTAATGCCTTCCGAGAGGCAATCCGTTGCCACCAATATCGGAGTACGGGCTTCGGCGGATTCACTCAACGATTCGATACGCTCGCGGCGTTCTTCTGTTGTCAATTCACCCGTGATGACTTCGACAAAGTGTTTGTTGTCTGGGAGTGCGGCCCGCAAATGCTCCCCCACATAATATGCGGTTTGAATGAAACGGCAAAACACGATTGGACGGAATCCGTCCGCCAGAAGCTTCTTCACCTGAGCAATCAGCAGCTTGAGCTTTGGGTCTCGATCTGGACCGCGAAGTGCGGTGGCCCGTTTGAGAAGACCCTGAAGCGCCGCCGCGTCTTCCTCACTCACTACGGCGTCGTCTGTCACGCCAGCAGGAGCGGCTTCCTCCGAGGTGAGGCTATCGTCCGCCAGACCATCGAAAACCGTTTCAGCCCCCCGCTCGTCCAGATCGGAAATCTGCTCCCGTTCCAGCACACCTTCGACGGCTCGCAAACGAGTGGACAATGCTACGGCGGCGGAGGCCGGTGATGATGACACACACCGCAGGAGAGCCAACGCAGCCCACCACGACATCCGTTGGCGTAACAGGGATTGGTTCTCCGTGCGCCGAATCATACCGCGAGCGTATTCGAGTACTTCGTCAAACAGGCGGCCCCACTCGCCGGACAGCAGATACGTGTCCTCGGCGGTTTCCCGGTCAGGGAACACGCTGCCAGAATCACGCCATTCCGCAATGTCCGCACGTCGCCGTTGAACGAAATGCGCCGCCAGCCGTTCACGGAGTCGCTGGCGGACCGGTCCCTCACCCATTCCCGCCAATGCCCGGAAATCGGGATCGAGCAGGCCGAGAAGGTTGTGAAAGGCGGTCTCGTCTCCGGAATGGGGAGTCGCGGTGAGGAACACCATATGGCGATCAGGCTGGTCAGCGAGGCCCCGCAGAACGGCGAATCGTTGGTTTCTGGTCTCGGCTCCTGTGCCAACAGAGGCATGTGCTTCCTCAACGATCACGAATTCCGGACAGGCTCGGAGGAACTCATCGCGGCGGCGGTCCGATTTGATGTAGTCGAGACTAACAACCGTGAACGGATATACATCGAAAACGCTCTGTCCTGCTGGCAGACCGCGTTCAAGGCGATTGGCGGTGCCGGTACGAACAATCTCAGTTTGGATTGCAAATTTAGAGGCGAGTTCCTTCTGCCACTGATCGCACAAATGCGGCGGGCATAGGATGGCGATCCGGCTGATCTCGCCCCGGTCAAGCAGTTCGCGTGCGATCAGTCCGGCCTCGATAGTCTTTCCGATCCCAACGTCGTCGGCAACCAACAAGCGCACCGTGTCCATCTTCAATGCCATCAACAGCGGTACAAGTTGGTAAGCACGCGGCTCAACCGCGATATTGCCGAAGGAACGGAACGGCCCGGCTCCGGCTCGGGGCTTTAGTCGGAGTGCGTCCCGCAAGAGTAACGCGGCGGCCTGAGCACCAGTCTTTTCCGGATCAGGTGGCGGAAAGGTGGCGGAACGTGGTGGAGTGGCTTCCAACGGCAGATAAATGACGGTCGCATTTTCTTCCGCACCACCCAACGGACGCAGGCGTAGTCTGTCCGGACCGCCATCATCGGGTAGGACGACCCATTCACGTCCGCGTGCGGTGACGAGGCTGCCTGGCCGGTACTGCTCAGGCGCCGTGGTCGAGAGGTTCATCACTTTCCTCTGCCAAAGACGAACGGGAACCGAGCGAAGATGGCGGACCATTCCGACTGGTTTTCCGTAAACACGACTACCTTATATCCGGCGTCGCGTAGGGCCTGCCTCTTGGTAGTGTCGATGGTTTTGGTGGCGGAGTTCTTGTGGTGCGGACCATCGACATAGATCAATGTCTTCGTGTGGTCATAGGTAAAATCCGGCTGCGTTGAGAAGTCCGACAGGATCGGCTGTGCTCGATCCGGAAGCCGGAGACCAACTTCCTGCACCATCGCCAACCAGGCACGCTCAAGGTCAGAACCACACAAGCGATGAAGGACGCTAAATGCGTCCTCAGCGTCAGTGCCATCCATGCTGCCGACAACAGCCTCGGCCCGAGCAAGTCGGCACAACAAAGCCCTTACGTCGTCATCGCGGCGGTCGATTAGCTCGTGATCGGGTTGGTTTGAATATGACAACAAGCAGCGATAGCAACCGGCCTCACATTCATGATCCGAGTCTTCCAGGTCGGCGGCATCGGCCCACAAGCCGGATCGCGACTGCCAATGACAAATTTCAAGCGCCCGTCGAGCGACACGGCGGATCGCTTGTGGGTCCGAAGCGATCCGGTTGAGAACACCGGCACCACCCTCGGCTGCTTCGTATAAGAGAATGGCATTTCTGTCGCCTCGGTCAGGCAATGGCTCGGCGGCGAGTTCACTTTCCTCCAACTGAAAGACGCTCTCGATACCCCTCTTAAGCGCATAAGTCAGAGTTGTTATCTGTTCATCGGACAAACTGACTATCGGGCGTAGGACGAGCACGTTACGGCGATCTTCAACGAACGGAATAATCCGCTGCACGGTTCGGGCGTTCGGCGCATCGTCCATGGCTTCTTCTGGGGCTTGCTCATCGCGGGACCATTCGCCGGAAGCCACGTCGATATTGAACCCAAAGATCGACTTATTCTTTCGTCGCCGCCAGCCGAGATTGATGCGCCAAACGGTTGCCGCTGGGCCATATGATGCCGCCAATAGCAGTTCGCCGTTCTCCGTGAACATCACGGGAATAAATCGCTTTCGCCCGGCCTGCTCCGCATAACGGAGGGTAGTGATAACCTCATAGCCTTGCCGCTGCCGCTCCTCCTCATCAGAGGTGATTCGGTCTGTTCGCCGCGTGCTCACCTGGTCAATCCGGTATAGATCGAGGAGAGAACGTAAATCACCGTCCAGACGGGCATCACAGTTCACGCACCGCTCGTGGTCGGCTTCATCATCGAAATGACCATAGCCACAGGCAGGGCAAAGACGAGCACGGCGCACAGGCAAGCGTGACGACGTGGATACACTGTCGGTGTCCCGAACCGTGAGGATCGCCTTTCGGACCCTGTAGGTGCTGCCCTCGTGGTAAATGATCGAGCGTGGGCCGAATTCGGACAGGCCAAGAAACCGGGGACGAGACAGGAAACTGTCGCGGCCAATTCGTTCGCGGCGTGCGGGAATAAAAGCCAAAAGCGGCAATCGAGGGAAATTGTAGCCTGGCAGGAATCCTTCCGATGCGAGGTAACGGTAGGCATAGAAATCGCTGTTCATGCTGGCACGGGTATCGAGCAACAGATCACGTTGTGTCTGTGCCTCATCGTATCGTTGCTTTGCCTCACGCCGCGTCCGTTCATCAGCAGCGGCATTCATCTGAATGGCGTGAGCGAGGTCCATCTGTTGCCGTGTGGCACGGAAAAGCGAACGCCACCTGTCAAACGCATCGTTGAATACCAGATGTGCCGAGTTTATTGTGTGGTTCAGCCAATCAGGAGTGTACCAGGGAGCCGCCTCGCTTGTGAGATCGTCACGAAGCATCCCGAGGATGGCGATACAGCGTGCCGCAGCCCGCTCGCGGACAACTGGCCTGTCGATTTGTTCTGCGATTTGACTGACGATGGGCAATTCGGGGGCTTTTTCACGATCAAGCACTTCTTGCACGGACGGGCCGAGCTTCTGTCTGGTCTCACTCAGCCACACCGCATGAAGGTGCGACCGGATCAAATCTTCGTTGGCCAGATCGAGCGATGGCGGATTGACAGCACCTGCGACCATACGAGCCGGATTGCGGAAGAAATACTGATCGTGCGGAGATCGGGCGGCGCAATAAGTCAGTACGAGCGCCGGTTGGCCGCTACGTCCTGCCCGGCCACTGCGTTGTGCGTAGTTCGCGGGTGTGGGTGGTACGTTCCGCATATAAACAGTATTGAGCGTGGCGATGTCCACTCCGAGTTCCATCGTCGGAGAGCAAAACAGGACAGGTAGGGTCGCGGCCCGAAACTGATCCTCGCGGCGCTCACGTTCCTCCGGATCAACCTGGGCCGTATGCTCGCGTGCCTGCAAGAGATGCAGGAAACGATCCTCGTCCCGAAGCATCTCCGCGACGTTATGGTAGAGATCGAGAAAAAATGGGTTTGCGGTATTCTGGGGTTCGCCCAGACGCCATTCCATGACTGTCGCTGGAACACGATAGCCAGTGAGACCTCCTTCAACGTCCAGCGGCTCAACGAGGCCATACGTTCCGAGAACGGACAGAATATCGTCTACGATCTCGTTGTAGGTATTCTCGTCAATCTTGCCCGTGAAGGCGCTGGCCGCAGCTTCCCACGTCCCTTTGGCTTTCACTTGACGGCCAAAGACAGAGCGATGAGAGACATTGAGAATCGGCGTTGAGAGGCGTCGATGCAGTTGCTGTGGACGAGGGATCATAGCTGCTGCCGTGATCGGTCGTTCGTCCTCACCAAGGCCCCACGGTTCTTTCAACTCGGTATATGAACGATTACGGACTTGTTCCAGATGGTCGCCATCGAGGTAGATGGTCTTGATGCAAAGGCCACGTCTCATCCGGTCGAGCAGATCATGAAGCAGCTTCTCTCTCACCGACGGCGATGCAGCGGCCAATAAGGGGTGGCACTTTGTCCACTCGGCCTGATCCGCCGCACATTCAGTGAGCGAGTTGTAATTGATGCTCAGGTAGCCAAGCTGTTCGAGATTAGGATGGGTGAAACGCCAGCCTCGGCGGAGATCAAAGTAAAGTCGGTAGCCAAGAACATCGCGAAGTGCCCGCCGTGCTCCCTCCGCCTTAGCCCCTTTCGCATCAGGCGAACTGGCATAATCCGTCTGCGTAAGGCGCAGGTGCTCAAGCACACGATGTGTCAGCAGATCGTCGGTCAACATCTTGTCTGGTTGATTGCGAAGTGCGGCGAGGAGCGCACCACGCAACAACAGGATCATAACGAAGTCATTTAGGTGACCGGCTTGCAGGGACGCATCCTGCCGATTATCAGTAAAGCCCAACACTTTCTTTGCTGAGGCCGGAAGGCTGCTCTCTTTCAGAAGGTGCCGCATAGCCCCGAGCGTCAGGACCGTTGTGGCACTCGAACGTCCTTCCGCTGACAAAGACCCGAGCTTCGAATTTTCGCTTCGGATACTTCCATCGAAGACCGCTTCGCAGGATCGTGCGAGACAGAACCGGAAGGAACCGGAAATCACCCAGCCTAGCAGCCCCTCGGTGTCTCGGTGTCCTTCGGTTCCAACGCAGAACGAGAGCGGCTTGTTCCGACGAAAACTGGTGCGAAGGCGTTGATTGCCATCGGTGG
>Ga0193726_1003118_pt1 | contig 10737 bp, 4 predicted proteins | sample H2c1metaG_FD_144928 | JGI IMG/M metagenome (GOLD analysis project Ga0193726, IMG submission 144928) | Soil microbial communities from a riparian zone of the East river system, Colorado, United States - H2c1 | ecosystem: Environmental > Terrestrial > Soil > Riparian zone | place: USA: East River... | reverse complement strand
GGTGGCGTGTCGGAAGCTATGCCTTCTTGCGGCGCATCCGGGCGCCGATGAACGCCAGGCCTGAGCCGAGCAGCGCGAGCGTGGCCGGCTCGGGAACCGGCGGCGGCGGCGGCGGCGTCACGGTGCAATTCTCACTCGGAGTCCCCGGGTGCGCAGTGCTCTGACCGGTTCCGTTGCCGGCGCCGACCAATCCCGTGCAGGATCCGTTCGTGACGTTCGCCGCGAAATCGACGAGCGAACCGTCTGCACCGTCGAGGGTTTCGAACTGCGCCAGCGTCAACGCCGTGGACGCGCTGACCGTGAAGATCAGCGACGTGCCGTCAACGCCCGGCTCCGTGTTGTACTTCACGATGTAGTCGAAGGCGCCGGCGCCGTCCTCGTGATAGTCGCCGAGCACCTGCCCGGTGTAGTTGGCGGTGGTGAAGCTGTACGTCAGGGCTTCGGAACCGCTGTTGTTGAACATGAACGCGTCGAGGCCGTTCGTCTGATGGAAGTCGAGGCCAGGCGCCAGTTCGACATCGAACTGAACGTCGGTCGACGACCCGACATTGACGAGGGTCAGCGTGACGGTGCCGCCGTTGGTACCGCCGCCGAGGCACGATCCCGTGCAGAAGTCCCAATTCAGCGTGAACGAATCGGCCGACGCGCTCTGGGCTGTCGCCAGAGCGAAAAGCGCCATAACCGGAATCACTACGAGCAATTTTCTGAACACTGGCAAAGCCTCCTTCAAGGACCCGCTGCACTCGCCGTCTACGCTGCCCGACCCGAACCCATTTCGGACAGTGCCAGCTTCGAGCGACGTTAAACCGCAGAGCAAGCGCGCTGCCATGGGAAATCTACTCATTCATTGAGAAAAAGGCCGTTTCTGGCGGGAAGCGCCTTCGGGGAGTTCACAATCCTGCAGACTTTTGTGCCGCGCGCGGTTGCTTTAGATCGGCCGAAACGTCGAAGCCAAGTCGCGTCCAACGCGGACCTCTGAGAGCTCATCGGTACAGTTGTTGCGGTCTTCTGCGGGCAATGATCGTTAAGTGCGGACCCGTCGTAACAAATCTGTCTTTCTCGAGATAAATGTCGACGCCATCTTCGCCGAAGTCTGCTCGGGCCGGGAATTTTCGGCCATGAACCAGACCGAACGCACGAACGTCCGCATCCTCGTCCCCGAGCAGGCGCGCGAGCTGCTCGACGTGCACGAGCAGGTCGCGCGTACGGCGTCCCGAGGCGACGCGCCTCGAGACGCGATCCGCATGGTCGCGCAGATTATCGGCATGAAGGTCGCCCTCGTCTGCAAGGAAGAGGGTGTGTGGTCGGTGGCGACGATGGCCGGCGCCGGGGCCGAGCTGCCCCCCATCGACGCCGCGACGATCGCCGTGCTCGATCGCGTGGGCGACATCTCGTCGATCGCCATCGAATCCTGGCAGCGCGACCATCACGACTGGACGCTGCTCGGGCTGACGCGCCGCGCGGGAACGCCCGCCGTGCTCATGATCGAGCACGACTGGACGCTGTCACAACACACGCTGCTGGAGTTTGGCGAGCGGCTGCTCGGCGCGGAACGCACCTATGCGCTCTCGGCTTCCGCGCATGCGCGCGTCGCGACCCATCGCCTCAGCCGCGCGCTGTCTCGCGTCACAGGATTTCGAGACGTCGCGTCGGTGGCCGTTCGCGACGCGGCGCGCGCGGTGCAGGCGGAGCTGGCCATGGTCGCCGTGGCCGACGCCGAAAATCTGTCGCTGAAAATCATGGCGACGCACGGCTATCCGCTGGCGCTCGTGGAGCATTTGAGCTTTCCGCGCGGGCTCGGCGTCCTGGGAGGGGTGTACGAGTCAGGCAAGCCGGTGCGCGTCAGCGACGTCACGCAGATCAGCGGACTGCGTCCCCGCTCGCGCTATCGCACGAAATCGTTTGCGGCGATCCCCATCACGACGGGCGCGGAAGTCATCGGCGCGCTCTGTGTCACGGACCGGGCCGACGGCCGTGCCTTCACGCAAGGCGATCTCTCGATGCTGCGGACCCTGGCCGCGACGATGGCCCTCGCGTTGTCGCGGGAACGGGCGCGCGCGCAGGCGGAATCGTACGCCGAAGCCGCCGCCATCGATCCGGTGAGCGGGCTGTTCAACCGCCGGTACTTCGGCGCGCGGCTCGAGGAAGAGCTGCAGCGCGCCGATCGGTATGGGCTGTCGGTCGGCCTGCTGATGATTGACGTCGACAACTTCAAGGCGATCAACGACACCTGCGGCCATCTGGTCGGCGACACGGTCATTCGCGACGTCGCCGACGTCCTGCGGCGCTCGGTCCGGGTCTTCGACATCTGCACGCGCTTCGGCGGAGACGAATTCGCGGTGGTGATGCCGAGCAGCAGCGCGGAGGATGCGCTGAGAATCGCCGACCGCATCCGCGAGCGGATCGAAGCCCACCGGCTGAAGGATCCGGAACTCGGCACGGTGACCGCCAGCATCGGACTCACCGTCTCGTCGAGCGGCACGTCGGCGCGCGATCTGATCAGCAACGCCGATCAGGCGCTGTATCGAGCAAAACGGGAAGGTAAGAATCGCGTCAAGACCAGCGCGTGATTACGCCTGGCTGCGCAGCCACGCAGGTCCGATCACCCCGCGTGCGGCCCGATCGGACGACGTCAGCACCCGCCGGACTTCTGTCAACAGCGCCGCCAGTGAAAACGGCTTGACCAGGACCGCGGCGCTTTCTGGCGGGGCCTCATACAGCTCAGTGCTGGCCATCGCGACATACGGAATTCCCCGGCTCCAGACCCGCGCCTGAAACTCGTCGTCACGCGGCAGCGTCAGCTCGGCGATTGCAACCCGAAGTCCGCACGTTTCGACGATCGACACGGCGTCCTCGCCGGTGGCGGCCTGCTCGACCTGGAATCCGAATCGCTCCAGGTACCGCACACATGGCTGGCGCGCACCGCTGTCGCTGTCCGCGACGATGACGGGCGGATAGCGGCCGGGCTTGTCGAAATCGCGGCGCCCCCCGCGCGACGCGTGCCGCCGGTCATCGCCCTGCCTCCGCTCGCGCTCACCCATATATGTATTGTGCGTGATCCAGGAAAAGTTTTCCCCTTCGGCGGCAGATCTCTGGCCGCCTTGACGAAACCGATGCCCCGAATGCGCGGTCGTGTTGTGTTTTCAACGGGAAACGCGCGGCCTCACGCCGCGGCCGAATGGCACGATGGTTGATGTCCGAGCCGACGTTATGGAAGACGCTGCACGCATTTCGACCAACGCCATCGTCTGTCCGAGATGTGAGAGCACGGAGTACGTCAGTCTCCACCGGATGACGTTGCTGTACCGGCTTACGGCGGAGTGGTTCCGGTGCGATGTGTGCGCGCACCTCTTCTCGAAGCCGCGGCATCGGGGTCTTCTGTCGGACCGGATTTTGGAACCTGTCTGGTGGCTGGTGGGCGTCGCACTGGCGACTTCGACCTGGCTAACCTGGCGTCTGGACGCGAGCCGCATACGGCATCTGATGACGCCGCGCCACCCGCGTCCGGGCTGTGTTACATCTGCCGCATCACTTCGATGATGCGCGGCCGCCGCGACGTGTCGCGGCTCGACCAGGCACGAAGCGCGTCCAGGGCGTCGTCGATGTCCGCCCACGGCGACAGGTGCAGGAGCACCGTTTCGTCGGGCGTCTCGCTCGTCGCGATCTGCACCCACGTCTCGCGCGGATCGCGGTGAATGCCGACCACTTCCGCAATCCATCCGCCCGAACCATCGGCGATCTCGCGATGATCGAGTCCGGCGAACAGCGGATCGACGGCGTCGGCGTAGTGCTCCGCCATTGGCGTTTCGAAATGCATGAGTTCCCTCGGCCCTTCAGAGAAGCACGATATGTGCCAATTTGTGTCAATTGGCCGAGAAACCGTTCAAACTATTGTCGAGTAATAGGTTACTACTCTTACTCGACATCGGCTCGGTCGCGGCGGTCCAGAAACTTTTCAATTTCTCCGACGAATCGCGAGTAATAGTCGTGTAATTTACACGCCTCACTTCGTCTTGAAGTACGCGGACAGCACCGACCCATCTGCTGCCGTCATCGTGACGACGAAGCACTGCCCGGCGCCCTTGGGCGTCTGCCAGTTCTCGATGAACTGGCTTCCGTCGTAGCGAAGGGCAGTGCCGCCGGAGTTGCTGAGTGCCGTTGGATCGATATCAGCGATCGGCACCCCGCTCGCGCAGCCGACGGGTATCAGCTGCATCGATTGAATGGCCGCCATGCTCGTGAGCTGCGGACCGCCCGGGGACTGATACAGGTTGAACTTAACGGGGACGGTCTGCCCGCCTTTGATCGAATTGAAGATCGGCACCACGCCAGTCCCCGGCATCGTGATCGGCTGATAGAAGCCGGACAGACTCCATGGGGTGATGTTCGCCGTCGTGCCGTACGGCAGCGTCAGCGTGTAGTTGCCCGCGCTCGGGCCCGAGAGCGTGAGGCCGATGACGGTGACCGGTTTGCCGGCGCCGACGCTCGCGTTGTTGAACGTGCCGATCGCGCCGACGGTGTTCAGCGTCACGGTGTCCCCTGAGACCACGGTCGCAACCGACGGGCTGACGAAGGTCAGCGTCGCCGCCGTCGTCCCGTCGTACGGTTTGTCGTTGGCGATGATCCCGGACGCCGTCAGCGGCTTGGCCGTGACGTTGGCCGTCGTGGCCGCGACTGAGTCGAGGATGTAGTTGCCGGCATCGCCGCCGGCCAGCGTCGCGCCGCTCAGCGTCACGGTCTTGCCGACGCCAACGTTCTTGTCACCAAAGGCGGCGGTTCCACCAGTCAGCGACACGGTGTCGCCGCTGAGAACGCCGATCAGGCCGCGCGTCGCCACTGTCGCCGACGTGCTGCCGTCGTACACCTTGCTGTTGGCCGTGAACGTGCCGGTGATGTGCAGCGCCGTGATGTTGGCCGTGGTCGTCGCGACCGAGTCCAGGAAGTAGTTGGCCGCATCTGCTCCGCTCAGTACCGCACCGGCCAGCGTGACCGTCTTGCCCGTGCCGACGTTCTTGTTGTCGAACGTGGCCGTGCCGCCGGTCAACGCGACGACGTCGGTGCCGATCGTGCCGGCCAGGCTTCGCGTCAGCACCGCTGCCGACGCGCTCCCGTCGTACTGCCTGCTGCCGGCCGTGAAGGCGCCGGTGATGTGCAGCGCCGTGATGTCAGCGGTCGTCGTCGCCACCGAGTCGAGGATGTAGTTGGTGGCATCCGTGCCGATGAGCGACGCGCCTGTGAGGGTGACGGTCTTGCCATTCGCAACCGCCTTGTCGCTGAAGGCTGCCGTTCCGCCGCTCAACGACACGTTGTCGCCGGCGATTGCGCCGACGAGGCTGCGTGTCAACACGGTCGCCGACGCATTGCCGTCGTAGATCTTGTTGCTCGCCGTGAAGCTGCCCGTGATGTGGCGCTCTGTGATGTTGGCGGTCGTCGACGCCACCGAGTCGAGGATGTAGTTAGTGGCATCCGTGCCGGTCAGCGACGCGCCGGTGAGCGTCACGGTCTTGCCGTTGGCGACCGCTTTGTCGCCGAAGGCCGCCGTTCCGCCGGCCAACGATACGATGTCCCCGCTGATCGCGCCGACCAGGCCGCGCGTCAGCACCGTCGCCGCGGTGCCGCCGTCGTACTCCTTGTTGCTCGCGGTGAAGGTGCCGGTGATGTGCAGCGCCGTGATGCTGGCCGTGGTGGTCGCGACCGAGTCGAGGAAGTAGTTGGCCGCATCTGCTCCGTCCAGTACCGCACCGGCGAGGCTGACCGTCTTGCCCATTCCGACATTCTTGTTGTCGAACGTGGCCGTGCCGCCGGTCAACGTCACGGCGTCGACGCCGATCGTGCCGGCCACGCTTCGCGTCAGCACCGTCGCTGAGGTGGTGCCGTCATACGGCCTGCTGCCGGCCGTGAAGGCGCCGGTGATGTGCAGCGCGGTGATGTCGGCGGTCGTCGTCGCCACCGAGTCGAGGATGTAGTTGAGGGCGTCCGCGCCGGTCAGCGACGCGCCGGTGAGCGTGACGGTCTTGCCGTTGGCGACCGCTTTGTCGCCGAAGGCCGCCGTTCCGCCGGTCAACGACACGTTATCGCCGGCGATTGCGCCGACGAGGCTCCGCGCCGATACGGTCGCCGACGCATTACCGTCGTAGATCTTGTTGCTCGCCGTGAAGCTGCCCGTGATGTGGAGCTCCGTGATGTTGGCGGTCGTCGTCGCGACTGAGTCGAGGAAGTAGTTGGCCGCATCTGCTCCGTCCAGTACCGCGCCGGCCAGGGTGACCGTCTTGCCCATGCCGACATTCTTGTTGTCGAACGTGGCCGTGCCGCCCGTCAATGCCACGACATCGGAGCCGATCGTGCCGGCCAGGCTCCGCGACGGTACCGCTGCGGACGTGTTGCCGTCGTACGGCTTGCTGCTGGCCGTGAAGGCGCCGGTGATATGCAGTGCCGTGATGTCAGCGGTCGTCGTCCCCACCGAGTCGAGGATGTAGTTGGCGGCATCCGTGCCGGTCAACGACGCGCCCGTGAGCGTGACGGTCTTGCCGTTGGCAACCGCTTTGTCGCCGAACGTCGCCGTTCCGCCGGTCAACGACACGTTATCGCCGGCGATTGCGCCGACGAGGCTCCGCGCCGACACGGTCGCCGACGCATTACCGTCGTAGATCTTGTTGCTCGCCGTGAAGCTGCCCATAATGTGCAGCGCGGTGATGTCGGCGGTCGTCGTCGCCACCGAGTCGAGGATGTAGTTGACGGCGTCCGTGCCGGTCAGCGACGCGCCGGTGAGCGTGACGGTCTTGCCGTTGGCGACCGCTTTGTCGCCGAAGGCCGCCATGCCGCCGGTCAACGACACGACGTCGCCGCTGATTGCCCCGGGGAGGCTCCGCGTCAACACGGTCGCCGACGTATGGCCGTCGTAGACCTTGTTGCTCGCCGTGAAGCTACCCGTGATGTGCAGCGCGGTGATGTTGGCGGTCGTCGTCGCGACCGCGTCGAGGATGTAATTGATGGCATCCGTGCCGGCGAGTGTCGCGGCGGTGAGCGTCACGATCTTGCCCATGCCGACGTTCTTGTCGGCGAAGGACGGGGTTCCCCCGTAGAGCGAGACGGTGTCGCCGCTGAGGGCGCCGGTCAGGCTCCGCGTCAACACGGTCGCTGACGTATTGCCGTCGTAGATCTTGCTGCTCGCCGTGAAGCTGCCCGTGATGTGCAGCGCGGTGATGTTGGCGGTCGTCGTCGCGACCGCGTCGAGGATGTAATTGATCGCATCGGCGCCGGCGAGCGTCGCGCCGGTGAGCGTCACGATCTTGCCCATGCCGACGTTCTTGTCGGCGAAGGACGCGGTTCCCCCGTAGAGCGACACGGCATCGCCGCTGAGGGCGCCGGTCAGGCTCCGCGTCAGTACCGTCGCCGAGGCGTTACCGTCGTACGGTTTGTCGCTGGCGGTGAAGCTCCCAGTGACGTGGAGCGCGGTGATGTTGGCGGTCGTCGTCGTCACTGAGTCGAGGATGTAATTGCCCGCATCGGCGCCGGCGAGCGTCGCGCCGGTGAGCGTCACGATCTTGCCCATGCCGACGTTCTTGTCGGCGAAGGACGCGGTTCCTCCGTAGAGCGAGACGGTGTCGCCGCTCAGGGCGCCGGTCAGGCTCCGCGTCAGCACCGTCGCCGAGGCGTTACCGTCGTACGGTTTGCCACTGGCCGTGAAGCTCCCAGTGAGGTGGAGCGCCGTGATATTGGCGGTCGTGGACGCGGTCGGATTCACGGTGTAGTTGGCGGCGTCGGCGCCGGTCAGGCTCAAGTCCGCCGTCACGGTTTTGCCCGTGCCGATATTCTTGGTGTCGAAGAGACCGTTGGTGGTGACCAGCGTCACCACTTCACCGTTCAGCACGCCCGCGCCGAGACTGCCGTGAACGACGGCCGTCCGCATGCCGTCGTACGGCTTGCTGTCGGCGGTGATCGTCCCCGTCAACGCGATCGCGGTGATGCTCGCGGTCAGCCCCACCGGCTGCGAGACGGTGTAGTTGCCGGCATCGCCGCCGCCAAGCGCCACACCAGTCACCGTGACGGGCTTGTTCACGCCGACGTTCTTGCTGTCGAAGTGCGCGGCGTACGCCGAGCTGTTGATGGTGACGACGTCGCCTGACACCACGACGTTGAGCGACGCCCCGGCGAAGTTCACCGTGGCCGTATCGTTGCCGTCGTACGGCTTGCCGTTCGCGATCGCGCCGGTGATCGTCAGATTCTTTGCGGTGATCGTCGCCGTCAAGCCCGCCGGCTGCGACACGGTGTAGTTGCCGGCGTCGCCGCCGCCCAGGACCACACCGGTCACCGCCACCGGTTTGTTTGTTCCCACGTTCTTGCTATCGAAGTGCGCGGTGTAGGCACCGCTGTTGATGCTGACGACCTCGCTGCCCACGACTCCGCCCAGCGTGGCGCTCACGAAATTCACCGTCGCCGCGTCGGTGCCGTCGTACTGCTTACCGTTCGCGATCGCGCCGGTGATCGTCAGATTCTTTGCGGTGATCGTCGCCGTCAAGCCCGACGGCTGCGACACGGTGTAGTTGCCGGCGTCGCCGCCGCCCAAGATCACACCGGTCACCGTGACCGGCTTGTTCGTGCCGACGTTCTTCGTGTCGAAGTGCGCGGCGTAGACGCCGCTGTTGATGCTGACCACGTCGGTACCCAGGACTCCGCTCAGCGTGGCGCTGGTGAAGTTGACCGTCGCCGTGTCGGCGCCGTCGTACTCCTTGCCGTTCGCCACGGCGCCCGCGATCGTCAGGTTCTTCGCGGTGACCGTCGCCGTCAGCCCTGCCGGCTGCGACACGGTGTAGTTGCCCGCATCGGCGCCGCTGAGCGACACGCCCGTCACGGTGACTGGCTTGTTCGTGCCGGCATTCTTGGTGTCGAAGTGCGCGGCGTAGGCGGCGCTGTTGATGCTGACCACGTCGCTGCCCAGCACAACGCCCAGCGTCGCGCCGGCAAAATTCACCGTCGCGGTGTCGGTGCCGTCGTACGACTTGCCGTTCGCGACCGCGCCGGTGATCGTCAGATTTCTCGCCGTGATGTTCGCCGTGGTGGTGACCGGCGCCGCCGACAGGATGTAGTTGCCCACGTCAGCGCCCGTCAGCGACAGGCCGGTCACCGTGACGGTTTTTCCATTCCCGACGTTCTTGGTGGCGAACGCCCCGACGGCGCTGCTGGTATCGAGGGTCACCGAATCACTGCCGACCTTGCCGGTGAGTGTGGCCGCCGCGAAATTCAGCACGGCCGCGGTCGTTCCGTCGTACACCTTGTTGGCCGCGGTAATGCCGCTGGCGGTCAGCGTCTTCGCCGTGATGTTCGCGGTGGTTGTCGGCTGGACGACCGAGTAGTTGTTCTTGTCCATCCCACCGAGTGCGATGCCGCTCACTTGAACGGTCTTGCCGTTGCCGACGTTTTTATCCGAGAAAGCGCCGGTTGCGCCGGCGACGTTGATTTGGACGTTGTCCCCGCTGACGATGCCGACCAGTGCCGCTGATCCGGTGTTCAACGTGGCGGTCGTCGTTCCGTCGTAGATCTTGTTGTTCGCCGTAATGCCGCTGACCGTCAACGGCTTCGGCGTGATGTTGGCCGTCGTCGCCGGCTGAGTCACTGTGTAGTTCGGCGCGTCGCCGCCGCCCAGCGTCAGGCCCGCCACCGTGACGGCTTTGCCGTTGCCGACGAGGGGACTGCTGAACGTGCCGGTCGCGCCGCCGGTGACGAGCGTGACGATGTCGCCGGCGATCGTTCCGGAGAGCGAGGCGCTCGTGAAGTCGAGCGTCGCCGACGTGTTCGCGTCGTAGACTTTGTCGCTCGCGGTGACGCCGGTCACGGTCAGCGGTTTGGCCGTGATGTTGGCCGTCGTCGTCGGCTGCGTGAGCGTGTAGTTGCCGGCGTCGGTGCCGCCGATCGTCAGGCCGCTGACCGTGACGGTCCTGCCGTTGCCAACGTTCTTGTCCGGGAAGGCGCCCGTCGCGCCGGCGACGCTCAGCGTCACCGTGTCGCCGGTGATCTTTCCGGAGAGCGCCGCGCTGCCCGTGTTGAGCGTGGCGTTCGCCGTGCCGTCATAGATCTTGTTGTTCGCCGTGACGCCGGTTACGGTCAGTGGCTTCGCGGTGATGCTGGCCGTCGTGGTCGGCTGCGTCAGTGTGTAGTTGCCCGCGTCGGTGCCGCCGATGATCAGCCCGGAGACCGCGACGGTCTTCCCGGTGCCGACGTTCTTGTCGGCGAAGCTGCCCAGCGCCGTCCCCGTCAACGTGACGACGTCGCCGCTGATGATCCCTGACAGCGCCGCGCTGGCGGTGTTCAGCGTCGCGGTGGTCGCGCCGTCGTACACCTTGTCGCTGGCGGTGACGCCGGTCACCGTCAAGCCGATCGCCGTGATGCTGGCCGTCGCTGTCGGCTGCGTCAGCGCGTAGTTGGCGACATCGGCGCCGCCGATCGTCAGGCCGGCGATCGTCACCGGCTTGGCCACGCCGACGTTCTTGTTGGTGAAGGCGCCGGTTGCTAACGACGTATCGAGGGTGACGGCGTCGCCGGAGACGACGCCCACGAGCGTCGCGCCGCCGACATTCAAGGTGGCCGCGGTGGTCTGGTCGTAGGGTCGGCTGTTCGCGGTAATTCCGGTCACGGTAAGCGGCCTTGCGGTGATGCTGGCCGTCGTTGTCGGCTGAGTGAGGGTGTAATTGCCGGCGTCGACGCCGCCGATCGTCACGCCGCTCACCGTGACGGTCTTGC
>Ga0193726_1003117_pt1 | contig 10738 bp, 10 predicted proteins | sample H2c1metaG_FD_144928 | JGI IMG/M metagenome (GOLD analysis project Ga0193726, IMG submission 144928) | Soil microbial communities from a riparian zone of the East river system, Colorado, United States - H2c1 | ecosystem: Environmental > Terrestrial > Soil > Riparian zone | place: USA: East River... | reverse complement strand
GACATGACGTTCGCAATGCCGTATCCATCATGGATGCGAGGCCCTTGTCGAATACGGTGGGTACGGTGCTCGATCCCGTGTTGGCACTGCGGCGCCGGGTGCGAATTGATCCCGGCCAAACCGTCCACATCGCCTTTTGGACCGGCATCGGCGCGAGCCGTGAGCAGGCGTTGAGCCTGGCCGACAAGCTGGGCAGCGAGGCCGCATTTCAGCGCGCGAAGACACTGTCGTGGGCCAGGGCGCAGGTGCAGCTGCGCGATCTGGGCGCCAGCAGCGATGACGCACAAATGTTCCAAGAGATCGCCGAACGGGTGCTGTATTCCGACGCGTCGCTGCGTGCATCCCGCGGGCTTCTCGACAACAACCAGCTGGGTCAGCAGGCCCTGTGGGCTCACGGCGTATCCGGTGATCTGCCGATCGTGTTGGCAGTGCTCGCCGGTGAGGCCGACATCCACGCCGTCAGACAGCTGCTGCGCGCACACGCCTATTGGCAATCGAAGTATCTATCGGTCGATCTGGTCCTTTTGAATGCGGCCGGACCGGCCGGCGTTGCGGCCATGCAAACCGCGCTGGATGCAGCCATCCAGGAATCGCAAAAGGTGCTCGATGAAACCTTGAAGGGTCGCGGCGCGGTCGTTGCATTGCGCGCCGATGCACTTCCGGATGGGCACCGCGATTTTCTGCAAGTTGCGGCGCGTGCGGTATTCGGTTCAGGCAAGGGATCCTTGAGTGAGCAGCTCGGGAGGACTCACGAACGGGGGCCGGCCGCACGCCTGCGCCGCGAGAACAGCGGCCAAGAACTGCGTACACATGCGCCGCACCTGGTACCGACACTCGAGTATTTCAACGGTCTCGGCGGCTTCGACGCGGGAGCGCGTGAATACGTCGTGGTGCTCGATGACGGCCAATGGACGCCGGCACCCTGGATCAACGTCATTGCCAATGCGCAATTCGGCTTTCTCGTATCCGCCGACGGCGCCGGCAGCACCTGGTCGCTGAACGCACAGCAGAACCAAATCACGCCTTGGTCCAATGATCCGGTCAGCGATTCGCCGGCCGAGGCGATTTACATTCGCGACGAGAACTCCGGGGATCTTTGGAGCGCGACGCCGCTGCCGATTCGCGAGCGCGCTTCCGTGTATGTCGTTCGCCATGGGTTTGGCTACACGCGCTCAGAGCACACCTCCCACGGCATCTCGCTGACCTTGACGCAATTCGTGCCGCTCGAGGATTCGATCAAGATTTCGCGGCTGAAAATTGTCAATGCCTCGGATGAACCCCGGCAGCTGTCGATCACCCACTACCTGGATTGGGTCCTGGGAAACCAGAACAACCGCGCGGCGCCCTTCATCGTCACGGCCCTCGACCCGAAGACGCGCGCGCTGCTGGCGCGCAATCCCTGGACGGCGGATTTCCAGTCGCGGGTCGCATTCATGGACATGGCGGGCCGGCAGCAGAGCTTCACTGCCGACCGTACCGAGTTCGTCGGGCGCCATGGCTCCCTTGCCGAACCGGCCGCGCTGTTGGGACCTCAACCCCTGTCGAGCCGGGTCGGCGGAGGTCTTGATCCTTGCGGCGCCATGCAAACCAAAATCGCATTGAATCCCGGGGAAAGCGCGGATCTGACGCTGCTGATCGGCGAGGAGAGTTCCTCCGCGGCGGCCATCGCCCTAATCGAGCGCTGCCGCGGCATGGATCTCGACGCCGCACTCAAGGACGTGACGGATTTTTGGGATCGCACCTTGGGCGTCATTCAAGTCAAGACGCCCGATCGGTCCATGGACATACTGGTGAATGGCTGGCTGTTGTACCAGACGCTCAGCAGCCGCGTCTGGGGACGCACCGCGTTTTATCAATCGAGCGGCGCCTACGGGTTTCGCGATCAGCTGCAGGATGTCATGGCGCTGTGCGTATCCCAGCCGGCCATCACGCGCGAGCATATTTTAAGGGCTGCCGCGCGTCAGTTCACCGAGGGGGACGTGCAACATTGGTGGCTGCCCACCTCCGGCCAGGGCATCAAGAACCGGGTGTCGGACAGCCGAATCTGGCTTCCCTTCGTCGTCGCGCATTATCTTGATGTCACCGGCGATACCGCCGTGCTGGAAGAGCAAGTGCCCTTCTTGGGCGGGGGTCCGCTGGCGCCGGGCGCGCTGGAGAGTTTCTCCGCTCCGCCGGCGGTCGCTCCGGCAGCGCTTCTTGAACATTGCGTCCGCGCGCTGGATTCGAGTCTGGACATCGGTGCGCATGGCCTGCCGCTGTTCGGCACGGGTGACTGGAATGACGGCATGAACCGGGTCGGCGTCGCAGGGCGCGGCGAGAGCGTCTGGATGGGCTGGTTCCTGCATGCCGCATTGACGCGCTTTGCGCCCATTGCCGAAGCGCGCGGCGAGACCGGCAAAGCGGCGAATTGGCGCAAGCATGCATTCGCGCTGCAGCAGGCCATCGAGCGCGAAGCCTGGGACGGCGACTGGTACCGGCGCGGCTACTACGATGACGGCACCGTTTTAGGATCGGTATCCAGCGATGAATGCCGGATCGATTCGATCGCGCAATCGTGGGCGGTGATATCCGGCGCCGCCGAGCACAGCCGGGCGCTCCGCGCCATGTCCGCAGTCAACACACAGTTGGTCAGCCGCAGCAATGGCCTGGTGAAATTATTCACGCCGCCCTTTGATCACACCTCGAAGGACCCCGGCTACATCAAGGCCTATCCTCCCGGCCTTCGCGAGAACGGCGGCCAGTACAGCCATGCGGCCATGTGGACGACCCTGGCATTTGCGCTGCTGGGCGATGGCGACCGGGCGGGCGAACTGTTCTCACTGCTCAATCCCATCAATCACGCCGGCACCCGCGCCGGCATCCATCGCTACAAGGTCGAGCCCTATGTGGTGTGCGCCGACGTCTATTCCGCGCCGCCGCACGTCGGACGCGGTGGGTGGACTTGGTACACCGGCTCGGCAGGCTGGATGTACCGCACGGCAGTGGAAGGCATCTTAGGTATAAACTTGCGCGCCGGGACCCTCGTCGTCGATCCCTGCATTCCGCGCGCGTGGCCCGGCTTCGAATTTACCTACAAGTTTGGATCGTCGCGCTATCGCATCACGGTGAAGAATCCGCGCGGCGTGAGCCGCGGGATCACTCAGGCATCGCTCGATGGCAAGAACTTGAGCGGCGCGCCTTGCGAGATCAGCTTGGTGGACGACGGCCGCTACCATTACGGCGAGATCACGCTGGGTTAGGCGCCGTCTCCGGACCTTGAATCTCCAGATTTTGATTTGAGCGCGTCGACCGCTTTCGCCATGAGTATTTTGGCCACGGCACTGGCCGGCACGAACCTGAGCAATCGCAGTGCCAGCGCGGGACGCGCAATCAAGAGGCCGCCGGCCAATGCGCCCAAAGTTCCCAAGCCGCGGCCGCTCATGAGCATTTGCATGGTGCGGCTGCGCGGAAATCCGCCGTAGGCCTGGCGCGGCGCCTGGCTGCCGTTGCCATATTCGCCCGGCGGTGGATCGAGAATGGTGCGCAGTTCCTCGCGGGACTGCACGAGCTTGGCGTGTATCTGATTCCTGGCATCCGCATCGCGACCCATCATGGCCGCTCCTCGTCCGAGGATAAAATCCGCTCGAGAATCACGCGGTCCTCCTGCCACTCACGTTTTACGTCGGAGAGCAGCGGTGAGCGGGCTCTGCTCAAGCGGGACCGGTAAATGACCGCCGCGATCGCAATCGATAAGAAACCGGCTCCCATCCATGCAATGGCGGCCACCCGGTAGGCGGTGTCCCAGGTATACGCCACGACACCGAGACAAAACATGAACACTGCAAACAGCGCGCAAATCGCGGCGATTGCCGAGGCCACCACTTGCGCCGTGATCTCGCGCTGCGCCCTGGCCAGATCCAAGGCGACCAGCTCGATATAGGCGCCGATATGGCGCATCAGCGCGGGGGCGGCTTTGGGCAGTGACCATAACCCTCGCACTGTCGTGCCTTTAAATCTTAGGAGCGTCGCGTCGCTAAAATGCCCACCACCGCGCCAACCAGAGCCGCTATGCCGATCGCTTGCCACGGACTTTCGCGGACATAATCATCCGCGGTACTGGCGACATTTTGTGCCTGGCGCCGGATGGTGTCGGCGCTGTCCGCAAGACTTTGCTTCGTGGCATCCACTGCGCGCTGCACCTTGCCGCGCACCCGAACGACATCGGCGTCCTTCAAATCCGCGATGCGCGCCATGAGATCTTCCACATCCGAGATCAGATTTTTGATCTCGCCGGAAGCGGCCGATTTGATGTCGTTGATGCCGTCGCTCAAATCATTCTTCACGCGGCGACCCGTGGCGCGAGCCTGGTCCACCGTGTTGTCAAAATTCGCCTCCATAACATTCTCCTTTCTTGGATTGGACCGGCGGCCGACGTCGCACCGTAGGCGTGCAACTATGCGGGCGACCCCATGGCGCAGCCATCGGTTCGTCCCGGGCCTGCCTGTAGGAATACCCTCACATGTTAGACTCACAGGCTGCAACGCGGAACACTTTACATGAAAATCTTGGGTGAGGAGTTGGGTGGAATCGGGCGGTGGTACATCGCCATACCGCCGATTCTGCTCATTGGCTTCCTCATCGGCCTTTTCTTTCTCGCCGCCGCGGGTCAATCGCGGCTCAACATGGCCAATGAGCGTTTGCACCGCTCGCAGCTCCGTGAACAGGCGCTCAACGAGTTCGCCGGCCTCATGACCGATGCCGAATCGGCGCAGCGGGGCTACTTGCTCACCGGCGAGTCAGCCTACCTCAACCCCTACGCCGCTGCGGTGACCAAGGTCAGGGGCGCGCTCGACCGGCTGCACGATGCCTACGGCGGCGATGACAGCAGCAGTGAGTTTCATGAGCTGCGAATCTTGACCGGCAGGGAACTGGGAGAACTCGAAGACGGCGTCGCGCTATCCAAAAGGCGCGGCACCGCCCCGGCCGTCATGGTCGGCACCGATGTCGGCAAGCGCACCATGGATTCCATCGTCGCCATCATCGGGAACATGCGTAAGGAGGAGACGGCCGAGGCGGCCGCGGCCAACGCCGAATGGCAAACGGATTTTCGGCTTTCGCGCTGGGTGTCGGCCGCCGGCGCGATTCTCAACATTGGCCTGGTTTTGTTGGCGGTTCGGCTGGTCTACGGCGACATGCGCCGCCGCGCCCAGCAAGCTGCCGGGCTGCGCAATCAAAAATTGGAACTCGAGCATGAGGTCGACGCCCGAACCCGGGAATTGACCGCGCTATCGACGCATTTGCAAGGCGTGTCGGAGCAGGAGAAATCCGCGCTGTCGCGCGAGCTTCACGATGAACTGGGCGGCCTATTGGTCGCCGCGCGCATGGACCTATCCTGGCTTCAGCAGCGGATGCCCACCACGGATCCTGCCATCGAACAGCGCTTTAAGCGCATTCACGATTCTTTGAGCGCCGGGGTCGATCTGAAGCGCCGCGTGGTGGAGGAACTGCGCCCCACCCTGCTCGACAATATGGGTTTGTTTACGGCCCTGAGATGGCAGTTCAAAGAAACCTGCCGCCGTACCGGACTGCACTGCACCGAAACCATTCCGGAAACCGAGATGAAATTCAGTCCCGATGCCGCGATCGGCGTATTTCGCATTGCGCAGGAAGCGCTGACCAATATCTTGAAGCACGCCGAAGCGAAGTCGGCTGACCTCGCCGTCGCCATCGAAGGAGATACGCTGACTCTGCGTATTACCGACGACGGCAAAGGCATCCCAAAGAACCGCGTCGGCATCAGCACCTCACACGGTCTGGTCGCGATGCGCCATCGGATAGCGGGGCTCGGCGGCGTTTGGGATGTTCGTACGCCCAGTTCGGGCGGAACCGTGGTCACGGCCGTGATTCCCCTGGACAGAATGCTGATGCCTGAGGCTGAAGGAGGCGAGCTTGCACTCGCCTCCGCTTCAGGCTTGATGAAGGTCAAATCTTAGAGGCCGGCGCGCGGCGAGATCGCCGTGCCGTGGTCGCCGCCGATCACGACCTCCACACGCCGGTTCAATTGCCGGCCGCCGGAATCGTTGTTGTTGGCGACCGGGTAGGCCTTGCCGTAACCCTCGGTGCCGATCCGTGACGGCTGGACGCCGCGGTTGATCAACGCGGTCTTGACGGAATCGGCGCGGCGCTGCGACAGATCCTCGTTATACGAGTCGGTACCGATGCTGTCGGTGAACCCGTCAATTTGTACGCGGCGATCAGAGTGTTCGACCAGGAACTGCCCCAGTTGGTCCATCTTGCGGCCGGCACCGGATTTGAGTTCTGCCCTACCCGTATCAAACAGCACATCGCCCAAGGTCATCACCAATCCGCGCGGCGTCGGCGTCGCTTTCAACGCATCAAGTTCCGCTTGAACGCGGGCCGTTTCGCCGGTCGCTTGATCGCGCTGGTTGACGGCCTGATCACGCTGGTTCAGCGCCGCATCGGCGGCTACCCGGGAGTTCGCTGCCGATGCCTTGGCGTTCTCCGCCTCCCGCGTACGCGACGCGAGCACGATCTGATCGCGTTCAATCTGGCCCGCCGCCACGCGCGCATCATCCGCCCTGGTGGCGCCGTGCGCCTGCGCCAGCCGCGCATTCTGCGTGGCCAGGTAGGCGGGTTGATCCACTTCCGCATCCCGGTGATGCAGCGATGCATCTTCCGCGATGCTCAGCTCCTTCCTCGACCTGTCCAAATCCAGAGGCGCGAATTTATTGACGTTCGGGTCGGCCTCGGCCGTTTGCACCGCCAACCGTGCAGTCTCGAGCGCGGCATTCGGCTGCGGCATCGAGACGCATGCGCCCAAGGCCAGCGCCAGACCCATGCCGGTAAAATATTTTGCGTTCATAACTGCCATCCCTCTTAATTGGTTGAGCTGCTAATTGGTTGAGCTGCGCTGAGATTCCTGCCGCAGCGCCTGCATGCTGGAGTCGAATTCCATCGCGGCTTTGTGCGACTTGGTGCGTTGCGCCGTCGCTTCGGCCAGTTGCGCATCTACATCCGCCTGTTCGGCCAATTGCGTTGCTGACTGCTTGTTGTGATCGGCCGCAGCCTTTTCGGCGCGTGCCAATTTGTCGCGCGCCGCGGCCATCTCCCGCGGTGCAAACTCCGGCGCGCCGGATTGTTCGGCGCGCTGCAGCGCAGACTTGGCCACCGCGATCTTTTCCGCCGGGATGGGACTGCTGGCGTAGGCGGCAGCGCTCAACGCGATCATCGCCCAGAGGGTTGCACCCTTGGCCAGCTTGCTTGCACGGGATACTTGCCTCATTGCCACTCCTTGAATTTATCGCCTTGTCGGATTTGTCGACCTGGCAAAGGCAGGAGCAACATGCGTGCCATCCCAATACGCCTCGCCGCGTGTGCGGCTTGCGCGTTTCCTCGCGCACACTATTTATCCGAGGATTTCGTGTAGATGTTGCCGATCGGCGCGGTAGACATTACGCCGATGTGGGACGCAACATGACCGGGTAAGGAGCCTAAAGAGCCGCGGAAATCAGGCGTTGTTCGCTTGCTTAAGACTGGATAAGCGAGACTTCAGCCTTTGAGGCCGGTCAATGTTTCGAGAGATGCGCTTCACAAAGCTCGTGAAGCACTTCCGGAAGGCGTCCGTAGTCGCGGGCCTTGTCCAAGAAATGCGTCGCGCCGAGCGCAATGGCGGCGTTCTTGTATTCCGGCAGATCGTAGTTCGTGAGCACGATGATTCGCGGCTTTTGCTGCGTCGTCGCCAGCGCGCGCATGACGCCGAATCCCGTGCCCTGCTTCAAATGCAGGTCCAGGATGATCACGTCGACCGCGTCGCGCTTGACCGCCGCCAGCGCCGCCGCTTCCGTGTCCGCTGTTCCGATCAACTCGACATCGGAGATTTGGCGAATCGCCTCCGTCAAGCGCTCGGTCAAGACTTTGGAGTCCTCGACCAGCAATACCCGCAACGACCGAACCATTAACATGTCGCTCTAATGAAGCGTAACCCGTGTTGAAGCGTGCTCACGATAATTTACTTATTGAATGAGTCCGTTGCGCAGCGCATAGGACGTGATGTCGGCGTTGGCAGTAAAGCTCATCTTCTCCAGGATCCGGCTTCGATAAGTGCTGACGGTTTTCACGCTCAAGCTGAGCTCATTGGCGATGTCCGACACCCCCCGGCCGGCCGCCAATTTGCAAAAGATTTGGAATTCGCGCGTCGAAAGCCGGGCGTGCAATGGCTTGTCCGGATCGCCGTCGAGGTCCGCCACCAAAATTTCGGCGAGCGCCGCACTCACATAGCGCCGCCCGGACAACACCGTGCGCACCGCCTTCATCAGTTCTTCCGGGGCGCTGTCCTTCGACAGATAGCCGCTGGCGCCGGCGCGCAGAACGTTCACGGCGTACTGCTGCTCGGGCAATCCGCTCATGACGAGAACTCTGACGCTGGGGTGTCCGGTCTGGATGTGCCTGAGGATATCCAACCCGCTGCGATCGGGCATATGAATATCGAGGAGCACCAAGTCCCATTCTGATTCACGCAGCGCATCGAGAGTTTCGTTGCCGCTGGCGGCCTCGCCCACCGCATTGATGCTCGCGTCGGCCTCGAGAAATTGTTTGAATCCCGCTCGGACCACCGCATGATCATCTGCGATTAGTACTCTTGACACGTTTAATTCCCCCTTCGTCGCCCAACTAGGAATTCGCGCATTCCTGGCTCTGTGAATATCCGTTCAGCTTGTTATACAGCGTCTTGAGACTGCAGCCCAGGGCATCGGCGGCGCGGCGCTTATTGCCTTTGAAATAATCCAGGGTGGCCTCGATCAAGGAGCGCTCCATATCGTAAATGCGCGATCCGACGCGGATGTCCAAGCGCTCGCGATCGCGGGCGTAGCCGTTGTTCGCCGCCAATTCGCCGCTCGCGCTCGAGTCGGCGCCCCGGGCGGCGTTCTGAATGAGCGGCGCCAATTCCAGAACGCTGTCGCCGAGAATGAATGCGCGTTCGATGCAATTCTTCAGCTCGCGAACGTTGCCCGGCCAGGAATGCTGCTTGAGCGTCATTCGAGCGTGCGCGGACAAGCGCTTCTGCGTCACGGCCTGCGCGTTGAGCTCCGATAGAAAGTGATTCGCCAGCAACTCCACGTCATCACCACGGCTGCGCAGGGGCGGCAGATCGATCGGAAACACGGCCAGCCTGTACAGCAGGTCTTCGCGCAGTTGCCCGGCTTGCACCGCAGTCAGCGGACAGCGGTTGGTGGCGGCAATGACGCGCACATCGCAGGTGTACTCGGTGCTCGCCCCCACACGGTAAAATTTGCGGGATTCGAGCACGCGCAACAGCCGCGTCTGCATCTCCAGGGGCATCTCGGTGACTTCGTCCAGCAGCAGAGTGCCGCCGTTGGCGCGCTCGAATACCCCCGCGTGTGCGCGTACCGCTCCGGTGAAACTGCCTTTCTCGTATCCGAATAATTCGGCCTCAATGAGCCCCGGAGGAATGGCGCCGCAGTTGATGGCGACGAAGGGCTTGTCGCGGCGCGCACTGCCTTCGTGGATCAGCTGCGCCGCCCGTTCCTTGCCGGAACCGCTTTCGCCGGTCAAGAGAACGCTGGCTTCGGTGGGACCCACCCGCTCAATCAGGCGAAACACCTCCTGCATTGCCGCAGAGGATCCCAAAAAGGATTCCACGGCGGGCATGAGAGGCGGTGGTGCGGAACGCTCAGAAAGACCATAACTGACGGTGTTCATTACAAATCTCCTGCTGACGGCGCCCGTGTAATCGTTACACGTGGTACAGGACAATTTGTAACCTGTGCAGCTTTTTCTGGCGAGGGCAGAGGGCTGATCCTCGGCTCGGAATTCACGCTGAATTCTGTAGGTGTTTGTCTGACACGGCTGTCCAAGCGTTTGAAAATCAAGCCCGCATTCGGCTTCATAGAACGGCGGTTTAACCGCAAGCAGCGCTTAACTTAAAGGTGGCACAAGCTATGCACTCTGAAATGCGGCACCGCAGCGCCAGCAGGTGGTGAATTGCGGCTCGAGCTGCTCGCCGCACTCGCCGCAAGTCCAGGGAGCGCCCGACGGCGTTCTTCCCGCCTCGTCGAGCGCGCGCAACGCCGCCGCTTCGAGCCTGTCTTCGACCAGAAGCTGCGGCCAGGTCTCCAGCATGGGCAAATCGCCGAGAGCGCCGGCCAAATATTGGTTGCGCAGTTCGCTCTCGATCCCGGCAGCCGTCAGCACGTTGCGCGCATGCGCGACCTGCAGAAGGGATGCGGCACGGAACACTCGCTTCACGGCTCTTCCTCGCGCAACGATTTTCAGCGCAACGATTTCAAAAACGCGGCCACGTCCTCGCCGCGCTCCAACACCTCCACCAACGCCGACCCCACGACGACACCGTCCACATGCGGCGCGAGTCGCGCGACCTGCCGGGCGGAACGAATGCCGAATCCGGCGCAAACCGGAACGCTGGAAAGGCTTTTCACTCGATCCATGTAGTCGAGCACATCGGCGGGCACGTCGGCGAATTTACCGTCGGCCGATTTTCCGGTGGTGCCCGTCATGGTCACGGCGTAGACAAATCCCTTGGCTTCCCGGCAGAGCATGGCCAAGCGCTCGGGCGGCGTCACCGGCGTCACCATTTGCACCAAGGCCAGTCCTTCGGCCTCGAACGCGCGGTGCAAGTCGGCGCTTTCCTCGAACGGCAAATCCGGAACGATAAAGCCCGCGACCCCGGCGTCGCGCGCGGCGCGCGGCAGAGCCGAAG
>Ga0193726_1003116_pt1 | contig 10739 bp, 9 predicted proteins | sample H2c1metaG_FD_144928 | JGI IMG/M metagenome (GOLD analysis project Ga0193726, IMG submission 144928) | Soil microbial communities from a riparian zone of the East river system, Colorado, United States - H2c1 | ecosystem: Environmental > Terrestrial > Soil > Riparian zone | place: USA: East River... | reverse complement strand
CCCCACGCTCGACCTGCGTGCTTCGGACGGTTCGCGCATTGCGTTCAACGATAACTGGAAAGATAGCCAACAGGCGGAGATCGAGGCGACAGGTATCCCTCCCCCAAACGACTTGGAAGCAGCCATTGTCGCCACCCTCGCTCCAGGTTCATATACCGCCATCCTTCGCGGAAACGCGCAAGCTTCCGGCATCGCTCTTCTGGAAATCTACGATCTGGACAATGCGATTAATTCCAAACTGGCTAATCTCAGCACCCGCGCCCCCGTGCAAACATCCGACAGTGTTCTCATCGGTGGCTTCAGGCTGGGAGGAATCGCGCCAAGAACGATCGTGGTCCGCGCTCTGGGCCCAACGCTGGCGCACGCGGGTCTGGCCAATGCTCTGGCGGACCCCACTTTGGAGCTGCGCGACAGCCAGGGAGCGCTCCTCCTCGCAAATGACAATTGGAAAGAAGATGGCGCTGGCGGAGTGCTCGCGAACGCCATCAAGATTATCGGCCTTTCGCCGGCAGATGACCACGAATCGGCGTTGATGGCGACTGTGCCGCCCGGACCTTACACGGCCATCGTTGCCGGCAAGAACAATGGCGTCGGTATCGGGCTGGTTGAAGTCTATAACTTGCACTAAAGAAGAGCGCCCCTGGGCTCCTCCTGCGCGTCCGTTACTGACAACAAGGCGAACCGAAATCTGCGCTGCTATTTCGAGCCGCTTAAAACTCGATCTGGGCCGCGAGGACCAGGCTCGGGGTCACGACATCGTAATCGCGCACACTGACCGAGGAGAAATTGCCAATATAAGAAGCGGTCGCGGCGACCGAGAAATATTGATTGGGAGTCCAGCTCAGGGCCGTGCCAACCGTGACGTTAAAATCGTCCCGCGATCCGGCCGGATCATGCGTGTAGTGCTGATATTCAGGTCGGGCAAATCCCGATAACTGGACGTTCTCGCAGACAGTGTAGGCCGCCGAGAGGTTCAGATAGATGGCAGCGCGATCGGACGCGGAAGGATCGCCATGTCTCCAATAGGCGCCACCGGTGATCCCGAAGTTGACCGGCGCCGTCCGAAGCTGGATCAGATGAGTGATGCTTCCGTTCAGGAAGCCGTAGCGATAAAACTCGCCCGTGTCGGGGGACTCCAGTCGAGAGAGCGCATAGGAACCGACCACGTACCAGGTATCATTGCGATTCAGGTCGTACTTCAAATCGAGTTGCAGGGTCTGCGCGTCGAAATCCAGCGTGGAAAAGTCGTCGTAGCGAAACCAATCCTGGGTAAACGTCAGACGGGGCGTGAAGTCCCGGGTGGCGTAGGGCACGAACGAAGCGCCGATTCTGCCATTCCAGTAGAAGTCGTCCTGGGTCAGGTCACGGGTCAGGAAAGCATTGTCTGTGTAGTTGAAGGTTTGCAGGGTAGAGAAGGTAAACATCTTCGGACGAGGCACGCGCGAAACGAGCTCAATGTCCCCGAGCTCGGGATCGTTCGGGCTCTCCTGTGCCTGCGGCTCTTCCGGAACATTCTGGTTCCGCGTCCTGGCTTGCTGCTGGGTTTCCACCCGCACGTCCTGGGCCAACGCCGGCCACGCCGCCGCCGCGAGTCCGCACAGGCAACCAATCACCAAACGATTCCGTGAGAAAACAAATCCTGTCATGTTGTGCGCCAAAGAATCTGCCGGAGGCGGCTAGGGCGTGTTCCGGTTGCGAGCGCCGACGCCGGGAACTTGAACGACCACCGCCTTGCTACTCTGATGGACGCCAACGTTGCCGTTAATTACTTGCAGATGGCCGTTGTAGAAAACTCTCAGCGTATAGGCATCCGAAGCATTCGGACTATTAAAGCTCTCCACAATAAAGCGGTAGAGGCCCTCAAGGGGCACCCCGTTAATGACGATGTTCTCTACCCTCATGCCCGGGGGAACGTCGATCGTGTTGCCAAGATTATCGTGATCCAGTCTGGCGGTGGCGCGACCGTTATTAAAGGTGATGGAAACATTCCTGTAGGAAACCTCCTGGCCGTCTGGCAGCAAGAGATGCAGATCAAGATCGGCCGCTGAATTCCAGACGAGCTGTCCCCGGATAACGCCGTCACTGCCCACGGGGAGAAATCCGGGGTTCTGGACTTGGAGTTGTGCCACCACATCCAAAGGAATCTGTCCGACAAAGGCAAAAGTAAGGGGGTTCCCGGAGGTTCTCCCATTCGTCTGGTCCACGAAGCCCCGCCGGACGTCCATTTCGTAATCGGCAATCGCACGATCGAGCGCGGCCGCGTTCGGCAAAGGCGCCTTGAAGCCTTTAATGAGCGGCGAACTCTTGACGAACCTGGGAATATCAAACTGCGCCATGCGCGGCATGCCGTCCGGCCTGGACACGAGCAGCTCGCCCGGACCGAGCTTAAACGAAGTCGTGTGTTCGCGGCCAGAACTATCGGTCCAGCGCGATCCCCCCTGCACCTTTCCCTCCAGGATGCCGATGATTGTGGTGGTCCCCTTTCCGTTCGAATTAATGCGACCGGTCTTGCCGAGGCCTTCCATCGCGACCGTGGAAATAAAGCCAGTCGTTCCGGTGATGGCGCCGGAAATGGCGCCGGAGCGCAGTTGGATCGCTCCCGAGTTGGTCGGCTTGGAAAAGAGCACCGCGCCTTTCTGGAAATTCATGACTCGCGCTTTCGCGTCGAAGGAAAAGATCGAATTGGAACCGAGCCGCGCGAGTGTCAGATCGGTGAACTCGAGTTCGGCGCGAGATTCCGTTCCGGTCCGCACCACGTTCTCATCGTGAATCACCGCGCCTTCGGAGGCCGGACGCGCTGCCGCGGTCAGGTTGGGCGCCAGGGTCACGACATTCACCTTCTGTCGCACGACCGCCTGTGAAAGGTCCGCGCCAGAGGCCAGGCCGGCGCTGCCGAACGAGGCCACCATTGCGAGGAGAAACAACCCCCGCCGGCCAGAGCGAGAGATCGACACGAAAAAGGCCTTTCGGAAGGTGCAGGCAATCATGCACAGATGGCAGCCCGCTCCGGGCTTTAAGTCAAGTCTTTTAGTGTGGTAAAAGGTTCGCCTAGCGAGAGCCTGTCTGCTATCAAAGACCGGTGCGCCTCTTCCGCTCCCGCCGTTTGGTCCATGCGCTGATCGGTGTGATCGTCTTCGTCGCCGTCGCGGGCCTCTACCGGTTGGAAAACGCGGGAAGAACCGCTCCGCTCCTGAACGACCTCGAATTTGGGTTCCGTGACACGTTGACCGCGACCGGCCGTCAGAATCCCGTCGACAATCGTCTGGTCTTCCTTGCCCTCGACAACGCCTCGAGGTCGTTGTCGGACCTTGACCTCAAGACCTTCTCTCGCGACCTCTCGCCCGACAGTCCCGAATACCACGCCCTCGCTTTGATGACCGTGCCCTTCCCCTGGTCGCGCGAAGTTTATGCTCTGCTTTGCGACCGTCTTCTGGCCGCCGGAGCGCGGGCGGTCATTTTTGACATTGTATTCGACAGCTCTCGCCCCGGCGATGACGCATTCCAGGACGTGATTCGCCGGTTTCCCGATCGGATCGTGCTGGGCATGGATTTCAAGTCGGAGACCATCGGCCCCGGGCGGGAGGCCACCTCCTGGACCATTCCAAATACCAGCATCATCCCCGACTCGTCGGAGGACCACTCCGCGGTTGGCTTTGTCACGTTTTGGCCGGGATTCAACGGCGTGATTCGGAGCGCGCAATACCAGGCCACTTTGGAACAATTGAAGGGGGGAATACCGCCCCAGGAAGGAAGACCCGCACCTTCCTCCCTCGACCTGCGAGCCGCGATGAAGTTGGGACCGGTCAATCTCAGTCAGCCGTTTCGACCTCGCCTGGTTCGATTTACTGGTCCACCCGGGACCTATCCGCCGGTTCCTCTCTATCAGGTTTTCGCCTACTGGCAGGGGAACTTCGGCAATGGCGAAGCCCTGCGCGATAAAGTCGTCCTCGTCGGTCCAGCCGGAACCATTGCTCACGATGAACATGGAACTCCATTCGGCATGATGCCCGGCCCGGAGATACATCTGAACATGATCAACGCCCTCCTGCATCATGCTTTTCTGCGCGAGCTACCTCCCTGGACTGGCGATGTTCTCATCGCCCTCGCTGTTGTCGCGGCCTGGCTCTTGACGATTCTCCTTAAGAAAACATGGCTGCGCGGCGTCGCTTTCGTCCTCCTGGGCGCCGCCTTTCTCTTCTCGGTCAAACTTGCATACGACTATGGCAACACCGTGGTCCTGGGAATTCCGCCGTTCCTCGCCTTCGGCGTCGCCGGCCTTGTTTCCTTTGTCTATGACTTTACTCACGAGACTCTGGAAAAACTCCGCATCCGGCGCACCCTCGAAGCGTATGTCTCGAAAGACGTCGTCCGTGAAGTGCTCGACAATCCGGCGAGTTATCTCAGCAAGCTCGGCGGCCAGCGCGAAAAGGTCGCGTTGATCGTGACCGACCTGCGCGGATTCACCACCATGTCCGAGGAGATGGACTCCCACCAACTCGTCGCTCAACTGAATGAATACCTCTCGCTCATGGTCGACGATATCTTCTCCCAGCGCGGCTCCGTCGATAAGTTCATCGGCGACGCGATCCTGGCCGTCTGGGGTCACGTCAAAAGCGAAGGCTCTGCGAAAGACGCGACCCTGGCGATCGAAGCGGCGTTGCTCATGAGGGAGAGTCTCCGCCGGTTAAACGCGGATTGGCAAAGCCGTGATCTTAAGACTTTCCAGATGGGCATCGGCGTCAACTTCGGGGAGGTAATTTTCGGCAACATCGGTTCTTCCAGGAAGATGGAGCCGACTGTGATCGGCGACGCTGTCAACGTCGCTTCCCGCCTCGAGGGCTTGACGAAGGATTACGGCCGCGACTTGCTCGTCGGGGAGGCCGCCGCCGATCTGGTCAAAGACGCTTTCCGTCTTCAGTTCGTCGACAAGGTGACGATGAAGGGGAAAACGAAACCGCTCCGGATTTATTCCGTGGTTTCGCGGAGCGAAGAGGCCCTTGAACCGCAAATGGCCGCCTATCTCGAAGCCTACGACCTCGCGCAGGCCAGCTATTCGGCCGGTAACTTCAAGGAGGCCGGAGCCTTGTTCGAAAACTGCCGGCAATACTGGCCCGAGGATTCCCTCCTGCAAACGTACCTGCAACGTTGCGCGGCGTTTCAGGCACACCCCTCCGAAGGAGTGTGGACCGGCGTCCACGTCGCCGAGCACAAATGAGCGGGATCGTTTCATCCGAAAAGACACGGCAGAAAGAATTGGCATTGAGTAGCCGAGGGACATTTTTCACTATTCAGGAGTTGATTTCCCCATTTCTTCCCCCGATCCAGGTGCACCTTCCGAAATCCGAGTTAGACGAACATTTTTCGTCTAATTCTCGTTAGACGTATGGGGACGACTTGGCTGAAATTTCTCTTCCACACGAGTTACGCCGTGACCGTGATAGCCAACGTCACCGTTCTGTTCGCAGTTTGGCCGGCGTACCAGCGCACTCGGAACCGCGCATTCTTGTATCTTGCCGCCGCGCTAGCGCTTGGCATTTTTGACACCATTTGCGACCACACGCTGGGTCAAGCTGACATGGCTCCAGTATATTACATTCCATACCGTACCGTTCGGCGATTCGCTTATTTCGCCGACATTATCCTCTTGGCAACCGGCCTCATTCTGCTTACGCGTTCGTATTTGGCATCCCTCCACAAAGGCTCAGATGACACGCCAAACGTCTAACCAATCGCTGCAGCCAACCGCTGGCCGCTCCGAGGCCTCGCAATCGATTATGAACATCCCTCCATTGCAATCCACTCTCGCCTCCGCCAGCGGTGGCTGAGCTCATTCTCGTTAGATCTGATCGTCACCTACGCCATGTTGTATCGCCGGGTCGTGATTCCACTGCAGATTTTCGCGACGCTGCTTCTCGTGTTCGGCTTTTGTTATACTCGATATGCACGTGCGGCCACAGATACTGGCACTGCGATGTTGGCGCTCGTTTGGCTTATCGGCGCGCTTGCGGCAGCTGCCGCGTTTAGAGCGTCACCGCAGGGGAAATTCCTGTCTGCTGCTGTGCTGGCATTAAACCTCCTTGGATTGCTTCTCGCCGCACTCGTATTTTGGACTGGCCATCAGGACGTTCCGTAATGAGTGTTCACCGAAGATCTAACCAAGCGATAGAGCTAACCGCGAGCCGCCGTTTCCCCCAGTTTTCCATGACTTCCACCTCCAAATTCGCAGCCACGCGCGCTCTCGCTCGCGGTCGCTCATCTTATTCTCGTTAGATGCAGAGCGCCGCTTCCTCAGCAATCTTCTGCCTCGGACTGTCGCTCTTACTTAGCGCTTGTGAGTCGACGCCCTTTGCTTATGCCTATTGCAACCAACGGAAGGATACGATTACCATCGTAGAACACCGTGGGAGTGGCGCGGATAGGTCGAGTTTGGAGCCGCGAGTTAGCCTATTTCCGATGAAGTCGTTCCCTGACCGTATTGAGTTCTTCAGCCCAAGGGGCCGACAGTTTGCCGTTTTCACGCTCGACGACTTCAAGAGATTACGCGACCCCAACCTTCCCCCGATGCTCGTCGTATCCCAAAGAGGAGTTGCCTTCGCCTCACGACCATTTTTAGACAGGATGGCGCTCGAGTGGGACGGCCCAGACCCATCAGGGCCGGTCTCCTACAGTGGCGGCGACGGCTCCTCGATTGAGAACGCCATTGTCGTACACGCCACCAACGATCTCGACGACACACTGGGAGTGTACGCTTACATCAAAAAGCATTTCGGGTACAGGTGGACGTTTCGCCGCATGGAGCGTTACGTGATACCGACGGACGAAAGGTTATACGACGAGTATGCGTTCGTGACCCGTGACGGCAAGAAACACGAACTGTATTTTCAGGGCAGAGAATATTCGCCGGAGGAGCGAAAGGGATCTAACCAGGCGATCCAGCGAACCGCGAGATAGCGTGCGATGTGTGTTTTGCGTGTTTGCCATCCACCCGCTTCATGCAGCGAGAGTTGCACCGGTCTCGCGGTCGCTGATCTTGAGTCTCGTTAGGCGATGCTCGCGTCTCCCAATGACAGCGCCGGTTCTGACCGTCTCTTTCTCGCTGTTCGCAGCACGGCCAGCGGCCGACACTCGACCCTTGAAGACGATGGCTTCGGCGTGTGGCTTTATCTCACATCGCCCATCGACACAAAGCCAGTTGCGGACTGCCTCGTCTATTCCGTGGTTCCGTCGACGGAGGAGCTTTTCACGCCTCATGGCAGCGCGGGGCCACCCGTGTTGCTGCGCCGGTTCGCGAGCGATGTTGCTGTTCAGCTGGACATTCCCGCTAATGCGCATCGTACAGAGTTTTCACCAGATGGTGATTCGGTGGCCGTCTTCATTCGCGGCGAGCCGTGGGCATTCATCGCACGCAACACTCCTCGGGGTTACAGCAAAAGTCTTTCATCCGTTTGTTCGTTCGGGCAGCCTTGGAGTCAAGAATTGTTCGATGCTCTCTTTCCCGCCACCCGCACCGCCTAACCAACCACTGGAGCGAACCGCTGGCCGCTCTGCCGCTTCGCTTCATTTTGTGAGAAACTTTCCAATGTTTGCGACGCTCGTTCTCGCCAGCGGTCGCTCAGTTCATTCTCGTTAGACGGTAAACGCATCATGAGATCAACACTGGTGGCAGCCTTCCTTGTGTTCGCCGTGTTGGCGCCATGCGCCGCGATCGCAGCAGATGGTGAGGCCGCTGCAGTCGCAGTCGTCAGTGGGTACGTGCGGGAGCACAAGCACTGGAAGGAGGCCGATTACCAGATTCGACGCGACCGTACGCAGGATCAGTGCATCGTCTTCCTAGTTACTTACTTGCCGGAGCAGAACCGGGCGGTGCCCGGAGGCGGCAAGACATTTGAAGCGTATTACGATCCGACACAGCGCAAAGTCGTCAAAGAAATGCACTTTCAGTAAAGTACATGATGAGTTGACACCAACCGTCTAACCAATCGCTGCATCCACCCGCTGGCCGCTTTGCTGCCCGCAGAAATTATGAAAACCCTTCCGTTGCAATCCACGCTCGCTGTCGTCGGCGCACTTTTGGCAATCACATCGGTAGTGTCCGTTAGTGGACAGGACAAGACACCTCCATCCATGCGCCCACTTAAGGATGCTATTCGTATGGATTTGGTGGTGCACCAGGTGCGGCCTGAGTACCCATTCGAAGCGCGGCGGAATCGGATTTCAGGTCAGGGCGTTTTGGTCGGCGACGTCGACATCAAGACGGGCATCGTGAGATCAGTGAGAATGGAGAAGAGTACTGGCGCCAGAATCCTCGACCAAGCTGTCCTGAGCGCATTCAGTCAGTGGCGCTTTAAGCCCGGCACAGTCCATCACTTTCGTACTCCCATCACCTACACGATGCACTAATAAATCTCGGTCTCCCACCCAACCCCCACGACAACGCCCACCAGCAACGGCGGGACACGATCCGCCCAAGTTTACCGGGGCGGCGCCGGCAGCGGAGTAGTCGGTTTGGCGCTCGAGCGTTTTAGCAGATTAAACAGATCGCTGTCGGTGGACAGGATGAGGGTTGATTCCTTGGTCAGCACCTTTCGGTAAGTCTCCATGCTCTTGAGAAATCCGTAGAACTCGGCCGCCTGCGGATTTTGGGTGTAGGCCTTGGCGTAAATCTCGGTGGCTTTAGCGTCCGATTGTCCACGGATTTCCTGCACTTTCCGATAGGCGGTGGATTGAATCTCATTCAAGTCGCGCTCCTTTTGTCCGGCGATCCGCGCTGCTTCGCCTTCGCCTTCCGACCGAAAACGCTGCGCGATCTGAAGCCGCTCGCTGATCATGCGCTGGTAGATCCGGCCGAGCACATCCGGGTTGTAATTCACCCGTCGCAGTCGCACATCCAGCAGCTCGATTCCGAATTCCTTCAGCTTCACCGCCGCGGCCGCTTTGATGTCGGCTTCGACTATCAACCGCCCATACGCGATCGACGGCAGCACGCCGATCGTGCCGATGCCAACCGGTCCCGGTTTGAGACTCTCGTCGGTCATCGGTTTCCGGTTCTTGTCCGTGCGCACGATTTCGATCAGGTCGTGTTTGGCAATGGCGTTGCGCGTTTCGCTCCCCAGGATGTCTTCGAGGCGCGACTGAGCGCTGCGTTCATCATGCAGACGAACGAAATAAGTCGTGGGATCGTCGATCCGCCAGCGCGCAAAGGTATCGACGTGGATGTAAGTCTTGTCCCGGGTTGGAATCGCAACCGGCTGGCCATCCCACTCCAAAAACCGCTTATCGATTCGATTCACCTCCTGGATGAAGGGCAGCTTGAAATGGAGCCCTGGATCTGTCACCGGATCGCCGACCGGCTTGCCAAACTGGGTCACGATCACCTGCTCAATCTGGTGGACCGCGTAAAAGCAGCTGAGAACGCCGCGGAGCAAGAGCAACGCTCCCGCGATCGCCAGCATCCAAAGGCAGCCGCGCTTGTTCATCGTGACGCCTCCGGCGGCTTAATCGACAGCGGCAAAATCGGCAGCAGTTGCTTCATCGAATCATCGATAATGATCTTCGGGCCCATGTAAGGAAGCACGTCCCCCATCGTTTCCAGGTAAAGCCGCGTCCGCGTGATCTCCGGCGCCTTGATGTATTGCTCGAGCATGGCGTTAAACGACGCCACATCGCCTTCGGCCTCATTTACGCGCTTGAACCGGTAACCTTCCGCGCCGCGAATCGTCTGGTCGGCCTGTCCTTTCGCTTTCGGGACGGCTTCGTTGTAATCGCCATTCGCGATGTTGATCGCGTTCTCGCGGTCCTGCTGCGCCTTGTTCACTTCATTGAACGACGCCTGGACCTCCCGGGGCGGGTTCACATTTTTCAACTGCACCTGGTCGACCCGGACCCCGAGCTTGTAGCGCTTGGCCAGCTCTTGCATCCGGGTCAAAGCCGAAATTTCGATGTCCTGCCGCCCAATCGTGATTACTTCATCGACCGTGCGATCGCCGATGACTTCGCGCATGGCCGCCTCGGAAAGATCGCGCAGGGTCTGGTCGGGGTTGCGGACGTCGAAGAGATACTCTTTCGGATCGTCGATCCGGTATTGGACGACCCACTCGACCAGGGCCGCGTTCAAGTCACCCGTCACCATCGATTTCTCTTCGACCTGTTGCTGGGTGGGCTGAGCTGGATTGGTATAACCCGAAGTGTAGAAGCCGAACTCGAGTTTCAATTGCCGGCGCGTCGGCAGCACGGTCACTTCGTCGATTCCGAGCGGCAATTTGAAGTGCAGACCCGGCTCCACCGTTTTCAGAAATTTTCCGAACCGAAGAACGACTCCTTCCGATTCCGCCGCAACCGTATAATAGGAAGTCCAGAGGACAATCAGCGCCGCCGCCACCACGACCGCCGCCCCGATCAGCTTCATCGGTGGGCGCGGCAAATTGAGGTTAATAACTGCGGGCGGTTGATTATTCATCGAGACGAATCCGGCCAAAGCCGGTCGGATCATGCGGGCGACCGTGACTCTAGCCCGAACGGAGCAAACGAGAAGCATTAAAAGGACTTTTCCTTCAATCGAACGCGCTCTCCTCCCGGAGTGTGTCGCATGGTTGCGGTGTTCGCTCTTGCTCCGAAGAGCAGTCAACGTTTTTTCTTGACAGGCGTAACTTGACGGAAGTATTCGAGTGAAATGAAAACCTCGACACTACCAGCCTTCGCCAGCCCCCGCGCATTGTGGGGTGTTGGCGTCAGTTCGCTCG
>Ga0193726_1003115_pt1 | contig 10742 bp, 9 predicted proteins | sample H2c1metaG_FD_144928 | JGI IMG/M metagenome (GOLD analysis project Ga0193726, IMG submission 144928) | Soil microbial communities from a riparian zone of the East river system, Colorado, United States - H2c1 | ecosystem: Environmental > Terrestrial > Soil > Riparian zone | place: USA: East River... | reverse complement strand
TTCTTCGAATTCTCTACGTTGAAGACAACGACATCGTGCGTGAAGTAACGTCCGAGCTGTTGGCGCAGGATCAACGCCAAATCGTTGCTTGTGCCACCGCAGAAGAGGCGTTGAAAACTTTTACGGCGGAACCGTTCGATTTGGTCATCACGGATGTCAGCTTGCCTGTCATGTCGGGCATGGATCTCGCGCGCAACCTCTTGAAGCTGAAACCGCACGTGCCCATCATCCTGGCATCAGGCTATGACCTGGATTTCGCCCTGGAAAACTGGGCCGGGAATGTTCGCTCCATCATCAAGCCCTTCGAAGCATTTGAAATCGAAGCGATCATGAGCCGGTTGCTCGGCGGGTAGATGGGCTCGAGGGCCGGCTGCGCAAGGAAAGCAGCAATAAAGCGGCGGCAAGCAGACCAAGAACCGATAGATTATCGACGAGCAGCCCGAGAAAGCCGTTGACGTCGCCGGGAACCAGCCGAAAATAGGACGCGCGGCCGGACCTAATTACCAAGATTGAGAAGCGCCGCGTTGCCGCCGGTCGCCGTGGTATTGACTGTCAACGTGCGTTCATTCGCGAATCGCGTCAGATAGTGCGGGCCGCCGGCTTTCGGACCGGTGCCCGACAGGCCGTTGCCGCCGAAGGGCTGTACGCCCACCACGGCACCGATCATGTTGCGGTTGACGTAGGTATTGCCGATCGCCGTGTCCAGAAATACCTGGCGCCAAAATGATTCCAATCGGGTTTGCACGCCCAAGGTCAATCCATAGTGGCTGTCTCGAATGGCCTGCAGCACATCCTGGATCTCGCCCGATCGATAGCGCACCACGTGCAGTATCGGTCCAAATTCCTCGCGCGTCAGCTGCGCCGCGGATTTGAGCTCGATGAGATGTGGTGCAAAGAAACTGCCGTGCAGATGGGCCTCGCCGAGATTGCACGCCTTCACGATCCGCGCCTCCTTGCGCATGCGTTCGACATGCTGCGCCAATCCATCGCGTGCCGCCGCATTGATGACGGGGCCGACGTCGGTCTGAAGATCGGACGGATCGCCGATCAGCAGTTCATCCATGGCGCCGGCGATCATTTCCAGCACGCTGTCGGCAATTTCTTCTTGCAGGAACAAAAGACGCAACGCCGAGCAACGTTGGCCGGCGCTCATGAACGCCGAGCTCACCACATCATCGACCACTTGCTCGGGTAGTGCGGTTGAATCGACGATCATCGCATTCAATCCGCCGGTCTCCGCAATCAACGGCACGATGATGCCGTCACGCGCGGCCATCGCACGATTGATCGTCAGCGCAGTGGCGGTCGAACCTGTCATGGCCACGCCTGCGAGTGCCGGATGCGCCAACGCGACTTCTCCAAACAACCGTCCCGGCGTGGGCACCAAGTGCACGGCCTGCGGCGGAACACCCGCTTCGTGAAGCAGACGAATGAAGCGCGCAGCGATCAACGGCGTGGGTTCAGCCGGCTTCGCCACCACCGTGTTCCCCGCGCCGAGCGCCGCGGTCACCTGACCCGCAAAAATGGCCAGGGGAAAGTTCCATGGGCTGATGCAGGCAAATACCCCGCGGCCCTGCAAGCTCAGTTCGTTCACTTCGCCGGTGGGGCCCTCGAGATGCTCCGGCGCCGCAAAATGCCTGCGCGCCTGCAGCGCGTAGTAGCGGCAGTAATCCACCGCCTCGCGTACTTCCGCGATGGCGTCCGAGATGGACTTGCCGCCCTCCCGCACCAACAGTCCGTGAAACTCCGCTCGATTGGCTTCAAGAATATCCGACGCCTTCTCCAGGCAATTCGCCCGCGCATCGCCGCCGCTTCGATTCCAAGCAGGCTGAGCCGCCGCGCTCGCATCGAACGCCAGCTTGATTTCATTCGCAGTGGCATCGCGCGCGACGCCCACCTGCTCGCGCCGATCTGCGGGGTTGGTTGTCGGATGCGCGGATCCAGGCAGCAACACGCCATTGATGATGGGGCCCGCGGTGTGCGGATCGGCAGCTTTCTTGGAACGGTGAGTCGAGGCCTCGCCGCGCAAGGCTTGGAGTTCGCGCGGATCGCCGAGATCGATTCCGCGGGAATTGCGCCGATCGGAATACAAAGTGGCGGGTACGGCCAAGCGCGGGTGCGCGAACGACTCGAAACGCTCCAGCTCCGAGATGGGGTCGCGGACGATCTCGGCGACCGGCACCTGTTCATCCATGAAGCGGTTCACGAACGACGTGTTGGCTCCATTCTCGAGCAGACGCCTCACGAGATATGCGAGTAAATCCTTGTGCTCGCCCACCGGGGCGTAGACGCGTACGCGCGGGAAATTTGCGACTTGGCGGGCCGCTTCCGCATACAAGAGCCGGCCCATGCCGTGCAGGCGTTGAAATTCAAAATTCGCCTTCGGCGGCGCCAACTCCAGCACCGCGGCAATGCTGTGCGCGTTGTGCGTGGCGAATTGCGGATAGATCGAGTCCGCGTGTTTGAATAATCGGCCCACGCACGCCAGATAGGACACGTCGGTGGTGACTTTGCGCGTGTACACCGGATAGCCGTCGAGACCGCGTTCCTGGCCGCGCTTGATCTCGGAATCCCAATAGGCACCCTTCACCAAACGCAGCGTCATTTTTCTGCCGCAACCCTGAGCCATTGCCGCCACCCAATCGATCACCTCCAAGGCGCGCTTGCCGTAGGCCTGCACCGCCAAACCGAGACCCGGCCAATCCCGCGTGACCGGGTCCTTCGCCAGGGCCTCGATGACATCGAGCGACAGATCGAGGCGGTCCGCCTCCTCCGCATCGATGGTGAGTTGGATGCCGAGACGCGCGGCTTGACGCGCCAGATCGAGCACCTGCGGCACGAGGCGTTGCATGACGCGCTCATGCTGCAACAGACCATAGCGAGGCTCCAAGGCCGATAGTTTGATGGAGATGCTCGACACGTCATGAACGGCGCGTCCCGCCGCCGTGGAACCGATGACCTCGATGGCGTGCTGGTAGGATTTGAGGTAACGCGCCGCATCCTGCAGCGTGCGTGCGCCCTCGCCCAGCATGTCAAAGGAGCACAGACCCACGTCCGCTTCACGAGCGCTGCGCGCCAGCGCCTCTTCAATGGTGCGCCCGACCACAAATTCGCCGCCGATGATGCGCATGGCGCGGCGCACCGCGAGACGCACCAACGGTTCGCCGGCTTTCCGGGTCAGCTTGCGCATCCACCCGTCCGCATCGGTCTTGATCGCCGGATCCAAATCCAGAATGCCGCCGGTGAGCATCAATCCCCAGGTCGAGGCGTTGACGAACAGAGATTCCGAGCGGCCGGCGTGCGAAGACCAGTCGCCGGTGCTGAGCTTCTCGGCAATCAACCGATCCGCCGTCACATCGTCGGGAATGCGCAGCAGCGCTTCCGCAATACACATGAGCGCAATGCCTTCCTGGTTCGACAGACCGAACTCTTGCAAAAAGGCGTCGAGGAATGGACGTTCAGCGCGCCGCGCACGCGCGCCCTCGACCAGTCCCATCGCTACGGTAACCGCGCGGTGACGCGCGCCGCCGGTAAGTTCCAGGCTATGCAGCAGGCGCTTCACCGCCCGCTCTTCAGGCCAGGTTCCGTGGTCTCTTATTGTCTGGCGCAGCGCCTCTGGTGAGTCGCCGGGCAAAGATGGGTGCATGTTGGCGGCCATAAGGGTCTCGGATTTTAATGACTAATCGTCGCAAAAAACACGGCACTGGGCGCGGATAATCGATCAGCCTCAATTCGGCGGAGGCGAACCGTGCCCTGCGAAAACACGGCCAGATCCCACGGCTCCAGCCTCACCGTATCGCCCGTATCGCCCGTATCGCCGTCCAGCAACAATGGGGCCTCGAGGCTGAATATCAAAGCGGAATCCGGCGCTGACAGCGCCGTTGGGCCCTGATCCAAGCGCACGATGCGAGCGTCGGCCCGCAGCGACTTGGACGACATGAAATTCAGGTCCACGCACGGTCCCTGCAGCAATTCGCATTGAGTGGGCATAGCTCCGTCGAACGCCGCCGAATCGCCGATCTTCTGTAAAACCCGCTGCTCTCCATTGCCAAATTTGAGCGTCAATCCCGTGCCTCGCAGCAGCACCATGCTGCGGCTGTATCCTGCGAAATCTGAAAAAGGGCCGGATGAATCGATGTGCGCCACACTGACCCGCCACAGGAAGGGATCGCCGCCGGGCGGTACGCGCATGGCTTCATACGTTATGCCGCCGCCATTCCTCCAGGGAGTCGCCGTGAAAGATGATTGGCGGATGATCTTGAGGGCTGTCGGCACGCGCGAATCATACAGTAGGCAACCGTTGTTCCGCGCTGAAGCGCCCTACGCGTTCCACGCAATCCCTCAAGTTTCAGTGAGCTCGTGCTGGAGCAGGATGCGGGCCTTCTCCCAATCCCGCTTGACGGTTCGGTCCGAGGTACCCAGCGCCGCGCCGATTTCTTGGAACGTCAAACCACAAAAGAATTTCAGGTCGACGACCTGCGCAAGCCGCGGTTCGATATTGGCAAGCGCGTCCAAAGCGTCACTGAGTCGCCGCAATTCAGCATCCGATTCGACACCCTGCGGCATTTCGGCGGGCAGCACGGTGATCGCGAACTCCCCGCCGCGTTTCTGCGCTGAACGGCTGCGGAAATAATCGATGATCAATCCGCGCATCGCGCGAGACGCGTACGCCAAGAATCGCGCTTGGTCAGGAAACGCCACCGAGCCCCGGCTCGACATGTCCAGATAGGTCTCATGCAGCAGCGTGGTCGGACTCAGGGTAAGCGAGGCATTGCGGCGCAACTGACGTTGCGCGAGATTATGGAGTTCCGCATACAGAACGGTGAACAACTCCTCGCGGGCCTTCGCGTCGCCGTTTTCCGATGAGCGGATGAGGGTGTTGAGGTCCGTTTCGGACTTTGGGACGACTATGGCGGCAGCCCTTCGAATATGGTCAGCCCGGGCGGGATGACAGCCCACGGCGGCCGATTGCGGGTAAAAATGGCCATTCTCGGATGGAATGTCATCGGTTCGTCCAAGGAGCCCGCGTAAATCGTAAAAGAGGTTGAATCCTCGACTTCACCGCCAAATACCAGCCCGCCGCAGACAGCGCAGGAGTTGCGCACCGCCACGCGCCCGCTGGCCGCCTTCGAGCGGTGCTTGAGGATTTTCCCGCTGAATTTCAAAGCACTTCGGGGAAATGACATGAAGGGAATGAAACCGGAGCCGGACGCCTTGCGGCAATCCGCACAATAACAGTGACCCTCGTACGTCGGTTTCTCCGTGGCTTCGTAACGCAGTGCGCCGCAAAGACAGCCCCCGGTGTAACGCGCCATGACCGCCTCCAAGAATGACTCGTTCAGCCGCCCATGCCGCCGGACACAGCGCGGCTAGTTTGCTTGTACTAGAATGTTCAAAAATCATATACCAACATGGCAACTCGCGGCGACAGGGTGAATAAAAGTAGATTTGATTTGGTCATCTTTGATTGCGACGGGGTGCTCGTTGATAGCGAATTGATCACCAATCGCATCTTCGCCGGCATGTTGAACGAGATGGGGATTCCGGTGTCCCTGGACGACATGTTCGAGCAATTTGTCGGCCGATCCATGCCGCAGTGCTTGGAATTGACCGCAGGACTATTGGGGCGTCCGGTTCCTGACGATTTCCTCCCTGAATTCCAAGCGCGCGCCGCGGCAGCTCTAAAATCGGAACTCAAGGCAGTACCCGACATTGAGGAGGTGCTGGCCACCATGGGCATACCGTATTGCGTTGCTTCCAGCGGTACTCACGAGAAGATGCACACCACTCTGGGCGTTACCGGGTTGCTGCCCAAATTTCAGGGCAAGATGTACAGCGTCACTGAGGTCGCCAACAGCAAGCCCGCTCCCGATGTGTTCCTCTACGCCGCGAGGCAATCGGGCGTCGATGCCTCGGCGTGCGCGGTCATTGAAGACACGCCAACCGGTGTCCGCGCCGGCGTCGCCGCCGGGATGACCGTTTTCGGCTATTGCGCTCTGACTCCGCAACAACGGCTGATCGCGGCGGGTGCGCACTACACGTTCGAGTGCATGCGCGACCTCCCGGAGCTGATCAGGCGCTGTAACTAAACCCCCTACCAGAGCGTTACGCGGTCCTCGGGCCGAAGATACATCTTGTCGCCCCTCTTCACCGAGAAGGCATCGTAGAAGCTCGGCATATGCACGACGACGCCGTTGACGCGGTACTTTTCCGGCGAGTGAGGATTGGATTTGACCAGCTCGATGAGAGCCGCGTCGCGTGTCTTGCTGAGCCAACTCTGGGCATACCCGATGTAGAATCGCTGGTCGGCACTCATGCCGTCGATGACCGGCGGCGCGCGCCCATTCAACGAAGCGATATACGCCTTGTAGGCAATCTCAATTCCTGCGATGTCCGCGATGTTCTCGCCCAGCGTCAGCTCGCCGTTGACGTGGAAACCCGGTACCGGTTCGAACCTGTTGTATTCCGCGACCAGCTTATCGGTCTTGGCCTTGAATTTCGCATGATCCTCGGCCGTCCACCAATCACGCAGATTGCCGTCGCTGTCGAATTGGCTGCCCTCATCGTCGAAGCCATGACTGATTTCATGCCCGATCGTCGCCCCGGTTGCGCCGTAGTTGAATGCACCCTCCGCATCCGGATTGAATACCGGCAGCTGTAGGATTCCCGCGGGAAATACGATCTCATTCAGTTGCGGATCGTAGTACGCATTGACGGTAGGCGCCGTCATCTGCCATTCGTCGCGGTCAATTGGGCCGCCCAATTGCGCCAGCTTGCGGTCGTTTTCGAACTCTACAGCCCGCTTCACGTTGCCCGGCAGGTCGGTGGGAGATATGACCAGCTTGCTGTAGTCGCGCCAGCGTCTCGGGTAACCGATTTTGACGTTGATCTTGCGCAGCTTGGCCCGCGCTTCCACCTTGGTGGCCTCGCTCATCCACGACAATTGATCGACACTCTGGGCGTAGGCCTTCAACAAGTTGGCGACGAGATCATCGATGCGCGCTTTGGCCTTTGGCGGGAAGTACTTCGCCACGTACAATTTTCCGGAAGCTTCGCCGATCAGTTGGTCGACCAGTTCGCAGCCGCGTTTCCAGCGCTCTTGATTTTTCGGCGTATCCCGCAAAACACCCTGCGTGAAGGCGAAGTCTTCATCGACGAGCGCACGCGTCAGGTAAGGAGCGCTGCCGGACAGCAGCTGATAGCGGAAGTATTCCTTCCACGTCGCCAGCGGCGTACTCTTGATGAGCCCCGACAGGCCCTTGAGATAGTCAGGCTGGCGCACAATCATAGTCGGGAGGGGATCGGGTACGCCGCCTTTTGCCAGGTAAGTGCTCCAATCGATGGACGGCGCGAGTTCCTTGAGTTGCGCCAGCGTCTGCGGATTGTAGGTCTTCTGCGGATCTCGATTCGCCACGCGAGTCCACTGAATCTTGGCCAAGGCGGTTTCCAGGGCCAGGATTCGGCCCGCCTCATCGCCCGCGTGCACGTCTCCCAGAAGCGTCAACATCTTGGCAACGTGTTCGCGATACTTCGTGCGGTAACCGAGCAGCTTCGCGTCATCGCTCAAGTAGTAGTCTCGATCGGGCAACCCCAATCCGCCCTGTGAAAACCAGAGCGCATACTGGGTGGAGCGTTTCGCGTCCGGCGCAACGAATATGCCGAAGGGCGTCGCCACGCCGAGACGATCGAGCTGCGCCATGAGCGGTCCAATATCATCCACACTCTTGATGGCGTCGATCAATTCCAATTCGGGCTGCAGAGGCCTGACGCCTTGCTGCTCGATGCGTGCTTCGTCCATGAAACTGTCGTATAGATCGGCCACTTTTCGCGCATCGGCATCAGTCGAATTGCGCGCGCCCTCGATCAGCTCGCGCAGCTGAACGAGCGATTGCTCGGCCATGATGACATCGACGCCGTAGCGCGAGCGGTCCGGCGGGATTTGCACCTTGCCCAGCCACGCGCCGTTGGCATATTCAAAAAAATCGTTCTGAGCGCGCACCGCCTTGTTCATATCGGCGGTTTGGATCCCAGACACCGGCGGGGAATCCGCAAGCACCGCCGGCGTGGCGGCACTCAACAACACCATGGCAAGGGCAATGAGGGATTTCGAATTCACACCGGATCTCCTGATTCGTGCAGCGGCTGCTGTGCGGCGCACTCTATCGCAATTGCCACCGCCGCTTCAGCGGGATACGGCGGGAGGGGTGGGATGGCGGGACGCCACCGGCCTGACTGGCGGCCGCAACAGGGAATGGGTCATGCCGGATCCCGGCCGGCAGGGCCGCGCGGTTGAGCGAATTCTAGGCGGGAACTAGCCTTTCCAGAATGTGACGAGGACAAAGACCACCGCGATGATGGTCAAACCCAAGTGTCCCAGGGCGGCACGGGATTGCGCCAGCAAGTCGTTGGGCTCGGATTCCTGCGGCACGATACGGGCGAATGCGGATAGAAACAGCATGCCCACAAGAATAATGGCGCCCCCGGATAAAAGCGTGATTCGATTCACGTCTCTTCAGGGAGGCTGCTCAAACCGGGGGAAAACTGTCGACTAGGCGTCGTCCTCGTCCGGATCACCCTCGTCCGCTTCATCGTCTTCACGGTGGCCCGATTCATCCTCATTGTCGACTTCAAACTCTTCAGGGGCTTCAGTGGCCTCGTTGGTCTCGCGTATCGGCGCTTCGTTCTCATTCCGACTCTCATCGGCCGGATCGTCGTCGTCGTCCACGGTACCGGTGCTGTGCACCAGCAATTCGAGCAATTCCGGGTCTTCGATTGTCATGGCGCTGGCCTGTGTGAGGGTTCCGGCTTAACATGCGCCCTATCATGGTTGCGGTCTGTCAGAGAACGCGAACATTCAACCGGTGAACACTCTTACACGAATATTGGCGGCCGCGGCCATCGGCATGGCTCCCGTGGCCGCCATCCCGCTGGATGCGCAAGAAGCACCAAGCGCCGGTGCGCAACTCGATCAGTTGCGCGGCACGATGCGCCGCGCACATACCAGCGGCGATACCGTGTCCTACCTGGGCGCCGCACAAACCATGTATTCATTTCTCAATGGCTCGCCGCGCGCCACGCTGCAGCTCATGAGCGCTGAAAGCTTCGCCGGAGAACAGGACGACGCGCTGTACAGCTTTGCTCAATTCGTGGCCATGGGCCAGGCAAATGAGGAGGCACTGCGGGCGGCGCAATTCGATCCGCTGCGCACCCTTCCGAAATTTCAGGCTCTTGAGCGCAACATGGCCGCCAACGCGTCGAGCGTGTCGAACGCGGCTGAGGTTTTTCGGCTCAAATCCTCGGTACCGATCCCGGAAGACATCGATTACGATCCCGCCGCCAAGCGTTTTTATATCAGCAGCGTACTCGGCAAACACATCGTGGCGGTCGATATGGCGGGCCAGGTCACGGCATTCGCCCAGGCGCCGGATCAATGGCCTGTATTGGCGCTGAAAATCGACCCGGCTCGCAGCCTTTTGTGGGCCACGGAAGTGGCCTTGAACGGGTTTGCACTCGTGTCCGAGAAGGATTGGGGCAGATCGGCCGTCCTTTTGTACGATCTTCACTCACGCAGGCTTCTGCACCGCATTGAAGGCCCGCCTCGAGCGGCTTTGGGCGACATGACGCTTGATCTGAATGGGGATGCGATCGTATCCGACGGCGAGCACGGCGGCGTGTACCGGGTCAACCGCAAGACCTTGGGGTTGGAGCGGATCGACGGCGGTGATTTCGTGTCGCCGCAAACACCGGTGGTGCTGCCGGACGGCAAACACATACTCGTGCCGGACTATGTGCGCGGCATCGGGGTGCTGAATCTCGTTGACAAACACGTGGCGTGGATTCGCACGGAAGGTAAGCATGCCTTGAGCGGCATCGACGGCCTCTACGCTTTGGGGAACACTCTCATTGCCACCCAGAACGGCACCTCCCCGGAGCGGGTAGTGCGATTCGCTCTGGATGCCTCAAATACCCGTGTGCTATCCGAATCCATCATCGAGCGCGCCACCGCGACGCTCGGCGATCCGACGCATGGGGTCATGGTCGACGGCTATTTCTACTACATCGCGAACTCGGGGTGGGACAGCCTGGACGATCATGGCGTTCTCAAGGAAGGTAAGACCCTACCCTCGCCGGTTGTGATGCGCGCCAAACTATGAATCGAAGCCTGCGTCTCGGCACCGCTGCAGGCGCGGTTCTCGCATTGCGCTGCGCAGCCGGAATCCCGAGTTCTTCTAGGCAATAAAAAGGCCTCGAACCGTTTCCGATCCGAGGCCGCATCTTTATTAAATACTTCTTATTATTCTATTCTGCTGCTTCCGTATCCCCCGCCGGTACCGCATCGTCCGAGTCGCCCATTCCGCCGCTGACATCCATGAAGCTGCGGCGGCGGCTGTCATCCGAAGCGCGTCGACGTCGCGCATGATACGCGAAGCCGGTGCCCGCGGGAATGAGGCGTCCCACAATGACGTTTTCCTTCAATCCGCGCAGATCGTCCTTCAAGCCCCGGACCGCCGCCTCGGTGAGGACGCGGGTGGTCTCTTGGAAGGAGGCCGCCGAGATGAAGGACTCCGTCGCCAGGGATGCCTTGGTGATGCCCAACAACAGGGGTTCCCAAGTCGACTGGTGCTTGCCCTCGGCTTTCTGCTTCGCAATGACATCGAGCAGTCTGCCGCGATCCATCTGTTCGCCGCGCAGCAGCGCTGAATCACCGGCATCCAACACCTCGATCTTGCGCAGCATCTGCC
>Ga0193726_1003114_pt1 | contig 10742 bp, 11 predicted proteins | sample H2c1metaG_FD_144928 | JGI IMG/M metagenome (GOLD analysis project Ga0193726, IMG submission 144928) | Soil microbial communities from a riparian zone of the East river system, Colorado, United States - H2c1 | ecosystem: Environmental > Terrestrial > Soil > Riparian zone | place: USA: East River... | reverse complement strand
CCCGGAAGATGGCCAGCGGAAGCCACGCATGTGGTTGGATTGAGAATTTGAAACGACCCGCACCCGTTTCGCGCCACTGGTTTGCGCCGCCGCCGAAATCCGCTAGAGCCTGCTCGGTTCAACCGGAAGGAGCCTGACGCCGATGCGATTCACCATAGACCGCATCGACCACATCGTTCTCAACGTGACCGATGTGGACATCGCCGCCACCTGGTACGAACGCGTGCTCGGCATGGAGCGCGAGATCTTCGGTCCGCGCAACCGCACCGCCCTGAAATTCGGCGGCCAGAAGATCAACCTGCGGCCGCATGACCACGACGTCTACTCATGGCCGACCGGTAACACGCACGAGGCGGGCGCCGGCGATTTGTGCTTCATCACCGCGGTGCCGCCGGATGAAGTGATCGGCCATTTGCACGACTGCGGCGTGCCGATCGTGCAAGGCCCCGTCGAACGCGCCGGCGCCCTGGGCCCCATCCAATCGGTGTATTGCCGCGATCCCGACGGAAATCTGGTCGAAATCTCCTCATATCAGAGCCATTGATGCACGAGTCGCGTCGCAGCACCGTGGGCGCCGCCGCGTTCGTGGCGTTCCTCGGCTGCGTCCCGCTGGCGAACTGGCTGATCCTGCATGTCGGAACCGTTTGCGTGCCGAATGGGCCTTGCCTTGTACCGGTAGCGCCAGGCCTGATGGCGCCGTCCGGCGTGTTGACGGTCGGAGTTGCCCTGGTGCTGCGCGACGTTGTGCAACGCTGCCTTGGTTTGCGCTTCGGGCTGATCGCGATCGCCGCCGGCACCGCGCTGTCGGCGTTCGTCGCACCGCCGGCCTTGGTGTTCGCGTCCGGCACCGCTTTCGCCCTCAGCGAACTGGCCGACTGCGCGGTTTACACGCCGCTCCAGCGCAGACGGCTGCTGGCGGCGGTCGTCGCGTCCTCGATGGTTGGGCTGGTGGTGGATTCGATTGTGTTCCTGTCGCTGGCCTTTGGCAGCCTCGAATTTCTCCCGGGCCAGATTGTCGGCAAGGCATGGGCCGTGCTTATCGCGATTCCGCTGGTCCGGTTGGTGCGCCGAGTGGCCCCGACGCCGGCCTGATGGTGCTCAGTCTCGCGGATTTCGACTTCGAACTGCCGCCGGATCGCATCGCACAAAGTCCGGTCCGTCCGCGAGACGCGGCGCGGCTGTTGTGCGTTGCTCGTCATCCGCCGGCGCGACCGGGGGACCCATGCCGGCACGGTGTTGGGCCGGGCGATGACGGGACAGCGGAACCCAGGCACGAGTCCGGCAGCGCTGCCGGCCTGGAGGATCGCATGGTGCGCGATCTGCCTGGCCTGCTGCGACCCGGCGACCTTCTGGTGACCAACGATACGCGGGTGATCCCGGCCCAGTTGACCGCCCGCCGCGGCGAGGCGCGGATCGGCATCACGCTGAACCAACCGCTACCGGACGGCACGTGGCAGGCGCTGGCCCGCAACGCGCGGCGCCTGCGCGAGGGCGACCAGTTGCGCTTCGACGGGTCCGACGATTTGTCGGCGGTCGTCCTGGCGCGCGATCCCGACGGCGGCATCGCGCTGCAATTCAACCAGCGGGACGACGCTTTCGCCGCGCTGCTGCGTCAGGCGGGCGCTCTGGCGTTGCCACCCTATATTCATCGGCCAAACGGGCCGGTTCCGGCCGATACGACAGATTATCAGACCGTGTTCGCCGTGAACGACGGCGCCGTCGCGGCACCCACCGCCGGTCTGCACTTCACGCCCGCTCTGCTGGCCGCACTGGACGCGCGGGGGATCCGCCGGGTCAGCGTAACGCTGCATGTCGGTGCGGGTACCTTCTTGCCGGTGCGATCGGATGACGTTGCACGGCACCGTATGCACGCCGAGCGCGGCGCGATTTCCGCCGTCGCCGCGGCCGCCATCAATGCTGCCCGGGCCGGCGGTGCGCGCATCGTCGCCGTCGGCACCACCAGTCTCCGTTTGCTGGAGAGCGCGGTCACCGAGGACGGAACGATCGCGCCCTTCGCCGGTGCGACCGAGTTGTTCATTCTGCCAGGCTATCGATTCCGCGCCGCCGATCTGCTGATGACGAATTTCCATTTGCCGCGCTCGACGTTATTCATGCTGGTTTGCGCGTTCGCGGGCACGCCGACAATGCGCGCGGCGTACGCGCACGCGATCGCCGCGGGATACCGGTTTTATTCATACGGCGACTCGTCGTTGTTGTGGCGTCATGACCTGTAGCGCGTTCGCCTTCCGGCTCGACGCCGGCGACGGCGCCGCACGCGCGGGAACCATCTCGACCGCGCATGGGAAGATCGAGACGCCGGTGTTCATGCCGGTCGGCACCACCGGGACGGTCAAGGCGATGACCGCCGACGCGGTGCGCGCGACCGGGGCGAGCATCGTACTGGGCAACACTTATCACCTCATGTTGCGGCCCGGCGCCGAGCGGATCGCGCGGCTCGGCGGGTTGCATCGGTTCATGGATTGGCCGGGCCCGATCCTGACGGACTCCGGCGGGTTCCAGGTCATGTCGCTGGCGAAACTGCGCAAGATCGACGCGGACGGGGTGACGTTTCAGTCGCATATCGATGGTTCGAGCCATCGTCTGACGCCGGCGCGGTCGATCGCGATTCAGCACCGGCTCGACGCCACCATCACGATGGCCCTGGACGAGTGTACGCCGTTTCCCGTGACACCGGACGAAGCGCGGCGTTCGACGGAATTGTCCATGCGATGGGCGGCATTGTCGCGCGATGCTTTCGTCGCGCGCCCAGGATATGGGCTGTTCGGAATTGTGCAGGGTAGCGTTTATCCGGACTTACGGACGGAATCGGCGGCGGCGCTGCGAGGCATCGGCTTCGACGGTTACGCGATCGGCGGCCTCGCGGTCGGCGAGGGTCAGGCGATCATGTTCTCCGTCCTGGACCGCACCGTGCCGCGACTGCCGGTCGATCGGCCGCGCTATTTGATGGGTGTGGGCACACCGGACGACATTCTTGGCGCGGTATCGCGAGGCATCGACATGTTCGATTGCGTCATCCCGACGCGTGGCGGACGGACGGCGCGGGCGTTTACCTCGCTGGGTGTGTTCAATCTTCGCAATGCGCGGTTCGCCGACGATGGCGCACCGCTTGATCCGGCCTGTGGCTGCCCGGCGTGCACCAGGCATTCGCGCGCCTACCTGCACCATCTGTTCAAGGCCGAGGAAATGTTGGGGCCGATGCTGCTGACCTGGCATAACGTGCAATACTATCAGGATTTGACGCGCGGGCTGCGGCGGGCGATCCGGCAAGGCACGTTCGCGGCGCACGCCGACCGGTTGCGTGCGGGATGGACCGCGCGGGAGGATTTCGCATGATCGATACATCGGGACTGACTCAGTTGGGCCAACGGGTCGCGATTCCGGCCTCGCCCGATCAGGCGGTGCTGGAGCGGGTGGCCGCGCCGGCCCAGGGAAAGCGCTATTTGGTGCGGTTCACCTGCCCGGAATTCACGACATTGTGTCCGTTGACCGGGCAGCCGGACTTCGCGCATATCGTCATCGATTACGTGCCGCGCGACTGGATCGTGGAGAGCAAGTCGCTGAAACTGTTCCTCGGGTCGTTCCGCGACCACGGCACATTCCATGAGGGTTGCACGATGCAAATCGCCGAGCGGTTGATCGCGGCGCTGGAACCGGTCTGGCTGCGCATCGGTGGTTACTGGTTTCCGCGCGGTGGGATCCCGATCGATGTGTTCTGGCAAAGCGGGGCGCCGCCCGAGGGGGTATGGATTCCGTCGCAGGATGTGCCGGGGTATCGCGGGCGCGGGTAAGTACGGGAGGGCTGAGGTTCGTGCTGTTGGCTGGAATTTTTAACGGCGGATGAACGCCGATAAGATCCCAACTTCATCGGCGGTAAAAAAAGCGGTACCCTACCGACCAAGATCGCGGCGGAGGCTCCACGGAACCCCACGCCACGCCGGTTAACATCCCGTGGGTGACCCGATCGCGGGATACAAAAAGCGCAACCGCCAACGCCGAAACGAAATCATACGCTCGCGGCCAGCATCAACCAGCGCGGCGGAAAACGTGCCACGTTTTCCGCCGCCATGACGGTCGGGTCAAATTACCCGCGCACCTGCCGGATCAGCGCGGCCCAGCGGTCAAGGATCGGCAATATTTTGTCCGCGCTTTCCGCCGGCAGGCTGACGTTCGCGCGCACCGCGCCCAACTCGCGGAACCGCCGCAACTGCGTGAGGTCTTCGGGACAGCCGCCGAGCGTCACCGGCAATGCGTCGCGACCCGCCTCGGCGCACATCTGTTTGAAGCGGGGCATGTATTCCTCGGGATTACCGCTGCTGGCATTGGGGAACCAGCCGTCGCCGTAACGGATCGCCCGCCGCGCGGCCCAGGGGAAGGCGCCGCCGAGCAGGATCGCCGGATACGGCTTTTGCGTCGGCTTGGGCCAGGTCATCATCGACGGAACCTTGACGATATCGCCGTTATATTCCGCCGTCGATTTGGTCCAGATTTCTTTCATCGCCTCCATCTGCTCACGCATCTTTTTCATGCGGGTGGCGAACAACGTGCCGTGGGCTTCGATTTCCTCGACATTCCAGCCGCCGCCGATGCCGAACAGGAACCGGCCGCCGCTGACCTGATCGATCGAGGCGACCGACTTCGCGGTCTGAATCGTGTCGCGCTGGATGACGAGACAAATGCCGGTGGCGACCTTAAGCTTTTTGGTCGCGGCGGCGGCGGCGGTCAGGGTGACGAACGGGTCCATGACGTCATAATAACGTTTTGCCAACTCGCCCCCGCCCGGCGGCGGCGTGCGCCGAGGCACCGGAATATGCGAATGCTCCGCCGCCCAGAGCGAGTCGAACCCGCGTTCCTCCAGCGCGACGCCGAGTTCGGCCGGAGAGATCGAGTAGTCGGTGAAGAAGATCGATGCGCCGAATTCCATGGTTGGGTGCCTTTGCTGGAGGGGCAGCGGTGTGTGCGACGCGAAGGTAGCACGCCACCCGGTTTTCGCCCATCCGGGCACGATCGCGAGCCCCGTTCAGCAGACTCGCGGCGGAGCCGGCCGGCCCGTCGCATTCATTTTGAACTCGAAATGGCGGGCGGATGGCCTTGGGGATCCAGTGCCGCGGCATAAGTCCAAAACAAGCGCGATGCGACCGCGCCCCCGACATAGCACATCAACAACGTGCCAAGGGCGTCGGGCAACAGCCAGCCGCCGCCCGGTGGCCGAGATCCGTGCAACCAAAACAAGATCATCCCGGCCACGAACATCGGCAAGGCCGCCAGCGCCGAAACGCCGAAGAATTTCCACGCGTGGCCGCGGGAGTCGCTCCAGGCATTGCGCCATTCGGCGGACGGTGTGGCCAAAGCCACCGCCGGAAGCAACAACATCAGTCGCAACGAGACAACGATCGCGACGATCCAGAACGCCGCGTTGAGCAGCACGATCAGGAACGTGATGCCAGCGCCGGAGCTCGAATGCGCGACGACCGGCAGCAGCCAAAGATCCAGCACGGCCGGCACCGCCCAAAGCAGGTTGAACAACAGGAGCCAAAAGGCGAAGCGCTGGTAGGTTGGCGGGACACGCCAGATCGGCCGGTCCACCACTTCGCTCAAAAGAATGCCGCGATGCACGGCGATCAGGATCGACGCGAAAATCGCCGTGCTCAGGAACAGTTGGGCGGCGGTTACCAGTGACATCCTGAAGCTGAAATCGACGTCGGATTCCGGAGCGGGACTGATGAAATCCATCGTGATTTCGTAGCCAAGAATGAACAGAAAGGCGGTACCCGAAAGCCGCGGCATGGACAGTATGGCGAGCAACCCGGCGCGCCATCCGTCCAAGGCAATGCGAATTGTGGAATCCGGCATTTTTGTTCGCGCTCCGATTGGATCGTCAGTCCATTCTCAAGGCGGATCGTATGACCCAACGTAACGAACCTTCTGCCTTGTCGCAAGTTCGCGCGATCCCGTGGCGCCGGAAACATAACGCGCCGGCACCGGCGATCGACACCCAGGTCTTGCCTTTCGCGCCGAGCCGCCGGCGCCGATGCCGGGGAGACATCAAATGCAATGCCGCGACGGTTCGCCGCGCGGGGCGATTGCTTCACTAAACTCGTGATGACGGATGGCGGCACGCCGGCTCTTGTGAATTTCGCCGTCCGCCCTCTATCGTTCGTCCATCAAGGGCAGCATAGCCCAATGGAGGGTCCCATGGCGTCCAATCTGGAACTCCAGACGATGCGCAAGGTCGCCTGGCGGCTCATACCGCTGGTGAGCCTCGCCTACCTGATCAACGTGCTCGACCGGTTCAACATCTCGTTCGCCGCCCTGACCATGAACAAGGCGCTTGGCCTCTCCGCCACCGCCTACGGACTGGGCGCCGGCGCGTTCTTCTGGAGCTACGTGCTGTTCCAGGTGCCGGCCAACATGATCCTCGGCCGGCTCGGCGCGCGGCGCTGGATCATGATCATCATGTTCTTCTGGGGCCTGTGCTCGGCCGGCGGCGCGCTGATCACCGACGCCACCAGCTTCGTCATCGTCCGCTTCCTGCTCGGCATCGCCGAGGCCGGCTTCTTCCCGGGTGTGGCCTACTTCATGACGCGCTGGTTCCCGTCCCGCCATCGCGGCCGGGCGATGGGCGTGTTTTACGCCACCGGCGCTTCGGCCGGCATCATCGGCGGCCCGATCGCGGCCAATTTGCTGCAACTGAATGGCATTCTCGGTCTCGCCGGCTGGCAGTGGATCTTCCTCGCCGAGGGGATCCCGGCCATCGCGCTCGCCATAGCCTGTCCGCTGCTGTTGCGCGACCGCCCGTCCGAGGCACGCTGGCTCCAGCCCGAGGAATGCGCCTGGCTGGAACGCACCCTGCAAGACGAGCAAAAAGTGGCGCCAGGCGGCCACCTGCCGTTCATGAAGGCCATCGTCAGCCCGACGATCGTGTTGCTGATGCTGGTCTACCTGCTGGTCGGCTTCGGTGTTTACGGCAAGGCCTACTTCCTGCCGTTGATGATCAAGAGTCTCGGCTATACCGACACCGCGGTCGGCTACATCTCCACCATCCCGGCGCTGGTCGGTGTGATCGGCATGGTGATCTTCTCGCGCAGCTCCGACCGCACCGGCGAAAGGGTGTGGCACCTGGTCATCCCGTGCCTTCTGGGCGGTGTGGGCTGTATGCTGGCTGGCGTATTCCTCGGCATCAACCCGTGGCTCGCCATCGCCGCCTTCTCGTTGGCGAGTTTCGGGATCTCCGGTTCGCTGCCGGTATTCTGGAACCTGCCCACCGCCTTCCTGGGCGCCTCAACGGCGGCCGGAGGGATCGCGTTCATCAACTCGGTCGGCAACATCTCCGGCTACGCGGCACCGCAGATGGTCGGACTGCTGCGCGACATGACCGGTCATTACGAGGTGCCGATGCTGGTGGTCGGCGCGCTGGTGCTGATCGCGGGCGTGCTGGTGCCGTTGGCGGCGCGCGCGGCGGAGGGACGCAAGACCTGGCGGCTGGGGACGCGGGCGGTCTGACCCCGTTGACCCGGCGCCCGCGCGGGGCGTGACCGGGCCGCGTTCAGCACGTTCCGGCATGGACGTCCGCGATCGCGTTCCGGGATCGGTCGAGCCGAATCGTGCCGATATCGATCGCGCGGCACGACGTGCGCCCCGGACCAGCGCGCGAGCGGGGGCCTCACCGGATCGCGTCGACTTCCGCGGCCAACCCGCGCGGGTCGGTCACCATTCCCATGTGGTCGACTCCAGCCACGAGAGTGACCGGTACGTCCGGTCGCACGCCATGGATCAGCGGGCCATAACGATCGGCGTAGAACAGTTCGTCGCTGTCGCCGATCAGTATGCTCAGTGGTTGCGTTACCGTGGCGAGCTGGGCGATCGCATCGGTTCGGGCGCCGAAATTCGCCACCATCCGATAGGAATATGTCGCGATAAGTGGCACTGAGGCAGTCCGGGCAACCGCGAAGGCGATCACGGTCATGCCATTGAACCATCGCACGCCGACTTTGTTCAGCAGCGTCAGAGCGATGATGCGGCCGATATACGGCGCCGCCCAACCCCCGACGCTCGGACGAAAGGTCACCGCGCCATAGGGCATGGTGGGCGATAGCAGAACAAGTCTGTTGAACAGCGAGGCATAGCGTCCCTCGGAGATGCGGAACACGAAGCCGCCGCCGGAGGAGTGGCCAACCAGCATGAGACCGGCATTGGGATGCTGCGAACGAACCACGTCAACGATGTCAGCCAGGTCGTCGTCGAGTTGGCCGATATAGTCGATGTCTCCTGCTCGGCCGTCATGTCCGTGACCACGCAGATCCGGTACGACGATCGTGGCGCCGGTGGCATTCATGGCCTCCGCTACCGCGTGCATGCCGCTGCTCTCGCCGGACGAGCCGTGGATCAGCAGCACGACGTCGGGCCCAGTACCCGGATAGAGGCGGTAGCTCAATATCAGGTTCGCGAAGTCGATATGGCGCATGGGATTGCTCACCGAGGCCAGTTCCGGGGGCTGTTTGGCCGTGCCGAAGATGATGAGACCCGCGAGGCCCGCCACCGCCGCGACGATCAGACCGGCGATGATGCCGACGATCCATTTTCCCGCGCGCGGCACGTTCAATTTGGGCATGGCTGATTCCTGGACCCGATCGGGCTGGTTGCTTCGGCCGTTGGTTCAGCCGGTCGGCGGACGGTCGGTCGCTCGCGCGCCGTCCGCAAGCGAGCGATAAGCGCTTTCCCATCGGATCGCACAAGGTGCCGTGCCGCGCCCGTCAGTGCGGCCTCAGCCAAGCAATCTCAAGGTTTGGGTTGACGTTGCGGGTTCGGACCGTTTTTCCGAAGATCGCCAGCGGCAATGACCCCAATGGAAGGCGACATCCCGACATGCGGCCGACGCGTCGTCAGGCGAGAAAATGCTGACAGGAGCAAAAGTGTGGGCGGACGCCGCGGCTTACGCGTCAGGAGCCGGTTTCCACAATTTCCGGATTGGACCTAATCCTGGTTCGGGTATCTGGCTTTGTGCCGGACAAGAGGTAAAACAGGCAAGAAATAACACGGATTACACCGATTAAGGGCGCGGATTGCACGGAACCCCATCAGGCTGTCCGCGGCACCGAACCAAAGGTCGCGCACCCAAAGCTTCGATATGATGCGCCCCGGGGTCGGCCGCACTCCCTGTAATCCGTGACTTAATCGTTGTAATCCGTGTTAAAGCCTTGCTTTTTTCGAACGGCGGACACGGTCATCGATCATGGAGATCGAAATTGCCCACACTTCTGCTCCTTTTACGGAAAATGTTCATTGATCTTGCGATTGCGGCAACCGAATATCCGGATATCGGCGATCGGTGGGATCATCGTATATCGCAGGTGCACACCCACGCCGCCCGATCGCCACCAAATACCATGAGAGACCTCGCCTGCATATTTAACCCGGTGTTTCACGATCTCATCCGTGATCGTCCGTGATCAGCCGGGGTTAAATTGTTACATCTCGATCAAGAACCGGTGTGGCACACGCCCATAACGCAAAAATTCCGCCGCACACGAACAGCGGATCGGAAATGATAAGAACGGACGCAACGTGTTCCGGAGCAAGTCTTCACGCGCTGCCACGAAGATGGCGAATGGCAACCCTGCGAGTCCAAGTTCCGGTAAGCCCGGGAGTCCGCATCCGATGGCTCCGGGGCCCCGGGGGTATGCCTTGTTCGGACCGATGGACATGCATAATGTCGCCTCGCCCGCGCCGCCGGAGGAATCAAGTGCCGCGATCGTTGCCGCGAAAAGCTGAACACTATCAGGCGTTGCACGCGAGGCCTCGGGCGGTTCTCGCCGGCGGATGCTGGGATGCCGGCTCGGCCATGATGTTGGCGCACGCCGGGCTCGAAGTGCTGGAGACAAGCAGCGCCGGAGTGATGTTCGCGCGCGGATTGCCCGACGGCGACGGACATGCAACGCGTGACCTGATGCTGGAAAACGCCCGTTCGATCGCCGCCGCGGTGGATATTCCGGTCACCGCGGATCTTGAGAATGGGTTTGGGACCGCTCCCGAAGTGGTCGCGGAAACCATCCGGCTCGCGGGCGAGACCGGGATCGTCGGCGGTTCCATCGAGGATACGACCGGCGACAGCACCGATCCGATCCTCCCGTTCGGTCTGGCGGTCGACCGCATCCGAGCCGCCGCCGAGGCAGCCCAGAGGCTGCCGTTCCGGTTCGCGCTGACCGCGCGCGCCGATCAATACATGCACAAGCGGCCCGACCTCGGCGAAGTAATCCGCCGCGCGCAAGCGTTTCACCAGGCGGGTGCTGGAATGATCATGGTGCCCGGTCTGACCGGGCGCGAGGAGATCGAACTTCTGTGCCGCTCGGTCGACTGCCCGGTCGCGGTCGTGGTTGGCTTGTCGGGCTACCGGCCAAACCTGGCGACGTTCGGAGAACTCGGTGTCCGACGGGTCGTCGTCGGAAGTTCGCTGGCCCGGATCGTATACACCGGCCTGGCGAAGGCGGCCCATGAGATGATCGAGGCCGGAACGTTCGATTTCACCGATGGCCTGATACCATTCGGCGAATTGAACGAACTGTTCCGCCGGTTGAGCTCCACCCCGAGGTAACCGCGCATCACCTCTCATGGGGTTGTCGTAACATCCTGTGAAGCCGCGTGAATATTTCGATTGGTTTATGACTCGCGCCGCCTTCGGGTCTGCCCGCGTCAGCGAACGCCCGGAGGCGTCTTGCCGTTCAGGC
>Ga0193726_1003113_pt1 | contig 10745 bp, 8 predicted proteins | sample H2c1metaG_FD_144928 | JGI IMG/M metagenome (GOLD analysis project Ga0193726, IMG submission 144928) | Soil microbial communities from a riparian zone of the East river system, Colorado, United States - H2c1 | ecosystem: Environmental > Terrestrial > Soil > Riparian zone | place: USA: East River... | reverse complement strand
CGCGCCCGACTCGAGAATCCCCAAGGTGGCGACGATCTGTTCCCAGCCCTTCTCCATCACGATCGCGACCAGGGTCTGCGGCTTGGCTCCCAGATCGCGCAGTTTCTTGCCCCAGGCTCTCGACAGAGCCAGCAATTCTCCGTACGACAACGTTCGATTGGGGGAGATGACTGCTGCGCGCTCAGGAAACCGCAAAGCCTGCGCAATGAACAAATCCTGAATCAGACAGTCCGGCCACACCTCCGGAGCATGGCATGTAACCTCTTTATAATCAGTTAGATTGGTGGTTTCAGTGTTCATAGCCGAATAATAAGAACAAATAGGCAGCAGCTCAGAGGGAGTGGCAAATAGCTGAAATCGCTACTTGGCGTTCTTGGTTAGCGGGGGTTTATCCAATTATAGGTGAAAGTCATCCTGCTGCAACGACCTTCTTTCGACTCGCTATAGATATTTCTTGGCGAATAAATAAGGAAGCAGCACCATTTCCGCCAGAGAAGGCAACGGGTCTTCCTTGCAGAAAACCGATTCAATGCGAGTCCTTCGCATGGAACTTACATAGGAACTCCACTTAATCTTGCCCTGCACGATTCCCGAAAATGCGGACGGCAAATCTGTGAGCAGGCGCAACCAGCCAACGCCAGATGCTCCCCGGCATCTTTCAATCTTTTCCCCCACCTGATCCGCAAATAGCAAATACGGGAAATCAACCCCTGCCGGAAATCCTATGCTGTGAAAGCCCCACGTTCTCGCGTTTACATCGAGCAACTTATATTGACCATCTCGGGGGTCTTGCTTGTATTCAATTTCGACCAGGCCGTAGTAGTCGATCTCTTTCAAGAAGCGTTCTGACAGTTCCTCGATCTCGGGAAGCTCAATGCTTTCCACGTAGGTTGCGGCCCTTCCAAACTCTCGCGGATGCTGACGCTCCCGCCGGGCCACCAAACTGCTGTGGACCTGACCCTCGCGAAAGAAAGCGCAATACGAAAATTGGCACTCGCCGTCTCCCGGGATGATCTCCTGAATCATGATCTCTTCGATCTTGATCTGTTCCGCTGCCTTATCGAACAGTGCATCCAGCTGCTCCGGTGTATTCGCACGCCACGCCTTGGCGCCCGTCGCGTAAAAAAAGTTCTCCTTGATCGCGGGCTTGATGGCCAGCGGCAGTCTGGGATACAGCGTCGGAAGCTCGTCCCTGCTCTTCAGGTTCCAGGTCTCGGGCGATGGGATCTTTAATCTCAGGGCCATCTCATAGGTCTTGTTCTTGTCCCAGGCCCACTGCACGGTGTTCCAATCCGGCGTCGTGACACGATACATTTGCGCGAGTTCGTCGCGATAGCGGGAAAAAGCTGCTACGGTTTCGTCTCTGGTGGGAAATAGGACCCAGTCTTTCAGCCCATACTTACGCCCAGTTTCCAAGACTGCATCCACGGTTTTTCGTTCGTCTCGCAGATCTTTGACCCGAATCACACGATTCGCGTATTTCGAAAATCGTGAAATCGAATGCTGGTCTTCAATGATGTAGACCGGAATCCCGCGGCGGCCCAGACTGCGAGCTACGCCTAACCCGGGATGGTCACCGCCGACTACCAGCGCGCCAATCTGTTTTGTTTCCTTGATGGACATGAGCTCGACTTCCAGGCGAGGAGAACCGAGTCTATCGGCCATTTGGCTGGTTTCGCACGATGTACCGGGTAAGCTCTCGCGAAGCGAACTCAGTTCCGGTCACGAAGTACAACAAGGGTCCAAACGAACGGGCTGCCGCCGCGCCGATAAAATGCAGCCCCGGAACCGAGCAACTGAACCCTCGTTTCAAGATTGGATATCCGTCAAACCGGGCGACGCTCTGCACAATGTCGGACGGCAGGAAGTCGTATTTTGAGATGTCAACGTCGTAACCAGTCCCCAGAAGAACGTGATCGACGCGGCGTTTGCTGCCATCGCTCAGTTCGAGATCGACATCATTCCCCGCCGATGATGCGCGAACGACGGCCTGCCCGGTTGTTTTTTTGACCGTTTCCAATCGCGCCGGAAGCCAGTTTGAACCAGCCGCGCGCACTGCACGTTTGCGGATCTTGTCTCGGGTGCCCAGGGGCAGCTTGGCCACCAATCGGGGCGCCGCCACCAGCCGGCTGATTCCGGCGGGACCGACATCATGCTTGGAATAAAGCATTTGCGAGATTGGCCCAAGATGATGCAGCCAACTATGCATTCCAATCCAGCGTAATCCTGGCATGGTCGCGATAATCTCGACCGAAGCCCCGGCCTCATGCAGCAAAGCTGCCGATTCCAGCGCGCTCTGTCCGGCTCCAATGACAACTACGCTCTTTCCCGAAAATTCGTGGATCTTGCGTCCTTCATAGCAATGCGATACCTGCGCCGAAGGCAACTCCTGAAATACCTTGGGCTTGCGCCGGAAAGGTCCGATGCCCGCGGCCACCACCAATCTCCGGCAGCGCAGGATTTCCCCGTCGTCCAGAGTCAGAGTGAATATCCCATCCTGGCGACCCACCCGCAGGACCGATCTCGTATCCAGATCAGACCCCAACTGATGACGGAACCAGCGGCCGTATTCCACAAACGTCTCCAGCGGCAGTGGCGCTTCCGGCTGCTTACCCGACGCCGCCTCGTAGGCATCCAGCGTAAAGGCCGAATCGGGATCGGAGATGTTCGAGGCCACGCGCGGAGACCGTAAAAGCATCCCCCGGGGCATTTTATTGCCCCAGAATTCCATCGGCTCCCCAAAGACACGCACGCTGAGTCCCTTGGACTTGAGGTGCACACCTGCCGACAGGCCATATGGGCCTGCCCCAATGACCACCACGTCATACTCTGAAACGCCAGAGCTCTTAGGTTCCACGGTGGCGTGCTCCGACGTTTGCTTCCTACTCATTTCAAGATTAGTATTCACGGTCTCCCCTAGTCTTCAAGCGTGTATTCGATTTGTCCGTCCTTCTCACTCGCGTAAGCGACACGGGCCCGTTCCTTGCCTTCGCCCTCAATCCGCCATTTACCGGAGCTATCTTCGACCAATTCCATCTTGTCGCGTTGTCGCCACCAGCGGTTCACTTCAAAAGGCGTTGGCAGCCAGACGCCCTTTGTGTCGCGAAGCTCAGCCAGGTAAGCCAACAGCTCCCTGTAGGTTTGGCGCTCCCGATCGTCAATAATGTAATCGGGGTGCACAATGAAACTGCTCATCCCGTGCTTCGCCATGATGAGTTCGGTTTGCTGTTTCCACAGATCGATGGAATAGTCCTTCAGGATATGAAACAGCGAGTAGTCTTGGGTCGTGGTGACCGGCAATTCCAGAAGATCGCCGATAAAGTACGGCATCACCGTACAGCACCCTCCGCGCTGCGGATCCAGATGAGCGACATTCGGCACTGACATGTCGTACTCGAAATCAAACTCTTCATACCACTCCTCGTTTCGATACAACACCCCTGCACGAAATCCGGCAGCTTTGTATTGCTTGCCATATGCGTTGATCTTCGCAACCCGTTCGCGAAATTGCTTCCGGTTCCGGTAGAGATGTCCATCGTGGTTCAGGTCTTGTACATTGACTTCGAAGCCGCGGTCCCGAATGGAACTCAAATAACTCTCCGGCACCTCGTAGCGAACTTCAGGCACCACTTGAAAAGACGACTTGATCCCGAAAGAATCATTGATATCCATCAACGTCGAACAAAAGTCTCTTCCCTCGGTGGTTTCAACATCGTGCGTCATGATTGCGCAGCTTGAGGCGCCTTCCGGCCAGAACCAGATGAAAGGGATCGTATCTGCGCTCTGCGATTTCAGTGACCGCAGGAGCATACTCTCGAATAAATTGTCCACACTCCAATCGACCGGCCAGTGAGGGAACTGGATCTTGCTCCAGCCGTTCAGGCGTACCCTTTGAAGGTGCTTCCGCACTGTCACTGGAAGCACCGGCCGAATGAAGTAGTACATTTTTGTGGTGGTTGACGTGCGCGAAGAATCTCCATTGCCCGAGGGTGCGGCGTAGCGCTCAAACCTCAAGCCGTCGGCGACTTCCTGTAGATCGAACGGGAGACGAACCGTCCCGTCTTCGATGATGATTTCCTGGCACACATCGGGAAGAGGACCCGACGAGAGCTGCGACGGATGAATGCCCGAACACCGGCCATAACAAAGGATATCTTGTCCTAGCCGGAAATACCCTTTGGTTTTTGACAACTCACCATTGAGAACAAATCGCGCGTGTTCCTCAGGACACCGGTAATACTGAGCGAGGCTGTTTTTCATTGACTGCATGCCCCCACCTTGCCAAAAGTTGTGCTGCCAGCCCAACGCTCCCCAACATAGGGAGATTGGACTTCCCCGAAACACTCATTACAAAATTCGATATGACGATCCGAATACATTGTCAGGTGACTTTGGGGGGGAGCATAAGTTCGTGCGGCGGTAAACATTTACGCATGGATCTGGGTTCTCGCCAATACTTGCCGGTACGCCTGAAGGAGGTTCACACCGGCAGCGGACCAAGTAAGCTGCGGTGCAACCCGCAGACACTCGCTCCTTAGCCTCGCCAAAAGACTTCTATCTTGGTGCAGCAGGGACATTTGTGAAGACAGCGTTTGGACATCGCCCACAGCATGCACCAGGGCAGTCGTCATATGTTGACACACATCGGTACAAGCATTTGAAACTAAAGGCACACACCCACTGCCCATGGCTTCGGTGCATACCAGACCGAATCCTTCTTCAATGCTGGGAAGCACTAAGATATCGCTCTTCCTCATCAGCTCGGGCAGGTCTTTGCGATGTCCCAGCACTTGAACACTGGGATGACGCAACTGTACTGCAAGTTTCTGTTCGTACGCAGGAACGAAATCTCCCGCAATGAGAAACGAGCCTCCATTGCACGCCGGAGACTGCAGCCAGGCATCGAGCGCAAAATGCAAACCTTTACGGACAGCACAAACGCCGGCGAATATTACGGTCAGGCCCTGCTTGGGGTCCCGTGGTGCACTCTCCGGATAAAATCGCTTCTCATCGTAGCCATAAATATGCCGGACGAGGCGTTCCTGGGGGATATTCTGTTGCCGGAAGGTCTGCACGACAAACTCGGAGGGACACAACAGAGCCGAGGCCAGTTGATACTCCCGTTCCTCTCGAGCTAGAACCTCCGCGTTGTAGGCATGTTCATGGCCTTTGGGAAGAGCAACCCCGAGTCTTTCACATTCATTCTGGACGACTTCGTAAGCAAATCGAGTGTGCGCGTTCGGACGTTCTAGGACCGTCGGGATCCCCAATCGCGCCGCCACTTTCAAGGTACGCTCCGCCCCCAGAGGCCAGGCGTGGATAATGTCGATCTTGCCGACGAGCTTCTCGATTCTTCTCGATACGATGTAGTCGTGCAAAATGCAAGCGCGCAGAGTTCCCAAGACTTTGTACGGTATGCGAAACTTTCCCCTTGCAAGCGTCGGACGAACCTTTACTTCAGCCGGCACCGCCCGATAAAGAACTCCCGGATACACCAGCACTTCAGCTCCGGCAGCTGCGATCCCTTTGGTCTGCTCCCAAGCCGTATAACAAATACGTCCAGCACCCAGCTTATGAGGAAAGCTGTACAGCACCCGGATCGGCTGATTCTTGCGCGTTGCGGTCTTGGTTTTTTCTCCGAGGCTGATTGCAGGAGACAACCGGTTTGATTCTAACGTCGACATAGTGTTCACAAAACTTAGCTTTCGAGCCCGGCGGCCCATCGAAAAACGGCCAACCATTTAGAGAAAGATCCACCCGGGTTCTTGCGAAATAAGGAACCGAAAGGAAAGACGACACCAAGGATCATCATCCGGACCAGGGCCACGATTCCAATCACCATCCTGTAAACCCCACCGTAGAATGTTCCCTTCGTCTTTGTCCAAAACTGGGACAGGGATCGAAACTTGGTGATCGTGGCCCAGTGATTGATCACCCTCTTGCCCGAGCTGGTGCCCCCGTGGTGCACAATGACTGCTTCGCCCACGTAGTAGTTGTGAAAGCCAGCCCGGTCCACCTTGTAACAAAGATCCAGGTCTTCCGCATACATGAAATAGTCTTCGCTAAACAATCCGACCTGCTCAAAGACATCGCGCCGGATCATCAGGGCTGCTCCGGAGATCATGTCGACCCTGGCTGGCGATTTAGTCTCAGAGAAGAGTGGGCCAATCTTCCAGAGCCTGGAACCAGGCCATCGCAACCGCAGAAACTCGACATCCAATATCTGGTTCAGGATCGTGGGAAAGGCCTGAATGCAACTGGTCTGCACCGACAAGTCAGTATTCAGCAGCTTGCCGCCCAGAATCCCCGCGTCCGGCAGGGTTTCAGCTTGCTCAAATAAGATATCGATGGCCGGGTTTACCAGACTGGTATCCGGATTCAAAAACAGCAGGTATTTTCCCGAAGCGTGCCGGAACCCCAAGTTATTCGCTCTCGAAAAACCCAGGTTGGTCTCGCTCTTGACCGCAACCAATTCAGGAAACTGCAGCTTGACCTCGTCAATTCCCGCCGCCGGGGAGGCATTGTCAACCACGATGATTTCGATCGCCAACTTCCGCGCTTGTGCCCGGATACTTCGCAGACACTCTCTCAAAAAATCTTCGGAGTTCCAATTGACGATGACGATCGAGACATCCATGGGTTGCGAAACACCGCCCTCCTAGGTTGCATTCAGCTCTGGATCGGAGGAGGACTGGACCCGGCCAAGAAGGCGCTGCTTCTGCTCCTTGCGCAAAAAGGCGATAAATTCATCCGAAACCGGTCGTTTCCGCCGGCTCAGATAGCCCCACGTAAATCCCGACATCCGAATCAACCCTCCGCAATACGCGCTGGTGAGGCGCCGGAGGCACTTCACCACCTCGAACAAAGGATAGCTGCCGAACGAATAGTCCATGAGTCCCTGGCGAAATGAATGGCGCAGGACATTGCCTCCGCTGCCGGTGTGTCGCAGATGAAAAATTTTCAACTCGGGAAACGCCCTGGCCGTCCATCCCCTCATCGCTGCTGAAATCTGAGCGTGCCAGTCCTCTCCTCCGAATTCGAGGACGGCGTAGCCACCAATCGCCTCGTAGCAGGCTCGCCGGACAAGCTGCGCCGCGTGAGGAACCGACTCCACGTTGTTGTGTTTCCTGCTCCTGAACTTTCCGTCGAAATCCTCGTAAACAAAGCCCCCCGCCACGCCCAGATCCTGGTGTTTGGCAAATAGCTCGACCAAACGCTCGAAATAATCGGGTTCCAAAATGATGTCCGCGTCCAAATTCCCGATCAACTCGAAATGAGCGCCTGCCAGCAAGTGCGACCCGCTTTTCAAGGCAATCACCTTGCAGGCGAAGTTCCTGCCCGCCGCCCGGTTCAGCCGGGAAAAGCGGATGAACTCATGATCGCCGGCATATCTCTGAATGATCTCGTCAGTCTCATCCGAGGAGTTGTCGCTGATGATAACCCAGCGAAGGGGACGGACTGTTTGATTCAGCACACAGTTAATCGTCCGTTCGAGATGGCGTCCCTCGTTGTGCGCGGCCGTCATCAGCACGTACGGCAGGCGGGCACCGAAATTTTCCATTGTTGCCATAAGGCTTAGTTCGAGGGACCGTTCGCTTGCGTGGTGAAGTTCACAACCGAACCGCCCCGGGAACGCACAGCGAGCTAGAGGAATTCGACGTTAAAAGGAGTCAATGCAGGCAGGACCTCCGGCTTTGGGTCTTCCGGAAGATTCTGTTGCACTCGCAGTTTCGCCCGCGCTCTCGCCATCACAGCGGGCGCCACCGCCGCCGAAATGATCGCCAAAAGCGCAAGCCAAGAAATACGCGTTTGGTCAAAATAGCTGACGCCAAAGAAAGCCACAACGTGGGAGAAAAGAGTCGCTCCCAAAAACCAGATGTACCATTGTTTCTGTCCGTTTCCGGCCGATTGCTTCCTGGCGTTCCCCAACCATCGGAACGCAACACAAATCATGGCAATAAAACAGATCAACGTCGCCAGGCCTCCTACCTCGCCCTCAGCCACGTATTGATTTGCTGCGTCCCACATATCCCAGCCCCACTCTGTCGCCGTGTTGGTACCCAGCAGCCACCAACTCCAGAAGTGCCGCAGGAACTGATCGATGAGCTCCGCCCGGTGATAACTGGACGATCCTCCTACCAGATCGATGTGATTGATCAAGAACCAGACCGGCGCTTTCATCACGACCTGCAGGCAGCACAATGCGATTACAATTCCCCATCGGAGCTGGCGCATCTTCTTGCGCAGTGGCCAAAAGAATAACGCCATGATGCCGGCGGCATAAGCCGATACGGCAGTGCTGGCGCCGGCTGTGATCGTCATAACCGTGGAGCCGAGGACTCCGCCTACGGCGGCTAACTTGGATTTTCTGCCCTTCCACAACCAAAGAAATAACGGAATTAGGGTCGCGCCGAATGTTCCCGCCAGGATTTCATGTTGAAACGGCCCCTGGGATCGGATATGTCCGTTGCGAAATTCCTTAATCTGTCGTAACCCCCCCAGAATATCGAATACGTTCTCATTCGTGATGCGCTCCCGGAGCATGCACGCGCCAAGGACCACGACCACGAAGGCAAACGTCTTTATGACAAGTTCGATGTCTTTTTCATCACGAATCAAGAACCGGAGGAGAAAATATCCGCCCAGCGCATCCCAGAAAAATGAAACTTGATTAATCACGGCTGCCATTTGCAAATAAAATAAGATCTGGGCAATGGCGCGAAACCCAGCCCAAAAGAGGAAAAGCTTGTCCAGAGTATTGAAGCCACCTGCCAATACCGGCCCGCGTGACGAAATCTTCCATTGAATGATCCGAAACCATCCGGCCACAATCATGATTCGCGAAACAAATATCCGAAAGCCTCCGATCATCACTTCCTGTTGCAAAGGCACCAGAAATGCAATCAGAAGAAAAGGAATCACTGCGTATCGCCGCGGCAAGAGCAACAGCAGCGGAAGCGCAATCAGCATCGCAATCAGAACGATGGGGTGCAGGAGAGTCTGGCTGCCTTCTGCCCCGAATGTGGGTTTGTCATGCATTACGCGTCCGCCCGAGGTTCCGATTCTGCCGTTAGCTTCTCCCTTGCCTGCGATTCTACTCCCGCTGCCTGCTTAGGTTTGACGATAGCGCGCAGGCCACTTGGGCTGGAATGCGGATGGCATATAGGTCAAAGAGAACATCATCGTCGACTTCGCGATTGCCGAAATGCTCCCGGAGGTAAGGAGCGCGCATTTTAGCTGGGTGCGCGCCTTCGCGGTCTCTCCTGCCCCCATCAAGTACTTGCTGAACAGACGCCGATGGGAAGCAAACGCCTTCTTGAATTCCGCAATCAGGCCAGGATGGGAAGACTCTGCATAACGTTCCTGCAAGAGTTCGAAAGCCCGCACCCGTTCCCCATAATTCACCACCCGGTCACTGGATATCGATCCTTCGGCGATCCGGTAGGCCACGAGTGGCCGGGCATCATAAACCACTGGTCCCGATAAGAGCGCCCAATTGAGAAAATAAAAGTCATCGGCTCCGTTGGTTTGAAAAGGCTCCCCGTTCATTCTCTGAATCACGCTTTGCGGCACGCAGCAGTAGCTCATCGACCCGAAAGTTCCTGTACTCGTGTTGTAGCGCTTGAAAAACAGAACCGAATCCATCAACTCATCCGCGGCCGGTCCATCGGGCAGTCGTTCCTCCCATTCGTACTTCCCTTTTCCCCGGAAGTCGACATGGCCGGTGAAAAATGCCACTGCCTTCGGGTACTTGGCGAACAGTCCGATCTGCCGTTCGAGATAGGTGGGATGCCAAATGTCGTCTGAGTCCAGGAAGGCAATCAAATCGCCCCTGGCAGATTTGCACAGAGCGTTCCGCGCTGCCGCAACCCCTTCATGCTTGCCGGGAATCACCCTAGTCCTCGATGCATAGCTCCGCAGGATGGAAAGTGTATCGTCCGTGCTGCCATCATCCAGCACCACGATTTCATCTGGCGCGACGGTCTGCTGCAATACCGATTCGAGCGTAGCCGCAATCGTGGCTGCAGAATTATAAGTGGCGATCACAGTACTGATTTTCATGGATAAGAGAACCGCCTGATGAAGCTGAGAAGACAAGCCGGGAACAGCAGCACCGGAACCCGAAAAATCAGGAGACCGCGGCGGTATGCGCCACCAGTGTCTCGTTCACGCTGTGGGTACTTGGTACAGCCGGCAAACTTGCAACCATCATTTGGGGAAATGCCCTGGAGCGCCGGAATATGAAGCCCCGCACCCGGCCAGCGAAAAGCAGGACCCGCCCGAGCAGCGCAGCCGCAACGTTTCCTCTCTGACTCAATTCGACCGCGCGCCGTTCTCCATAAGTGTGGCTTAGAGTTCGCCCCAACAGCTTCCTCATTGCGAAGAATTTATCCCCTGCAGGTAGGCTTTGAAGAACGCGCTCACGAACTCTGATCCAGATTCCGATCAGCTGAATCCTCTTCTGTGCGCCTTCCTGCGAAAGACTGTCGGTCGTACCCTGGCGCCAAACCACCAAGGGTTCCCGAATGAATCCCCACGGACCCTCCACTGCAAGCCGGAGCGCCATATCGTAGTCTTCAAGGTAGCGCAGATCCTTATCAAACAGGCCGATTCTTTCCAGAACACTCCTGCGAATCGCCACCATCTGTCCGAAAGCGACAAAGCGCGTCGACAGGACTTCTTTTACATTCGTCCACACTCCTCGCGGCAATTCCGAGTTTAGGAGCGAATATTCAAACGAGGTT
>Ga0193726_1003112_pt1 | contig 10747 bp, 9 predicted proteins | sample H2c1metaG_FD_144928 | JGI IMG/M metagenome (GOLD analysis project Ga0193726, IMG submission 144928) | Soil microbial communities from a riparian zone of the East river system, Colorado, United States - H2c1 | ecosystem: Environmental > Terrestrial > Soil > Riparian zone | place: USA: East River... | reverse complement strand
GCGGCGGTGAATTTGCAGTGCTCGATGCGGACGTTGCGAATGCCCCCGGAAGTTTCGCTGCCAATTCCGATGCAAGCAAAAATAGAATCGGCGAAAGTGCAATTGCGGATGACGACGTCCTCGGTGATGCGAAGCAATGAAAAAGCTTCGGCGCCGCGGCCGGACTTGAGAGAGATGCAGTCGTCGCCGGTGGCGATGTCACAGCCGTCGATGAGGACGTGCTTGCAGGAATCGATGTCGATGCCATCTCCATTGCCGCCGGTGCTGCGGATGGTGAGATTTTTTAGATAATTGCTGGTGGAAAAATCCTCGAGGCGAATATTTTTACAATTTATGAATTCCACTATGCAGGGATGGCGCAACGGATTTTGCGCATTGGGGCGTCCACCGAGTGCATGATTGCCGACGATGCTGCCGGGGCCGACGACGCCGACGTGTTCGGCATCAACCGCATAAATTAGACCGATGTGACCTTGAATCCAGCGGCCTTCCCAGCGAACTTGCGTTGTGGGATAGGCGGAAAATTCAGGTGAGCCCAGAAGGGTCGCGTCTTGTTCGAGACGGAGAAGAGTATTCGAGCGAAGCGCGAGGGCACCGATGGAATAATTTCCGGCAGGAATTAAAATTTCGCCGCCACCGAGAACGGCGCAGCGATCGATAGTTTGTTGGATGGCGATAGTGTCATCGGTTTTGCCGTCGCCGGTGGCGCCGTAATCGCGGACGTTGAGGGTTAGTTTTTGTTTTGTTGAAGCAGCGCTGGGTGATTTGTGCGGCGGTGGGGTTTGATTGAGATTGCCGAAAGCGGAAAGGATTGGTGCTGCGACGGCGGCCTGACTGGCTTTCTGCAAAAATATCCTGCGTCCGACTAAATTAGTCGTCACGTGTCACCTGATTGTTGCGTTGGTGCCCCGTTGAATTGCCGAACGCAAGGATTTTGTTTTACGGACGGACACATATTAACGCATTGGGAGAAATTTGGCAGAGCAGACTTGAACACTCCCATCCTGATTGTCGGAGGCTATTGTGACTTGCCCGTCAACGGTGATGCCGTTACCCGTGAATTTCATTGCTGTGCCGAGGCCATCGAGAGTGATATGAGCGAACTGCGCGTGAACTTGTTCCGGTCTGATTTGATTGATGATTACGCCGTCTAATTTTATTTCTGTGATGTGGGTGGAATCTTTGCCGGCGATTAGGACGTCGCCGGGAGTTGTGGCGATTACATTTTGGAGCATGATGTTTTTGTAATCGGGAATTTTGTCGCCGGGGATATTGGGATGAGTAAAACCTTCGACAGTTTGATTGTTGTAGAACGGGCTGATGGCGATAGGCATTTGAACATTGCGCATGCAAATGTTGCGGTAGGCAAGGTCGTGAACGAGTCCGCCGCGCGATGCATTGCTTTTGATGCGAATGCCGCTGCTGGTGTGATCTTCGGTGAGACCGTCGACGAGAAGAAAACTATCGCCGGCAACAGTTTCGCTGCCGATGGACATGCCGTGCCCGTTATAAAAATGATTGTCGAGCACGCTGATGTGTGTGGTGCCCTGCTTGATGGCGATATTATCGTCACCGGTATCGAGCCAACTTTTTGCGATGGTGATATTTGTGGACGAGCCGGGATCGATGCCGTCGGTGTTGCGCGCGTCCGCTGATTTTATTGTGGGCGTTTGCAAATGAATGCCCCAAGCGGTGAAGCCGTCCGTGTTATTTACGGAGACATGAAAATTCGGAGAGTTGTGAAGCGTAATGCCATAGAGAATAAATCCATCGGCATGAGTTGCGATGATTAGGCGCACGCTGAAATAGCGAAGTTGTTTCGGTTCGGCGGCGCGGGCCATTTGCCACCAGGAATAATTGTGGCCGATTATTGTGGCGCCGCCACGGCCGTCGATGATGCCATCGCCCATGATGGCGGCGTTTTTTACGTTTGATATAGAGATGAGCGGCTTGCAGGCGTGGCCTTGCGGCGCGGGAATCGTTGTTGGATCGGCGGGGCTGGCGGATTCTGCGATGGTGCCGCAGAGGAGTTTTGTTTCGGCCGTGGGATTAGGATCGAAATCTTTTGGGTCGCGCGAAGCGTAGAGAGTGACGCCCTTGTCGATGAGAAGCGTGACGCCTTCGCGAAGCTCGAGTGAGCCGCTAAGAAACGCGTTGGGAATAAATTGTGCGGCGAGCGTAGAGATTTGTAATTTGCCGCGCGACAATTCTACGGCGTGACCGGGGGTGCATTCGTTGATGGCTTTTTGAATGCGTGCCGTGTCAGTGGTTTTTTCATATTCGGGAGAGAGCGTTCCGGCTTCGCCGATTTTTCCGGCTTGCAGGGCGGCACAAGTCGGCGGGATTTGTGGTTCGGTGACGGTGCGAGTGTCCTGCGCTAGGAGTGGGTGGGCGGTTAGCGCAAAAACAATAATGATGAAAGCGTGGCGCATGACAGAGACAAATTAGCATAGTGAACGGCGCTGGGTCACGGTGTTGAGAATTGGTGCTAGAATTCGCCCGCGAACTACTTGGGTTGTGGAAATAACGTTATTTCAGGATTGTGAGCGAACCTGTGAAACGAAAATACATTTTGATTTTATTTTGGACGGCGGTTTCGTGCGTGGCGATTGCCCAGACGAGGAACGCTGCGCGCGTTGGCGCTGCTTTCCCAACGGACGGGACCCGTGCACAAGCGGCTTCGTCGGAAAAAGATGTGGATGTGCGCGTTGACGCGTTGCTTGGGAAGATGACGCTTGAGGAAAAAATAGATTTGCTGAGCGGGCGGCGAGAATTTTACACGCTGGGAATTGACCGGCTGGGGATTCCTTCAATGAAAATGGCGGACGGGCCGATGGGAGTGCGGAATTATGGGCCGTCCACAGCATTTCCAGCAGGAGTCGCGCTCGCGGCGACGTGGGATACGGAGATGGCGCGCAAAATTGGCGCGGCGATGGGACAGGATGCGCGGGCGCGCGGAGTAAATATTCTATTGGCGCCGGCGGTGAATATTAATCGAGTGCCGGTGAACGGAAGAAATTTTGAATATTTCGGCGAGGATCCATTTTTGGCTGGACAAACGGCGGTGGGATTTATTCAGGGAGTGCAATCGCAGGGAGTGATTGCAACGGTGAAACATTTTGCGTTGAACAATCAGGAATATCAGAGGAATAGCATCAGCGCCGAAGTGGACGAGCGCACGATGAATGAAATTTATTTTCCGGCGTTCAAGGCGGCAGTGCAGCAGGGAAAAGTCTGGGCGGTAATGTGTTCGTACAACAGGATCAATGGAATTTACGCTTCGGCGAATGAAATGTTGGAAACGGAAATTCTGAAAAAGGAGTGGGGATTTCGCGGGATAGTGATGTCTGACTGGGGCGCGGCGCACGACGGAATTGCGGACGCGCTGGCGGGACTGGATTTGGAAATGCCTTCGGGCAGAAATATGAATCGTGAAACGCTGCTGCCAGCAGTGAAGAGCGGACAGGTGCCGGAGGCAGTGATTGACGACAAGGTGCGGCGAATTTTGCGCGCTGGGATTTCGATGGGATTTTTCGATCGAGCGGCGGAGACTACTATGCCCGCGCCACTCTATTCAGGCGAGTCCAGCAAGGTTGCGCTGGAAGGTGCGCGCGAAAGTATTGTGCTGCTGAAGAATGCAAATCACACGTTGCCGCTGGACGGGAAAGAAATTCATTCGATTGCGGTGTTTGGGCCGAACGCGCATCCAGCGGTGGATGTGGGCGGAGGAAGTGCGCGCGTGGTTCCGTTTCGAGACATGAGTGTGATGAATGCACTGGTGGCGACGGGAGTGCGCGTGGATTACGTGCCGTTTGCAGCGCAGGACGCGCGGTCGGTGGCGGCGCGTTCGCAATTTGAAGCGGATGAAACGCGGGCGGCAGGATTGAACGGGGAATATTTTGCGAATGCGGATTTTTCCGGCACGCCTTTGCTGAAGCGGCGCGATAGGCAGATTACATTTGCGCGATTCAACGATGTTTTTTCGCCGGGTAATGCGGCGAGCGGATATTCCATTCGCTGGAATGGGTTTGTGACTCCGGAAGAATCCGGCGATTACATTTTTGTGATGCGCGCAGGCACGGGAGTGCGGCTGACCGTCGACGGGAAAACAATCGTGGATGTTTGGGATAACAGGGGCCAAAAGGAATTCAGCGCGACGGTGCGATTGGAGAAAAATCGCGCGGTGCCGCTGCGATTGGAAACTCACGGGACCATCAGCAATGCGGGCGGAGCTGGTGGAGGAGGAATTCAATTCGGTTGGCAGTTGAAGCCTTCGGATAATTTTCCTGCGGAAAGCGCGCTGGCGGCGAAGGCTGATGCGGCAGTTGTGTGCGTTGGATTCAATCCGGATTCGGAAGCGGAGGGATCGGACCGCACATTTGAACTTTCCGCAGGGCAGCGCGAATTAGTTTCCGCGATTGTGCGTGCAAACAAACGAACGATTGTGGTGATTAATTCCGGCGGCGGACTGGATATGAATCCGTGGGTGGATTCGGCCGGCGCGATTTTGCAGGCGTGGTACACGGGACAGGAAAGCGGCACCGCGATTACGGAAATTATTTTCGGTACGGTAAATCCTTCGGGGAAATTGCCGGCTTCATTTGAAAAGCATTGGGGAGATTCCGCGGCGGAGGCGAATTATCCAGGAAGCGACGGGAAAATTTTCTACAAGGAAGGGATATTTATAGGATACAGAGGATTTGATCGATCGGATGTGAAACCGCTTTTTCCCTTTGGGTATGGGCTTTCTTACACGACGTTTGCCTACAGCGGTTTGCGCGTGGAAAAAGATGGCGCGAATTTCCGCGTAAGATTTTCGGTGAAAGATACGGGAGCACGAGCAGGCGCGGAGATTGCTGAGGTTTATGTTCAGCCGGTGAATCCCAAGGTGGAGCGTCCGGTGAAGGAATTGAAGGGATTTGCGCGCGCGGAATTATCGACAGGAACTGGAAAAGATTTGCGTGTGGATTTGGACCGGTCTGCGTTTGCTTATTACGATGTGACTACGCATGCGTGGAAAATTGATCCGGGAGAATATAAAATTTTGGTGGGAGCGTCGTCGACGGATATTCGATTGACGGGTTCGGTGAAGATTGAGTGAGGAGAATTTGAGAACCCCACCTTCGCCCCCTGCACGGGACGAACATGGGGCATCCTGAGCGGATCACACTCGGCTAAATTTTCCCCTCGATGCGATCTTTGGACGCTGCCTGGATAATTTTGATTAAGTTGCTGCGTCCCCAGACAACGAATCGGTATTCGGTACTGTCTTTCGCGCGAACGTACATACCGTTTGGCACTAAGCCCAACGTGTTTCGCTTGCCAACTTCGGTGACATCCTTCAGATCAATTTCGGCGGGCTCTTTCTGAATGTTAATGGCGTGGGGCTTGAACAGAATGCGGTGAGTGGTGATTTGCATTCGTCCGCCGACGGCTTCGGGCCCGCGAAAAAGATTTGCGGCGACGTCGATTAGAGTTACTTCGGGTAGAGATTCGTTAGTTGGATTCGGTTGATCTGTCATGGAAGGCTTGCGGCGAGGGTAACACAGTGCAGGTATCAATTGCTTTGACGGGCGGGTGAATAAGGCTCTAAAATTGTGAGTAGAAAGCACAGCTCATTACTGCGAACCGAGATTATTGTTGAGTGTCGCTAGCGTGATTTGGAGGTTTTGATGGCGCAAAATTCGATGGATGAAACGCAGAAAGCTCAAGCGCTGATCAAAATGCTTCCGCCTGAGAAGCTTGCTGCTGTCGTTACACTACTGGAAGCGATTGTCGATCCGGTGGCGAGAGCGATTGCCAATGCGCCATTCGATGATGAACCCGTAACTCCTGAAGAAGCAAAGGCGTTGGAAGAAAGCCGGGAGTGGTCAAAGAATAATCCGGGAATTCCGCACGAGCAGGTGCTGGCCGAGCTTGGGATTACCCAGGAAGAAATCGAACGATACAAAGAGCCCAGGTGAGGCGCATCACCTGGACGGATCCCGCCAAGGCCGACATCCGCCGTCTGGACAAATCAACCGCAATGCGAATTCTTTGGACGCTACACCGCTTTGCAGATACGGGCGAGGGGGATGTGAAGGCACTTCACGGAATGGAAGAACTCCGACTACGAATGGGAGATTACCGAATTTTCTTTGTCAGCCCCGATGTTGATACAATCGAAATCCGCCATGTTCTTCACCGCAAAGAAGCTTACCGCTGAGACACCTCCGAAATCGTAAAGCCTCAGATGTTCCGCTTCGTGCTGATATTATTTCGTGATACGTAGTTGGTAACTTACTCTCGACCGAACTAGCAGAGGATCGATGATTTCACGACGCGAATTCTTGGCCGGCTCATTTGCTATCGCAGTTGCTTCGACATCTTCAAAGAGATTCGCGCTAGAACCTGAATCGGTTCTCGTGAACGATATTCATTCTCAATTAAATCCCACGTGGGTTTCTGAAATTCTGCAGCCGCAATCTCTCGCGGATGTGCAGAACATGGTTCGTAACGCGCGCAAGGATCGAATGGCAATTTCGATCGCCGGCGGCCGACATGCAATGGGTGGGCAACAGTTTGGCACTGATACGCAGCTGATCGATGTGAGAAAACTTAATCGAATCGTGAACCTGGATCACAAAAGTGGAATTATTGAAGTCGAGGCGGGAATCGAGTGGCCCGAACTAATCGATGGTTATCTGAATTTGCAAAAAGGAGATAGCCACGCCTGGGGTATCGCGCAGAAACAAACGGGCGCCGATCGATTGACGATGGCTGGGACGATTGCGGCAAATGCACACGGCCGCGGCCTGAAAATGAAACCATTCATCAGCGACGTGGAATCATTTGTTTTGGTAGATGGGATGGGCGTGGCGAAAACATGCAGTCGAACCGAGAATTCGGAATTATTTCGACTGGTCCATGGCGGATACGGATTATTTGGAGTGGTCACTTCCGTGAAATTGCGACTTGTGCCGAGAAAGAAAGTCGAGCGAGTAGTAGAAATAAGAACGGTCGACGACTTAATTCCCGCATTTGATAAGCGTATTGCTGATGGATTTGAGTATGGCGATTTCCAATTCGCGATTGAGCCTGCGTCGGATGATTTTCTGCACAAGGGTGTTTTCTCCTGCTATCGACTGGTGCCGATGGATGCGCCGATTCCGTCCGCGGAAAAACAACTGACGGATGAGAACTGGCGACAACTGCTTCTGCTTGCTCACACGGATCAGAAACAAGCATTCGATAGATACGCGGAATATTATTTGTCAACGAATGGGCAGGCGTACTGGTCGGACTTGCATCAACTGAGCATCTATCCGGACAACTACCACCGCGAAATTGATGAAAAGTTGCACGCACCTTATCCCGCGACAGAAATGATCACTGAAATTAACGTGCCGAGGCCGGCATTGAAAGATTTCCTTGCCGAAGCACGAGAGGATTTCCGTAAAAATAAAGTTGAGTTGATTTACGGGACGGTGCGACTAATTGAGCGCGACAGCGAGAGTTTCTTGCCGTGGGCGAAGCAAGATTATGCGTGCACGATTTTCAATTTGCATACCGTCCACAGCCCGGAAGGGCTTCAGCGTTCGGAGCAGGCGTTTCGGAGGCTGATCGACATGGCCGCAAAGCGTAGCGGCTCGTACTATCTGACGTATCATCGCTACGCCACTCGACAACAAGTGGAAAGTTGCTATCCGCAGTTCGCAGAATTTCTCCGCCTGAAGAAAAAGTACGATCCCGAAGAGCGTTTTCAGAGCGAATGGTACAGACATTACAAAACAATGTTCGCAGACGCGCTCTGATTTAGTTCACTGTTCACTTCAGTTTTTCCGTTTTCAAAAAAGTTCCCTTTTCCAAATCCATGAAAGCTTGCTGAAGCTGGGCCTGTGTGTTCATTACGATGGGTCCGTACCACGCGACGGGTTCTTCTAGCGGTTTTCCTGAAACGAGCAGGAAGCGGATGCCGTTCTCGCCGGCTTGCACGACGACTTCATCGCCGCTATCAAAAAGGATTAGCGAGCGATTGCTGGCGTCTTTCGGCGGCGTGACGTCGAGCCAGCCTACAGATTCGGTGGGAACTTCGAGCGGCCCGGAGGCGTTGCAGAATTTTCCGTAGCCTGCGAAAACGTAGGCGAATGCATGGCGTGTGGTTTCGACGGGAAGAGTTTTGCGGCGGCCGGGCGGAATGGACACGTCAATATAAATAGGGTCGGCGGCGATGCCGGTGACGGGGCCGCGCCTGCCCCAGAAAGATCCGGTGATGATGCGAGTTTTTGTACCGTCGTCATCGGTGACTTCCGGAATTTCCTGAGATTTTATTTCCTGATAACGCGGGGGCGTCATTTTCAAAGCGGCGGGAAGATTCGCCCACAACTGGAATCCGTGCATGCGGCCTTCGGGATCGCCCTTGGGCATTTCCTGATGGATGATACCGCTGCCGGCCGTCATCCATTGAAGATCTCCGGCGGCGATGGCGCCTTTATTGCCCATGCTGTCACCGTGTTCAACTGTTCCGGCGAGAACATAAGTGATGGTTTCAATTCCGCGATGCGGATGCCACGGAAACCCGGCGAGATAGTCGGCGGGAATATCGTTGCGAAAATCGTCGAGCAGAAGAAACGGATCGAAGTCGGAGGTATTGTGAAAACCGAACGCGCGGCGGAGATGAACTCCGGCGCCTTCGATGGTGGGCTGCGAAGTGATTACGCGCTTCACGGGACGAATGGACATAGCGCCTCCAAGTGGAGAAATGATTTTAGATTCGCGCGAGAGAGAAGGTCAAGAACCCCACGTATAAGTGCGACACGTGGGGCACCCTAACCAAACAAAATCCCATGAAATCGCTCAAGCTTTTAGAAATTGCAAGTCGAGCGTGATGGCGATTTCTTCACCGACTAGAATACCGCCGCCTTCGAGGACGCTGTTCCACGCCAAGCCGAAATCTTTGCGATTGATGCGCGTTGTGGCGGAAAGTCCGATGCGCGTGTTGCCGTAAGGATCTTTGATGGGCGCGCTTGGGCCTTCGACCTCAAGCAGTACATTGTGGGTGACGCCGTGAATGGTGAGGTCGCCTGAGACTGCGAGAGTTTCCGCGCCCTTTTTCTGAATTTGAGTGGACTTGAAAGTCATGGTGGGAAATTTTGCGACGTCAAAGAAGTCCGCGCTTTTTAGGTGGCCGTCGCGTTGTTCTTCTCGCGTGTTGATTGTGGAAACGTCGATAGTGGCTTCGACGCTGGATTTTGTGATGTCGGTGGAGTCGAGCGTGAGCGAGCCTTTGATGGCGCTGAACTCGCCTTTTACGTTTGAGATCATCATGTGCTTGACCTTGAATTGGGCGCTGCTATGAATAGGGTCAAGATTCCAATTGGTTGCCGAAGTGGGCCCAGTACTGGTTGCTGCGTTCATGTGTATTACCTCCCGCTGATGAGATGCTCGTTATAACGACTAAGTTACAAAGAAAATTGGCAGAACAGACTAAGGTCTGAATACCTGAGCTACAGCCGCAGGCTGTGGCTGTGGATTTCGGCGATGTAGCCGCCGGGGAATTGGACGATGGTGGTGTTGCGGTCGGGTGCGATGAATGGTGGTGACAATATTTTCGCGCCCGCGGCTTTTGCTTTTTCGAGCGTGGCGCTGAAGTCGGTCACTTGATAGCCGGTAATCTCGTGGCCGAAGCGATACGGCAGGTGGCCATCGGTGACATTAATTTGCATGTTGCCGAAGAGCGATGTGATGCGGATTCGGTGGAAAGTTTCTTTGGGGCGGCCGATTTCGCCGGCGTCGGCGCGCGGATTATCGTCGGTGATTTTGCCGTGTGAGAATGCGATGAAACTTTTCACGAAATTGTCGGCTTGATCGCGCGAAACGTAGACGCGGTTATCCGGAATTGTTTCTGATGGCGGAAAGTTGGGCGGAGTGAAATGCCAGTAGAGCTGCGTTTTCAGTCCGCCGGGAAATTGTATTACGGCGTCGCGTCCGATGGCATCTTTGAACGGGTCGACAATTACTTCCGCGCCGGCGGAATGCGCGGCTTTGATGGCGGCGTCCATATCGGTGACGAGATATCCGGTGCGCTCCTGGCCGAATGGAAATGGAATGGGAGTTTGAAACGCGAAAACGGAGAGAGTGCCCACGGGCGTGGAAATTGATTCAAATTCCGCGCTGCTTGGAACGGGCAGAACATTTGTGGTGATTGGTTTAGAAGCTTGGCCACCGAATGTGGCGATAAAACTTTTCACGAAGGATTCTAAGTCGGCGGGAGTTACGTAAACATGAGTGGAATCGTATTGCGGGCCGACGGCGATGTTGGAGTTGACGGCGGACTGAGGTCTGACGAGCGTTGCCGTTACAGAAGAAATTAGCAAGATGATCGCGACATGCGCGGCGGCGGTAATGCGCATCGAGTTCGTGTTTATCTTGTCGTTCATTCGCTGACGTTGTTGAGCGAAAAAGCCTCAGGTCTGAAGACCTGAGCTACAGACTATAGAAAATTAAATAGCGCGTCGAAAGTTTCTTTCGGTTTTTCTTCCAACACCCAGTGGCCGGTGTTTTTTAGGATTACCACCGTGACGTTTGTCGCTACCAGTTTTAATTGCTTTGCCAGCACGTCACCATTGGCTTTTTCGCCGCCGATTGCCAGCACGGGCATGGTCAATTTAGTTTGCGAGAGCTGCGCGAAATCTTTTGCGGCTTGCTGGAACGAAACGAAGTAGGCCCAGCCGGCGCGCATGCGTCCGGGACGCGCGTATGCCGCAGC
>Ga0193726_1003111_pt1 | contig 10749 bp, 6 predicted proteins | sample H2c1metaG_FD_144928 | JGI IMG/M metagenome (GOLD analysis project Ga0193726, IMG submission 144928) | Soil microbial communities from a riparian zone of the East river system, Colorado, United States - H2c1 | ecosystem: Environmental > Terrestrial > Soil > Riparian zone | place: USA: East River... | reverse complement strand
GGATCGGTCGATGGCAAAACCTAAACTGCTGATTGTGGAAGATGACGAAGGGCTATGCTCCCAATATCGCTGGGCGTTTCCGGCCTGCGACGTACTGCTGTCGCACACGCGCCAGCAGGCAGTCGCGCTGGTGAAGCGGGAGAATCCGCCGGTCGCGATCATGGACCTCGGGTTGCCGCCGGACCCCGACGGTGTCAGCGAGGGCTTCGCGATGCTCGAGGAAGTGTTGCGCATCGCGCCGAAGACCAAGATCGTCGTCGCCACCGGCAACGGTACCCGCAAGAACGCGCTCAAGGCGGTCAGCCTGGGGGCTTACGACTTTTGCGAGAAAACCGTCGATATCGAGGTGCTCCGCACGATCGTCGATCGCGCCCTGAACCTGTACCGCCTGGAGGAGGAAAATCGCCGTTTGGCGAGCGTGCCGGCTCGCTCGCCCATCGAGCGCATCGTCACGGCCAGCACGTCGATGTTGAAGGTCTGCCGAGACGTCGAAAAGCTCGCGACGACCAATGTGCCGGTGCTGCTGCTCGGTGAGAGCGGCACCGGCAAGGAGGCATTGGCGGCGGCACTGCACGAACTTGGGCCACGCGCGAAACAGCCGTTCGTCGCGATCAACTGCGGCGCGATCCCGGAGAACCTGCTGGAGAGCGAGCTGTTCGGCCACGAGCGCGGCGCCTTCACCGGCGCGGTCAAGCAGACGTTGGGAAAAATCGAGAGCGCGCACAAGGGCACACTGTTCCTCGATGAGATTGGTGACCTGCCGCACCAGCTCCAGGTCAAGCTATTGCGTTTCTTGCAGGACCAGATCGTCGAGCGAATTGGCGGACGGCAGAAAATCCAGGTCGATGTCCGGGTGGTTTCCGCCACCAATGCGAATCTGGAAGAAAAGATCGCCCAAGGTGTGTTTCGTGGCGATCTGTTCTACCGGATGAACGCTGTGACAGTGCGGATCCCGCCGTTGCGGGAGCGCTCCGGTGACGTACTGCTGTTGGCCAACTTCTTCCTCGCCCGGTTCAACCTGGAATTCAACCGCAATATCCGCGGCTTTACTGAAACCGCTTCGGCGGCATTGGACGCGCATGTCTGGCCCGGCAATGTCCGCGAACTGGAAAACCGCATGAAGCGCGCCGTCGTCATGGCCGAAAGCCGGATGATCGACGTGACGGATCTTGAACTTGCATCCGGGAGCGACGCGATACCGGACCTCGACCTGCGCGCCGCCAGGTTGCGCGCCGAGCGTGAGGTGCTGCGGGCTGCTCTGGCACGGAGCAACAACACTCTGGCGACCGCTGCGCGATTGCTCGGGGTCAGCCGGCCAACACTCTACGGTCTCATGGAAGCGCATGGGATCGAGGTCGAAGGGATGAAACCGCTCACCACGACGGCGGATGCGTTGGCGGACCGAGCTGACGCCGCGAAAACTGAGTGAAATCAAGGATAAGGGTTATGGGTAACAAAATGTCCAGGCGTTTTGGGAGCGAGAGGAATCATTCCGGTGCAGCCGGCGACCGTCGCGTCAGGATGCCCCGGCGCCCGTTCGTCACGGCCCAGCCAGATCGGGCCATCACGAGCGGCATGACAGCAAGCAGTTGGGCCACGACCTTCGGCCTGACCCGCATGGCGGCAAGCCTGGGCGCGATCGCTCTCTGTGTGTCGCTTGCCGGCTTCCCGTCGGCGGCACACGCCGATTACGTTGCCAACGCCCGCGACTCTCTGAAAAAGGGCGATCTGAAGTCAGCGCAAATTGACCTGCGCAATGCCGTCCGCAGCGATCCGCAAAACGCCGAAGCGCATTTCTTGCTTGGCCGGGTCTCGATGGAGTTAGGCGACCCGGTCGCCGCCGAACGCGAAGCGCAAGCCGCGAGGGATCGTGGCTTCGACCCGCACCAGGCCATTCCACTGCTGACCCAGGCCATGCTTGGCCAGGCCAAATATCAGAAGCTGCTGGACGACGTGAAGCCGGATGGCAAGGACCCGACCCTCGACGCCAGTATTCTCGTGGCGCGCGGCTACGCCCTGATCGGTCTCAAGAAGCCGGACGATGCGCAGAAATCCTTCGCCGACGCACAACGGGCCGCGCCTAACGCGGTCGAGCCGTTACTTGCCGACGCGCGACTGTCGGTGGCACGGGCCGACCTCAATGGAGCGCAGGCGAAAATCGACCAGGCCATCGCCGCCCAACCGAAATCGGTCGAGGCCTTACTGGCGAAGGCGCAACTGCTGCGGCTCAAGAACGACGGACCCGGGTCGATGGCGGTGCTGGACGACCTGATCGCCACGCAGCCGGCCGCGATGCAGGCCCGCCTCGACCGCGCCAGCCTCGCGCTGGCGATGGGCAAGAACGAGCAGGCGAAAGCCGATATCGAGGCCGTGCTCAAAGGTACCCCCGGCAATGTGCAGGCGATCTATCTCGCGGCGGTGATGGAGGCGCAGGCCGGACACTTCGCGGTCGCGGACAAAGACCTCGAGAAGATCGCCGCGTTCATTCCCCGCATCCAGCGGGCATTCTATCTTCAGGCGGTGGTCAAGGAACAACTTGGGCAGTACGAGCAGGCCGAAGACTCCGCGCGCAAATACCTTTCACGATTCCCCAACGACATCTCAGGTTACAAGGTTCTGGCCCGGGTTCAGTTCGCCAAGAAACGGCCCGATCAGGTCATCGACCCCTTGGCCAAGGTCGCCGAGTCCGGCAAAGCGGACGCCGAGACCTACGATCTTCTGGGCCGCGCCTATTCCGCCACCAACCGGGCCACGGACGCGGTGGCCGCCTTCCAAAAAGCCCAGGCGATGGCGCCGAACGACGTGGGACTGCAGACCCGGCTGGCTTCGGCGCGAATGGGGATGGGCGATGTCGAGGCCGCGATGGGCGACCTGGAACACACCCTGCAACTCGTGCCCAAAGCACCGGCGGTCGGTGAGGCACTGTTCTTCGCCTCGCTCGCCAGCGGCGATATGGACAAAGCCGCCGAAGCCCTGGCCAAAGTGAAGGGCATGCAAGGCGACACCGAGGTCACCGGAAACCTCGAAGGGCTGCTGCATCTCGCGAAGACCGAGTTGCCCCAGGCCGAAGCCGCGTTCACCGCGCTGAGCAAGAAATATCCTGACTTCGGCCCGGCCAAGGTCAATCTCGCGCGGGTTGTCGCCATGCTGGGCGATCAGCCACGTGCCGAAGCGCTGCTGGCGGAGGTGCTGGCGAAAAACCCGACCGCCGAGCCGGCCCTGACCATGGCGACGTTTTATAAGTTGCAAAACGGCCGCATGGCCGAGGCCACCGACCTCGTGCAAAAGGCCCATGCGGCGAACCCGACCTCGCCCGGCACGACCGCCAATCTTGGTGAGTTGTTCATTCGGGATGGCAAGCCGCAAAAAGCGCTCGACCTGGCGTTGGCCGAAAAGCCGCCGGTGTCGAATTCCATCGAGATATTCAGCCTCAAAGCGGCGGCATATCTCGCCCTGGGCCAGAAGAAAGAGGCGAGGGACACCTATTCCGATCTGCTGAAACAGGACGCCAACGTGGTCGGCGCCCGCCGGCAGTTGGTCGCGTTGCAGATCGAGGCCGGTGACTTCGAAGCGGCCCGCGCCACGCTGACCGCCGGAATTGCCGTCAGCCCCAGGAACTATCAGCTTTATCAAGACCTCGCGATGATCGACCTCAAGTCGACCGGGGTGGAGGCGGCGCTCGCGACAGCGGACCGGCTGTTGAATCAGGATCGTGAATTCGCCGACCTGCGAGCATTGAAGGGCGACCTGTATTTGGCGGCGAACCGGCCCAACGACGCGGTTGACGCGTACCAAAAGGAATACCAGGCCAAACCGTCCAGCATGCTCGTGTCTCGCCTGGCGGGGGCCGACATGCGAGCGGGACGGATCGACGACGCGACAAAACTGATGATCGAGTGGGTCAGTCAGCACAGCGACGACTTCCCGATCCAACAGCAGTTGGCCGAGGTCCTGCTCGCGACTCAACGGTATGCGGATGCCGCGACCTATCTCGAGCAACTGCTGAAGAAGAAACCGTACGACGCCATCGCATTGAATAACCTCGCCTGGATTTATCAGCAGAAGGGCGACGACCGCGCATTGAACACGGCGCGGCGGGCTTATGTGCTGGCACCCGGCGCGCAGACCGCCGACACGTTGGGCTGGATCCTCGTGACGACAGGGGACCCGGCCAACGGTGTGGCGTTGTTGCGCCAGGCCAACGTCGAAGCCTCGAATGACCCGCGCGTGGTGTACCATTACGCGGTCGCGCTGAAGGACACCGGCGATAAGAACGAGGCGATCAAGCAACTGACCCTTGTCGTCGGCATGAAAGGCCCGGCGAAAGAGCGTGAGGACGCGCAACGGCTGCTGACCGATCTCAAAGGGTCCTGAGGCGGGAACGCACCGGACCAAAGGTCCTCGTGCCCAACTGTCATGGCGAGCGCGGCGAAGCAATCTCCATCGGGAGGGACACTGAGATTGCCTCGCCGTGCCCGTGATGACGGGAAGGCCGAACGCCGGCTTAACCCGATCGGAAACCGCGCAAGGTTGAGGTTTTCCGGCGGCGAGTTTAACGCTCCGCCGGCATCCATGCGGTCACGCCGCCACCAACCGGCCGCGACGGCCGGATGATGCCAATCCGATTGTTGACCTTCTCGACGTTGTTTCCCAACAACGCCCGGCCCAATCACGGCGTGTTCGTTGAGAATCGCCTGCGCCACCTCGTCGCGAGCGGTGCGGCGGCCAGCACGGTCATCGCACCGGTGCCGTGGTTTCCGAGTTCCAACCCATGGTTCGGCGACTGGGCGGTGAACGCCGGCGTGGTCCGGCGGGAAATCCGCCATGGACTAACAATCCAACATCCGCGGTTTCCGGTGCTTCCGAAAGTCGGTATGGCGGTCGCGCCGCTGCTGCTGTATCGCGCGATGCTACCGGTCGTCGCTCGGCTGATCGCCGATGGCCCGCCGTTCGACGCCATTGACGCACATTATCTCTACCCGGACGGCGTCGCGGCGGTCTGGTTGGGCCAGCGCTTTGGTCTTCCGGTGGTGCTGACCGCGCGAGGCACCGATGTCAGCCTGATCCCGCGCTTCGCACGGCCCAGAAAATTGATCCAGGCCGCGATCGGGCATGCCGCGGCGGTGATCGCGGTCAGTGCCGCGTTGAAAGACGCGCTGGTGGAAATTGGCGCGCCCGACTCAAAAATCACCGTATTGCGCAATGGCGTGGAGACCGCGCTGTTCCGGCCCCCACCCGATCGCGCGGCCGCCCGTGCGGCGGTGGGATTTACCCGCCCAACCCTGATTTCCGTTGGCCTGTTGATCGAGCGCAAAGGCCATCACCGCACCATCGAGGCGATGACCAAACTGCCGGATTTCGACCTGGTCATCGTGGGCGAGGGTCCGGAGCGGCACCGGCTGACCGCGCTGACCGCGCGCGCGGGGCTCGGGGATCGGGTGCGGTTGCCCGGTGCTCGTCCCCATACGGAACTGCCGTTGTTCTACGGAGCCGCCGACGCCTCCGTCCTTTCGTCATCCCGAGAGGGCTGGGCCAACGTGCTCCTGGAGTCGATGGCGTGCGGTACGCCTGTGGTCGCCAGTCCGATTTGGGGTAATCCCGAAGTGGTGCGGGCGCCCGCTGCCGGCGTGATCACGCGAGAGAACTCGCCCGACGGGATCGCCGAGGGCGTGCGCCGGTTGTTCGCGGCGTTGCCTTCGCGCGAGGCGACCCGGGCCTATGCCGAGCCATTCAGTTGGGACGCGACAACCGCCGGCCAGTTGGAGGTGTTTCGCAGGGTGATCGCGGAACGGACACGCGGCGTTTCCTGACGCCGATGGCGCATTGGTCCAGTAAGAGTCGCTATGGGGTCTTAACCGGCTTCAGAGTACGCAGGAACGCGACGAGGTCATCGACATCGCTGTTCGTCATGTTCTTGTACCAACCAAACGCCATCAGCGGTACAAGCTGGCGGTCCGGCCGCTTGCCCTGAGTGATCGCGAGCTTCACCTGAGCGTTCGTCCAATGGGAGATCCCGTTCGGATTGCCGGGCGTGAGATCGGCGGCCAGGACAACGCCACCGCCGGGTGCCGGGAGTTCGTTGCCCCCCGCGCCCAGTCGGGTCATGTCGTTACGGCCCTTCACGAGCGGCGTGTGACAATCCATGCAATGGCCCAAAGCGGTCGCGAGGTACTTGCCATAGGCGACCTTGTTGACGTGCGGCACGTCGGGGACATGCGTCACCTCCGGGCCATAGGATGCCGGCAGCGGTATCCGATAAGTCGATTTCCCGACCACATTGTGTACCGGCTTTATCGCGCGCAGCCAGGCAACCAGCGCGTTCACGTCGGAGTCGGACATATCGCGATAGAACGCGATCGGCATGGGCGGACCAATGATCGTTCCATCGGGCCGTTTCCCCATGCGGATCGCATCGACGATCTGCTGGTTGGTCCAATTGCCGATGCCGGTCTCCTTGTCCGGCGTGATGTTGGGCATGACCGCGTCGAACGGCGGTGCCTTGATCACGAACCCGCCGGCAAGTTCCATGTTGGCGATCGGCACGCCGCTGGAATCCTTGGGCGTATGGCAATTGCCGCAGGCAACGATACTGTTCATCAGGTACTTGCCGCGCTCGAGCGGCGTCTCCGCGTCGGCGGCGAGCGGTGCCGCCAGCATGGCAACGAGCATCGCGACTAATACGCGGATATCGTGAATTCGCGACATTTGTCCCCCCTCGCGCCGGCCGATTTTGGCCTGGCCGCGCCACGTGAGCAGCGAACGGGAAACCTGGCAATAGCGCATGATTGGATGGTTGGCGCCTGCCGGCTGCCTGGATGGTTCACGCCGGTCGACGCGGCGATCGCCGCGCCTGGCGTTGTTGCGTCATCGAGCCGATGCCACGGCGGGCGTCGGCCATAGCAATGCCGCGACCTGTTCGGGAGCGTCCTTCATCGCGCTATCGTGATAAAGAAAGATCACGTTATCCGGCCGGTACCGCCGGAACAGGAATTCGCGCAAACCGGCGCGATCGGCCGCCGACAAACGGCCGATGGCGTTGGTGGAGATGTGACGGACCTCGCCGAACCAGGCGGCGAACCACGGAGCGACAAAAGCGCCATAAGAATCGGTCAACAGAAGCAGTCGGCGGGAGCCCGCCCGCGGCGAAAGCGTCCGGCTGTAGTCGCCGATCACTGTCGCGATGGGCGCTCCGAGTTCGGGTAGGCATTCGGGCCGGGCGTAACAATACACCAGGTTAGCAGCGGCATAATCGGGGACGATGACAACATCGTTCAGGATAAGCCCGGGGACCATGTTGCTGAGATCGCTCGCGGCCATTTGTTCCGCAACCGGTATGTTAATGAAACGGTGCAACCCCAGCACATTCTCGGCCAGCATCGCGGCCGTCACGCTGGCCCCCCACCCGGACCAATGGAAATTATATAGCGGTATCACTCGGCCGGTTTGTTTCGCGGCGACCAGGGTGTCGATTGGGTAAATCACGCGCGCCGCCAACGCCGGATCGGCGTCTACCTGTTGGACGATCCGTTCGATCGTGGTTGGTCGCCCGCACTGGCGGGAGAGCCAGTCCGGTAAATCTTCGGCATAAAGAATGGGTGCCGACGGCACCACGACGAAGAGTGAAGCCGGTGCGTCGGGGTCCGCGGCGCGCAGCAGGGTCCGGATACCCACCGCCGCTGCGTCAACCGTCGCGGCCGATACGTGAATGCCGCAAAGGTAGGCGATGATGGAGTACGGATGGCTCTCATCACGACCGCTCAAAAACAGCCGGTTGCCTTTGCCGAACAGCACCTGACCCGTCGATGCATCTTGGAAGAGCGCGTAACGAAGCTCGGCGTTGACCCGGACAAGAGTGGCGCGGAAGCCGAAGTGATCCCGCAGCCAGGCATCCGTCCGCCGCGGCAGCGCGAGGAGATCCATCCAACCGTTGGGCCAGACCGGCGCGGGCGCCGGAACGCGGTTTTCCGCGGCGGACGTATTTGCGTCGAGCCCTGTCACCTCCACGCCAAAGGGTAACGCGAGCAGCGCGAAGAACACGCACAAACTCGCCCATGTGAGCCGTTGCCGTGTTTTGGTCCGCGGCTTCATCGCGCGGTCAAAACCGAAAATATATGAACGGGCTGTACGTCCCGTTGGCGAGGCTCAGGGTGGAAATTCCGCCCAGAGCGAGCGCCGCGGTGACGACCGTCATGCTGGTTGGCCCACCGAGCGCGCCCTGCGATATGGGGACGGCGGCGGCCCATCGCCGGATTCGATATCGCAGGGCGCGCTCGGTGGGCCAGGGTATCGCGCAAATGATGGCGCCGGCCAGTAAGGCGGTCGCGCCGCTCGCGGGCAGGATGGAACAGAGTGGCGTCGCGGCCGGGTCACCCGCGGCGAACCCTACCATCGCCGCCATGAATGCGCCGGCGTGAGCTAACCCGTCCGCCCTGAACAGCACCCACCCAAAAACGACCGCGAGCAGCAGATAGAGATGCCGCAACGGGCGCCATATCCGCGCCAGTATGGTGGTCAGGCCGGCCCGTTCCAGTGCCAGGAACGTACCCTGCCAGGCGCCCCAGGCTGCGAAGGTCCAGGCCGCGCCATGCCACAGTCCGCAAAGCAGGAACACCACGGCGAGATTTAGGTAAGTGCGCGATGATCCGCGTCGGTTGCCGCCGAGCGGGATATAGAGGTAGTCGCGAAACCAGTCCGATAACGTAATGTGCCACCGGCGCCAGAACTCGGTCACCGACTGCGCGGCGTAAGGCCGGTTGAAGTTGACCGGGAAACTGAACCCCATCATGTGCCCAAGGCCGATGGCCATATTGGAGTAACCGCCGAAATCGAAGAAAATCTGAATAGTGTAGCATAATGCACCGGCCCAGGCGGTGGCGGCGGTCAACTCGGAGGGCGGCAGCGCGAAGACGGTGTCGGCGGTTCTCGCCACGCTGTCGGCGATCAGCACCTTTTGCGCCAGCCCGAAGAGCAACATCAGCATTCCCGTGCGCACGCGCCAGGCGGAGATCGGGCGGACGTCGATCTGTCGCGCCACCTGAGCATAGCGGACGATGGGGCCGGCGATGAGTTGGGGAAACATCGCTTTGTACATCGCGAACTTCAGCAGGCTGCGTTGTGGGGCGATAATCCCGCGATGGATGTCGATGAGGTAGGAGATGCCCTGGAACGTAAAGAACGATATCCCCAGTGGCAGCGCGATATCCGCGACCGGCAAGGTCGGTATGCCGAGGGCGGCGATTTGCGTGAGCAGAAAAGTGAGATATTTGAACCAGAGCAGCAAACCGATATTGCTCGCGACCCCAACGGTGAGAAATCTGCCGGCCCAGAGTCCAGGTCGCGCGACCAACAATCCGAAAACCCAGTTGATCAGGATATAGGCCAGCAGCAACGGTACGTAGCGAGGCTCGCCCCACGCATAGAACACCAGGCTGGCGAGCAGAATGACCACGTTGCGCCATGGCAAAACGTAATAGAGCGCGAGAAACAGCGGCAGAAAGTAGAACAAGAAAGTGATCGAGCTAAAAGCCACGCGCTGGTGTCCTGGTTCGCCAATTTGGATCACGGCACGTGCTCACGCATCGGGGCAGGCCGTCGCTTTGTCTACAACCTATAGAGGATTATTTATATATATTACAATGTATGATTGTATTTTCCGCCGGTCCAGGTCTGACTGACAATCGTTGCCGGCTTCGGTAGAATTGCGGGCCAAGGAGCCGCCATGCACGTCCCCACCTCGTCCGCCTTCAAGGAGAATGCTCATCGCGCCCTCGGCGATGCCGGTTTGCAACGGGCGCTGGCCCGCAGCGGCTCGAGCTTCATTGCCCGCCGTGCCGCCGCCGTGGCGAACCTGCCGGAGTTCGAACGCCTGCGCGACACCGCCCGTGACATCAAGGACCACACGTTGGCGAACCTGGACTTTTACCTGGAGGCGTACGAGTCGAAGGTCCTGGAGGCAGGCGGCCAGGTGCATTGGTGCGCCGATGCCGACGCGGCGCGCGCCGTCGTGCTGGCGATTTGCGAGACCGCCGGCGCGCGGACCGTCACCAAAGGCAAATCGATGATCGGCGAGGAACTCGCGATCAACGAACACCTGGAACGGCATGGGATCGAACCCGTGGAGACCGATCTCGGGGAATACATCATCCAACTTCGGCACGAACTGCCAAGCCACATCATCGCGCCCGCCTTTCATCTGAACATGGAGGACTGGGAAGCGGCGTTTCGCGAATCGCACACCGATCTGCCCCCCGACCGCGTGTTCGCCGAACGCCGCGACATCCTGACCGAGGCGCGCGGGAAGTTGCGCTCGCGATTTCTGGCGGCCGACGTGGGCATCACCGGCGCGAATTTTCTCATCGCCGAGACCGGCAGCAGCGTGATCGTTACCAACGAGGGCAACGGCGATCTGACGCAAACTCTGCCGCGTGTGCACATCGTGCTGGCGAGCATCGAGAAAATGGTGCCGACGATCGAGGATTGCACATCGTTGCTGCGGGTGTTGGCGCGCTCGGCCACTGGGCAGGACTTCTCCGTCTACACAACGTTCTCCACAGGCGCGCGGCGGCCAGGCGACCTGGATGGGCCTGAGGAATACCACGTGGTGCTGGTCGATAACGGCCGCTCCGCCATGATCGGCACTGAGTTTCAGGAGATGCTGCGGTGTATCCGTTGCGCTGCCTGCATGAACCATTGCCCGGTTTATAACGCGGTGGGCGGTCACGCCTACGGTTGGGTCTACCCCGGCCCGAT
>Ga0193726_1003110_pt1 | contig 10750 bp, 11 predicted proteins | sample H2c1metaG_FD_144928 | JGI IMG/M metagenome (GOLD analysis project Ga0193726, IMG submission 144928) | Soil microbial communities from a riparian zone of the East river system, Colorado, United States - H2c1 | ecosystem: Environmental > Terrestrial > Soil > Riparian zone | place: USA: East River... | reverse complement strand
CCGGAGTCGCAGCGGGAGTTTGTACAGCCAGCGCTCGACCTTCATCGCTCAGCCCTCCTCGGTTACCGCGAGAAGCTACGACCACTCCCCTCGGTAAGCAAGTGGACTGCGCGCCCTCCCTCTACGAACAATAGAATGACAGTGAATCCGCGACGGCCTGCCCCGCGCCGACGGTCACGGTAGCGGCCGGCCGCACATAACCGCCCGCAAAGGACCCGCCGGAGGGCACTTGTCTGCATTCCGACTCTCCTTTCTGTTGGCGAGCTTCAATCCCGGCGACGCCCTCAGCCCATCATGTCCGGCGGATCCTCGCCGAGCGCCGTCGCGAGGTCGATCAGATGCTCCTGCTCGTCCATGAGGATCGCGCGAATGTGTTCAGCCATCGCGAACTCACCGAGCGCCTCGCACTGCAGCACGCGCTCGCGATATGCACGGATCGTGTCCGCTTCATTCTGCAGGTCGAACCGCAGCATGTCGACGGCCTTGTCCGATGTTCTCACGGTCTTCGGAATCACCGCCGGCCGGCCGCCGAGATAGTCGATCTGGCCCGCGATGATGATCGCGTGCTGCAGTTCCTCGCCGGCATGTTTCTCGAGCTCCTTCGCGATCGACATGTACGCCGCGCCCTTGATGACCTGCGAATAGACCACGTACGCGATGATCGCCTGGTATTCGCGCGACAAGTCTTCGTTGAGCAACTCGATCAACCGTGCGCGCGTGATGCGCGCGGGATGACTGGCCGCTGCAGCCGGTGTTGATTTTTTCGGCACGTGCGCTCCCCCGTGTATGGTGTGAGACCGTCAATTTACTTGACGATGACCTTGCCCACCATCGTAGGGTGAATGGAGCAGAAGTATGGGTATTCGCCCACTGTGTCAAACCTCGCCATATGCCGTTGATCGGTGTCGAGCACCGTGGAGTTCGGAAACTTGGCCGTAGTGCTGATGATCAGGTGCGGCACGTCGTCGCGGTTGACCCATGTGACAGTCGTGCCCGCGGCAACCGTGAGCGCCTTCGGCTCGAACGCGAAGTTGTCGATGCCGATGCTGTTGGGCGGGAGCTTCGGGAACGTTTTCTTCTTGGCGCCGGTGCTGTGGTTCATTCCTGCCATCATCGCGCCCGCCGCGACGGCATCGCCGTCGAGCGTAGAATCCACGATGGCCAGCGTGTGCGCACCCGGCACGAACGTGACGCTGCAGATGCCGAGCACGCTCTTCAGTTTGTCCGCATCGACCGTCATCGGTCCGGGCGATGGCGCGGTCCCCGGCGCAGGCTGTGGGAACGCAGTGGAGAACGCGGTGTGAAAACGCACATTTCCTTCCACCTTCTGCAAAGTCTGGTGGATGTGGCCGTTCAATACGGTCACCGATCCGAAGCGCTTAAGCAGCGCGAGCGCCTGCGCGCTGTCATCGGTGCCCCATCCCCACGTCGGATAGATCGCCCACATTGGTATGTGCGCGAACACGACGATCGGCGTGCTGCTCTTGAGCCCCATGACATCGCGCTTCAGCCAGTCGAGCTGCTCCGCGCCGAGCGAGCCGAGTCCGCCGCCTTTGAGATCCATGACATTCACCAACCCGATGAAGTGGACCCCGCTGTGATCGAAGCTGTAGTAGCCTTTCGCCGACTTGTTGCCGTACCGCGCGAGATACTGCGCGCCGTTGTCGGTGAGCACGTCGTGCTCGCCGGGCACGTAGAAGACGCGATCGCTCTTGATCCCCTTGATCACCTGATCGGCGGTGTCGAACTCGCTCGCTTTCGACAGCTGGCTGATATCGCCGGTATGCAGCACGAACGCCGGGCGCCGCGGCATCGCGTTCAGCCGGTCCACCGCGAGCTGCAGTGTGGCGGTGACGTCCTTGTTGGCTTCCTTGCTGAAACCGATGTGGCTATCGCTGATCTGCGCGAAGAAGATTTCGTTCTTTTGCGCAGGCGTCATCGTCGCGAGCGAGCTCAGCGCGTACGACTTCGGCACGCCGCCAACGAGGGCCCAGATCACACCCGTGCCCGCCCAGGCCATGCACTTGAGGAAGCCTTTGCGGTCGACGCCGTCGTCGGTATGGTCGTGTTCGATATAGTCAGTCATCGGTCTCGCTGCTCCAAGAGGGGGTTCGAGCGGCTAGACTTTGGAGGCAGCGGATTTATTCCATCCGGCGTTTTGGAGGCGGCGGGAATAAAGGAAGGACTTGGATGGTCTATGAGATGGAATGCAAACCCGACCAACGCACCTGACCCCGACGTTCGTGCCTGACCTCGCTCGCGAGTCGTTCGAAGCTGTCATGTTGCCGCACTTGGACGCGGCGTACACGCTCGCGCGCTATCTCCTGCGCGACGAGCAAGCCGCGCAGGATGCGGTGCAGGAGTCCTTCCTTCGCGCGCTTCGACACTTTTCCGGATACCGCGGCGAGAACGCGCGTGCATGGCTTCTAACGATCGTCCGCCATTGCTGCGCCACGGCGCGCACGCGTCGTCGTCGCGAGGCCGGCTTCGAGGAGTTCGACGAACGCCGGCACAGCGGGCGCATCGAGCCGGCGACTCCGGAGCTGCACCTCGTGCGCTCCGACGCATCCGACATGTTTCGCCGCGCGATCGACACGCTTTCCCCGAACGACCGCGAGGTGCTCATCCTCCGGGAAGTCGAAGACCTTTCATATGAAGAGATCTCTTTGGCGATCGGCGCGCCGATCGGAACGGTGATGAGCCGCCTTTCGCGCGCGCGGAAACGCATGCAGGCCTTAGTCCACCGGGAGTCCCGCGATGCAAGCTGACGACAGGCACCAGTGGGTCCTCGACCGACTCAGCGCGTATATCGACGGTGAAATAGACGCCGGCGAGGCACTCGACGTTGCCGCGCATCTCACGAGCTGCGAGTCCTGTGCGGGCGAGTACACCCTTCTCTTGAGCACCGTGGAATCAATGCGGCAGAACCTTCCGCCCCTCAGAGCACCCAATGCGCTGCGCGAGCGCGTCGTCGCCGCCATTCGCGAGCCGGCGCCGTCGCGCGAACGCATGATCCGTACGCCGCGGTCATACGGCTCGTACCGTTTGTGGGCACTCGCGGCGTCGGTGCTGCTGATGATCGGAGTGGCGTACGGAATCGGCGCGCGCACGTCGTCGTCGCCATCGGGCGAGATGGCCGAGGCGGTGCTCACGGCGCATGTCCGTTCGCTGCAGCTCGGGCATCTCACGGATGTGGTCTCGACCGACCAGCACACGGTGAAGCCATGGTTCACCGGCAAGCTCGACTTTTCGCCGTCGGTGCCGCGGCTCGAGTCCGAGGGATTTCCGCTCGTCGGTGGCCGGCTCGATTACGTCGGTCACCGCGCGGTGGCAGCGCTCGTGTACCAGCGCCGCGCGCACGTCATCAATGTGCTGACGTTTCCGTCGGAGTCGGCGGCGGCCGTCGCGCCGCATCTCGAAACCCGCCGCGGTTTTCAGATCGCGAACTGGAGCGCGAACGGGATGGCGTATTGGGTCGTGTCGGATCTAAACGCCGATGAGCTCCGCACGTTCTGCACGCTCATGCGCGAGGCGGACGCCCCGCGCTGATTGCGGCGCTACGCGCTGCGCGCTCTCCGCACGGTCGTGGGTGAGGCGCGATAGCACGCCCTGAACGCCGCGTTGAAACGGCGAACGCTTTGAAAACCACTCGCGTACGCCACCTGAATGACCGGCATTTTGGTTTCGACCAGCAAATGCCGCGCGGACGCGAGACGGTTGGCCTCCGCCAGCGCGCGCGGAGGAACGCCGAACTCGCGCTCGACGGCTCTGCGCAGATGTCTGGGGCTCACGCCGAGTTGCTGCGCGAGCGCCGTGATGCTCGACCCGTTGAGTGCGCCGTCCGCGATCCTCTTTGACGCTGCGCGCGCGAGCCGCGGAAGGGCATCGATCGGCGAACGTCCGGGCGCGAGGTCGGGACGACAGCGGAGGCACGCACGAAAGCCCGATCGCTCCGCGTCAGCAGTCGCGGTGAAGAAGCGCCGGTTCTCCGGACGCGCGGTGCGCGACGGACAGACGGGGCGGCAGTAGATATGCGTCGACGTGATCCCGACGAAAAAGATTCCGTCGAAGCGTGCATCGCGCCGATCGCACGCGCGGTGCCACGCGGCGACAGGAAGGCTTGAATCTTGAGTCATAGTGCGCGTCATCGCATTCAACGTACGCACCAATGGTCAAACGCGCTCGCCACCAACGGACCTGACATTGGCGGCACTAGCAGCGGATTCGTACTGATCTCTTGGTACCGCAGTACCGGCCGACGGTTGCCCGTCATCCGCCGCCCTACACGAAGTCATCTTGTCACGCATCTGTACGACCGCGTGCCGGAGCGGACGCGACAGATAGCCACGCTCCTCAAATCCCCCATGGTCGACGAGCGCGTTCGCGCCGACATCGCGGCGCGGATGCATCACGAGTGAGTTCGGCCACGCACCAACCAACCTCAGGGATCGTAGCCGCTCTGAGCTAGCAGCTCCTTCACCTGTCGCGCGGCGATGATGTCGCGAATCGCCTGTGGTTTGTCAGCCGCGCGATTGTAGTACGCTTCCGCGATCCGATGCCCGATGAAATAACCGAGGTCCGCCGGCCGGTCGCCCTGCGGACCTGCATACATCCAGCTGCCCAAACTGTTGTCGGCGAGATGCTGCCTGAACTCCTGCCATAGCTCGTGTTCGTGCGCCAAACCATACCGCTCTTTCGGCCCGTCGAGCGGCTTGCCCGACGCCATCGCTCCGAGAAAATCAGCCGCCCCTTCATTGAAGCACCCGGCGAGCAGCGTCGCCGCCGCATGATGCTGCTGAAAATGAATCAGTTCGTGCGCGACGATACCGGGAATTTCCGCCGCGCTCGTGTACATCTCTGCGCCGACAATGAGCCCGTGCGGTGTGCTCGTCCCGCCGCTGTTCATCCGGCCGACAACGAAATAGACGTCCGGAAATACCGCACCCGCGTACATCTGCTTGAACCGCCGGAACGCCGCACGAATCTCCGGCTCGGCCTTCAGCATCGCCAACGACGATGCTCGCGTGGAGTCATAGTGGGCGCGATGTGCGTGCACCATGTCGGCGAGCTCGGTCGCCGACCGGATCCGGTTCGGAATGAAATCCCGTACGCCGAGCGATCCGCGATCGAGATAGTCTCGCTGAAGGAATTCCGCGAGACGGTCCGGCGATGCGCTGTCGACCGCGGCCCAAAACCGCGTGATGTCGCTCGTGACGAAGGAAGCCGCGTTTGGATCCGTGTTGGGGCCGAGCGGCGCGCGAGAGTGAGGCGGAGTCGACGCGCACGCTGACAGAGCGCCGGCCAAAGTGACGACCAGCGCGCCGATACGAGTAATGCTCATTTGAACTAATGTATTGCGACCCTGCGCCTGCCGGAAACGGCGGGCGATTCTCTGTCCAGTGAGGCGCCGTGACCAATCCAGCTGTATTCTGGCCGGGGATGCTCGGGATCCTGCTTCTCGTCGCCGGAATCATTACCTACCGGCGTGATTTCCAGGCGGCGTCGGGCGACGCGGTATTCGGCCTCACAGCGTTCGGCCCCGTCTTCATGGCGGCAGCACTCGCCGCGTTCGCCGGCGAGCATTTTACGATCGCGCCGACGCTCGCCCAAATGGTTCCGAAGTTTATGCCCGGGCGACTATTCATCGCGTACTTCGTGGGAGTTGCGCACCTGGCCGTCGCGCTGAGCTTCGTTGCGAGGCGATACGTGCGGTGGTCGGCGCCCGCGCTGGCGCTGATGTTCGCGCTGTTTGTTCTGCTGATGGATCTTCCGGCTGCGGTCGCGCGTCCGACGATTCTGCTGTTCTGGATTCTGGCGGCGCGTCAGGCCACGTTCGCGATCGGAGCGCTGGCCCTGTTCGCGACGGCAACTCTGGTGCTTCAGCCGCGTCGCGCCGCGACAATCGCCACCATCGCGAGAATCTGGACCGCGGCAGTCCTCATCTTTTACGGTGTCACGCACATCGTCCATCCGCAGTTCGCGCCCGGCGTGCCGAGCACGACGCCGACCGCGGCCTGGGTTCCGCAGCCGACTTTGATCGCGTATGCAACGGGAATACTGCTCATCGCATTCGGGATCGCGATGTTGGTCGAGAAATACGCCAGCGCCGCCGCCGCACGAGCCGGGTTGTTGACGACCGCGCTCACCGCCGCGCTCTACGCTCCACAGTGGGTCATGGCGCGCGGCGCCTCGCAGCAGCTCACGGCGATCAACTTCGTGTTCGACACGCTGCTCTTCGCCGGGACGGTGCTCGTGATCAGCCGGGCGATCTCGGAAGCTTCACCCTAACCGGTCCGCAGGTCGCCAATGGGTGTAGTCCTACCGCTTAGTTCATCTCCACCTTTTGGCTGATGGTTCGCCTGAAGACTCGATGGTACCGTCCCTATGTGGCCGTCACCGATGGCCCGCGCAGGCACACACTGCAGATGGGGCATACTATGAAGAACACGGTGTATCGAATAGTTGTTGCGTCAAGTGTTTTTGCAGTCCTGGCATGTTCGTCGAAATCGCCAACCTCGGCTACGACCCTCACGAGGAGTGCCGCTTCGATTGGAGTCTCCAGCGGCCATCTTGTGGATGCCAATGGGTTTGCGCTCTACGACACGCCGGCTGCATGCACGGGAACCTGCCTCACGATTTGGCCTCCGCTCACCGCCAGCCAACTTCCGACGGCAGGCGCAGGCGTAACCGCTGCAGCCATCGCCCTGAGTGCCGGTCAGGTCACGTACAATGGACACCTGCTCTATTATTTCGATTCGGACACGGCTCCGGGACAGACGAGTGGAAGCGGAGTGGAAGGATTTACCCTCGTAGCGCCATAGTCACGCTTGGCTTGCACCGATTTCGGTGGACACTGTGCCTGGCGTACTGTGCACTGATCTCGGCGCGACTCACCCGGCCCGGCAACAACTAGCGCCGCTGGAGAGACTCCCGCACCCGCTGCTCGAACTCGAGCGCGGTGAACGGTTTCTGCACGAACGGCAGCCCCGCATCGATCTCGGCCTGCTGCGCCGACGATTGATTCGTGTAGCCGGACATGTAGAGCACACGAAGGTTCGGCGACTTCGTCTGCAGCCGGCGAAATAATTCCGGCCCGCCGCAGTGCGGCATGATGATGTCGGTCACGAGCAGGTCCACCGGCGCGCCCAGTTTCATGCCGTCGGCGAACAATCGCTCGGCTTCGTCGCCGTTCGCGGCGACGAGCACGTGATATCCTGCATTCTCAAGAATCCGGAGCGACAGCCGCCGAACTGCGGCCTCATCCTCAACCAGCAGCACGGTCTCCCACGCGTGACCAAGGCGCGCGACCGGCTTGACGGCCTCGTCTTCGGCCGGGATAGATGGGACGCCCTGCGGCAGATAGACCTTGAAGGTCGTCCCCTTCCCAAGCAGGGTGTCGAGTCCAATGTAGCCCTTGCTCTGCTTTACGATGCCGTATGTCGTCGACAGACCAAGCCCCGTTCCCTTCCCGGCTTCTTTCGTGGTGAAAAACGGCTCGAAAAGCCGGCGGTGTGTTTCTTCTCCCATTCCAGTGCCGGTGTCGGCGATCGCGAGCATCACATACGAGCCGGGCAGGACCGCCTCGTCCGGAAACGATCGCTCGTCGAGCTCGACGTCGAGCGTTGTAATCGTCACGCTGCCGCCGTCGGGCATCGCGTCTCTCGCGTTGACGACGAGGTTCATGATCACCTGCTCGAGTTGACCGCGATCGGCGTGCGCCAGCGAGAGACCCGGTGCCAGCGACATCTTGATCTCAATGTGCTCGCCGATCAGTCGGCGCAGCATGCCGGTCATCTGCTCGATCAGCTCGTTGACATCGAGCGGAGCGGCGTGGAGCACCTGCTGGCGGCTGAAGGCGAGCAGCTGTCTCGTGAGACCGCTCGCGCTCCTGGCGGCGCTCAGGATCTCCTTCAACTCCTCCACATGGCGCGCGTCGGGCGCATCATCGACGATCGCGAGCTCGGCGAATCCAATGATCACCGTGAGAAGGTTGTTGAAATCGTGGGCGACGCCCGAGGCCAGCTGGCCCACCGCTTCCATCTTCGACGCCTGCTGATGCCGCGCCTCGAGGCGCCGGCGCTCCGTGATGTCGATGCCCGAACTGAGCGTCCCGTCGAATGCGCCGCTGGAATCGCGCCGCACCGTGCTCCGCCATTCGATCAGGCGCTCCTCACCCGTCGCGGTGACAATCGAGTTCTCATTCACGGAGATATCACCGGCGGCGATATCGCGGACGATCACTCTCGAAGCATCCCAGAGTCGCTGCGGGGTGCATGCCCTGACCCAGTCGCGGCCGATGAGATCGGCGGCCGCGCCACCGAGCACCGAGCAGGCGTAGCGGTTCACGAGCACGATCTTGCCATCGGTGTCGAGCGCAACGAGCATCACGGTCGCCGAGTCCAGGTAGTGCTGCGCGCGTTCTTCGCTCTCGCGGAGCGCCTGCTGCGCGTGGCCCAGCAGCACGGGCGTGTTGCTCCTGAGATCGTAGACCGCGTCGATCTGATCGGAGAGCAGCGCGGCGATCGTCGATTGCGCTTCGGAGAGCTGCTGCTCGAGCTCGCGGAACGGCACGGCGCGTCTGGCCATCAGCCGCTCACGAGCGAGAGCTCGAGCTTCGACGTATCGCTGAGATTGCCGACGAAGCGCATCGCCGGGAGCGGCGAGAGCTTGAGCAGCGTCGGAGTCACGATGATGCCATCGGCGAGCGCGCGCGACGGATCCTTGAGCAGGTCCACGATCTCCAGCTCATGCCCGTCCGGAAGTTTGTCGGCGCAGAACGCCCTCAGATTCTCGATCGCGCGCAGCGAGTTCGGTGCGTTGCCCGCGATGTACAACCGCAACCTGAGCGCCTGCTTCTGCTTTGGCCGCGCCACCGCGCTAATCCGTCCCATTGCTGGCAACTTTGCCGTTCTTCTTCACGCCGCGCGTCCTGACCCGGGGGAGAAGGGGCAACCGAACGTCGTCGTCGGCGTGCCGCATCTTTCGCAGCATCGCGCGGTCCGTACGCCGCAGTTTCGTTGCCGAACCCGTCGCAGTGGCGAGGAGTGCGATTTCCGCCGTGCGTACTTCCATCTCCGTCTGCACCACCAGCAGCCGCGCGGCGGCCTCCGCCTGCGAGATCTGCAGTTTCAGGCGCGCGAGCTCGCTCGCGACCTCATTGCGCTGTTTCGTGGCCAGCTCTTCCTGCTCCCACTCCCAGCGCGCAACGCCCATGAGAACCTTGCCCTGCGCGATGAAGGCGTCGGTGAGGGCAACGCCCTCGCTCGAGAGGGTGAGCTCACGAACCTGATTCGAATGGCCGGTGCCGCGCGACTTCACGATCGTGAGCGCGCGATTCCGCTCGCCATCCTGCACGATGTACGAGACGTGGATCCACGTGTCGGCAATCGTCGAGATGCCCGTGGCGGTCGCCTCGTCCATGTTGAGACCGTCCATGAGTGAAGTATTGACGACGGTGATTTTCTGCAGCTTCAGAAAGTCGAGAAACTGCTGCGTTGCATCGGCGGATGCGAGGTGCGCGACTTTCGTGGACAGCGCCGAGAGCGGATCGATGACGAGGCAGCGGGGCTTTTGATCGAGGATCAGCCGCCGGAGCGCCGCAAACTGATCTTCGACATTCGGGCCGCGCGTGCGCGTCGAGTAAATCCTGAGCAGACCCGATTTCCGGCAGGGCGCGAGGTTGATTCCCACGGATTTGAGATTGCGCGTGATCTGCGCCGCGCCCTCGTCGAAGCTCACATACAGCGTGCGTTCGCCGCGCGCGCACGAGGCGGCGGCAAAGAGTCCCGCGAGCGTGGACTTCGCCGTGCCCGGAGCACCGGAGATGAGCACATTGCTGCCGCGGTGATATCCGCCGTGCAGCATGTTGTCGAGACGCGGGAGGCCCGTCGAGATGCGTTCGTCGGTGACATCGTACTCGAACTCCATGGGCCCGCGCGTCGTGAGCTGCATCCCGTCGGAGCTGAGCGAGATCGGAAACTCGTCGCTGTCGAAGCCGGAACCTCGATACTTCTTGACGCGAAGGTTTCGGAACGCCGATCCGTCGACCACCTGATGCCGGAGCACCACGACGCAGTCGACCATGAACTGGAGGAAACTGTAGCGCATGCCGGCTTCCACGCCGTCGATTTTCTGCGTAATGATTGCAGTGAATCCCGTGCGGGTGAGCCAGTCGCGGATTCGATACACCTCGCGACGCTCGGCGATGGGATCGTCGAGCAGGCCGAGCAAGACGTCGATCCCGTCGAAGACGATTCGTTTCGCGCCGATCTGTTTGGCCTTGGCCTCGAGAACGGCAAGCATGCCCATCAGGTCGAAGTCGCCGGACTTCACATCCTCCGGCGTCAGATGCGCATCGAGGAAAAAGAGCTTCTTCTTTTCGAGGGCCGGCAGGTCCCAGCCGAACGTCGCGGCGTTGGCGACGATCTGCTTTGTGCTCTCCTCGAACGCGACAAAGAGGCCCGCTTCGTGCGATCTCCGCGCGCCATTGACCAGCGCCTGCAGAGCGAAAACGGTTTTGCCGCAGCCCGGCCCGCCCATGATGAGCGTATTGCGCTCAATCGGCAGGCCTCCCTGGGTGATGTCGTCGAAGCCCTTGATCCCGGTGAGCATCTTCTTCACCGGAGCGTACTGTGCCTGTGCTTTCATACAACACCACGTTCGTCGCGCGGAGCCTGCGCGCGTAACGGCCCCATGCACAGAGCGACGTATCGCGTTCGAGCGAGCTTTCTACTCGTGGAACCTGCCGGTT
>Ga0193726_1003109_pt1 | contig 10752 bp, 4 predicted proteins | sample H2c1metaG_FD_144928 | JGI IMG/M metagenome (GOLD analysis project Ga0193726, IMG submission 144928) | Soil microbial communities from a riparian zone of the East river system, Colorado, United States - H2c1 | ecosystem: Environmental > Terrestrial > Soil > Riparian zone | place: USA: East River... | reverse complement strand
AACGCTTTCTCGGCCCGCACAGTTTTGATGCGTGGCTGCGCGCCATGCAAGCGCACGGAATTTCGGCGAATGTCGGGTCATTCGTCGGCGCGAGCACGCTTCGCGAGTACGCCATGGGCATGCACATGGGCGTGGCTGCCGGCCCCGCGCTCGATTCAATGCGCACCGCCATGCGCACCGCCATGGAAGACGGCGCATTCGGGCTCGGGACGGCGCTCATTTATCCGCCCGGCAACTACGCCAATACCGAGGAGCTGATCGAGATCGCGAAAGCGATGGCGCCTTACGGCGGCGTCTACATCACTCACATGCGTTCCGAGGCGGATCAACTCCTGGAGGCAATGGACGAGGCGATTCGCATCGGTAGGGAGGGCGGCGTCCCCGTCGAGATTTACCACCTGAAGGCGGCAGGTAAACGGAACTGGAGCAAGGCTCCGGCGATGATCGCCAAGATCGATTCGGCGCGGGCGGCCGGGCTCGACGTGCAGGCGAACATGTATCCGTTCACGGCGGGCGGAACCGGACTGGCCGCGTGTCTCCCGCCGTGGGCATCGGCCGACGGCAAGCTGTTCGACAATCTGGGCGATTCCGTCATGCGCGGGAAAATTCGAGCCGAAGTGGCGCATCCGACGAGCTATTGGGAAAGCCTGTGCGAGTTGGCGACGCCTGATGGGGTGCTGATCGCCGCGCTCCGCGCGCCCGAGAATCAGCGCTGGTCTGGCCATCGTCTGGCTGAGATCGCTGCCGGAGCGGGGAAGGATTGGCTGGATACCGTGATGAACCTGTTGCTATCCGAGCACCGGGACATCGGCACCCTCTACTTCCTCATGAGCGAGGATAATGTCCGGCTTCAACTGAAACAGCCATGGATGAAGATCGGCACCGACGCGACGGGCCCGGATCCGGACAGCGTCAAGTCGCTCGTGCATCCGCGGTCTTACGCAACGTATCCGAAAATTCTCGGACAGTACGTGCGTGACGAGCGAATCATCCCGCTCGAGGATGCAGTCCGCAAAATGAGTGGAGCCGTAGCCGAGAGACTGCTGATCAACGATCGGGGGTTTCTCCGTCTCCGCATGTATGCCGACGTAGTCGTGTTCGATGCGGCCACGATCAAGGACCACAGTACTTACGAACAGCCTCACCAGCTTTCCACCGGCATCAAGCACGTTTTTGTGAATGGAGTGGAAGTCATCCGTGATGGGCGACACACCGGCGCCAAGCCCGGCCGCATAGTGCGCGGTCCAGCGTGGCGCGATTTCGATCAGGCACGGCCATGAGCTCAACCTTTACCCCGTCACGCGACCGCGTCGACGTACCGCTTTGTAACCACCAACAGGAGCTACCAATGCGAACTCGATTCGGTTTGCGTGCCGCTCGAGCCTCAGTGTTTCTCGCATGCCTCGTTGCGGCGATTGCCTCAATGCTCGGCGCGCGTGACCTCGACGCTCAGGCAACTGCAGCGATCGAGGGGCGCGTGACCGACGCCCGCTCGCAACAGGGAATCGTCGGCGTCGCTGTGTCGGTGCAGGGAACGAGACTCGGCGCGCTGACGGACGACGAAGGCCGATTCAGAATCAGCGGCGTGCCGCCAGGCACCCACATCGTCATTGCGCGTCGTCTCGGCTTCGCGCCGCACCGCCAGACGATCGTTGTCACGGAACAGTCGGTCGTCGCGGACATTGTGCTCGAGAATACGGCCGTCTCGCTCGATCAGGTGATAGTGACAGGGACCGTCGGCGGCGAGCAAAGGCGCTCGATTGGCAACGCCGTCGCCACCATCAACGCCGAGGACGCAATCTCCAAGTCGGCTGCGCAGAGCGTGAGCACCCTCATCGGTGCCCGCGCGCCGGGAGTCGTCATCGCCCCGGGCAGTGGCCGCCTCGGATCCGGGCCGTCTGTTCAGATTCGCGGCCGCAGCAGCATCGGTCTCGACAATTCGCCACTCCTCTACATCGATGGAGTGCGAGTCAACAACGCCACTTCCGCAGGAGCCGTCGCTCCGGCCGGACGGCTGGGCGGTCAGGCAGCGAACGTCGCGGGAAGATTGAACGATATCAATCCGGACGACATTGAAAGCATCGAGATCATCAAGGGTCCGGCCGCCGCCACCATCTACGGAACCGAGGCGGCCAACGGCGTTATCCAGGTCATCACCAAGAGAGGGTCTGGCCAGACGCCGCAAGTCACGCTTCACGTTGAGACCGGGAGCATTTTCTTCCAGAATGCCGAAGGTCGCGTTCCCACCAACTTTGCCAGGGATCCAGGCGGCAACATCTTAACGTGGAACGGAGTCGAGACCGAGAGCGCTCGCGGCACACCGATATTCACGACGGGACAAACGCGCCAATACAGTGGCTCAGTCTCCGGTGGACGTGACGCCGTGTCGTACTACGTGTCGGGATCGTACCAGAACGACCTGGGCGTCGAGCCGAACAACACAGTTCGACAGTATTCGTCCCACTCGAATCTCACGATCACGCCCAACGCCAAGGTCGACTTCGGGACCAGTCTCAATTTCTCGAGCCTCTCGACCCACTTCGGCGCGGATGTCGGAGCATCCGCACTGCTGGGCGCAATTCTCGGCCACAATCTGGTCTTTCCGGCCTCGCGCGGATTTTTTCCAAACTTTCCGCCGGAGGTCCCGCAAACGCTCTACGACAACGCGCAGGGCGTCAATCGATTCACGGGAAGCCAGACGATCAATCACCGTCCCACGAGCTGGTTCGCGCATCGCCTCATCGTCGGCCTCGACTACACTGGAGACGACAGCCGGGCGATCGAGCACTTCACGCCGGATCCGGCTCTGATCGCGTTGATCGGTGGGACCGCCGCTGCCGGGAGCATCGGCCAGACACTGAGACACAACACGATCATCTCCACCGATTACTCGGGTACGGCCAAGTTCAACGTGACATCGTCGCTCTCCTCAGCCTCGTCGATCGGCGGCCAGTTCTTTCGCACTGAGCTGAACTCGAGCTTCCTCGGCGGTACCGGATTCCCGGGGCCGGGGGTCGAGACAGCCGGCTCGGTGAGTGTGCCATCCCAGTCGACTCAGTCTCAGAGCATCAACACCACGATTGGCGCCTATGGACAGCAGCAGTTTGGCTGGCACGACAGACTTTTCCTGACGGGAGCGCTTCGAGTCGACAACAACAGCGCCTTCGGCGAGCAGTTCAAGTGGATCACTTATCCGAAAGTCAGCCTGGCCTGGGTGCTGAGCGAAGAACCGTTCTTTCCTCAGTCCAGATTCCTGAACACGCTCAAAGTCCGCGCGGCTTACGGAGAGTCCGGACGGCAGCCGGTGGCGTTCTCGGCACTTCGGACGTTCAGCGCATCTGCCGGATTCGTCACGCCAGGAACGGTCGGCAACCCCAACCTGAAACCGGAGCGCGGCAAGGAGCTGGAGCTCGGCTTCGAGGGCTCCCTCTTTAACCGGCTTTCACTCGACTTCACCTACTTCAACAAGAGAACTCTGGACCTGATTCTCAATCAGGCGGTCGCTCCCTCGAGCGGATTCTCAGGAAGCCAATTCACGAATCTGGGAAGGGTGGACAACCACGGCGTCGAGCTGCAGGCGGGCTTGCAGGCAATCACGCGTCAGAGCTTCACGTGGGAGATCAACGGCAACATTGCGACGAACAAGGATGAGATCAAGAGTTTGGGGGGAATCCCGAGTCTCATTCTCAGCGCCGGCCAATTCAACAAGGTTGGAGGTCCGATCGGCGGCATCTACACCAGACGCGTCGTGTCGGCGGATCGCGATCCCGCGACGGGCATTGCAACCAACATTCTGTGTGATGGCGGCGCGGGAGCCGCACCGGTTGCCTGTTCCGCGGCGCCTTTCCTCTTCATTGGAACTCCCACACCCAAGGTGTCCGGCTCGATCGCGAATACCTTCATGCTCGGCAACCGGCTCCGGCTGTACGGCCTCTTCGACTTCAAACGCGGCAACCGCGTGCAGAACGGCAACGAAGTGAATCGTTGCCTCGGAGCTGTGGGCGTCTCGCTCTGCCGCTCGACCTATTTTCCGACGGAGTATCCGACGGTCTTTCTCGCGGAAAGACAGGGGAACGCCCTGGGCCTGGGGATCGTCGACCAGTACTACCAGGACGCATCGTTCACCAAGCTGCGAGAGCTGTCCGCGACTTTCTACCTGCCGGATCGCATGGTCCGCGGGATACAACGCGCATCCGTGTCTCTCATAGGACGCGATCTACACACGTGGACGAAGTACCCGGGGCTGGATCCGGAAGCAAATCTGAACAACGTCGCAACCTCCTTCCTTGCGATTGATCAGGCGGTCACACCGCCTCTCAGCCGCTTCATTGTCAGCCTCAACCTCTCCTTCTGACCTATGCGAAACTCAATCATCTATCGTCGCGCGGGGCTGACGACGCTCGGGTCGAGCCTGGTCCTCGCGCTGGCTGTGACGCTGGCTTGCCGAGACATCACGACTCTCAAGCAGGAGAATCTGGGCTCAGCGTCGGCCGGAACGCTCTTCATACCCAGCAACGCGCTGCTGCTCACTAAAAGCGCAATCATCGATTTTGAGTGTGCGTACAACCGTTACGTCATCGGCAGTGGGCTCTTTACCGACGAGCTATCTGTCGCAATCGCGCAGTCGGCGAACTTCGATTACGACGCGCGCCGAGTCGCGACGAACGCACCATACGGCACGAACAACTGTGGCGCGCCACCCACGGCGGGCGCCCCCAGCTCGACGCAACAGCCCGGCATCTACACGCCGCTGTCGGTCGCGCGCGCGACGAACGATACGATCCTGGCCAAGCTCGAAGGGTGGGCCGATGCGGAGGTGCCGAATCGCGCCAAGCTGATTGGTCAGGCGGCAACGTACGCGGGCTTCAGCCTGATACTCCTCGGTGAGGGCATGTGCACCGCGGCAATCAATCTCGGTCCCGAGATCCAGCCAGCGGCGCTGTTCAGTGAGGCGATTGCGCGCTTCGACAAGGCAATAGCCAGTGCAACGCTGGCGAGTGACGACGCGACGCTCAACCTTGCGCGGCTGGGTCGCGCGCGCGCCAAGCTCGATGCGGGCGGCACGGCCAACCTGGCTTCGGCCGCATCGGATGCGGCGCTCATTCCTCAGGATTTCGTGGCCAGTACGGCAGCCAACGCCGTCGACCCACGCCGACAGAATGCGGTCTTCGTGCACATCTCGCAGAACAGCTTCTCCACCGTCGATGCATCGTACCGGAACGTCCTGGTTCCCGGTGGAAGCACGCAGGATCCGCGCGTCGCGGTGACGGATCTGAATCGAAACGGCACGGCATCGGGCACCAGAATCTGGCTTCCCACCAAGGACGGGACGAACGCCACTCCCGTCCGTCTTGCGAGCTACGCAGAGGCGCAGCTCATCATCGCGGAAAATGCGGCGGCGACGGGTGATCTGGCTGCCGCAGAGGCAGCCATAAATAATGCTCGCGCGCGCACCGCTGGTCTGCCGACTTACACACTTCCAAGCGGAGCTACCGCGGCCGATGTGACTGCTCAAATCGTCGAAGAGCGCCGTCGCGAGTTCTTCATGGAAGGTCACCGGCTAGGCGACATGAGGCGATACGGACTCCCGTTCGTTCCGGCAGCCGGTGCGGCGTATCCCTTCCTCGGCACATATGGAGCTCTGACGTGCTTCCCACTACCCGACGTGGAAAGAATCAACAACCCAACCATCGCCGGAACACCGTGAGATGACTCTCATCATGCGAAGAGCCCGTTCAGCATTGATCATTGCCGCTTGGAGCGGTGCATTTGCCGGTGAGTCGCTCCAGGCGCAACGCTCGCCCGACATGGCGGCGCTGGACCGATACGTCGCGGCTGCCGCCCGCGATTGGCACGTCCCGGGACTCGCGATTGCCGTGGTGCGGAACGACTCGCTGGTCTTTGCCAAAGGCTACGGCGTTATTGAAATGGGGAAGGCGGCGCCCATAACCGAGCACACCCGCTTCGCGATCGGCTCGACGACCAAGGCGATCACGACCGTCGCTCTGGCTATGCTGGTGGACGAAGGCAAGCTGCGCTGGGACGATAGGATCATCGACTACATCCCGGACTTCCGCCTCTACGATCCATACGCCACGCGCGAGCTCACGATCCGAGACCTGCTCACCCATCGCAGCGGTCTTCCGGCGACCGACATGTTGTGGGCCATCCGCGAGAACGAATACACACAGCCGGAGATGATCCGCCGGTTGCGGTTCGTACAGCCGTCTTCCTCGTTCCGATCGCAGTGGGAATATCAGAACGTGGTGTACGCGATCGGCGGCTACATCGTGGAGCGCGTGTCGGGAATGCCGTGGGCTACATTCGTGCAGAATCGGATATTTGGGCCTCTGGGAATGACCGAAACGGTTCCCCTGGTATCCCAGCTCGCCGGCAAACCGAATGTCGCCGTCCCGCACGCTGAGATACGTGACACGCTGCGCGTCGTCCCGATTCGGAGCACCGATGCTGTCGCCGCTGCAGGCTCGATCTGGTCGAGCGTATCAGACATGTCGAAGTGGATGCGCTTCATGCTCGACAGCGGACGCGTGGGAGACAAGCGGCTCATCTCGGTGGCCGCATTCAACGAGATCATTGCGCCGCAGATTCGCGCGCCAATGCAGGAATATCCCGCTCTCAGCCTCGCCCGGCCGAAGTTCCTGAGCTACGGACTCGGCTGGTTCGTACAGGACTATCACGGTCACACTGCCTGGATGCACACCGGCAGCATCGACGGCATGAGTGCGATCATCGGGCTGCTGCCCGAGGAGCGCGTTGGCGTGTACGTACTCGAGAATCTGGATCACGCCGAGTTGCGTCACGCCCTGATGTACAAGGTATTCGATCTTTACACGGGAGCGTCGACGCGAGACTGGAGCGCGGATGTGAAGAGTCTCTTCGCCTCGCGACGCTCCGCAGCGCAGGCTGCTGCGCAGCACGTCACCGGGACGCAGCCCTCGCTGCCTCTCGACAAATATGTCGGCAGCTACGGGGATTCGACGTACGGCACCCTCGACGTGACTTCCACGAATGGCGTGCTCCACGCCCGCTTCGGCAAAGCCGACCTCGGAGACCTCGATCACTGGGAGTACGACAGCTTTCGCACCCGCGAGAACGCCGCCCGGCCGCAGCCAGTCACGCTCACCTTCGCGCCCGATGGCAGCGGTAGTGTCAGGTCGGCTCGCGCGTACGGGATCACGTTCATGCGCTCGCCACCAGCTCCGCGCCGAGTTGCCGAGAAGCCGGACTATTCGGCGCCAGCTGGTGCACCTTACGCGGCCATTGAGGTCTCGATCCCGACGCCTATGGGCCACATCATGGCCGGGACACTGACGCTGCCGAAAATGGCGAACCGTCAGCGACGCGTTGGCGCGGTCGTAACCATCACCGGCTCGGGACCGGAAGAGCGCGACGAGTACATCGGCCTCGAGGGGTATCGGCCGTTCCGTCAGTTCGCGGATTCGCTCGGGCGTCGGGGAATCGCCGTTCTGCGCATGGACGATCGCGGTGTCGGCGCCTCGACCGGAAAACAGAAAGGCGCGACCAGCGCTGATTTCGCCGAAGATATCCGTGCCGGACTCGCGTATTTGCGTACACGTCCCGAAATCGACCCGCGTCGCCTCGCGGTACTCGGTCACAGCGAGGGAGCCATCATTGCGCCACTCGTGGCCGAAAAAGAGCCGGATTTGCGGGCGATTGTACTGCTGGCGGGTATTGCACGGGCCGGAAGAGGAACGCTCGAGGGGCAGCTGAAGAACAACATCAACCACAACGCCAAGTTCACGCAGGCACAGAAGGACTCCGCGATTCAAGCGATACCGTCGAGAATCGACAGTCTGGCCGCCGCCGATCCGTGGATGGACTACTTCTTCAAGTACAGTGCGGCCGTCACGTCGCGGCATCTAGCCAAGCCGAGCGTTCTCATTCTGACGGGAGCCAACGATCAGCAGGCAGACCCAACACAGGTTCCTGAATGGGCAGCGGCGTTCAAGGAAGCAGGCAATCGAGACGTCACCGCGGAGGTACTGCCTGGCCTGAACCATCTCTTCGTACCGGATCCGGACGGGTTTCCCGGCGGCTATACGAAACTGCCGCCGCCGGTAAGAGTCGATTCCCACGTGGTGGGCCTGGTCGCCGACTGGCTCGCGCAGCGACTCAAGTGATGTTGCGCGCGCCGTCGCGATTCCGCTCGTCGAAGTCAAACTCCAATCATCAGGATGGGTAGGTCGATGATCAGATCGAATCGCTCTGCGAGCCTGCTGGTATTTGCGCTGTGCGCTGCCGCGTCGTCAGGGCCGCTTGCGCCGATCGCGCCGGCTCAGAGCACGGCGGCTCCCGCTCCCGCGCCACAGAGCGCGCAGCCAGCCAAGCCGGAGTTCGACAAAACCGAAACGCAGATCGCAATGCGGGACGGGGTCCACCTCAACACCGACATCTATGTCCCCAAAGGCGCGACCGCTGATCTGCCGATCATCCTGGTCCGCACGCCTTACGGGATCGCAGGCGCAGAGCGCGTCGTGGGAACGGGCTCGACGGGAGAGCTTGCGCGCGACGGGTACATCTTCGCCCTGCAGGACATTCGCGGACGATTCAAATCGGAAGGGCAGTTCGTGATGATGCGGCAGATGCGCGACAAGCGTGATGCGAAGGCGATTGACGAGAGCACCGACGCCTACGACACCATCGATTGGCTCGTCAAGAATGTCCCGCACAATAACGGCAGGGTCGGCATGAAGGGGGTGTCGTATCCGGGGTGGCTGACGGTGATGGCGATGCTCGATCCGCACCCGGCGCTCAAGGCTGTGTCGCCGCAGGCATCGCCGGCCGACATGTTCATCGGCGACGATTTTCATCACAACGGCGCGTTCCGCCTGAGCTATGGCTTCGAATACGCGACCGCGATGGAGACATCGAAAGTGATCTCTCCGTATTCCTTCGATCAGCCCGACCTATACGATTGGTATCTCAAGGTGGGTTCGCTCGCGAACATCAACGCGCGTTTTCTTTACGGGAAGATGCCAACGTGGAACGACTTCGTCAGCCATCACAGCTACGACTCATTCTGGCAGCGCCAGTCCTTTCCTCGAAATCCGGGCGGGGTGAAGGTTCCGACGCTCAACGTTGCCGGCTTCTGGGACCAGGAGGATTTCTTCGGACCCGTGAAGATCTACGAGACCCTCGAGCCGGGCGACACCGAGCGCCGCAACTATCTCGTGATCGGTCCATGGAACCATGGCGGCTGGGGCGGGCCAAGCGGTCAGAAGCTCGGGAGCATCGACTTCGGCAGTCCGACCTCTCTCGACTTCCGGAGGAACATCGAGGCGCCGTGGTTCGCGTACTGGCTCAGGGACAAGGGAACCCTCAACCTCCCGGAAGCAACCACCTTCGAGAGCGGCGGCAATTCGTGGCAAAAGTTCGATTCCTGGCCACCGCGCAAGGGCGTTACCAGCCGACCGCTTTTTTTTCACGCCGGCAAGCAGCTTTCCTTCGACCGTCCGTCCGAAACGTCCGACAACGCGTTTGACTCCTACGTTTCGGATCCGGCGAAGCCCGTACCGTACCGAAAGCGGCCGATCCTTCCGTTATTCGCGGGCGCCGGGAATACCTGGAGCCGCTGGCTCGTGGACGATCAGCGCTTCGACAACGACCGTCCGGATGTCGTGATCTGGCAGACTCCTTCGCTCGAGAGCGATGTCGTGATCGCCGGCGCAATTGCGGCGCACCTGTTCGCATCGACGACGGGTAGCGACGCGGACTGGGTCGTGAAGCTGATCGACGTCTATCCGGCTCGCTATGAACCGGACTCGACGCTGAATGGTTACGAGCTCATGGTCGCGAACGACGTGTTGCGCGGCCGGTTCCGCAAAAGCTTCGAGCATCCTCAGGCGATCACGCCCAACCGCACCGAAGAGTACGTGGTTGACCTGCACACGCAGAATTATCGGTTCCGCAAGGGGCACAAGATTCAGGTGCAGGTACAGAGCAGCTGGTTTCCGCTGATCGACCGAAACCCGCAGACATTCGTTCCGAACATCTTCGAGGCGAAGGATTCCGATTTTCGGTCGGCGACGCAGCGCATCTTCCGGTCACGCGCCACAGCCTCGTACGTGGAGCTGCCGGTCGTAAATCCTTAGACGATCTGCAGCAGCACTACTCGAGGAATCTGCAAATTCCCGGCGCGTCTCGTTCGCTATCGAAGCGTCGGCTGGATCAGCTCGCGCCAGATTGAGTAGCCGCGGGCGTTCATGTGCAGTCCGTCCTCGACGAATAGCTCGCGCCTCACCTGACCGGACGCATCGAGCATCGGCGTGAACACGTCGATGTATTGGAGTTTCCTGTCTTTGCTCACGTAGTCGCGAATCAGTCGATTCGTCACACGGATGCTGTCGGTCATGCTCCATCGGGCAATGCTTGGCTTGATCGACACGTAAACGATTCGCGTAGCTGGAAGCTTCTCGTGCACGATCGAGACAAAGGTCTGAAAATCCTGCAGCACATCCCGTGGTGTTCGTCCCTCGGTCAGATCGTTTTCTCCCGAATAGAGAACAATTACCGGGGGTTTGTAGGGGAGGATAATGCGATCGAGAGTTTGCACGTTCTCGTGAAGCGTATATCCACCGATCCCGCGGTTCAGGACCGGAATGCCGGCGAAGTCCTTGTCGAGAGTCTCCCACCTGGCAATCGATGAGCTGCCGGTGAACACGATCGATCCGGCGACCGGGAACTTCGCCCGATCCGCCGCTTCGACTCGCG
>Ga0193726_1003108_pt1 | contig 10761 bp, 1 predicted proteins | sample H2c1metaG_FD_144928 | JGI IMG/M metagenome (GOLD analysis project Ga0193726, IMG submission 144928) | Soil microbial communities from a riparian zone of the East river system, Colorado, United States - H2c1 | ecosystem: Environmental > Terrestrial > Soil > Riparian zone | place: USA: East River... | reverse complement strand
ACTGGTGTCAAGGAAACTACCGGGGCAGCCCCTGTGGCCTTGCCAGCGAGGCTCACCGTCTGTGGCGATCCGGTGGCATTGTCGGCGACGCTTAGCGAGGCGGTAAGGGAGCCCGCCGCCGCGGGCGCGAACTTAACCGAAATCTTGCAGCTTGCACCCGCGGCTAACGTGGCGCCGCAGGTAGTGGTCTCCGTGAACGAAGAAGGATCAGCGCCCGCGATGGTGATTCCCCCCGTGTTGATATCCAGGATCGAAGTGCTGGTGTTCTTTAATGTGACTGCTTTCGCCGCGCTGGTGGCTCCCACCGCGGTGCTCGCGAAGGTCAGGCTGGCGGGAGTTAGAGTCACTGTCGGCGGTGTGGTGCTTCCTGAAGTCCAGGCATTCACCAGGTTCGTGACATTGACCGAACCCAATCCGGTTGCCAGATCGTATCCCTTGGTTGTGCTGTAACCGCTGACGATTCCGAGTTGATCCGACGTGTCAGTGGTGACGCAGTTGGTACTGCCCTTTACGCATACCTGAGCATTCGTTCCGTAAGTTGTGTCGTAGAAAACGCAACTGCTTCCGTTCCCTACGGTGCTTGAGTCGCAAGCCGCCAGGTTTTCTTTGGCGGCCAGTGCGTAGAACACCGGGTTGGCAAGACCCTGGGGGGCGCCGCCGTTATTTTGCAGCACCAGCGCCATGATTCCGGCCATGGCCGGCGACGAAACTGACGTGCCGCCAACCTCCTGAAGGACGATGAAATCAGGATCGCGGTAGTCGCAGCTCCTTTCGGGCGAATTCGACGACACGCAAATCAAATAAGCGCTGCCGTCGATCCCGTCCGGATATCCGTCCGAAGCGAAAAGCGAAACGTCCGGAAGATCGCGCAGGCCATCTTTCGGTACGCCCGTTCCCGCTTGCCAGGTGGGTTTGGTATAGCCGCCCTTGCAAGTCGCCGGAGTCGTTCCAGTCGGCTCCGTGCATGCGCTTTTGCCGCCGCTTCCGCCGGTGATGACGACCAGGCCGCCCTTGCCGGGATAATTGGTTCCGTGCAGAACGTCGTTGCAAAAGGCTTCGGTGGTGGGATCGATAGACAGCGAAGCCAGGTACGTGTCAGCGCAGGTTGAGTTCCATGGTTTTTCAGGAATATAGCCCTTCGCGCTAACGCCCTTCGAACTGTTGCTGCTGTTCCAATAGGTGGCAATCGGGCTGGTTTGCCAAGTAAAATCGGTCCCGCCGACAGCCGTGATATAGGGGCTCGAAGCAATGCCGTTGACCTGCAGACCCCTGGTAGCGGCGTGCGGCGCTGCTGCATTCGAATCATCACAACCGGTGGAGCCCTGATCTCCCGAGGATTCAAACTCGCTGATGCCTTCGGCAGCGCCCTGCTGCCAGATCGCATTGATCGCAGCGTTGCCGGTCTCTCCTAAATTGAGCTCACACTCTCCATAGCTGGCTCTCATGATTGGCGCAACTTCATTGTCGATGATGTAAAGATCGGAGAGTTCATCGCCACTGGTGGTCGCCGTTGAAGCTGACACCACCGCCACTACAGTTGCAGCGGGAGCGGTGGCTCCGGACCATTCGACATCCAGTGTGTTCTCCGTCTGGCCCCCGTTGAGTCCAGGATCGGGTCCGTTGTGAATGATGACGGGAACGTTCTTGGGCAAACCAAACGAAGAACGGAATGTCGCCACATCACTCAAGGTAATGTCGCTGACGGCTGAGATTGCTATCTTTATGCCGGCTCCGGTAGTTCCAGCGTTCCATAGCGGCAGCTCGTTATAAATGGTGGCGAAATCGAAGGGCGTGATGTCTTCCCGAGTCTGGCCAGCTCCATTGATGTAAGTGAGCTGTGGAGCGGGCCCGCCCGATGCGGAATGAACCGCCGTGAGCATTCCGGTTTTTCTGTCCTTTTTCACGAAAGTGCCCAGGACCGATTGGGGCGCGGGAAAGAAATTGTGCAGAGAAGCAATGCCGGCGACGACCGGGGCCAGCGCCGCGGGAATTTGCGGGTCGCGATCGTTGGCGGTGTGCTGCACGCCATTTACAAGATAACGGTGAATTTCGGTATGGAAAGCTTGTTGCACCTGCGCCGCGGTACCGGAAAACTCGATAAAGGTGTGGCCATGATTCACATTCCCCACACTGAACCCTGACTGTTGCAGCCATGCGGTGACCATAGCGATGTCAGCCTCGGAAGGTCCGTATTTTTCTCCAAACTCTTTGGCCTGCAGCCAGTGGTGGAAATTTGGAGATTTCGGATTGTATTGCTCGGCCATGAAAGCCGACAAAGACGCTTCCTGCTCGGGGCTGCGCTTTAAGAGCAGCAACATGCGATCCATGGACATCGCCGGACTGGCTAGGCCTTGATCGAATTTCGCAAGGGCCAGGGGGTGGGTATTGCCGGCTAAGGGCAGCAATTGAGTCTCATCGACAGACTCGATGATCCTGGAAGGTGTCGCCCCATTGGTATCGTCAGGCTGAGCCTGCGCCAAATTCAATCCGCTGATTCCAATGGTCAAAACGAAGCAGACTACTGCCTTCCACATACCTGTCATTATCGCGCTCCTCGAACTGTCGGTGGGTATTGTACCTTGGGGGCGGGGCCGGGCAAGCGGCACTCGTTGGTCACGATTCTATGTTGATTTCCCTGCCTGAACTGCAAGCTATGGGTAAAAATAACCTTCCGTTTTGGATCGGGCAATAAGCTGTATGGCTTAATCATTAAGGATGGTTGGGCGGCGAATATTAAACACACACACCGCGTGAAATGTCGGCAGTCCGGACACTCTTCAAGCGGATTTTCGGTAAAAACTGAACCGCATTCCAGCTCTAGGCGTTGTCCGAAAATCCACCAAAGAGGAGATTTTGCCGATTCCCGCTGGTGGACTTGGGTTGGTGATGGTCAAGACGAAGAGCTCTCCATCCACCATTTCCCGGGCCATTTTCAGCCGATCGAATTGCATTCCGAGAGCTGGCCATGAACTCACGATTCGATCAGCGAAACCCTTCGTTAATTCTGCTAGCATGGCGCTGTCCGGAGAATTTCATGTTTTCCTTGGGCCGTGTGCGTCCAGTTTGGATTCTCGTTATTCTTGCGCTTCATAGCCTCCCTTCCCTGGGACAAACAACCCCCGGTTTTGGTGTCAACGAGCAGCAGATCAGGTTCCGATTCGATGCCCATCCGGTGCTCGAACTTCCAGTCGTTAACACATCGGACAAAACGCTAGCCGGAAATTTCAGGATCGTGCTGTTGGACACAAATGACAAAGTGGAGTCGTTCGTAGCCGGCACTTTCCACGAGAATCCGGGAACGACCGTAGAAAGGATCGCATGGCCGCTGAACAGCCTGGTCAAGGTTTCCCCTTCGAGTCTCGGTTGGCGGCGGTTGCAGTATTCGTTTACCCCGCGGCCGGAACTCGGTGTGCCGCCGGCCGAGGGCACTGTGCAACTCAACCGGGTTCTCGTCGGCGGCTTCGAGACACGCATGACCGCCGCCTCCATTGCCGAACCGGGGAACAAGTTCCCTGTGCGAGTGCGGGTCGACGATCCCAGCAGCAGTAAACCGCTCCGTGGAACTCGCGTCGAGCTTACGCTGCAGTGGGGCGCCGATGACGAGACCGCAATCAAGCATACGGTAACCACAGACTACGCGGGCTATGCCGTTTATAGCTTCGATCTCCCGAAAGAAATTCAGGCAGACGAAGGAAAAGTAACCGCCCAAGCCAAGCGCGGTCCTTACACCGATAAAGTCGAACTTCAGTTCAAGCTGCATGCCAAGAAAATCACGCTCGCCACAGATAAGCCTCTATATCAGCCCGGACAGGTTGCCCATCTCAGGATCCTGGCGTTCGGGCCGGACAAGCGGGCACTCGCAAACAAGGAGGTTGTGGTTGCGATCGAGGACGAAGACGGGTTGGAGCAGTTTCACCAAACCATCAAGACGTCACGCTTCGGGGTAGGAACCGCGGACTGGGACATCCCGCAAAAGTTGCGTTTGGGAAACTACGAAGTCGGGGCAAAAATAAGCGATTCGAGTCACGATGAAGACGACGATTCTCCCCAGGCAAGGGCAACCTTACGGATTAGCCGATATGAATTGCCGACCTTCACGGTAAAAGCTGATCCGGACCGCAAGTACTATCTGCCGGGGCAAGACGCCAAAATCAAGATCACCGCCGACTACCTCTTCGGAAAATCCGTTCCGAGGGCGAAGGTTCGCCTGGTGAGGCAGCAGGGCCGCCACTGGGACTTCAAGGAACAGAAGTGGGTGGCGGAGGAATCGGGCCCAGTCGAAGGCACGCTCGACAAGGACGGAAAGTTCGAAGCAAACCTTGAGCTTCACGATGAGTTCAAGGACTTCGATCCCGAGAACTACTCTCATTATGAAGACCTGACACTGGCGGCCTATGTCACGGATCTTTCGACGAACAGGACCGAACAGCGCCGCTTCCGCATTCGCTTGAGTGAGCGGCCCATCCAAATCTACGTAATCGACGGCGGTTCCTGGTCAAGTGCATCCAAGAAAGGCACGCTATACATAGCGACTTCGTACGCAGACGGTACACCTGCCTCCGCGAGCGGGACCCTGTATTTCGCCGAGCCAAACAATGCCGGGGAGTTTGAAAAGATGCCATGGCAGGGTGGCCGTTCGAAGGCGCTTACCTTCCGCACCAGCCGATTCGGTGTCGGCAAGATTACCCTCCCTCGCATCCGTGATCGTTTTTTGGTCACGCCACGGTACCAATATCGCTCGTACAGCTTCTCCCAAGCTACCGGGACTCTCCGGAATGCCTTGCTGTTGTTTGACGCGAGCGACAACAAAGGACTGCGGGGACGAGGATCAGAAGATTGGGGGGTCGCGACCGAACCCTCTCACCTGGGGGTGAAGACGACACAAGTTCTGCATCACCCCGGCGAGGATGTAGCGGTGACGATCGAGTCAGACAGCCCTGAACGGGAGGTGATTGTTAACGTCTCAACCGAGGCTGGATTGATTGCGTCTCGAGTCGTCCGGCTGGCGAACGGGCGCGCGGAATTAACCTTTGATTACGATCATCGATTTCGTGGAGAAGTGGAGATTACTGCCTTCGCGCTCACGCCGGGTGAGCAAGACAATTACGCGCTGAGCGGAACCGCCCACGTCATTTACCCCGCACTGCAGGATCTGAAGGTCGGCCTGAAGATGCCACAGGCGACATACCGTCCGGGCGAAACCGCCTCCGCGGATTTCAAGATTCGATCTCCGGAAGGGAGTCCGGTTGAAAGCGCGCTGGGGATCCTGGTATTCGATCGCGCCGTGGCTGAGCGGGTGCGCACCGACGAAGATTTCGGACATCCTTACGGATATTCGATCTACGACTATCTCGGTGAAAGCTACGTCGGAACCATAGCGGGTGTCGGATATCGAGACTTGCTGGGCTTGGATCCGGATCAGCCATTCAGTTCTGACCTGCAATTGCTTGCCGAGGCTCTGATGCACTCGGTGCAGTACAGCTGGTGGTCGGGCAACGTCCAGATAGAGGGGGGCGAGGATTATGTCCGAGGCGCGCAAGCAGCCTTCTACGCTTCGATGACCAATTCGCTCAAGCCGGTGGGAGTCGCGCTGGGGAAAACGTATGACAAAGAAAGCCGTTATCCGAAGAACGATGATCAACTGAACGCAATTCTCGCTGCCCACTCGATTGTCCTGGCAAAGATAGCCGATCCATGGGCGGTTCCGTACCGCACTGATTACTCTGTCAGCGGAACCCAAGACGTACTGACATTCAACAGCAATGGTCCGGACAAGAAAGCCGGCTCCGCCGACGACCTGGTCGCCACCACCATCCAGTGGCCATATTTCCGCCAGGTCGGCCAGGTGATCAACCAGATTGTTCGCGAGTACCCGCACCAGTCCGGAAAGTACATCCGGGATTACTCGGCTCTGCGACAGGAAATGAAGGCCAAGAATGTTGACCTGGATGCTTTGCTGGATCCGTGGGCACATCGATACCGTCTTGGCTTCGAAACCACCGGCCCGTATTTCAGGGTGGTAGTGACCAGTGCAGGGCCCGACGGTATTTTCGATTCCGAGCAAACACCATCCTGGGATGACGTAGAGGAATGGACGTCGGCGGTGCATTACTTCATCGCCGAGAGCGCTGACCTGGAGCTCGCCTTAACGGAAAACTTCGCCAAGACCAAACAGTTTCCTCAAACGGAAGACGAACTAAAACCGATTCTCGCGGCTGCGAATCTTTCGGGGGATCGCCTTCTGGACCCGTGGGGCCATCCCTATCACGTGACGTTTTCAAAACGAAGCCGGTTCCGGGACCGGGTGAACGTCTCGACGCGTTACGACTATTCAGCCGCGCAACAGAAGCGCGTCACGGAAGTGACGCCGGTAACTCAGGAAGTGGGGTACATCGAAGTCTTAAGCTATGGTGCGGAGAACAAACCGGACCAGTCGTTCGAAGTTGCAGAGTTCAGCCGCGTGCTCACAGAGCAGTCCAGCAAGGACCTTCAAAAGAAATCGCCGTCTACTACCCAAGGTCCGCTGCCCTCAGGTTCGGGCGCCATCACGGGCGTGGTTACCGATCCAAGCGGTGCCGTGATTTCAAACGTTACGGTTACGGCAACTTCCCAGAACGGGCGCAGCGAGACAGCGAACACTGACGGCAACGGACGGTACCTGATTCCCGGTCTTTCGGCCGGAGCCTACGAGATCCAATTCACTGCTCCCGGTTTCCAACAAACCATGGTGACGCGCGTGCCGGTACAGATGGGTTCGACCACCACCCTGGACACGACCTTGCGCCTGGGGGCTGTCACCGAAACCGTTGAAGTAAACGCCCAAGCCTTGACAGTGAATACCGAATCGGCCGAACTTGCCGGCGCACCTGCCAAAACGCTGCAAGGGACTGCAGCAGCGGAAAAACCATTGTTCACACCGCGACTGCGCAAGTATTTCCCCGAGACTCTCGTCTGGAAACCGGAAGTCATCACCGACAAACATGGACAGGCGCACATTGAGTTCCCCATGGCCGACAACATCACGACATGGTCAATGTCGGTCATTGCTTCCACCGAAGCCGGGCAAGTCGGTGTTTCGCAGAAGCAATTGCAGACCTTTCAACCCTTCTTCATCGAACACGACCCTCCGAAGGTGCTCACGGAAGGCGACCAGATCAGCTTGCCCGCGGTCCTCCGCAATTACTCCGGTAAGCCGCAAACTCTGTTGACCGAACTCCAACCGGAGTCGTGGTTCGCTATGCTGTCACCAGGACAGCAAAAGGTCACGGTTGCGGCGGGAGGCGATGCGCGCGGGGTGTTCACCTTGCAGGCGACAAAACGAGCGAATCCCGGCAACCTTCGCGTGAGTGCCCGTAACCACGAGACCGGGGATGCTGTGGAGCGTGAAGTTCGCGTGCACCCAGACGGCCAGCAGATATCGTCTACTACCGGTCGAATTTTGGCTGGCGAGAGTCAAACCATAGAAGTCCGGGTTCCGGTGGCAGCCATTCCGGGCTCGATTGATGCCGAGCTTCGTATCTACCCCAATCTCGTTGCGCACGTCCTGGACGCCATGAATGGCATCGCCCAAAAGCCGGCGGGCTGTGCCGAGCAGGTCACGTCGATCGCGTACGTAAGTTTGCAGGCATTGCAGTTGCTCAAGAAAGCCGGGATCGAGAACGTCGATGGGAACGATCCTCGTGCGCAACTCGTGGCGGGGGCGCGCAAGTCCGTGCAGAAGGCATACGACCTGCTTCCTTCCCTGCAGCAAGCGGATGGAGGTTTCGGGTATTGGCGTGGCACGCCTGTGAATATCGCACTTACCGCGTACGCCCTCAGGTTTCTGGTGGGCGTGAGTGAGTTTATTCAAGTCGACCCGGAAATGGTTTCGAAGACGCGTTCTTACCTGATTTCGCGGCAGACACAGGTTGGGGCCTGGACGAAATACGATTGGCCAACAAGAATCCAGAAAGATGACCCCATGCTGACCGCTTATGTCGCACGTGCCTTGGCGACCTCGAGTGGGTCGCTTGGAGAAAAGGAGCGCGCCCCGGTCGATGCGTCCATTGGGAAAGCACTTTCGTATCTCGATGATCGCATGAGTGAATGGAGGGATCCGTATCTGGTGGGCAACTACGCTATCGCGGCAGTCAGCATCAAGCGTGAAGATCGCATAGCGAACGCCCGCGAGCTGCTGTCGCGATTGGCGCATGAAGAAGGAGCCACAACGTACTGGGACCTGGAAGCGAACTCGACTCCGTTCTACGGGTGGGGCGCCGCCGGACGACTGGAAACCACAGCACTCGCGGTTGAAGCTCTTGCTCGATTGCAGGTTCTGAACCACGACCCGACCGTGGGCGAACAGGTGGATCGCGGTCTCCAATACCTGCTGACGCACAAGGACCGTTACGCCACCTGGTATTCGACGCAAGCAACGCAAAACGTGCTCGAAGCGATGATTGCGGCCATGCCCGCGGGAAACAGCGTGGCTGGGAAAAACTCCGCAACCGTGCTCGTGAACGGAGCGAAGCTGACCGACATCAAACTCCCTCAGCCGACCGAAGTCCTCGGTCCGAGGGTGATCGAGTTCGGCAAGGAATTATCGGCAGAAACCAACCGGATTGAGATCCAGCGCGCCGGAGATACCGCCGCTCTGCAAGCCAACGTGATCACCAGTTACTACCTACCGTGGTCGCAATCGGAGGCGACCCAGAACGAGAATCTCAAGACCGGAGACACGAGAGCGCTCAGCTTGAAAGTCAACTTTGATCGGCGCGAAGCGAAGGTCGGAGAAGCTGTGGTTTGTCGAGTCGAAGCAGGGCGGATCGGATTCGCTGGTTACGGCATGATGATAGCGGAAATCGGACTGCCTCCAGGCGCGGAAGCCGACCGCGAATCGCTGGAGAAAGCGAACCAGGACGGTGTCGATGGATACGAAGTTCAGCCGGATCGGGTCGTGTTTTACTTGTGGCCGAGTGCGGGTGGAACCAAGTTTCAGTTCAGCCTCCGTCCGCGGTTCGCTATGAACGCTCTGAGCGCTCCGTCGATCCTGTATGACTACAACAATCCCGAAGCCAATGCGGTGGTCTTGCCGGTCCGGTTCACAGTTCAGCAGTAGAGTCGATCCAGAGTGCTCTGCGCTGCGGAATTGCGCCAACTTCTGGCAACTGCAGACGAATGGAGTCAGGATTCTCGGCGTCACCGCGGCGGGAGTTCTGAAGCCCAGACTTCCGCACGCACTCCACACGCACAAGATTGACTGAGGCCTCCCTCAACCATGCAGATGGACCGACCGTAAAATCGCCACTTTTTCCATGATCGGCCGGATCATTTCCCACTATCGCATCATTGAAAAGCTTGGCGGCGGCGGCATGGGCGTCGTGTACAAAGCTGAAGACACGCGCCTGCACCGCTTCGTCGCTCTCAAATTTCTGCCCGACGAGGTTGCCCGGGACCCGCAAGCACTTGCCCGCTTCCAGCGCGAAGCACAGGCGGCATCTGCTTTGAACCACCCCAACATCTGCACGATTCACGACATCGGCGAGCAGGGAGGGCAAGCGTTTATCGCCATGGAGTTTCTGGAAGGCGTGACGCTGAAGCACCGGATTGCGGGCCGCCCCATGGAAACCGGGCAGATTCTCTTGCTCGCCATCGAAATTGCTGATGCCCTGGATGCTGCCCACAGCAAAGGCATCGTTCACCGCGACATCAAGCCGGCGAACATCTTCGTCACCGAACGCGGACACGCCAAGGTTCTGGACTTCGGATTGGCCAGGGTCGCGCCCGCGGGCAGTGCCTCCAGCCAGATCGGCTCGGCGAACACCGCGACGCGAGCCATCGACGATCGGCAACTCACGAATCCGGGAACGGCGGTGGGAACGATTTCCTACATGTCGCCCGAGCAGGCCAAGGGAAAAGAGCTGGACGCCCGCACCGATCTTTTTTCGTTCGGCGCGGTTCTCTACGAAATGGCGACGGGGACCCTTCCGTTTCGCGGAGAAAGCTCGGCCACGATCTTCGAGGCCATTCTCAACCGCACCCCGGTGCCAGCCGTCCGCCTCAACCCGGATCTGCCGCCGAAGCTCGAAGACATCATCAACAAGGCGCTCGACAAGGATCGCGACCTGCGCTACCAGCACGCCGCTGACATGCGCACCGATTTGCAGCGGTTGAAGCGCGACACCGATTCCAGTCACCAGATGCCCACGGCCATGCCGGAAGCAGTTGCTGCCGCATCGACGCCAACCCAGCCGGAGCGTACTTCCGGCAGTTCCGCCGTGGTGACGGCGGCGAAGCAGCACAAACTGGGGCTCGGCATCGCGAGTCTGGTGACGATTCTGCTGTTGGGCGCGGCGGGTTATGGAATCTACGCATTGCTTGCGCGAAGTAAGCCTGCGCCCTTTCAAGATTTCTCCGTCAGCAAAGTGACGGTGACCGGCAAAGCGACGCTGGTTGCCATCTCGCCCGACGGCAACTACCTGCTTCACGTCATGGCCGAAAACGGCCAGCAGAGCTTGTGGCTGCGGAACATTCCGACCAACAGCAATACCCAGGTTCTGGCGCCAGGACCGGTCAACTATGAAAGCCTGCGCTTCTCGCCCGACGGCAACTTCCTGTATTTCGTCCGTATCGAGTCCGGCAGCAATTCTCTGAAATACCTGTACCGCGTCCCGGTGTTGGGTGGCACACCGCAGAAGCTGGTGACCGACATCGATTCCAACATCAGCCTCTCCCCGAATGGCGCGAGATTCGCCTACCTCCTCGCGAACAATCCGAAACTCG
>Ga0193726_1003107_pt1 | contig 10762 bp, 11 predicted proteins | sample H2c1metaG_FD_144928 | JGI IMG/M metagenome (GOLD analysis project Ga0193726, IMG submission 144928) | Soil microbial communities from a riparian zone of the East river system, Colorado, United States - H2c1 | ecosystem: Environmental > Terrestrial > Soil > Riparian zone | place: USA: East River... | reverse complement strand
CCCGGCCGCGAAAATGACCCGCGAGACAGCATGACGGTGCATCGCTTCGATCAGGTCGGAAATCGGTTGCTTTTCGATATCGATTCGCGCAGCCACATCGAGCAACAGTTTCTGCTCCGGCGAAAATGATTTCTCAAGCGCGGCTATGTCCTGCGGGACTCCCGCAAAAAGCACGCGCTCCCGCAACTCGCCCCGCAATGCCTTTCGCCGAAGATGATTCAAAATAATTCTCTCCTTGAGTAGGAGAACTGCGGTCGCGATAGGAAAGAAAATTAGCGGGAAAGAACGATTCGCCATCGGGAGTCGCAAGAAGACCATGCACCCGCTCACGACAATGCTCAGGTAAACCATCGCCCGCAGGATCTGGAGGAATGACTTCCACTTTGTCTTCGCGAGATGCGCCTGATAAAATCCCTGCAGATCTAGAAAAAGGGGCCCGAAAGGCATGATCACTAGCAGGAGCCACTGATACTCGCGAAACGGACCGATGCCTTCGTTCAGGTTGAACCACGCCGTGCTGTAAAAGCGCAGGACGTAAACAGCAATTAAGGAGGCGGCAAGTAACAGCGCGTCCATCAGTTGTTGCAACTGGGTGCTTAATTCCTGTTTGCGCGCGAGCATGCTAAAAGAGAAACCTTAAGGCTGACGGACAGCCAACCTTCCGGGCACCTAAGATATGATAGAGCGCGATTCGGTCAAAGCGAAGGAGACGCCCCTCCTGGTGGGCGTTATCACTTCGCGTGATGGACTGCGAATCGCGACCCGAATGAAGAAGCCCCCAGATCTCTTTGAACTCCGACTCGACCACTTCGCGGGCGCCCCCGACTCCGTGAGAAAGATGATTCCGTTCCTGCCCTCGCCGGTGATCATTACAGCGCGAGATTTCCGCGAGGGCGGTGCGAAGCAATTGAGTTTGCAAAAACGCCGGGGCCTTCTCCAACGCTTCCTCCCGCAAGCGCGTTTCGTGGACATTGAATTGCGATTGTTGCCCGCCTTGGCTCCGCTCTTCGAAGCCGCGCAGCAGCAAAGAATCCAGCGCATATTGTCGGTGCATGATTTCCGATCGACCCCCAGTTTGCGTACGATGCTGTCGAAAGCTTGTGAAGCCAGGTCAGCGGGCGCCGAGGTTTTCAAGATTGTGACGCGAGTCGATAAGGTGTCTCAGCTTACGCGTTTGGTTGAATTCATGCAGAAGCGACCAACGGGCATTAAGGTCAGCGCCATGGGCGTTGGCAAACTCGGCGCGGCTTCTCGCATTGTTCTGTCACAACTCGGCTCAGCCATGATTTATGCGTACCTTGGTACAACAAGTCTGCAGGGTCAGCCTTCCCTTTCGCGAATGCGACGCCTTCTCCAAGCAAAGTCTGAGCAACGAACTCGCCGTCCTTGATGGAACAATCAATTACGCTGCCAGACGAAGTCCCAGTCATGCCGCTCGCAAGCGCCGTGCTTTTCCCGCAGGCGCTACTGCCGCTTCACATTTTTGAGCCGCGTTACCAGCAAATGCTCGAGCACGCGCTCCAACGTCACCGGATGTTTTGCGTGGCCTTGGTCGAGCCCAACCGTCCGCAATGGACCTCGACCGAGGATTTTTTTCATATCGCTACTGTCGGTCTGATCCGGGCCTGTGTGGCCAGCGATGACGGCACATCGAACCTCATCCTCCAGGGGTTGCAGCGCGTTCGTTTCACCGGCTTCAAACACGAGACACTCTTTCCCGTCGCGCAGATCGAAGCTCTCGACTCGATCGTGTCGTCCACAGTTAAGACCGAAGCACTCGGCGCGAAGGTGCTTGAGCTCTACGAGAGATTTAAAGTCGCTGGTCGACAGCTTCCGGAGAGAATCGACCGATATCTCTCCGACCTTAGCAATCCGGAGATGCTCGCTGATCTCATGGCTGCGACGTTCATTAACGAGCCGCTCCGTCGCCAGCAAGTGCTCGAAGAACTTTCCATCGATCAACGCCTTCGGCTCGTGATTCAATATTTGCGTGAAGAAGGCGGGGCCGCTGCGGCTTAACGAAAAGTCGCTCGTTCTTCATTCTATTCTATCCCGCGTTCGCCGCCCTCATCCGTCAGTCGTGCGTGTTCCTCCATCAAATATCGGTCCGTCATTCCGGCAACATAATCGCAGATCGTCCGATGGAGCCCCTCCGTCTCGATCCGCTTGCTCGCTGCGTCGCCGAGCAGATTGGGTCCGCGCACGTAGGCTTCAAACACGCGCCGCAACATTTCGCAGGCCTTCAGATTCACCTCTGCTACCCGCGGATGATAATAGACATTCTTGTAAAGAAACCGCCGCAGAGCGCCATTGGCTTCAAGCAAATCTTCGCTATAGCGAACAAGGGGAGCCGGCTGACGACGCACGTCATCCGCGGTTTTTGCGCCTGATTCCGCGATCAATCGTGCGCTCGTTTCGATCACGTCCCGCACCTGTACATCGATAATTTCGCGTATGATCAACTGGTGCAGATCCGGCTCGCGCAATTCCGGGTAGCGCCGGGTCACCGCATCGTGACTTCGCTTCCAGACGATGTTTTCTTCCAGCTGGCCCGAGTCGAGGATTTGGAAATCGACCGCATCATCCAAATCGTGACTGTAGTAAGTGATTTCGTCCGCCAGATTCGCGATCTGCGCTTCGAGCGACGGGCAAACGAATCTCTCACGCTCGTCGTCCGAGGAAGCAACCACTTGGTGCTTTTGTAAACCTTCGCGCACTTCGAAGGTCAAATTGAGGCCCGGGAAATTCGGATATGCGTTCTCGAGCAACTCGACCACGCGCAGGCTCTGGCGATTGTGTTCGAACCCGCCGTACTCGCGCATGCATTCGGCCAGCATCTCCTCGCCTGAATGTCCAAACGGCGAATGACCGAGATCGTGTCCCAGTGCTATCGCTTCCGCCAAGTCCTCATTTAACGAGAGCGCTCGCGCGATCGTGCGGCTGATCGATGCCACTTCAATCGAATGCGTCAGACGCGTGCGCAGATGATCGCCGGTCCCGTTGAGAAAAACCTGCGTCTTGTATTCCAAGCGCCGAAATGCGCGCGAATGAATGATCCGCGCACGGTCGCGCTGGAATTCAGTCCGATAGGCGTGACGGGATTCTGGATACTTCCGCCCACGCGAGTCCCCCGATTTCTGCGCGAACGACGCGAGCATCTGTTGCTCACCCGCCTCCATTTCTTCACGGGGTTTCCAGCCAACCGGCGTCGGATCCTTCGTCACGGTGCTATTATTCGCTGTCGCCTGTCTGAGAAGCGGAAACGCTGTCGGACAATATCCTTTTCGCACGCCGCGTCTGTGCGCGCACGATCAGCAGATCGAAAAGGGCCAGTAGGATTGCCGTCAGCGTCAGCCAAGCAACAAAGAACCAAAATAGGATGAACCAAATGGGATGTGCGCGCAGGACTGAATCCAGAAACGTTGAACCAACAAACAAAAGCAGCAGTGCGATGAGCAAAGTGCCGAACATTGTCCAGCGTCTGGTGCTTTGATCGCGAATGATTCCCCGTGTCGCATGCACTGCGAAGGGCAGCATCCAGAAGCTTTTTCTCTTTGGCGGTTGCTCCATTTCGAACCGATCCATCGTCGCTGGCCGAACGGGAAGAAGCAAGGCGACTCCTCCCGCCGTCCGCTTCACGATGAACCTTAGAGCAAAAGCAACGCCGGATTCTCCAGCAACTGGCGGAGCACTTTCAGATATTCCGCCCCGAGCGCGCCGTCTATAACGCGATGGTCGCAGCTCATCCAGATCGACATGCGATGGCCGACAACAATCTGGTCGCAATTATCGACGACCGGCTTTTTTGAAATCGCGCCGACAGCGAGAATGAATCCTTGCGGCGGATTGATGATCGCCGAGAAACTGTCGATGCCCATGCCGCCAAGATTTGAAACGGTAAAACTGCCGCCTTGGAATTCTTCCGGCTTCATCCGCTTGTTGCGTGCGCGACTTGCCAGGTCCTTTGCCATTTCACTTATCTCGCGAAGCGACTTGTCTTGCGCAGCGCGTATCACTGGCGTCAACAATCCATCTTCAATTGCGACCGCGATTCCAAGATCAACATCCGCATATTGAACGATCCCATCGTCATCGAATGATGCGTTGACTTTGGGAACCTTCACCGCCGCTTCCACAGCAGCTTTCAACACGAAATCGTTAACGGTGATTTTCGCGGCTTCCTCGCCTTCGCCTGCGGATTTTAGTTCCGCCCGCGCCGCCATGAGCGGTCCAGCGTCGATGTCGATATTGAGATAAAAATGCGGGACCGGACCTTTGCTTTGCACGAGACGCTCGGCAATTCCCTTGCGCATCCCGGAAAGATTGATGCGCGCGCCTTCGGCGGGCTTGATTGAAGGCGCCGCGGATCTTGGAGCGGAAGTCTTTGATTTCGCCGCGCCGCGAACGTCTGTTTCGGTGACGCGGCCTTCGGGGCCCGTCCCCTTCAAACTCGCAAGATCAACACCGAGTTTGGCCGCGAGTCGTCGCGCGGCCGGCGACGCCTTTACGCGCGCTTCTTCGCCTTTGTCGAGCTTCGGTCCAGACTTGCCAGTCTCCGGTTTCTTTCCCGGGGGTTTTTCCTCTTCCTTTTTTTCCGCTTTCGCTGGTTGCTCTTCCTGTTGTGGTGGAGCGGTTTCTTCTACCTCTTCTCCAGCAGGGACCGGTTTCTCGGTTTCCTCTTGCGCTTTCCTTTCTTTCTTCGGCTCCGTTTTCTTTTCTTCTTTTTTCTCCTCTTTCGGCGCTTGCTCGTCCTCTTCTCCGATAAACGCGATCTTGTCGCCGACGTTTACCTTGCCGCCTTCCTCCACATAAATTTCGGTGAGCGTGCCGTCCTCCGGCGACTCCCATTCCATCGTCGCCTTGTCGGTTTCGATTTCGGCGATCACGTCGCCAGTGGAAACCTTGTCGCCCTTTTTCTTCTTCCAGCTCACGAGAGTTCCCTCGGTCATCGTGTCGCTCAGCTTCGGCATTTGAATTTCAGGCATGGCGAATACTTGTTAGGCGTAACAGACTTTTTTGACCGCTGCGATCAACTTCTCCGCGCTGGGCAGGACAGCTTTCTCCAGCCGTTCGTTGTAAGGCATCGGCACATCTTCCTGGGAAACGCGCATGATTGGCGCATCGAGTTCATCGAAGATCTCCTTCTGAATCCGATAGCAGACTTCCGCGCCAACACCACAGAACGGGCGATCTTGTTCAACGATCACCACGCGATGCGTCTTAGAAACCGACGTCAAAATCGCTGTCAGATCGAGCGGCTTGATTGAGCGAAGGTCGAGCACCTCGGCGTTGATTTCTTCTTCGTTCTGCAACGTTTCCGCCGTCGCCAGGGCGAGCGGCACAGTCTGCGCGTAACAGATAATCGAGACATCAGTCCCCTCGCGCTTCAGTTCCGCTTCTCCCAACGGAATCAGGAGCTCGTAATCGAGCGGCTCGACCAAGCCCTTGCTACTGTAGAGAAGTTCTGATTCCAAAACGAGCACCGGGTTGTTGTCGCGCACCGCGGTTTTCAATAGACCCTTCGCATCGCGCGGAGTCGCGGGCGTGCAAATCTTCAGCCCGGGCACGTTTGCATAGAGGCATTCTGTGGCGTGTGAATGGGTGGCGCCAAGCTGATGCGCGGGTCCATTCGGACCACGAAAAGTAATCGGGATGTTGAACTGCCCGCCGGACATCGTGAGCATGTTAGGCGCGTTGTTGACCACCTGATCGAACGCCACGAGTGAAAAACTGAACGTCATAAACTCGATGATCGGGCGCAATCCCACCATCGCTGCGCCCACTCCCATGCCGGCAAATCCGTTTTCGCTAATGGGCGTGTCGATGATCCGCTTCGATCCGAAGCGGTCGAGCAAACCCTGGCTCACCTTGTAAGCTCCATTGTATTCCGCAACTTCCTCACCCATCAGGAAGACGTTTGGATCTCGCTCCAATTCCTCGGCAAGCGCTTCGTTGAGCGCCTGACGGTAAGTGATCTCCCTCACGCGCTTGCTCCGTTCGCGTAGGTATAATCGTAAAGTTTTTCCAGCGGCGGCTCCGGACTTTTTTCCGCGAACTTCACACTCGCCAGCGCCATTTCCTTGGCGCGTTTATCCATTTCATCGAATTCCTCGTTCGTCAGCTTGCCTTCACGAGTGAGCTGCGCACGTAGCCGTGTGATCGGGTCATCCAACCGGAATTTCTCCAGCTCCTCTTTCGTCCGATAACTGGCCGGGTCCGACATCGAGTGACCACGATAACGGTAAGTGCGGATTTCGATGAAAGCTGGATGCGGATTTTTGCGGATAGAAGTCACCACCTCCGCAAGTTTGTCGCGGACCTCGCGAAAATTCATTCCGTCCACGATCTCGCCTGGCATGTCGTACCCTTCGGCACGATCGACGATCTGCTTCAGTGAAGTCGAACGTTCCACTGACGTGCCCATCGCGAAGAGGTTGTTTTCGCAGATAAAAACAATCGGCAATTTTAAGAGACCTGCCAGGTTCAGCGCCTCGTGAAACCCGCCCTGATTGATCGCACCGTCACCAAAGAAGCAAAGCGTCACGCGATCCTCGCTGCGATACTTTGCCGCAAAGGCCATTCCAGCCGCCAGAGGCACATGGGCGCCTACGATCGCATGCCCGCCGTACATGTGGTTCTCACGGTCGAAAAAATGCATCGAGCCCCCAAGCCCGCGGGAACAGCCGGTCGCTTTCCCGAAAAGCTCGGCCATGCAGGCGTCGGCGGTTGTTCCACGCGCCAACGCGTGCGCATGATCGCGATAAGCCGTGATGATGTAGTCGTCGTGCCGCGTGGCGGCGACAGCTCCGACGACGACCGCTTCCTGTCCAATATAGAGGTGGCAGAAGCCCCCGATTTTTTGCGCCTGATATTGTTGACTCGCGCGCTCCTCGAAACGCCGGATCAACAGCATCAGCGAGAGCATTTCGACCTCGTCGCATTGCTCCGGCCCCGGCATGGCGGTTTATGTCGAGCGCGGAATCACATTTCCCATGCGGGAACGCTCGGCACAGCGGCCGAAATTCATGCACAGGACAAAAACAGCGGTGAAGAAAAGATCGCTCAGAATCGAGTTACGAAAAAACATCCACGTCGGAGTGGCGCTGTACTGCGGCAAGCCGACGGTGAGCGCTTGAATCAGACTGGCGAAATTCTTGGCGTAGCCCGGATCGAAAAGCCACGAGACTGAGTTCGTGACGACGTAGAAGATCAACGAGCCGGCAACCGATGCAGGAAGAAGAGTTTTCATTGACCTGCGGTTTTGCAGGAGCAAGCCAACGCAACCCACCAACGCGAACCCGAGGTAGTGCGAGAGAACAAATGGGCTAAGTAATGAAAAGCCGTAATGAATGTTGAGTACCACATCCGAAATCAGGAGCGCGATCATCGGCACGGTAAATTTGTATTTCGCCGGGAAATATGCTCCCGCGCAAAGCGCAATTGCGGCCAGGGGTGCGAAGTTCAACAGCCCGATCGTGCCCGGCTGAGCGAAAAGCCCGGTCACGATTCGATAGGTGATCGCAGAGAGAATGAGAAAAAGCGCGGGAATCATCGCAAGAATTTATCCGTTTGGTACGATATGCAATGCAGATTTGCTCCGGTCTTGTGATCAAGATCGATTCCAAGAAAAGCAGAAGCGAGCCCGTTAGGCGGCCGACTTTTGCGAAACAGCCCTAATCCTCTTATTTAGCCGCGTCTTGCGGCGACGCGCCGTATTTCTATGGATGATGCCGCGCTTGGCTGCTTTGTCGATGGCCGAGATGAACTCGCCGACCTCTTTCGGGTCTGGAGTCGTCGCGGAGCCGGAACGTTTCTTCATTCCGCGGAGGCGAGACAGGACGCTGCGATTGCGGAGGGTACGGCCCGCCATTTGGCGCGCACGTTTGGCGGCGGATTTTGTATTAGCCATTGTTTTCGCTTTGGACTGGTGGGCGTGGAGGCTCGCGGCGAAGGAGAAGGTTGTCAACCAAGGCTCGCGGCCGGCCCAACGGCTTCCGCATCAGACCAATCTCTTATGCCTTAACGCCCGACCTCAGGGACTTCCCGCTGGCGGCGTTCTTTGAAGTCGGCGCCACCGGCGTTTTGTCGGTCGGTTTGACGCTGGTCGTAATCAATTCGTTAGGAGAACCAGGTTTGGCCTTTGGTACCTTGGGCAACGCATCGGGAACGATCTGCACTACTGCACCGAGCTGGATCTGATCGTAAAGGGCGGTGACATCACGCGACTTCATCCGGATGCACCCGTAACTCGCGGGCCGGCCGATGGTCTTTTCTTCTGGCGTGCCATGGATATAGATGCAGCGCGCAAACGCGTGAGAGTTCCACGGCTCCAAACCGCGCAGCCAGATAATCCGCGTGATCACCGGATCGCGGCCAGGCGCGTTCGGCTGGAGAACCTCCCCGGTAAAGCGGCGCCGGTGAAAAACCGCGCCAACCGGGGCGTGATCGCCAATCTTCTGCGCGACCTGCAGGAAACCGAGCGGTGTCGCCATGCTGCCCCAGCGATCGCCGATGCCAAACTTCGAAGTGGAAATCGGATACGTCGCAACCTTTGCTCCGTTTTCCAGCAGCATCAGCTTTTGATCGTGAATGCTGACGATAACGCGACTGGGAGTTTCCGCGGCGCGCAAACCTGCGGCAGGAAAAAGGAGGACCGCTAAGAGCAGGAAACGGGGCATTGGGTGTTCTTTAATGAGTAATTTAGACCTTGTCACGCAGGAAGTGCCGTTTCGGCGACGGAAGCTCTTACGGTAAACCTCGGCCACCATTGCGAGAGAGAACTGACGGAAACGTAGAGAAAGCCGGCCTGAAACATGACGAGAAAAGGGAGCGAGAGATATTGGCCGTGCTGCAGCGCGAACCAGACGAAATAGCTAAAATAAAGCGCGAAGCCCATCTCTGCGATAGGAAGGAGCGACTTGAGGGGCATGTATTTGCACTTCCGCCATGGCTGGGCCTTGCGCTCGATACCATATTTCGGTGTGCGCTTGAAGTCGGATTGATGATTAAAGACAGCCTCGAGCACAGCGCGTGCGTTGTTTAGCGAAAGGCCGACACCCAACGCGAGCAGACATGGAAGAAGGAGCATTTCCTTCATCCAGGTGCGAGGGTGAAGTTCGCGCTGCGCACATATGTAAAATACCGCCACCGAAACCGAAGCGGTGAGGAAAATCGGAATATCGATCAAGAATGTCCGTACCCAGCCGGATTCGGGTCCGCCAGATGAAGGATGCAGGAGCACGCATAAACAAGCTAGCAAGAGGTATGCGAAGTTCGAAGTTAAGTGGCCGGTGGCCTCGAGTTTGATAGTGAGGGAGAGGTCACTTCTCCAGATCGTCGGAAGTAACTTCTTGCAGGTTTGGATCGAGCCTTTTGTCCAGCGATGCTGCTGCGACTTGAATCCGTTCATGTCAACCGGCAGCTCGGCTGGTGTAACCACGTCGGGCAGGAAGATGAATTTCCAGCCCGCAAGTTGGGCCCGGTAACTTAGATCAAGATCCTCCGTGAGAGTATCGTGCTGCCAACCGCCCGCTTCTTCGATACAGGAACGCCGCCAAAGACCAGCGGTACCATTAAAGTTAAAAAAGCGCCCACTCCGGCTGCGTGCGGTCTGCTCGAGCAAAAGATGCCCGTCGAGAAACATCGCCTGAACTCGAGTCAGCAACGAGTAACCCCTGTTAAGATGGCCCCAGCGGGTCTGGATCATTCCGACCTGCGGATCGGTAAAGAAGTCAATCGTCTTCTTGAGCAGGTCCGGCGGCGGCACAAAATCCGCGTCCAAGATACAAACAAAATCGCCGTGTGCGCATGCCTGGCCGCCTTCCAGAGCACCCGCCTTGAACCCCACCCGATCCATTCGGTGGATGTGTTGAACGTTAAACCCCCGCGCGCGCAACCGTTCGCTGCAGGTGGCGGTGAGTTCGCGCGTGTCATCTGTTGAATCATCCAAAACCTGAATTTCGAGCAGTTCCCGAGGATAATCGAGTTCGCTCACGGAACGAAGCAACCGCTCTACAACATAAACCTCATTATAGATCGGCAGTTGCACCGTCACCTTCGGCATGCGTTCGAAACGAGCCATCGGCACTGAGGGCCGCTTCCTGTTTTTTAAGAACAGGTAGATGATGACATATCTATGTATTCCGTATGCCGAAAGGCCGACGAGCACACTTAAATAGCAAATAGTCCAGATCAAGGAACCGAGGCTTCCGTGCATAAAAGTAAGAATTGCTGCATTCAGGACAGCAAGGGCGACATGATGCCGCTTCCCTGACATCCGTCAAATCAAAAAATGGCTTTCCGCCCTCGGAAAACAGGGGTTGGCCGATAAGAAAACCTCCCCGCGAGCCGCTCATCTACATCTTCCACTTTCTTCCGCGTTGAAGGTTTCCGCCGAAGAAAGTGATGTTAAGTTGCCATGCAACTTTTTTGGGTCGTCAAGATTCCGGACTTGCCTCATCTGCTGAGCGAGCCGATTCGTGACGACCGGGTTTTCGCGAAGGAAACATGCAATTATCAGGAAGATTCAAGGGCGCAAAGCGTGGCCGGATGGAACGGTTTAATATCGTCGTTGCCGTACTGCTGGCGGGTTGGGTGCCATCGATCCTGATGTGGTGGTTCTCGTACACGATTCTCACCAATACGCTGGAATCGAAAATCCTCCGGGACAGGCAAACGTTCGTGCAGCTGACCGCCCATCTCGTGGCGGAAGATCTAGCCAACACCAGTGCGACGATCGAGTACTACCAAACCCTTCCCGACT
>Ga0193726_1003106_pt1 | contig 10762 bp, 13 predicted proteins | sample H2c1metaG_FD_144928 | JGI IMG/M metagenome (GOLD analysis project Ga0193726, IMG submission 144928) | Soil microbial communities from a riparian zone of the East river system, Colorado, United States - H2c1 | ecosystem: Environmental > Terrestrial > Soil > Riparian zone | place: USA: East River... | reverse complement strand
GCGGCTTCCAGGGGATCATGCTCGATCCGAAGACGCACGTGCTGATGGGCGGATCGGATCCGCGCAAGGACGGCCTCGCGATCGGGTTTTAGGGTGCTTGGGTGCTTGGGTGCTTGGGTGCTTGGGTGCTTGGGCGCGCCGAAGCACCTCAGAACCTAAGCACGCAAGCACTCAAAGCTCCGCCTACAACCGAAATCCGTCCTTCAACGGATCGTCGTCGTCGATGAGGAAGGTGTGCTCGCCGGTGATCCACGCCGAGCCTTCAATCTCCGGCACGATCGCCTCGCACTCGCCGACGATCGTCCGCCCCGTCACGCGGCCCGTGAACAGGGTGCCTATCAGGCTCTCGTGGACGAACGGCTGCGTCCCGCTCAACAATCCCATCGCCTCGACGACGGCCATGACCGCGGCGGTGCCGGTGCCGCACGGCGATCGATCGACTTCCGCGTCGGCGAAAATCGTCACGTTCCGCAGGTCCGCCGCCGGATTGTTCGGCGGTCCCGTGAAAATCGTTCCGTAGATCCCCTGCAGCCCCGGATCGAGCGGATGCGCGATCGTCTTCATCGCCTCGATCGCATGCTTGATCTCCATCCCGGCGCGCCGCAGCTCCGGCAGGTGCGCGGCGTCGATCGGCAGGCCCACCGTTTCCGCGTCCACGATGGCGTAGAACGCGCCGCCGAACGCGACGTCGGCGCGGATCTGGCGTCCGCCGATCGCCACCGGGAGCCCGCCGTGCAGGACGAAGGACGGCACGTTGACGAACGCGACGCTTGTCACTTTGTCACGGCATTCATTACTTTCTCGCGGGGCCCCACCCCCGCTCGCCGGCGCCTCGCGTTCTAACGCTTTGTCGCGAGGCGTGGCCGCAGGCGCCGTTGTCGCCCGCGCTCGCACGGTCCCGGCGGGTGTGTCAAAGACAATCGCGGGCTCATCGGCCGTGATCAGCCCGCGCTCGAGCGCGATCGTCGTCACCGCGACGATCCCGTGCCCGCACATCGTGCTGTAGCCCTCGTTGTGCATGAACAGCACGCCGGCGTGCGCGCCCGGAGACACCGGTTCGGTGAGCACCGCGCCGTACATGTCCGCGTGGCCGCGCGGCTCGAGCATCAGGGCGCGGCGCAGGTGGTCCGCCTTCTTCCTCACCCACTCGCGCTTCTCGAGCATGGTCCGGCCGTGCGGCGCGGGAAAGCCGTCGACGATCAGCCGCAGCGGTTCGCCCGCGGCGTGCGCGTCGATTGTTTTCAGGCGGGTCATGCGGTAGAACTTTAACGCATGTCCCTCCCCTTCCGTCTCCTCACCGAAGCCGACGTCAAGGCCGTGCTGTCGATGGACGACCTCATCGAGACCATGGCGTCGGCGCTGAAGCGTTTTTCGACGGGAGAAGTCGTCCAGCCCGTCCGCGCCGTGATTCCGGTCGGGCAGTATGGGATTTTCGCGACCATGCCCGCCTTCGTCGATGGAGATCGCGCCGACTTCGGCGCGGCAAGCCCGCCGTCTGGGTCTGCGCTTGGCGCGAAGCTCGTCACGGTGTTCGAGGGCAACGCCGCGCGCGGGCTGCACACGCACCTCGCGACGATCATGCTGCTCGATCCGCACACCGGCGCGCTGCTCGCGCTGCTCGACGGCCGCTACATCACCGAGGCGCGCACGGCGGCGGTCTCCGCGGTCTCATCGCGGATCCTCGCGCGGAAGACGGCCGCGTCGCTGGCGATCATCGGCTCCGGCGTCCAGGCGGGCAGCCACCTCGAGGCGCTCTCGCGCGTTCACACGCTGCGCGACGTGACGGTCTGGAGTCCGAGCGCGGATCGGCGGGACGCGTTCGTGGAGCGCAGCCGCGCGCAGTTCGCAGGAAAAGGGGCCGTACCCCTTTTTACAATCAAGGCGGCCGCACACGCCGGCGAAGCGATCGTGGGCGCCGACGTCATCGTCCTCGCGACCTCCTCGACAACGCCCGTCGTGGACAACGGCTGGGTGAAGCCGGGCGCGCACGTGATCTCGGTCGGCGCCTGCCGTCCGACGCAGCGGGAGATGGATCCCGCGCTCACGACGCGCGCGCGGCTGTTCGTGGACTCACGCGCGGCGGCGCTCGTCGAGTCCGGAGACGTCGTGATGGGGATCCGCGAAGGGCGCTTCGGCGCCGAACACATCGTGGCGGAGATCGGCGAGCTCGTGAACGGGACGGCCGGGCGCCGTTCCGACACCGAGGTGACGATCTTCAAGTCGCTGGGACTGGCAGTGGAAGACGTGACGGCGGCCGATCTCGCCTATCGGCGCGCCTCCGAGCGCGGCATCGGGTCGGAACTGACGCTGTAAGGGCCGAGCTTGCTCGGCCCACCGCGGGTCAGTTCGCGGCGTGCAGTTCTTTTTCCTGATCGGCGATCCACTTCGTGTAGTCCGCCTCGCTCTGGACGGTGATGAAACCGCGCATCCGGAAATGTCCGAGGCCGCACAGCTGCGAGCACGTGATCTCGTATTCGAAATCCGGCTTGCCCAGCTGCTTCCGCATGTCCTCGGTCGTCGTCGTCGGCACGAACCAGACGGGGATGTCCATGCCGGGGATCGCGTCCTGCTTCACGCGCATCTCGTACAAGCCGAAGCTGTGGATCACGTCCTTCGTCGAGAGGTGAATGAGGATCGGCCGATTCACCGGGATGTTCAGCTGGTTGATCGTCGTGATGTCGTCCTTCGCCGCGGGATCGGTGCGGTCGAGGCCCAGCGGGTTGTCGGCCGTCACCAGCTTGATGCTGGTGCGCCCGAACTTGCCGTCGGGCCCGGGATAGTGCATGTTCCACGCGAACTGTTCGCCCGTGACGCGGACGACGACCGCTTCGCTTTCCGCCGGGTACGCCTTGACGCGCGTCGCCCAGGCCGGAATCGCGTAGCCGACCAGCAGGATGATTTCGATGATCGCGACGAGGACCTCGGTCGACTTCGCGAACTTGCCCTTCGCGCCCGTGTAGTTCGCCTGCGGGTTCGCTCCCTTGCGGAAGCGCACGAGCACGAACAGGAAGAACCCGCCCCAGCCGACGAACAGCACCAGCATCAGCCAGTGGACGAGCACGAGCATGTGATCGATTTCGCCGGCATGGCTCGAGGCCGCGACCGGAAGGCCGAGAAGACTCTGCATTATGCGGTTCCTTCGTGCGGATGGGCATCAGCGCTCGCGAACTCTTCGAGGTTCGCCAGGCGGGCGCGCCGCATCAGGTAGATGAAAAAGCTCGCGAACGCCGCGAGCACGCACGCCACGAGCACGAGCATCATCAGGATCGACCGGTTGGCGGCAATCGCCATCGGCGTCGTGGCGTCGCCGAAGCAGGCCGGGCACGAGAGCGCGAGCAGCATGAACGTCACAGGTTCCTCGTCTTACGCTGGAACATCGCGCCGTAGACGGCGAGCCCGACCGCGCCCGCGAAGCTGCAGAAGGCGCCGCCGATCATGGCGGGGTCGCCCGTCGCGTGATACTGCCCCGTCGCCCAGACGCCCGCGAACGCCGCCATGATGACGGACATCGCGATGAAGAACAGGTGAAACATCCGGAGCGACATTTACTTCGGCGTCCCGATGTGGTCCATCATCGACAGGACCGGAATGAACAGCAGCACGATGAAGAACACGAGGGTCAGCAGCAGCGCGCCGTAGATCGCGCGCTTCTCGTGGCTCAGGTGCATGAACACGCCGGCGACCATCGACCCCTTCATCGCCGCAATCACGAGCGCGACGGTGATCGCCATCGGCACCGCGAGATGAAATTTCGAGGCGGCCACGGTCAGGATGGTGAACACCATCAGCATGCCGAACACGGTCATGTACGACCGCACGCTCTTTTTCACTTCCGCTGGATCAGAGTGCATCAAACCCCCACGTAGCTTCGGCAGGGTCCGGCTTCAGCCGGACCTATAACAGGTACAACACGGGGAACAGGAAGATCCACACGAGGTCGACGAAGTGCCAGTAGAGGCCCGTCGCCTCGATGCGGTTCGCGAACTGCTCCGGGTTCTTCTTCCACATGCCCGCGCCGGGCCCGAGGAAATACGCCATCACGATCATGCCGCCGAGAATGTGGAGCCCGTGCAGCCCGGTCATCGTGAAGTAGATCGCAAAGAAGGTGCTGTGCCACGGACCTTCGCCCTTGCTCAGGTGCTCGCTGTACTCGAAGTACTTGTTCACGAGGAACACCGCCGACAGCAGGAACGTCGCCAGCAGATACAGCCGATGCTTCCCGAAGTCGTTCATCTTCAACGACGCCCACGCCATGACCATCGTCACCGACGAGCTGATCAGGATGATCGTGTTGATCGTGCCGAGCTTCACGCTCAGCTCGCCGTGCGGCCATTCCGGCGCGCCGACGCGCAGCAGGATGTACGACGAGAACAGCGCGCCGAACAGCATGACTTCGGACGCCAGGAACAGCCAGATGCCGAGCTTCCCGTTGTGCAGCCCCGTGTCGGGCCGGACTTCTACTGTGTACGGAATATTCATTTCTTGGCGTCCTCAGGCTCGAACTGCGGCGTGAAATCCTTCGCGGCGCCCGGCACGCTGTACTCGTACGGGCCGCGGTAGACGATCGGCTCGGTCAGGAAGTTGCCGTGCCCCGGCGGCGACGGCGCCGACCACTCGAGCGTGGTCGCATCCCAGGGATTGTTGCCGACCTTCTTGCCGCCCTTGATGCTCCAGAAGAAATTGATGATGAACGGAATCTGGCAGAGTCCGAGGCCCCAGGCGGCCCAGCCGATCGCCACGTTCCAATGGAGCAGCGAGGCGTTGTGCGCGTACTGCGCGCCGCCGTCGTACATGCGGCGGTTCATGCCGCCCAGGCCCTGGATGAACATCGGCATGAACACGCCGTTGATGCAGATGAACGATCCCCAGAAGTGGATCGCGCCGAGCACCTCGTTCATTTTCCGCCCGGTCGCCTTCGGGAACCAGTAATACACCCCCGCGAACAACGCGAAGATGGTCCCGGGCGCGACGACGTAGTGGAAATGGCCGATGACGTAATAGGTGTCGTGCAGATGGATGTCCGACGGCGCGAGGCCGAGCGGCAGGCCGGTCAAGCCGCCGATGCCGAACATCGGCAGAAACGCCAGCGCGAACAGCATCGGCGTCGTGAAGCGCATCGACGCGCCCCACAGCGACAGCAGCAGCGCGGTCAGGATGACGACCGACGGGATCGAGATGATCATCGTCGTCGTCTGGAAGAACGCCGCCATCGTGGTGCCCATGCCCGTCATGAACATGTGGTGCGCCCACACGATGAACGACATGAAGCCCAGAAACGCAACCGAGTAGACCATCGCGCGATAGCCCCAGAGCGGCTTGCGCGTGTTGTTCGCGATCACTTCGGCGACGATGCCCATCGCCGGAAGAATGAGGACGTACACCTCGGGGTGCGCGAGGAACCAGAACAGGTGCTGCCACAGCAGCGGACTGCCGCCGCCGGCCACGGCGAGCGGCCGGCCGCTGATGATGAGTCCGCTCGGCAGGAAGAAGCTCGTGCCCGCGAGGCGATCCATCAGCTGCAGCACGCCCGCCGCTTCGAGCGGGGGGAACGCGAGCAGCAACAGGAACGACGTCACGAACTGCGCCCACACGAAGAATGGCAGGCGCATGAAGCTCATGCCCTTCGCGCGCAGCTGAATGATTGTGACGATGAAGTTGATCGAGCCGAGGAGCGACGAAGTAATCAGGAAGACCATGCCGATCAGCCAGACCGTCTGGCCGGTGGTCGCGATGTCGGAGAGCGGCGGGTAGGACGTCCATCCGGACTGCGCCGCGCCGCCGGGCATCACGAAGCCGACGAGCATCGTCACGCCGCCGAGGAAGTACACCCAGTAGCTCATCATGTTGAGCTTGGGGAACGCCATATCGGGCGCGCCAATCTGCAGCGGCATCACGAAGTTGCCGAATCCGCCGACGGCGAGCGGCACGACGCCGAGGAACACCATGATGGTGCCGTGCATCGCGCCAAGCTGGTTGTAGAACTCGGGGAGCATCACGCCGCCCGGTGCGTTGGCTGCGCCGAAGAGACTCCCGATGAACGGGATCGGGTGCATCGGATAGGCCAGCTGAAACCGCATCAGCATCATCAGGGAGAAGCCGAAGAGCAGAAACAGCAGCCCCGTGACCGTGTACTGAATTCCGATGACCTTGTGGTCCAGCGAGAAGACGTACTTCCGCCAGAAGCCCAGTTCCTCGTGATCATGGGCGTGGTCATGGGCGTGGCTGTGCGGCACCGCCCCGATCGTTGCAGCCTTATCCATAGGTGAAGGGGATTGTATGCAGAAGGCACAAGCTCGCGCAAGTGACGGAACGTCGTAAGTGACGACACGACGTAAGATCGAGGCATGAGATCCGCGCGACGGGCGCTGACTGCTGCTCTGGCCGGTGCGGCCGTGCTGGCGCCGCCGTGCTTGGCCCAGGCCAACCCCGCCTCAGATGCCCTGCGGGCGCGCGCCGCCGAACAAATCTACAACCTGGATCGCGACCTCGCGATCGCGACGTACCGCGACGCGATCGCGGCTGATCCCCAGGACGCCGCTGCCTACCGCGGCCTGGCGAGCGGATTGTGGCTGAGCATCACGTTCCGCCGCGGCAACATGACGGTCGATGACTACCTGGGCAAGGTCTCGCGCCCATCGGGCCAGTCGCCGGCGCCGCCACCCGAAACGATTGCCGCTTTTCGCGAGGCGCTCGATCGCGCGATGGCGATCTCCCGTGCCCGAGTGGCGGCCAATTCGAAGGACGCCGACGCCCACTATCAACTCGGCGCGGCCGTCGGCCTGCGCGCGGCGTTCACCGCAACGGTCGACGGGAGCGCGATCGGGGCGTTCCGGGCGGCGCGCGAAGCCTACGAGGAAGACGAGCTCGTCCTCAGCCTCGACGCGCAGCGCAAGGACGCCGGCCTCATCGTCGGTACATATAGATACATCGTCGCCACGCTGGCCCTGCCGCTTCGGTGGGTCGCGTACGTGGCCGGCTTCGGCGGCGACCGCGCCAAGGGGCTGCGCCTGATCGAAGAAGCGGCTGCTTACCCGGGCGACAGCCAGACGGACGCCCGCTTCGCCCTCATCCTCTTGTACAACCGCGAAGGGCGGTTCGACGATGCGCTGAAGCAGCTGCAGATCCTGAGGGACCGCTATCCGCGGAACCGGCTGGTGTGGCTGGAAATGGGATCGACGACCCTTCGCGCCGGGCGGCCTGCCGAAGCCGCCCGCATCCTCGAAGAGGCCATGACGCGGTTCGCCGGCGACGATCGCACGCGCATGTTCGGCGAAGACGCGCTGTGGCACTACAAACGCGGCGCGGCGCGCGCGGCCCTTGGACAAGACCAGGAGGCGCAGCAGGATCTGCAGGCGGCGCTGGGCGCGCAGGGGCGCCGGTGGGTCCAGGGACGCTCGCACCTGGAGCTCGGGAAGCTGGCGATGAAGCGCGGCGACCGGCCGGCGGCGCGCAAGGAATTTGAGTCCGCTGCGGCCCTCTGTGAGAGCGATAATGACGCCGCGTGGGCCGAGCGGGCCCGCCAGTTGATGCCTCGATAGAAGAGGCGCTTTAGGGAGCCCGAATGGATCAGAAGACGAAGCGCACCTGGATCGCGGTCATCGTCGCGATCCTCGTCGTCCTGTTCATGGCGGCGGTCGTGATGATCGGCAGCGCGGTCTTCTACGTCCGGCGGCACATTCAGGCCGAATTCGTGACGAACGCGATCGGCACCGAGCAGTTCGAGGAGCAGCGCGCGAAGTTCGCGGGCCAGCAGCCGCTCATCGAGATGCGCGATCACGATCGGCCGCTGCTGCATCGCCGGACGGCCGTGTCCGCGGCGCCGCTGCAGCAGATCCACGTGCTCGCGTTCGATCCGCGAGCGGGCAAGGTGGTTCACGTCAACATCCCGTTCTGGCTGCTGCGCATGGCGCCGGGCAAGCGCTTCAACCTCGGAGGCAACGGCCAGGGATTCGACTTCGACACCGAACGGACCAATCTCACCGTGGACGATCTCGAACGCGCCGGTCCAGGGCTGCTTCTCGACGGCAAGGATCCGCGAAGCGGCTCCCGCGTGCTCGTCTGGACAGACTAGACGCGCGTCCTCTTTCCCGGACGCTCAGCGGCGCTGCCGGCTGAATTCCCACCCAAAAGGCCCATCTTGCGGTGGCATCGCGCTTGAACAACTCCTGACTGGCTGGAGGGCCATATGTTCAAGTCACGATATGCATCCACCTGCATGCTGGCCGGAGTCCTGCTCACGGCGCCGGCGTGCGCGTCGAGCGGCTATCTGTCGGCGCGTGTCAGCTACAGCGCGCCGGACTTCGAACGGCGCGCGTACCAGAATGGATTCGACGAAGGGATCAGGCACGGCGAGCGCGACGCGCGCGACCGCCGGCGGCCGGCGTTCGATCGCGACGGCGATTATCGCGACGCGGATCGCGGCTATCACCGCCGCGACGGAGACCGCGAGGTCTACCGGCGATCGTTCCGCGAGGGTTATCGCGCCGGCTACGAGCGCGGATTCGGTCAGAATCGATACTACTAGTGCGAGGTGCGAGGTGCGAGGTGCGAGGTGCGAGGTGCGAGGTGCGAGGTGCGCGGTGCGGAGTGCGGGGTGCGCGCTCAGAGACTGAGGAATTCGCGCATGCGGGAGAGCAGCGAGTGCTGCGCCGGCTCCTGGGCCGCTGCTCCATGCGCAGTCGCGGCGCGGTGATGCGCGAGCGCGGCCCGCCGCGCTTCAACCGCGCTGCACACCAGATCCGCGACCATCGGCTCGGCCATCACGACGTTCCTGAATCCTTCGGCGGTGAGTTCGACCACCGTGCAGTCGTCGACGGCCGTGACCGTCGCCGACCGCGGATCGCCGGTGAGCAGCGACATTTCTCCGAAGAAATCGCCGGCGTGCAGCCGCGCGACCGCCTCGGTGGATCCGCCGAGCGTCACGGCGGCTTCCCCGCCGGTGACGACGAACATCGAGCTGCCGGCGTCGCCCTCGCGGACAATCCCTTCACCACGCCCGTACACGGCTGACCGCGCGGTCCGCACGAGCGCGTCGCGCTGCGCGTCGGTGAGCGCGGCGAAGATCTGCGTCGCGCCGAGCGCGCCGGCCAGCTTCGCCGGGTCCGCGACCGGCTCGCGCCACGCGCGATTCATCTGCACTTCGATGGGATACGGAATGTCGATGCCGTGCCGGCGGAACGCGTAGTAGATCGCCGTACGGACGTGGTCGCAGATCCAGTGCGCGTGGGTGAAGTCGGTCACCCACACGCGAATCAGATAATCAATTGCGTACGCGCCGAAGTCGTCGACGAGCACCTCCGGCTGCTTGTCCGCCGCCAGCATCGGGTCGTGGCGGATCGCGTCGAGAATCACGGCGCGCACGTCGTTCGGCGCCGAATCGTACGAGACGCCGACGTGCAGCTCGATCCGCATGTGCAGCGTCGGCTCGGAGTAATTCGTGATCGTGTCCTTCGCCAGCACGCTGTTCGGCACGATGATGAAGTTGCCGGCTTCGGTCCGGATCTTCGTCGCCCGCCACGTGATCTCGCGGACGAGGCCGTCCTGGTTCCCCAGCCGCACCCAGTGCCCCACCCGAAACGGCTTCTCGATCTGAATCGCGAGGCCGGCGATCAGGTTCCCGAGCGTGTCCTGCAGCGCGAAGCCGAGGACCACGGCGCCGGCGGCGGTCGCCGCCAGCACGCGATCGCGCAGGATGACCGCCGCGGCCACGCCGAACACGAGGACGATGGTGGCGTCCTGCACGATGTTCGGAAAACGATCCGGGACGCGGTCCTCGCGCCACGGATTGATGAGGATCGTGACCAGCAGGTTGATCAGACCGAACATCAGGAGCAGCGGCTCGAGGACGCCCAGTTCCGCCCGCAGCGTGGCATCGAGCACGCCGAAGCGGATGCCGGCCGCGATCGCGCCGTACGCGGCAAACACCGCGCCCGACACGAGCAGCTTGCCCCTGATGTGGTGGTTTTTCGCGGTGACGCCGCGGAGGACGATCGTCAGCGCGAGGAGCCCGAGGCCCAGGAACATGTCGTTACTTCGCGCTGCCGCAGTCCGCCCCGAGCCACTTGGACGTGAACGTGGAGTTCATGCTCATCCCGGCCCCGCGGCCCCCGCTGATCGACATCGCAGTCGTGCCGCTGACATGCTCGGGGTCGGCCGATGTGACCTTGATCGTGCCGGTCGCCGGATGATCGGGGTTCGTGCACTCGAACTTGACCTCGATCGACGTCGCCGTCCTCGAGACCACCTGCTCCGTGCACCCCTTTTCCAGGTCCTTGCCCGTGAACTGGTTCTTCTCGATTTCTTCCTTCGTCCAGCATTTCTGGACGGTCGTCGCCCTGGGCGCGCCGGCGCCCCCCGCGCGCGCCATCGCCGCGGCGACCATGGCCGCCTGCTCGGGCGTCATCTTGCTCGTGTCCACCTGCGGCATCTGCGGCACGCCGCCCATCGACCCCTGCGAGGTCGTTTCCCACAGCCCGGGCTTGACGTTGAACGTCTGCGCGTACGCGAACGCCGAGATCGCCAGCACGCCCGCGGCTGCCAGGCCGCCGAGGAAGAATCGTTGATTCGTCATGATGTGCGCTCCTTGAGAGTGAGTCCGTCGATCCGCCGGTATTGTACTGATACCACAGGCGGCCTGCCGAGTCCTCGAACACCCTCTCGGGGGCGTAGTTTCCCTTGACAGCCCGGCGACCATTCGCAACACTGCCTCGCGCACACCCGAACCAATGGGGAGGTCTCCCGAATGGTTCGGGTGTGCGCGAGG
>Ga0193726_1003105_pt1 | contig 10767 bp, 10 predicted proteins | sample H2c1metaG_FD_144928 | JGI IMG/M metagenome (GOLD analysis project Ga0193726, IMG submission 144928) | Soil microbial communities from a riparian zone of the East river system, Colorado, United States - H2c1 | ecosystem: Environmental > Terrestrial > Soil > Riparian zone | place: USA: East River... | reverse complement strand
CAGGGCGGACAGATCGATGTTCACGGACGCGCCGGCCTGCGTCGCCTCGGGCGCGTGGGTCAGCGCGAGCCCCGCGTTCGCATACGAAATCGCACCCGACACCTTGAGCGTGCCGAGTGTGTCGGACTCGACGCTGAAGTACGGTGCCGGTTTCATTCCTTGCCCGTCTGCTCCAGCTTCTCCAGTGCCTTGGCGCCCTGGCTTTCCAGGCGCGTAGTCAGTTCGTCGATGCTCGATTTGGCGATCTCCGCCGCCACCTGGTTGCGGTAGTTGGTCACGTACGAGATACCTTCGATGATGACGTCGTAGGCCTTCCATTCGCCGGCCGAGGTCTTGCGGAACGCGTAGTCCACCGGCACCACCTTGCCGTCGTCGAGCACGACCTGGGTGCGCACCAGTGTGCGCTTTTCATTCAGCTCACCCTGAAACGGCAGCACGCGCACGCGACCTTCGGTGTACTTGAGCAGGCCTTCGGCGTAACGGTGCGTGATCGAGTTGTACATGGCCTTGGCAAAACGCGCGCGCTGTTCGACCGTCGCGGTTTTCGCGTTCTGGCCGAGCACGAGGATCGAGGCATAGTCGATGTCGAAGTGCGGCAACACGATGCCGTCGATCGTCTTGAGCAGGGCATCGCGGTTCTTGCCCAGTTCGTCGCGCCGGCTTTCCATGGTCTTGCCGAGTTCGTCGACCAGGTTCTGCACGACCTGGTTCGGTTGCACGGTTTCGGCGCGAGCCGGCACGGCCGCCGCCAGCACGAGTATACAAAGTAGACTGTAGAGGATGCGCATTGTCGTATTTCCAATTCCGGTTTCTGGTTGTCGGTTGCGGGTTGTCGATTATGGCTTGCTTGCCGGGCGGTGCCCGGCAGCAATGCATGCGCTGCCGGCCTGGTGACGTGGCGTTGCGGAACCGATCAGCCTACTTGCCGCCGTTCGGCGGCCCCTCGGACTTCGCGTCTTTCGCCTCCGGCTTCGCGCCGGTCTTGCCGGCGTCGCCACCGACCAGATATTTGCCGATCAGTTCTTCCAGCTGCATCGAACTCTGCGTCAGCACGACCTCGTCGCCGTCCTTGAACATGTCCGGCGAACCGCCCGGCTGGAGGGCAACGTACTGGTCGCCCAATAAACCGCTCGTGAACACCGCGGCGGCCGAGTCATCGGGGATCTTGTCGAAGCGCTTGTCGAGCGCCAGCGTCACCAGCGCATCGAGCTTGTCCGGCTCGAGCTTGATGTCGCTGACCGTGCCCACGCGTACCCCGGCGATCTTCACCGGCGCGCGCAGCTTGAGCTGGCCGACGTTGGTGAAACGCGCCTTGATCGCGTAGCTGGCACCTTGCGAATAATTCGCGATCGAAGTCGTTTGCGTTGCGAGGTACGCAAGCGCGGCGAAACCGAGCAGGATGAACAGTCCGCTGCCGATCTGGTAACTCTGTCGTTGTGCCATGGGGTTAAATTCCAGAAAAGATCAAATGATCACCACGAAGGCACGAAGGACACGAAGAAGAGCAAGACTCATTGGGACAGAGCGAGCCCACGCATCTTCATTTGCGTTGAATCTTCTTCGACTTCCTTGGCCGACGAGCAATACTTGTTCACAGGTTCCACGGAAATGATGCCGGTTCTTTTCATGACCAGCGATTTCAAATCCCATCTATCTTGCCCTTCTTCGTGATCTTCGTGCCTTCGTGGCCATCTTGTGCCCTTGCGCTACATGAGGAATGCGGTCATGACGAAATCGAGCGCGAGCACGACGATCGACGAAAACACGACCGTGCGCGTCGTGGCATAGGCCACGCCCTCGCTGGTCGGCGCGGTGGTGTAGCCCTGGAAGGTCGCGATCAGCGTCACCACGGCGCCGAACGCGACGCTTTTCCAGACGCCGTTCATGACATCTTTCCAGACGTCGATGCTCGAGGTCATGTTCGACCAGAACGTGCCGTTGTCCATGCCCAGCCAGGTCACGCAGACACCGTGAGCGCCCATTATCGCCAGCGCGTTGAACAGGCAGGCCAGCAGCGGCATCGCCAGGATGCCGGCCAGGAAGCGCGGCGCCACGACGTAGGCGAGCGGATCGACCGCCATCATCTCCATCGCGTCGATCTGGTCGGTTGCGCGCATCAGGCCGATTTCCGCCGTCATCGAGGTGCCGGCACGACCGGCGAACAACAGCGCCGTCACGACCGGGCCCAGTTCGCGATACAGCGCAAACGCCACTACGGTGCCGCTGGCCGCGGTCGCGCCAAAGCGGGACAGCACATCGTAAAGCTGCAATCCGAGCACCATGCCGACGAACAGGCCGCTGATCATGATGATCACGAGACTCATCGCGCCGACAAACCACACCTGGCGAACCGTTTCGCGGAAATAGCGCAGACTGCGCGGTACCGCCGCGAGGATCTGCAGCAGGAATATGCCGCACGCACCGATCTTCGCGATGCCGTCGAATGCCGCGTTCGGCTTGCGCACGGCGCTCATGGCCTGGGCTCGGGACGCCGTGCCGCGCCTGTCTCGTCCACCGGGGCAACCGAAGGCGGCACTCGCGAAGGCGGCGCCGGCGTAACAGTGGGCCCATCGTGGCCGGCCGCGCCGAGGCCGAGCTGCCCGGCATAGTCCGGCGCGGGGTAGTGAAACGGCACCGGGCCATCGGCTTCGCCGCTGAAGAACTGGCGCGTCCACGGCGTATCACCGCGCGCCAGTTCCTCGGGGCCGCCGTGCGCGGCGATCTTGCCGGCGGCGAGCAGGTAGATCTGATCCGCCACGCGACGCACGGCCGCCAGCTCGTGCGCGACCAGAATGCTGGTGATACCGAGCGTCTCGTTCAACGTGCGGATCAGCTTGAGGATCTGGTTCAGCGCGATTGGATCGAGTCCGACGAACGGCTCGTCGTAGATGATCATCATCGGATCGCGTACGATCGCGCGCGCCAATGCAACGCGCCGCACCATGCCGCCGGACAGCTCGGCCGGCATCAGCTCGGCGGCGCCGCGCAGGCCGACTGCCTGCAGTTTGGTCAAGACGATGTTGCGCACCAGTTCTTCGGGCAAGCGCAGATGCTGGCGCAGCGGAAACGCGACGTTCTCGAACACCGAGTAGTCGGTCAGCAATGCCGAATTCTGGAACAGATAGCCGATTTTCTCGCGCAGTACGTACAACTCTTCGCGGCCGATGCGCGTCACGTCGCGCCCTTCGATGAGGATGCTGCCGGCATCCGGCGCGAGCTGGCCGGTGATGTGGCGCATCAGCGTGGTCTTGCCGGTGCCGCTCGGCCCCATGACGGCGGTTATCCCCCCGCGCGCGATATCGAGGTCGACACCATCGAAGATCACCTTGCCGCCAAGCACGGTGCGCAGGCCGCGGATTTCGATCAGCGCACCGTCTTTCCGGCTGGCATTCGGTGTCCGCGTAGGATTCGCGCTCATTGTTCGACGTTCATTGGGATGATGGCAGCGGACGGCGCCAACGCTGCGCTACCTTAACCGACAGCCGCACCCGGCGAAAGCATGCCGTGGCAGGCGTTAAGCGCGGCGTCAGCGACACGCGTGGTGCGAATCGGCCGGCGTTCTGTGCGCTATGCTCAATCGCCGCGCAACAGGTCGGCGAGCAACGCGGCATGCCGGTCCAGCTGGGTGTCGCAGCGCAGCTGCCGGTTCTTGACGATGGCATGCAAGTCGGCCAGCGCCGTTGCAAAATCGTCGTTGACCAGCAGATAGTCGAATTCCCGCGCATGGGCGATATCGGCGCGCGAATCGGCCAGACGGCGGCGGATCACCGCGTCGGAATCTGCGCCACGCGAGCGCAGGCGACGTTCCAGTTCGGCGCGCGACGGCGGCAGGATAAAGATGCTGACCGTATCCTGCATCTGTTCGCGCACCTGGCGCGCACCCTGCCAGTCGATTTCGAGCAGCACGTCCTTGCCCTGCGCCAGTGTGCGCTCGACCGCGCTGCGCGCAGTTCCCTTCAGGTCGCCGTGCACGACGGCATGCTCGAAAAACTCGCCGCGCCGGATCATTTCCTCGAACAGGCCGCGTGACACGAAGTGATAGTGCACGGCGTCCACTTCGTTCGGCCGCGGCGGCCGTGACGTATACGACACCGACAGGGCGATGCCGGGCTCCCGCTCGAGCAACGCGCGCGTCAGGCTGGTCTTGCCGGCGCCGGACGGCGCAGCGACGATATAGAGAGTGCCGGTCATTTATCGATTATAGGGCTGAGGGCTGAGGGCTGAGGGCTGAGGGCTGAAGAGCGTTCGACGCCCGAGTGCTCTTGACCTTCAGCCCTCAGCCCTTGGCCCTGCTCACTCGATATTCTGCACCTGCTCGCGCATCTGCTCGATCAGCACCTTGAGCTCCACCGCGGCCTGCGTCGTGCGCTGGTCGACCGACTTGGAGCCGAGCGTGTTCGCTTCGCGGTTGAATTCCTGCATGAGAAAATCGAGACGCCGGCCGACGGCATCCGGCAACGCGAGCACGCGTCGCGCCTCGGCGATATGCGCGCTGAGGCGGTCGAGTTCCTCATCGACGTCGATGCGCGACAGTTGCAGCACCAGTTCCTGCTCGAGCCGACCCGGCTCGACGCGGCCGGCGTCGGCGGGCTGGCGGATCTCGGCCAGACGCAATTCCAGGCGCGCGCGCAACGCCGTGCGGATATCCGGCAGCCAGCCACGTACTTCGGCAACCGTGCGCGCAACCGACTCGAGCCGTTCGCGCAGGAACACACCGAGGCGCTCGCCTTCGCGCTGGCGCGTCGCCAGCATGTCCTCGAGCGCGTGATCGAGCAGGTCGAGTGCCGCCTGGCGCAGACCATCCTGATCGACTTCGTCGCGCTTGAGCACGCCGGGCCAGCCGAGCACCTCGGTGAAATCGACCGACATGCCGGGGAAGCGCGCCGCAACGAGTTCCGCCGCGCGCTCGAGCTTGTCGAGCACGGTCTGGTCGACCTGGATTTCGCCCGCGCCCGCATCAATCGGCCGGAAGCGCAGATTGACATCGACCTTGCCGCGCGTGAGCTTCGCCGCGACGCGTTCGCGCAGCGCCGGCTCGATCGCGCGCAATTCTTCGGGCAAGCGCGGATTGAGCTCGAGATAGCGGTGATTGACCGAACGCAATTCGAACGCAAGCGCGCCCCACGGCGTATCGGATTCCGCGCTCGCAAACGCGGTCATGCTGCGGATCATGATGAGTATTCGTCGTATGACTAGGGTCGTGCAGTATGCCACGTGAAAGCGCCGGCTGAGAGGGAGCAGGGGCGAGGGACGAGCGGCGAGGGCCGCGCTAGAGAAGGCATCGGCAGGCGTAAGCGACGCGGTCCTGCACAGCATCGGGCGGCCTCGGCGCGCAGTCATCCCAGCGTTTCCCGGTTTTCCTCGTCCCTCGCCGCTCGTCCCTCGTCCCTTTGCTAAACTTCGCACCCGCAATCGACGACGCAGACATGACGAATCTCTCCCGCCCCTCCGGCCGTGCCGCTGACGAACTGCGCGCGGTTCTGATCGAACGCAACTACACGCGCCATGCCGAAGGCGCCGTGCTGATCGCGTTCGGCGATACGCGTGTGCTGTGCACGGCGAGCGTCGAGGACAAGGTGCCGCCGTTCCTGCGCGGCAAGGGCGAAGGCTGGATCACGGCCGAGTACGGCATGCTGCCGCGCGCGACCAAGGAGCGCATGCAGCGCGAAGCGGCGCGCGGTGGCCAGGGCGGGCGCACGATGGAAATCCAGCGCCTGATCGGGCGCGCATTGCGCGCCTGTGTCGACCGCGCCGCGCTCGGCGAACGCACGATCACGCTCGATTGCGACGTGCTGCAGGCCGACGGCGGCACGCGCACGGCGGCGATCACCGGCGCCTATGTCGCGCTGGTCGATGCGGTCGGTTACCTGCTCAAGCGCGGCACACTGAAGAAGAGCCCGGTCATCGGCGCCGTGGCCGCAATATCCGTCGGCGTCTATCGCGGCATGCCGGTGCTCGATCTGGACTATCCGGAAGATTCGGCCCGCGACACCGACATGAACGTCGTCATGAACGACGGTGGCGGCTTCATCGAACTGCAAGGCACCGCAGAGGGTCACGCGTTCCGGCGCGAGGAACTCGACACCTTGCTCGATCTCGCGCGCAAGGGCATCGGTGAGCTGCTGGAGATGCAGCGCGCGGCGCTGGGGACCTGAGCGTCGAGACTGTCTCGATGAAACGCCTCGTGGTCGCCAGCAGCAATCGCGGCAAGCTCGTTGAAATACGCGAAGTACTGGCGGGCCTTGAACTCGAACTGGTGGCGCAGACCGATCTGGGCATTGCCGATGCCGATGAAACGGCCGGCACGTTCATCGAGAATGCCCTGCTCAAGGCGCGGCAGGCGGCGCAGCGCAGTGGCCTGCCGGCGCTGGGCGATGATTCGGGCATCTGCGTCGACGCGTTGAACGGCGCGCCCGGGCTGTACTCGGCGCGTTACGCCGGCGTCCACGGCCATGCCGGCGCCAATATCGACAAACTGTTGTCCGCATTGCGTGACATCCCGGATGCCGCGCGCAGCGCACACTTCTACTGCGTCATCGTGCTGCTGCGCTGCGCCGACGATCCGGCGCCGTTAATCGCCGAGGGGCGTTGGGACGGCCGCATCTTGCCTGCACCGCGCGGCAGCGGCGGCTTCGGCTACGACCCGGTGTTTTTTGATCCTGTGCTCGGCCGTGGTGCCGCCGAGCTCGATGCCGCGATCAAGAATCGCGTCAGCCATCGCGGCCAAGCTTTGGCGAAGCTGCGCGAAATACTGGCAGGCCGTAGAGGTGAGACGTGAGACGAAATGCCGTCCAGCCGGACGCATGCGCTTCCGCGATGGGCTCCTGGAAATGACCGTGCTACCGGGCTCTTCGCACCCATCAGGCGCTTCGGGTTCTCGGCTCGACGCCGACGATTCGCGTCTCACGTCTCACGTCTCGCGTCCGGGTCGCATTGCAGTATTGCCGCCGCTGTCGCTTTACATCCACATCCCGTGGTGCGTGCGCAAGTGCCCGTACTGCGATTTCAACTCGCACAACGCGCCGCAGGCGTTGCCGCAGGACGAATACGTCGAGGCTCTGCTGCGTGATCTCGATCAGGACCTGCCGCTCGGGCAGGGCCGGCCGCTCGCCAGCATCTTCTTCGGCGGCGGCACACCGAGCCTGATCGCGCCGGATCGCATTGCGCGCATCCTCGACGGCGTCGCCACACGCCTGAGCGTGCCGGACGGCACCGAGGTCACGCTGGAAACGAATCCGGGCACGGTCGAGCATGGCCCGTTTGCCGATTACCGCCGCGCCGGCGTCAACCGGATCAGCTTCGGCGTGCAAAGTTTCGACGACGACGCATTGCGTCGCATCGGCCGCATCCACGACGCCGCGCAGGCCGAGCGCGCGGTCAGGCAGGCGCAGGATGCCGGCATCGACAACCTCAACCTCGACCTGATGTACGCATTGCCGCAACAGACGCTGGCCGGCGCGCTGGCCGATGTGGAAAAAGCAATTTTGTTGCAAACACCACATTTGTCGCACTACCAGCTGACCCTGGAACCAAATACCGCGTTTGCCGCGAATCCGCCACCGCTGCCCGACGACGACCTTGCCTGGGACATGCAGGAGGCCTGTCAGCAGCGCATCGCGGCCGCCGGCCTGGCCCAGTACGAGGTCTCGGCGTACGCGCGGCCCGGGCGCGAATGCCGCCACAATCTCAACTACTGGCAGTTCGGCGACTATCTGGGCATCGGAGCGGGCGCGCACGGGAAGTATTCGGAACTCGGGACTCGGGACTCGGGACTCGGGGGCGGAGATTTCGCACAATCCGGGCCGGGCGAGTCCTTGCGGATTCGGCGGCGCTGGAAAGTGCGCGCGCCGCGCGGTTACCTCGAGCATGCCGCGTCGCCGCGCCGCATCGGCGGCGACGATGTCATCGCGGCGGACCAGGTGCCATTCGAATTCATGCTCAACCCGCTGCGCCTGAATCGCGGCTTTTCGCTCGACGCCTTCGCCGCGACGACCGGGCTGCCTGCGGATGCGATCGATGCGCAGCTGCGGGCCGCCGTCGCGCGCGACTGGCTCGAAGTTGCGGGCGGCGATGTGCGCGCGACTGAATTCGGCCGGCGTTTTCTCAACGATGTGGTCGGCGCGTTCCTGCCCGGGCGCGCGCCACTGGTACACAACGGTCCGCACGATGAGTGATCCGTCTCATAACGCGAACCATCCTTGGTGCGCGCCACCGGCCTCGACATCCTGTCGAGGCGCTCGCCGGCGCGAGCTGCGCTTCAACGCAGCTCGCGTCACATCCCGGCTCGCCCTCATGATTGAAACGATCACCATCCAGTGCCCTTACTGCGGCGAAAGCTACGAAACCGTCGTCGACCTCTCGGCGGGATCGCAACGCTATGTCGAGGATTGCGCGGTCTGCTGCCGGCCGATCGAGATCGCGCTGCAGGTCGGCGACGACGGCGAGTTGATCGACGTCGGCACGAACACCGACAACGACTGATCGTCGCGCACTTGCGCCGCCTCCTGGCGGCGCCTAGACTTCGCGCCGTCGCAGGTGTCTTGCCTCGTAAGCGTGTTTCGTTGATCGCCTTGCCATGGCGATCGGTTCACAGCGCTTTCGGGGTGAGGTGAAACGGGAAGCCGGTGCGACCTCACCTACTGATCCTTCTTGCGTTGCCGATCTTGCGAGCAATACAGGATCGATCAGTAGGTGGGGCAATTCCGGCGCTGCCCCCGCAACGGTAAGCAAGTCAAGGTCGATCTTTGTGCCACTGCGCGCGAGCGCGGGAAGGCGATCGGACCGACATCGCAAGATGTCGCTTGCAAGCCCGGAGACCGGCCTGCGACATGCGGTTCGCGTGAGCGAAGCCGCACCAGCTCAAGGCGTTGCGGCGGGCAACGGTCGGGCATGCCGGCCGAATCCGTTTCCAGCCGCGCTCCGACCGCTCCTCCCTCGCCTTGCCATCAACCGCGGGTGAGCGTTCGGAGTCTATATGTATACAAAGCGTATTTTGCTTCTTGCCCTGGGCAGTGCCCTGGCGACGTCGGCACATGCCGATAGCCACGACCCGGTGGTCACCATCGAACCGGTCGAAGTAACCGCGACACGCGTCGCCGAAACGGTCGATGCCAGCCTTGCCGATGTCACCATCATCACGCGCAGCGACATCGTTGCGAGCGCGAGCAACGACCTGATCGATCTGCTGCGCCTTGAGGCCGGTGTCGACGTATCGCGCAGCGGCGGGCCGGGTGAACAGACCAGCGTGTTCCTGCGCGGCACGAATGCCAACCACGTGCTGGTGCTGATCGACGGCGTGCGTGTGGCGTCGGCGAACACCGGCGCGTTCGCGTTCGAGAACCTGCCGCTCGACGCGATCGAACGCATCGAGATCGTGCGCGGCCCGCGCGCGAGCTATTGGGGATCCGACGCGATCGGCGGCGTGATCCAGGTGTTCACGCGCAAGCTCGACGGCGCGCACCTCGCCGCCAGTTACGGCAGCTACCGCGATGCCGACGGCAGCGCCGGCTTCGGCCGCTGGTCGGACGCGGGCGGCTTCAGCGCCCAGTTCGGCGCGCGCCATGTCGGCGGCTTTTCGGCGACCAACGCCGGCATCTGCAACGGCCCGGACGACCCGTTCTGCATCTTCAATCCGGACGACAACGGTTTCCACAACCGCAATGCCGTCGTCCAGGGCGCTTATCGGCTCGGCACGCAAACACTGTCGGCAAGCTTGCTGCGCAGCCAGGGCGGCGAGAGTTTCGACAACGGCAACCCTGGAGTCGGCTACTCGAGCACGCTGGACCAGGCGATCGGCGTCAACCTCGAAGGGCCGCTGGCGCAGGGCTGGAACCAGCGCCTCTCGGCCGGCACGTCGCGCGAAGACCTCGATACACCGGCGTTCGGCAGCAGCTATCGCTCGACGCGCGAGCAGCTGGGCTGGACCAACGATATCGCATTGTCCACAATGCAACATGTCGTGGCGGGCACCGACCTCGTGCACGAACGCGCCGTGACCATCGACACGACCGGTTTCGGCGCACCCTACGACGTTGCACGCGACAACGCCGGGGTATTCGCCGGTTGGCACGCAAATACCGGCGCCGTCGACGGCGAAGTGTCGGGCCGCTACGATCACAACAGCGATTTCGGCGGCGCCTGGTCCGGCTCGGCCGCGGTCGGCTGGAGACCCGCCGATACGCTGCGCCTGACCATGAGCTACGGCACGGCGTTTCGTGCGCCTAATCTCAACGAATTGTATTCGCCGGGCTACGGCGGCTATTTCGCCGGCAATCCGCTGCTCGATCCGGAACGCTCGCATACTGCCGATGCCGGCCTCGACTGGCAGCTGACCGCGGCCAACCGGCTCGACCTGCGCGCCTTTTCCACGCGCGTGCACGACCTGATCGACTTTTCCGGCGGTAGCACGTTCCAGGCGATCAACATCGACCACGCCGCAATCGACGGCGTCGAGCTCAGCCATCATTGGCGCTCCGGCAGCTGGTCGCTCGACAATGAACTGACCCTGCAGAATCCGCGCAACAGCGACAGCGGCGCGCAGTTGCTGCGCCGCCCGAAACAGAAGCTGTCGACTGTGCTCGGCACCGCCATCGGCGAGCGCGCCAACGCCGGTATCGAGTTCGTTGCCAGCGGCAAGCGGGACGATGTCGGCGGCCAGACGCTCGGCGGCTACGCCCTGGCCAACCTGCGTGCAACCTATGCCGTTGGCAGGTCCTGGGCCGTCGGCCTTCGTGCCGAAAACCTGTTCGATCGCAACTACGAACTGGT
>Ga0193726_1003104_pt1 | contig 10775 bp, 12 predicted proteins | sample H2c1metaG_FD_144928 | JGI IMG/M metagenome (GOLD analysis project Ga0193726, IMG submission 144928) | Soil microbial communities from a riparian zone of the East river system, Colorado, United States - H2c1 | ecosystem: Environmental > Terrestrial > Soil > Riparian zone | place: USA: East River... | reverse complement strand
GCGATGAAAGCATCTCCGAGCCCCGCGGCCGTCACGGAGTTAGCGTCAAACGAAGCGGTGTTTTGGAATTCTCCCACGATGGCGACACTGCCCACTGCGTCGGTCGCAATCCCCTGCGCGATGTCGGAGCCTGTTCCCCCCGCGCGTTTCAGCCAAAGAAGAGTCCCGTTCGCGTCATACTTGGCGAGGAAGACGTCGAAGATGCCGCTGCTCGTCACGGTCACTCCGTCCACCGTCATCGTCCCACTGAACAATCCGCAAACGTAGACATCTCCAAACGCGTCCAGCGCCACTCCCTTGGCCATGTCTCCCAGGTTGCTCCCGGCGTTCTTCGCCCAGATCACGTTCCCGCTCGGATCATATTTGGCGATGAACCAATCGTAATCGCCGTGACCGGTGAGAATGATATTACCGAACGCGACCGTCGGGTAGATGCCATTCGTTTGGATCGAACCCACTACATAGGAATTGCCGTTCGCGTCCGTGGCGATGGCATTTCCCGCGTCCAGCATCTCGCCACCTGCAACCTTCGCCCAGAGAAGAGCGCCGGCCGCGTTGTATTTCGCCACGAACACGTCGGAAACGTGGCAATCAATTGCGACATTATCGAAGAGCGCGGGGTTGCTCACGAGTCCGGTTACGTAACAATTTCCCGCGTTGTCACTGCTGACGCCGTTGCTGATCGCTCCTGTGCCGATTTGCTTAATCCATTGCGCTGTTTGCGCCGACGCAATTCCCGATAGCAACAGAAAGCCGGGCAAAACCAGCAGAGATGCCAGTCTGGCCAGAGGGACCTGCCTTCTCCTTGCTGAAAATGAAGTGTGAGCGATGAGGAAACGGGCCAGAAATTTCATTGCCATCTCAGTACGCGACCCTTCATCGCCAGACAAAGGACTATAAGTTACATGCTTGTTACCTTTGGCTTCTCCGAGAGCTTCGAGGTTGAGGGAGTGAATTGTTTTCAAAGGGTTCCTTCTTCCTGGAAGCGTAAGGGAACAGGCGACCCAGCGTTAATCTCGCCTTGGCTTTCACTGGGCGTTTCTTGCCACGGTCCGCAGAAGAAAGCCGCGTTTGACAGTCGTCACCGCTGGAACAACGCGTCGATGGCGACATCCCATCGCCCACCTTGGGTCGGCGAATTGCCTCGAAAAGCGGATGCCCAAAAAAAACGCCGCCCTTCGGCGCCTCAAGCAAGCCAAAGGGCGACGCGTTGCTACGTTCTAATCAACAACCGCCGATCAATCCTCATCGACGATCACGCGATCGACCATCACGTTGTCACCTTCACCCGTGTAATGGACGTGCACCGGTATGCCAATCTTGATCCGGGCCTTGATCGTGTCTTCGTCGAGGGTCCGACCGCTCCTGGTCACGTAGGTGACCGTCTTGCCGAAACGATAGCGGCGTGGGCCGCTCGTTTCTTTGAGAGTGATCACGCTACCCGGCGTGTATTCCGTGATGGTGCCGTTGCTATCGGTCGTTGTAGTCGTCGTTGTCGTTGTGCTCGAAGTTTGTCCCCAAGCAAACGGAGCGACAACAGCCAGCGCAATGCTGAGCAATATTTTCTTCATAATGCATTCCTTCCGTTTGGTTACAGCGGGCCAGACGGTCACATTTTCCCCCTCACTCGAGACGGGCTCGCGTCTCCCCCTGTGGAGAAGGATTCGAATCGCAAAGTGAAACTGGACCCGTGCGGAGACCGCCGCGCCGTTCGTTCTCAGCCCGAGAGTTCAGAGGCAGAAGGATTTATGCAGAACAAAAAAACCTGAAATTTTTTGCGCTTCACTGTAGCCGGGTCGCTGACCCCGGTTAATCACTTTCGCTGGACCTTTCAATCATGGTTGGCGAACACTTTATCAAACTGATCGTTGAACCGAAAGATGTAGACCTGCCATTCGCCCTTGGCCTTGAAGAACATGAACTCCCAGAAGAGCGGCGCCCCGGAATTGTGATACGAAATCGCCCGAAGCCTGAGAAATGATTCTCCGAAACTTTTCTTATCGACATTTTCGACCCGGACGACCTTGCCATATACTTTGAGAACCGCGTCAATTTGAGGTGCGACGGCGCTGAGCTGTCCTTTCTTTTGCTCTTCCAACAGAGTGCCCTTGCAAAGGTCGTCGACTGCCGGAGAGGCGCCTTTTTCATTCAGCGCCCGCAGGAACGCGTCCATTTGCGCCTGGGGCTCCGGCCGCCCAGCGAAGACATGGGAACTCGTCAGGAGCAGAAGAAGAGCGATTATTTGTGATTTCATAAGGTTCATGGCCGGCCTGCCGTGGTCCAACTGTATCGATTAATATGATGTCGTCTGGTTAAATGGAAGCGTCACCGCGCGCAGGGGGCTGCCGTAGCACTCCTGTCCGTTCCTTCGTCCATCGTTCGCCGCCATAGCTTCAGCGGAGGAGGCCGTCCCTTGTCCGCCATAGCCAGGCGACGGCGGGTTCATCCCTCATCCTTGGCGCCCCTTCGCCACGTCCAGCACATTTGCCGAGATTCTAAGGCCGATCCCCTTTTTCTGCTTTTCTGGGGCTCATTAACGCCATACGAGATCCGTTCCCTCCAATGGGTCTTTCTTTTCGATTCCACCAGGTTCCCACTTTGTCCACCACGCGCGATACGCCAATTTCGCTCGACCTAAATCTTCGTCTTGAACGTCTTCTCCATCGATGCGTTTGAGATACGGAACAGGACTTTCATAGAGTCGTTCTACCAAAATCGCGTGGATAAGATACATCGCAACATAGGATAGCGATGGCCTCGTAAACCGAATCCTCGCTTCTCGGTCCGAATAGAGAAATTTCCCGCAAAAGGGCTGTCATCATCAAGGAGAATCATGAGGTCATGCAGGCTGTTTCTGCCATCCTGGAAACTTTTTAACGCGGCTTGATCCGCCTCAGCCGCATTCGAGCTCGAGAGCTGCCGAGTCCATCGCGATTCACGCTCAGGTCCCGCCTGAACCGTAGCCATTTGTGCAGCGCATATGCTTGCTGCGATAATGCGACCAAGGAATGGAGTAGTCATCGGTAAATATTTCCCCTCCGCTGTAAGTAGTGAATAGTGCGATCACCGCGATCCAGCAAATGATAACCCGCTCCGGGGAACTCGACTCGCGCTTTGCGAGGCATCGGTAGATTCTGAGCCGGCCGCAGCCATCAAGTCCAGCAGATTTGCCGAGATTCTAAGACTGACCCCGAATTAGACCGCGTGATCCATCTTGGATAGCGTGGATCTTTCCCGATCGGTATCCGGGCGCAGCCCGCTAAGCCCGACTACATAATCCCTTTTAGTGGCGAAGGAAGTTCCAAAAGTTCACTAATTAGAAAACTACCAGGAATCGTAATCGCTGTGCTCACGACGCCCAAAACGATGGACCCCACAACACGGATCGACAACGACTGGGATATGATCAATCGAAAGAAATAGTAATTTGAGAGGAACATTACCGTGAGAGCAAGCCCGATACAAAAGGCAGGCAGCATCAGATAGGTACTACGGTTAGGGTTGAGCACCCAGCGCCAAACCACCATCATGAAACACGACGTGAGGACAAGACTGAAGACGTATTCGACGACTCCGACTGCGATCCGCGCTACGATCTTCACGTCATTCGTCATTCGAAGGCTCCAAATTCCGGGAACCCGGCCGAGGATTCATGTCGCCTGTAATAGCACAGCGCACCGTTGCCCCCTCGCTATACGGGTTAAGCTCCACTTGAATTCGACCGAACTTGCCATCTGCTGTCTTCACGTAGAATGAACGGTACGGAACGCCCCGCTTCTGCTCTGCCTGAGGATAAGCAATACTGGACAAATACCCTAACTCCGGAGCACGACGAACATCTTCATCCCATGGGGCCGTGATTATTCCACCTCCAACGATCGCGAGGTCTGCCGACCACGTGGCATCCTGACCCGGGCGTTGAAGAACGGAGGGCTCCCGTCGTAAGGTGACTGCCAACTCACCATTAGGGTCTGGCTCCCCCTCCCAAAGACTCCAGCGCTCAGGAACCCCTTCACCCTGCACTCGCAGACTCCCTTTTACATGAATCAGCGGCTCCAATTGATCTCTACGAACCACCGTAAAGACAATTGGTCGATGCGCATTGGGGACAAATTTCCCAGAAGCTGTGCTCCCAAAAAAATCAAAACTTACGGCCCCTTTTCCTCTGAACTGATAATCGGAGTGCTTTATGGCAAGGATGCTCAAGTCGTGGCCCTTCAATCCCAGTACGGAAAACAACCCTTCCTTGTCGCTAACCGTTTCTCCCGTTCGAACCTCTTGGTCACTCCACGCCACCCCTGAGAGATTCCCATGTTCGATCGTGAAGTCATACTGCACCCTAACCTCGCTCACCGGACGATTGTCCTGATCGATCACCTTACCCCAGAAATTGATCGGCACGTTTGTAGCTTCCACGGCCTCAAACATCTTCTGAGGATCCGACCGATCTGAAACAGGTTGCGTTGATTGCACAGGCGCAGGAATTGGCACTGCGGGAACAAACGCATCCCTATTGCTGGTGGGAGTTGGGTCAGCCATGTACTTGTCCCTACTTGACGATCGAATCGTCCAGAGCCAATACAAGGTGGCGACAATACACCCTACGACGACAATACTAAGAATACCTCTTTTCACTCCGTCATTCCAGTAAACCGCAGTTCTGTAGCACGCGTTCCCAGTAGTCCCGGCGCTCAGCGTTAGTATCCATGAATTGCGCACTATGAAACTTCATGGTTTTACCATAGTTAAAGGGAGGACCTTTGAGATCGACATTTGCGCCGTGGCTTGCCGCGACTACTCCATTCACAAATTGTGCCCCCAAGGCAAACGAATGGGACTCCGCAGCCCAAGCAAACAGTTCATAACGATCTTCTGGAAACGTTAACCACGTTGCACCAAATCCCGGATCTCGGTAGAACCCAACCGAAGGCGCAAAGCCGGATTTACGATATCCGTAATTGGCATCAGGCTTACTTTGCTGATCACATTGCCAAAGGGGCCAATTCAAAGCCGCATCTTTATCATTGTAGTAATTAAAGTATTGACCCGCTTTGCCAAGGAGGTAATCGGCGTGCATGTAACTAGGCCGGCCCTCGTCCTGCCATCGATGAGGTTGCGACGTAGCTCCGTCCTGCCAATAGTACGCGTAAACATCCGGCATCGTTGGCCCGAGGTGGAGCCGGAATTGCATTGGTGGCGTCGTCGCGTCGTAGCAATGGGCGGAAATGGCAGCCTGCGAAGCTATGTACGTGTGGACAATTTGACCGCTCTGGCTTCGACGCAAGGCTTCGCTTACAACGATGTTTCCCATGCTGTGTGCAATAACCCTCACTCTGCCGGCGAACGGGCCCGCATTGAACCGGTTAATCAAGCTGAGCAGTCCAAGCGATGACTCCCAAGCTCGATGCTCGCTAGCGTCAAAATGATGGACGGGGGGCAGTTCACCTTCAAAATAAAATGTCGGCCAGCGAAAGAGGCCAAACCGCCCCTTGAAGCCTTGCCAATAGAGACGTTTAAATGCGGTATCGCCTGTAGATCCTTTACCAAATGGTGATACGTTCCAACCATGGACTAACAGGATGTAATCCTTTTCGGCATCCGTCGTCGGGTCAGACATTGGCCTTTCTGAAAATCCAAATTTTTGGACCGGCGTATCGGTCGGCCACACTTGATAATCAAGCGAGGAGAAGATTGATGTATTGGGTTCTGTGACATCGCCGACTGTCCAGCGCTCGTACATGTCCTTTACGTCCTTAATCTCCATGTAAAGAGGGGGGTATTCCGCCAGGGGTTCACCATTTTTGAGCAATTTTAGGACCAGTCTCCCTTTTCCTCGGGCAACGCCCTCAAAGAGAAAATACAGATTCGGCTGCCCCTCGGTGAGATTTTCAAGAACATCCGGTGCCAACGGCAAGACAAGGGAGGAATCCCTTCCTACCATGCCGCACGTCGTATTATATGGCACGGAGGCTTGCAGTTGTGCCCAGTTCTGTTTGTCCAGATATTTTCGTCCACCATCAGTTTCAGCAGCCGGGAATAGCTTGATGGCGGGATTGCCGTCCGCAGCCCTCCAAGTCGTGCCTCCGTCGTTCGGCTGCCATTCGAGCTGAAGCTGAACTCCCGGCGACTTCACCAACTCTGTGAGGCCTTTGAAGCTCATCCAAAGCCGCGTGAAATCTTCAAGATCACGGTCCTGATCGATCACATTTTTCATCCAATCGACTTGGCCTTCGGTCGGAACATCTTTTTCCCCTTCATCCCGATCATCATTCACCCAGAACTGATAGGGGGCGTGCCTTTTCGTTCTGTCCTTATTGTGCACGGCTGCATTCGTGAACGACATCTTGCCGTCATTGTTCGCGTCAACCATGAGCTCGTCGGGTACCAATAGGAAGGCCTCGCCATCATTTGTGCCCCCGTCAGTCGCCACAATCATGCCGTTCTGGCTTATCGCGGTCGCCGACACCAAAGGAAGGTCCAAGCGCGCTCCAACGAGATCATTCAGGCGATTTAACTCACCGTTCTGCCAGAGCAGTGCCTCCCTGATCCCGGTAAAACCTACGCTGCCGCTGCCTACGATTTGGTCGTGATCGTTAATTGCATCAGCGCTCGTATCTCGAAAATCAGCTTCCAAGCTCATAGCCCCGAGATCGACCACTCTTTCATTTTCGGGCAGGTTGCTGCTCGGCAACCAGATGAAAGCGCTGGGAGCACCTCCAGTGACTCCAACGACGTGGTCCAGATTATTCAAGCCGCTTGCGCGAGTAGTTCCAGGTGACACCGCAACGAATTGCGTCTGACCGCCGAACTGGAAAAAAGCCTCTAGATTGCCTTGCCGACCGCCGGCAAGCGCTCCCCGATCGTTGATGGCTGATGCGATACTATCGCCATCCGAAGATACAATTCCCAAATCGGTCGGGGCAACGCCGTTGAATTGGACCGCGCGCAAGGCGTCACTCACCAGATGCCACGCCCATCCAGTATTCTGCGTGTTCAGATTGCTGTCGGATTGACCGGCGACGAGGCCATACCGATTAATCGCTCGTCCTTCGCTGTAACCTTTGCCGGTTGGATCAGGGACGTTTGGATTGACGGGGCGACCGAAGCTCAAATCACTGAGTTCCGTCATCGTCCCATTCTGCCAAAGAAACCCATGATAGCTCGAAGTGTAGTCCCAGGCTGGATTGCTTGGCGGTTCCGGGTATTCGCCGGAGACATTCATATCCCAGCTGAAGGTGGAAGTGCCCGTGATTTGTCGAGCATCGTTGATTCCCCAGGCGATGCTCCAGCGCGCCAGGGTTTGGTCCGGTGTAAGAAAACCGAGGAACATGGGAGGTTGACCCAGACGCCAGAGGACCGCCTCGGGCTCACCGTTATCGTTGTAAGCCTGACCAACGACGTCTCCTGAGTCGTTGACGCCGTAGCCGATGCCAAAACCGAGCTTAATCACAACGTAGCCGGACTCAGGAACTCGTGGCGTGGTAATTTGCTTATGGAGCGGCCAACCATCCTGGTGATCAGGAACGCCATCGCCATCGGTATCGCGTGGCGGTGTCGGCGTGGGTGTTTGGCCGAACAACAGGGAGGTTGTCGACAATGAGAGGATGAAAAAACAATGCAGCGGCAGCAGCCGAATCTGGGGGAACGACATGACCCTTTTTGGAAATTGCCGCGGGCGTCGTCAATCTTTTTTGTTCATTCCCTGTGTAGGAGAAATCCTACAAGGTTTTGTAAAGGACTAGCCGGAGAAGGCCGGCTCAAAAACATCTGAATAGCACTGCATCCAATCCGCTTGGTTCTGATCGGCGACAGCGAAGACATATTTGTCCACGCCCCCTCTCCAGACTCGAGGAACAACGAAGCCGTAGGCCAGAGAGATCGGACTCTCGTGCAGGTAAACGGTGGCCACCCATTCCGCACCGAACAGATGAGTCGAGCAAGGAGCGAGGCTATTCTCTCTCAACAATAACCTCTCGGTCCATAAACTCGATTTCTAACGGGTCGGGATACGGATAGCCCCCGGAGGCAATCGCGGTGGGCCTTCCGACATGCGGTACGTTACCGACGTCTCGATCTCCTTCCACTTCCCCGGCTTCCAACGCCACTGTCGCAGGGCCACCAGGACGCTCCGATCGAGTGTGCTCGTGCCCGTCGACCGAACGACCGTAACATTAAGGACAACGCCCGTTTTGAGATCCAGGGTCTGCCGAAACACGCCTACTCCCTGGTTGTAGAGTCTGCGATCCCGATCGGAATATTCCGGCCCGATCCAATGGGAAATATCCGCTATCCATGGCGGAATCTTCCCGTGGTATTCACTTGCGAGATGCCTGACTCCCCTGGCGTCAACGGCGCTGCCAACGAGAGCTCCCGCCGCACGCCCGGCCAGGGCGGAGAAGACCAGACAGAGCGATGAAGTCAGGGCGATTTTGCGAAGTAGAGAGGAACGCATAACGGAATAAAACGTCTATTGCAATTTGAGCTGCGGTATCATGCGTCCCATGTACTCAGCGCGAGCTGACTCCTGTCGAACGACCTCTCCCGGCGTATTGATCATTGTTCCAGTGTCGAAATAGATCTCTCTTTTCCCACGCGGAGTCGGAAACCACCAATCGCTAATCAAATGTCCATTATGATCCACAGAGGCATGGCCCCAGAAGCCCGAGGTATGGACCTCCTTCTTTCCGGCTTTCGCTTTGCGGATGGCCTCAAGCAGGGCATCGCGTGTCGCGAGCAGCGGAGTGTAATGATACAGCTTCATCATCCACGCCATTTCCTCCTCGACCGCTTTCGCCGGGTTACGCTGCTTGAGAGGGATCGCTTTGGCCTTGGTGGAGCCGTCGCGATTCCCCGGCGGCGAGGCAAAGCATGGTGCGACTGCGATGCCTGCTGCGATCAGAATGATGTAAATCCGCGCCCGCATCTAACGAAACATTAGATCAGCGACTCCAAATGCTTTCGGAGTTGGCCGCATCGCGTGGTTAGAGCTCCCATGTCTCAAACTCTCCTGGTCGGAACGACAAGGCTTAGGGCGAAAAGCAACACGCCCGCCACGGCAGGAATGATGGCGCTGTTCCTGAAGACCAAAGTGTGGTGAATCTGATACGCGTCGCTTGATGTCTGCGTTTCGCTCCGGAGCGACAAGCCGCCATTTAGGAAGATTAGAGCAGCGCCGACAATGAGAATCGTCGCAATGCATCGAACCGTGATCTTGAGCCAACTTAAATTCATGATCCGTGGCATTGTCTGGTTAGGCCTTATTTGAGCTTATAGTGTCGTTCAAGAAATTTTCCGACCACGTTGCCCTCTTCGGAGCGGTCGGGGTGCTTAATGATCCAATTCGTGATTTCGCTCTCGCGGCGCGACACTTTGTCATTCCACTTCAAGTTTTTGACCAGCACAGGAGCGTTCCCAAGACGCCCATAGACGCGGCCTTTTTCGATGCGCTCCACCAGCACGAGCATATCTTCTCCAGCCGTCGCTTTCCCGGTGCGTTCATCACGCTGGAAGAAGCGGAGCATAACGAGAAACTTATAGCCCGCCGGCAAACCTGCGAGAAATCGCTTCTTCGCGGCAGGATAAGTGGCGCGGGCCTGCGCGACGTATGGCTTTGCCAGTCGATCAAGCTCGGCCAGGCGGACGATCGGAGTTGTATTGGACTCCTCCCCTGTAGGCGCCGCAGCGCTGAGGCGCGCCACAAACGTGAGCGTAAACAGGAAGGCAACAGGAAACATCCTCATCGCGTCGGAGCGTAGAGAGGATGGAGCGGACTGCCAAGCCGTGAAATGGGACCAAAGCGTGAAGGGTGTGATTGGCATAAGCGAATCAATGGAATCAGCGACTCCGAATGCTTTCATTTCATCCCTCATCCCTCATCCCTCATCCCTCATCCCTCATCCCTCATCCCTCATCCCTCATCCCTCATCCCTCATCCTAGCTTATCCAGCAGGGGTGGTTCGGACCTCACTTGAAACTCGGGATTCTCACGAAGTCATATCTCTGGGATTCCGTGCGTCCGTCTCTGCGCAGTTCGAGATAGCGCGGCCCGATCAGGCCAGCGTAACGATGTCTCCGAGGAATGCTGCCCCGAAGAGAATCCGGAAGAGCATCTGGAAGGTTCGTGTTCAACGTGATTTCGATGCGATTCCCCCGAATGGAATAGCGACCGGTGGCCAGACCGGGGAAATCGCGCTGGAGCCATACCGGCGTCAGAGCCTTCGGCGTCGCAGCGCTAACCACAAAACCGTCAGGGTAAAACCGCAGATGCTGGGTGGTCTTGTCGACACCGACATGGTGATATGCGCCGTTAGAGTGCAAGGTCGCCGTCTGGCCGAACGCGCTGGGGCCACAAAGGATGAAGAAAACGCCTACCGTGAGAGAAGAAGGAGAGCGCATAGGTCTAATGAAACACAAGATCAGCGAAACGGCAGCGCATGGCTGGATTTTTTACTTTGGATGATAGCCAGGTGCGTCGACATGGATACTAAGGATCTGCCACAGGTCGCCATGCTTGATCAACCCGAGCGAAATCGTCGCTTCGGCGTTCTCGAACTGTGCTTTCGTGCTGTACTGACCCTGGATGCGCTTACCAGTAGCGGGTTGATAGGAAATCCCGGCCTGGCCCTTCATGGGGTCGGCGGACTGCAAATGACCGAGCTTCGCATACTGGCGAAAATAAGCGTCGAGCTGATCAATCGGCGTAGCCTGCTTGAACTCCACACTGGCCCGGTCCAGCAATGCTTTTTCGCTCCAATCGGTGGCGATCGCTTTGAGAG
>Ga0193726_1003103_pt1 | contig 10776 bp, 7 predicted proteins | sample H2c1metaG_FD_144928 | JGI IMG/M metagenome (GOLD analysis project Ga0193726, IMG submission 144928) | Soil microbial communities from a riparian zone of the East river system, Colorado, United States - H2c1 | ecosystem: Environmental > Terrestrial > Soil > Riparian zone | place: USA: East River... | reverse complement strand
GCCAACGCCGGCCGGATTCTTATTCCTTCGACCGTCACCTTGAGGTCGCTGCGCGGAAAGCTGTACTTCATCGCGCCATCGGATTGTTGTGAGCCCGATCGGCCAATCGCACTGGTTACCGCGGACCAATCATCTGCCTTGGAATTACCCTGCGCGTTGACGGCGGCGGTAGCAGTGAAAAAAGCGACAGCGATTGCACAACAGAAGCGTCTGGCCATGAACCCTCCGAGTTTGAGCCGAGCCGGATTGCATCGCCGGGCCGGAATACATCACCGAGCCGGAATACATCGCCGAGCCGGATTGCATCAATGATAGCGGTTCCCGAGCGGCAGAATTATGGCGAACTTCCGAATCTGAGCGGCGGCATTTTTTCGCGGGCCGCCTCGAGAACGATGAATCGACAAACCGATTGATGGATCCACACGCGTTTCTCCAGAATCTCGCGGTAGTTCTCTGCGTGGCCGCGGTTGCGACGGTCGTGTTCCAGCGACTGCATCAGCCGGTGGTCTTCGGCTATCTCCTCGCCGGAATGATCATCGGCCCGCACATCCCGATTCCGTTCGTGGCGGATCCGGAGACCGTGCGCGCGCTTTCCGAGCTTGGCGTCATCCTGCTCATGTTCTCGCTCGGGCTCGAGTTCAGCATAAGAAAGCTCGTTCTGGTGAGCCAGAAGGCCGGCGCGGTCGCGCTGTTCGAGTGCAGCGTCATGGTGTCCGTCGGGTATCTCGTCGGTCAGATGCTCGGCTTCACGCGAATGGAGAGCATCTTCACCGGCGCCATCACCGGCATCTCGAGCACGACGATTATCGTCAAGGCGTTCCAGGAGCAGAAGGTGAAGGGCCGGGTGACGGAGCTGGTGTTCGGGATCCTCATCATCGAAGACCTGATCGCGATCTTCCTGCTTACCATCCTGACCACTATCTCGCGGTCGGGGGCGGTATCGCCAACGGACGTTGTCCTTACCGCGATCAGACTGACGATGTTTCTGACGGCGCTGATCGGATTCGGAATTCTCACGGTGCCGAGGGCGATCCGGGCGGTGCACAAGATTGGACAGCCCGAGACGATGCTCGTCGCGAGCATCGGCATCTGCTTCGCGGCGGCGCTGCTCGCGCTATCCTTCGGCTACTCGGTCGCGCTGGGCGCCTTCATCGCGGGATCCCTCGTTGCGGAATCCGGGCACGAGGTCGAGATCGAAACGCTCGTCCGACCTGTGCGCGACATGTTCGCCGCCATTTTCTTTGTGTCTGTCGGAATGATCATCGATCCGAGAGCGCTCACCGAGCACTGGGTTGCCGTTCTCGCGCTGACCCTGGCTGTAATAATTGGAAAGGTCCTCGCTGTCACGGTTGGCGCCTTCCTCGCCGGTCATGGCCGCCGCACGGCGATGAAAGCTGGAATGAGCCTCGCCCAGATCGGAGAGTTCTCATTCATCATCGCGAGTGTCGGCGTCGCGTCTGGTGTAGTCCGCAGCTGGCTGTATGCGGTGACCATCGCCGTCTCGGCCATCACCACGCTCACGACTCCGCTGCTGATCAAGCTCTCCAACAAAGCGGCGGCATCGATCGATCACTGGCTGCCAGAGCCGATTCAAACCGTTGCCGCGCTCTACGGATCGTGGATCGAGCGCGTCCGCACCTCTCCTCGCGCGTCGACTGAGCGGTCGGCCACCAATCGCATCATCCGGATCATTCTGGTCGATGGCGCGCTCATCGCGGCCGTGGTGATTGGAGTCAACCTCGAAATCGACCGGCTCAGTCAAATATTGAGCAACATGACCGGCATGGCTTCGACGCGCCTGCGTTTTGCGGTGGTGCTGATCGCCGGCCTGATCACGGTGCCACTCATATATGGTTTGATCACAAGCGCCCGCGCGCTCGGCAATCGTCTTGCCGGCCGCGCTTTCGCGGATGCGCAGAAAGGGAAGGTCGATCTCGCCGACGCTCCACGGCGCGCGCTCGTCATCCTGGTGCAGCTCGCGGTGGTGCTCGCCGTCGGAATTCCGGTGGTCGCGATCACTCAGCCATTTCTTCCGCCGCATCAGGGCGCGTTCGTGCTGGCGCTTCTCACGCTGGTCCTGCTCGTTGCTCTCTGGAGGAATGCCTCCAATCTGCAGGGACATGCGCGGGCGGGCGCGCAGATCATCGCATCTGCATTGGCGAATCAGATGGCATCGGTGGACGGGACATCCGACGAGACGAAGCTGCTCGAGGACGTGAACGCCGTTCTCCCCGGACTCGGTGAGCCGGTTGCGATACGGGTCGTGCCGCAAAGCATCGCGGTGGGGAAGAGCCTGGCGCAGCTCAATCTTCGTGGGGCGACGGGTGCGACGGTATTGGCAATCAGGAGAGGCACCCAGCAGATCCCCACCCCACTCGGCCGCGAGGTGATTCGCGCCGACGATGTGGTCGCGGTCGCTGGAGCGCGTGATGCGCTCCTGATTGCGCGGGCGATCTTCGCGCCCGACCTCTCGCGCATCAGAGACGATATCGAGGGCGCGGAGATCCAGGCCGAGCTGGAGGCGCTGAACGACGCGCTCCTCGTAGATCAGAAGCGCACGCCGCGAAGTTTTCTGCCCTAGGTTCGTGGTGCGCGCTTTCTTCCGAGGCCATCGCGCGGGTCGGCGCGGGGTATCCTCTCCGCCGCTACGCTCGCTTGGTCGGAGCCCCTAACTGCGCTCCCTCGCTCTGCTCGGTCGCGGGTCTCCTCCTCACGCTCGCTTTGGGAAGCGGCTACGAGGACACCCCACGCCTCCTTGGCGAGGTCTGTAAGAGCACGCGCGTCGAACGGCGAAGGCAACGCGGCCGGCGTGCGCTCGATCCTCGGCCGCGCGTGCTCCGAGTCCTCTGCGCACGCACTTCGCGTGGCGAGCGAAACTCGACGCGGGCTTTTTGCGTCCACGCGGCTTTGTTCGGGTCGCCTGTCGATGCGGCGCGAAGTTCCGCGCGCAGTTAAGGAGTCAGTGGGAAGGAGGGTGAGGGTGTCCTCGTAGGCGACGACCCACGAGCGGCAATCGGTGCGCCGACGCCGCCTTCGAGCGCGCGACGCCTGGTTTCACGATGATCGTTCGGACAACCAACGAGCGAGAGCCCCGGAGCCGAAGAGGACACCAGCGCCCGACTGACCGGCACCGATCTCCAAATTGCGCAACGCCGGGTACGCGTCTCGCGACCGGCGATGCGATCGAAGCACACGGCCAACAAAAAGTCCGCCTCGATGCAGCGAGGCGGACTTTTTGTCGGGTGGGCCTATTCGCCCGCCGCGCGCCGCCGCTTGGTTCGCCGCGGCGTCGCGGATTTCTTCCTGCTGATCGGCACGACGCCGATTTCGGCCGCCGGCTCGAGCTCGGACGGCACGGCGGGGACCGTGTGCGGCTGCTTGTAGACGAAGCGCTTGCCTTCGTAATTCTTGAAAATCACTTCGTCGTCGGTCATCGATTCCAGGTACTCAGGCAGTAGCGGCACCTTGCCTCCGCCACCGGGCGAGTCGATCACAAACTGCGGAACCGCGAGGCCCGAAGTCCATCCACGTAGCGCCTGCATGATCTCGAGGCCTTTCTGCACCGTGGTGCGGAAGTGCTCACCGCCAGCCACCTGGTCGGCCATATATAGGTAGTAAGGCCGCACTCGCGCCTTGAGCAGCTCGTGCATCAGCTTCATCATCACCTTGGGATCGTCGTTGACTCCCTTGAGCAGAACCGTCTGGCAGCCGAGCGAGACTCCGGCCCTCGACAGGCGATCGAGCGCGGCTACAGCCGCCGGGGTCAGCTCGCTCGGGTGATTGAAGTGCGTGTTCATGAAGATCGGATGGTACTTCTGCACCATCTCGCAGAACTCCGGCGTGATCCGCTCCGGAAGGTGCGAGGTGATGCGGCTCCCGATGCGGATGATCTCGATGTGCGGGATCGCCCGCAACTGCTGGAAGAGATACTCCAGCCTCCGGTCGCTCAGCATCATCGGGTCGCCGCCGCTCATGATGACGTCGCGGATCTCCGTGTGCTCGCGGAGATACTTGAACGCGGAATCGTACTGATTGAGCGGAATCTTCTCCGGATCGCCGACTTTGCGGCGCCGCGTGCAGAAACGGCAATAGGTGGCGCATACCGGGCTGACCAGGAAGAGCGCGCGGTCGGGATACCGATGAGTGATGTTCGGCACCGGCGAGTCGCCGTCCTCATCCAGCGAATCGATCACGCCGTCGACGACATCGAGCTCCTCGACCGTCGGAATGTACTGCTGCCACATCGGATCGCCGACTTCCTTGATCTGATCCAGCGCAGCCGGAGTGATTCGCATCTGGAAGTTGTCGAAAGCCGGCTTCAGCGCCTCGACGTCGATGACGTCGTGCCCGAACTTGTCCGCCAGCTTCTCGAGACTCGAGATGCTCTGATCCTTGATGATCTGTTGCCAATCGCTCATGCGAGCACCACTCCGGCCCCGTGAGGGGCGTTGTAGATGATCCGAACATCCTCGGATCGGGGCACTACTCCGGCGACGAACGACTCGACGCCGGGTTCCTGCTCAACCGAGCCCAGAAAGGCGGAGCGTCTTGGCCCACCGTTCCGTGTAGTTCTCTCCGCGCTTCGCGAGCGCGCAGTCGCAGATCTTTCTGATCAGGTCCGAGTAACCGATCGTCGCGACGCCAGCCATGCGCGCGAGTCCCGCGGTCGGCGAAATGTCCGGATTCGCGTTGACCTCGAGCAGCCAGGGGCGACCGGATTGGTCGATGCGGAAATCGCAGCGGCCATATCCTTCTCCGCCTACCACGTGCCATGCCGTGCGCGCGATGGCGATGAGCTCATTCGCAAGATCTTCGGAGAGGTCAGCCGGGCAATTCGGCTTCGCGCCGAGATCTTCGTCGCTCCCCGTCTCCCACTTGGATCGATAGGAGACGATGTGCCACATACCGCGCGGCATCTGGGCGAAATCGATCTCCGCGATCGGCATGACCTCGTCGCCGACGATTCCGACGTTCACTTCGCGGCCCGGAATGAAGCGCTGAACCAGCACTTCGTCCCAGCCCTCGAACATCGCTTCGATTCTCGCCGAGAGGGCGCGCATGCTCCGAACGACCGAGCGCTGCTCGATTCCGACGGACGCATCCTCGGCAACCGGCTTGCAGATCGCCGGGAACCCGACGCTCGTGACCTCGTCGCCGCGTCGCACGTGGGCCCACCGCGGCACCGGCAGTCCGGCGCCGTCGAGCACTCCGTTGACGATGTTCTTTCTGAGCGTGAGCGCGGTCGTCCAGCTGGAGCTTCCGGTGAAAGGAATTCCAAGGAGCTCGAGCACCGAGATGACCATCGGCTCGTATATGGCTTCCCCGTCGATGCCTTCGACCAGATTGAAGACCAGATCGAACTTTCCCTTGCGGACGCGCTCGACCCAGCGGCCGTCGTTGCTCACCGGCACCCGCACAACTTCAGTCGCCCAATCGAGCAGCGCGCTCTCTACCGCTTCGATGGAGTCGAGCAGCTGAACCTCGGGCGCTTTCCCGAGGGCAGATAGCCCGTCGAACAACAGGGCAATTCTCATCGTGTATTCCTCCGCATGGTATCGGTCACGCCGATCCACTGGCGGCAAGCGCTGGCGCGCTCTGAGCTCCACTGCCCCTCGAGAGGGAGCGATCGAGATCGACTCCCTGCCGTGCGGCAGCGTATTTCAGGCAATTCTGAATGAGCTCTTCATAGCCGATCCCCGCCGCTCGCGCGGCCTTCGGCAAACACGAATTGTCCGCTGGATCGGGCAGAATTCCGGGCAGCGGATTTACTTCGAGCACGTTTGGATTTCCGGAAGCATCGAGACGGACATCGATTCTTGCCCAGTCTCTGCACCCGAGCACACGGAAGGCGTCGAGCGTTACTCGCTCAATAGACGCCTGAAGCTCTCGCGTGATACGCGCGGGGCACTGGAAAATATCGAGCGGATTCTCGGGACGATCCCAAACGAACTTCGCATCGAAGCTGTAAATCGGCAGAGCCCCCTTCGGCAGCGATTCGAAATTCATCCCGACGATCGGCAGCACCGTTGCTTCATCTCCGTTGCCGAGCACCGCGCAGGTGAACTCTTTTCCGGGCAGATATTCCTCGACGAGTACTGATTGCTTGTAGTTCTCGAGGAGAAACTCGGTCTGTCTGATGAGGTGGTTGCGATCAAAGCAGAGATTGCTGTCCGTGATTCCCTTGGACGAGCCTTCGTGGAGCGGCTTGACGAAAAGCGGAAGGCTCAGTCCGTCGGCGGCGCCCTTGAGATCCTCGATCTTCTCGACGACTGCGAAGCGCGGCGTCGGAATGCCGTGGAAGGCAAGGGTTTCCTTCGTTCTGGCTTTGTCGAGGCAGAGCGAGAGAGTGAAGGGATCGCTTCCGGAGTACGGGATTCCGTAAAACTCGCAAATCGCCGGAACGTGGGCTTCGCGATTCACCCCATAAAAACCTTCGGCGATGTTGAAGACGATATCGGGCCGGATCTGCCTGAGTCTCTCCGGAAAATCCTCTTTCGCCTCCAGGCGGACGACTTTTCCAAGGCGGGAGAGAGCCGACTCAACGGCGGCGATCGTGGTGGGGCTGTCCCACTCGGCGAACTCGTCCCGGGCGATCAGGTCCGAAATCGAGAGTTGATCTTTTTTGCTGGAGGACTCCTCTCCGCGTCGGGCGATTAGATCCGGAATCGAGCGATGAACTTGTTTACTAGGAGGCTCTTCATCGGGGCGCGGAAGCTCCCCGTCTTCCTGACGGCCGCCCTCTGATACTGGGCTGGCGAGCTCTGTTGGCTCAGGTTTTTGATTGTAGGCGAGACCGATCAGAGTCATCGACACCTATAAAAAAACTTACGCACTCGATTCATGATCACGAGTATATAAACGCTGACCACTAGGCGCAATAATTATTCCGCGTTTCCGAAAAAAAGTTTTTCCGCGAAAAAAGTTTTTTTCAGCGATCGGTAGATTTTTTCGAAGATCGGGTCGATTTGAAGATTTTTCGCGAGTCGCTACTCGAGCTCGAAGCCAAACGCCGGCACGGTCCCGGCTCCCGGCCGGTAGTCTTAAGTTCGTTTTTGCCTTTAGACTTTGTGGTACACGATCCGCGCGGCCTCGCGCCGATCCTCCGCCTGATAGATCTCGAAATCCGAGAAGAAAGCGGGAGTTTCCCTATGAAGAAGCTTGAGCATGGCGATCGCGCAGCGGCGGATCTCGAGCTCCGCGCCCTCGCTCGAGCGAAGCTCCAACATCGTCCGCCAGGCTCTCGCGTTGGCCGTCACCACGATTTTCGTCTCAGTGGAATTGGGAAGAACTCCTCTGGCGGCCTCTCGCGACATCTTCCGGCGGTGGACCTTGTCGGTGACCCATCCATAGCGCTCCATCAGGTGCTCGACCAATCGAACGTAGCTTTGCTGCGCCTGGTCGATCTGGGTCCGCCACTCGTTTTCGAGAGCTTCGACACCGACGATCGCCGGCGGAACGACGAAGTTTGCCTCCGACTCGTCTACGTATCGCTGACTGAGCTGGCTGTAAGCGAATCCGGCGCGATGCCGGACCAGCTCGTGGGTCAGCGATCGACTTACTCCTTCGAGCAAGAGAGAATAGTTGGCGTGCTCGAGGACGCTTCCGTGTCCCTGCTTCTTGATGTTCTCGAGGTAGTCGCGCGTCGCCCGGTTGGCCGGATTCTTCTGACTCATGTAGCAGAGACGCCCGGCAAACTCCGCGAGCCTCTCGCCATCCGTGCTCTCTCCGAGCCAGCGGACCTGCAGATGATCGGGCTCGATAAAGACCGGACGCGCGAGGAGAGTTACTACTGGCTCGGTATAGTACAAGCGACTCTTTGGGCGAAGGTGAAACTGCGAACTTCAAACTGAAGACTACCTGTCGGGGCTGTCAGCGGGCCGGTTGGGGGCTGCGAGCTCCTTCAACTCGCAATGAACCGGCGGCGGCAGAAAACTAAGACGATCCGCCGATCAGCGACAGCCGGAAACGCTCGTACGCTCGCGCTTTCACCAGGTCGTCGAGCGCCGCCCTCGCTTGCTCGGGAAGCGGAGGAAGCGCGGGATCGTACTTGATGTCGGTGATCGCCTTCTGCTGCGGGAGCGGGACCTTCACGCCAGGGTTGAAGATGTTCGACGGATCGAACGCGCTCTTGATGAGCGCAAAGGCGCTGATCGCGTCTTTATGCCAGACCCTCTTGAGCAAAGGCGTCCTGATTCTGCCATCACCGTGCTCTCCCGTGAGCGTACCGCCGAGCCGCGACGTAAGTCCGACAACATCATCCAGGAGATCCGAGATAGTCTTGCGCCAATCCGGCCGGCGGACGTCGATCAGCGGATTGACGTGGACATGGGCATCTCCGGCATGCCCGAAAATCACCCCGCTCACTTCCCGCTTCGCCAACGCGTTCCTTACTCCCTGGATGTAATCAGGAAGCTTCGACAGGGGTACCGCTCCGTCCTCGATGAACTGCATCGATGTGTTGTGCTCGAGCGCCGAGAGGATCGGGCTCGCAGCGTGGCGCACCTCCCAGAGATCGTGTTCCGCCTCGGGCGTCAGCGCGACATCCACGTCGCGGGCGCCGGAATCCTTGAATGCCTTCGCCAGGCGATTGGCTCCAGCGGCGGCGGCATCCGCGTTGTCGGCCTCGACCTTGGCGAGAAGAATGGCCGCGGTTCCTTCCATCTGCTTGCTGAACTTCTCGTCGCCGCTGCGCGCCGTAACGGCGTAAGCCAGAAACGTCCGGTCCAAAAGCTCGCACGCGCTCGCTCCGGCTTCGACGGCCTTCGTCGCCGCCACCGTCGCCTCTTCCAGCGATGAAAAAGTTCCCAGCAGGCTGCTGGTAGCTGCGGGCAGCGGAGACAGTTTCAGCTCCACGGATACAATGATCGCCAGCGTTCCCTCACTTCCGACAAGCAGGTCCACGAGATCCGCTTTCTCGGCGTAATCGTGAATCGCATATCCGGACGATTCCTTCCGAACGCCGAGATGTAGAATCGGCCGCCGCGTGTCGCTCGAGACGATCACGCCATGGACGTCGCGCAGGAATCGCGTGATGGCAGCGATTCTCTTTGGGGCTTCCTCTCCCCGAGTGATTATTGCCCTGTCTCCATCGCTGAACACGCAGTCGATAGCGTTCACCCAGGGGCGAGTCGAGCCGTACCGCAAACTGTGGGGGCCCGCAGCGTTGGTCGAAACCATCCCGCCCAGAGTGCAGAAGCTTCCGCTCGATGGGTCAACCGGGAATCGCAGTCCCTTCCTCCTTGCGGCCACATCGAGCGTCGACCACAAAACGCCTGGCTCCGCCCAAACCGTGCGATCCCTCTCGATGATCCTGCCAAGGTGATTGATGCGGGAGAGATCGACGATGACTCCGCTGCCGATGGCGCCGCCCGCCATGCTGCTTCCCGATCCGCGTGGGATGAGGCTCGTCCCGGTCTCCGCCGCCCACTTCACGAGTACTACCACATCCTCCGCGTCGACAGGAACAGCAACGGCGGACGGGATCGCGCGACCGATGCCCGCTGCCTCGGAGTAAACCGCGCGCGCAAGCTCGTCTTCGCGAAAGTATCCGCGGAATGCCGGCAGGCTCACGAGGTTGAATCTCCCAAGGGGCGAACTTGCTTTGCTACCATAGGATGCTCTAGCTCACAGACCGAGGTTGCTCGGGAGCGGAGGGCTGGACGAGTAGTCATAGAACCCCTTGCCCGATTTCCTGCCAAGCATTCCGGCGAGCACCATTCGCTTGAGCAGGGGCGGCGGAGCGTAGCGGCTCTCCCGATACTCCGCGAACATGATCTCGGCGATCTTGTAAACTGTATCGAGGCCGACGAAATCGAGGAGGGTGAACGGTCCCATTGGGTGTCCGGCACCGAGCTGCATGCCCTTGTCGATGTCCTCGACGGAAGCAACGTTCGATTCCAACGCCTTGATCGCATCGATCATATACGGAATCAGCAACAGGTTCACGACAAATCCGGAGCTGTCCTTCGCCCGTATCGGCTCCTTCCCCAAGGCCCGCACAAAATCCAGGGCCAGCCGTTCCGTCTCTTCGCTGGTCGTAATCGTCCGAACGACCTCCACCAGCTTCATCAGCGGCACCGGATTGAAGAAATGGATGCCAAGCATCCGATCAGGGCGTCCGCTCGCGGTCGCCATCGCGATAATGGTCAGACTCGATGTGTTCGAGGCGAAAATCGCATCGGGCTTCGTGATCTTGTCGAGTTGGGCAAAGAGGCTGTTCTTGACGTCGAGATCCTCGACGACTGCCTCGATGAGAAGATCGCAGTCGGCAAGCTCCTCCAACTCCGTGACGAAACGCAGTTTCGCGATCGTCGCATCCCGCTCGGCTTCCGTGACCTTGCCGCGCTCGATTCCCTTGGCGAGCGTCTTTTCGATCGCCTGTCGCGATTTTGCGCAGAGGGCTTCGGAGACTTCGCGCACGGTCGTGGGGAATCCAGCCGCCGCCGAGACCTGAGCGATCCCGCTTCCCATCAGGCCTCCGCCAAGGACGCCGACCTTACTGATCTTTTTCATTTCGCGGCTCGACCTCTCGTGCGATTACGGTCCAATCTATCCCCTCGGCAACCGCGTTCGCGAAGAAATCGTTCCGAGAAGTCCGCCGGGTCTCTCGAACTCGCCGTGCTCGAGCCGGTCGAGGATCTGCTCCAGCGCGAGCTGGACGCTCGACAGCACGCGACGATGCGTCCGAGCGAGCCTGTACGCCGCAACCGAGCCACCGGCGAAGGGAAGGACTGCGAAGCCTGCGGCGATGAAGAGTGGAATGTGCGCGAAGACGAG
>Ga0193726_1003102_pt1 | contig 10781 bp, 11 predicted proteins | sample H2c1metaG_FD_144928 | JGI IMG/M metagenome (GOLD analysis project Ga0193726, IMG submission 144928) | Soil microbial communities from a riparian zone of the East river system, Colorado, United States - H2c1 | ecosystem: Environmental > Terrestrial > Soil > Riparian zone | place: USA: East River... | reverse complement strand
ACGACTGTCATAAGCCCACGTCCAATGGCCGGCTTCAGTGAGGCGCATCATTGCCGCCACCCGGTAGGCGATGCGTTCGCGGTCCTTCAGAGAGCTAATCTGCATGGCGGCGTCAACGATCGCCTCGCGGCCATCGCTGACTTGAATTTCTTGAAAGAACCGCCTCATGCGCGCGGTTCCCTCGAAGGCGACGCCGGGTCCCACATCGACCGTCACCAGGCTGGCGACTCGATGTTGAGCAGCCGCTGCCAAATGGGTAGCGATGCATCCACCCAACGACATCCCGACCAAGTGGGCCGTTGGCCAGCCCAACGCATCAAGAATGGTGCCGACGTCGGCCACCCAGGTGTCGAGCGTGTAGTTATCGGCCCAATCGCTGTCGCCGTGTCCCCGCATATCGAGGGCTACGGCGTGGACTTGGCCGCGCAGACCCAGGCACACATAGTCCCAGGAGCGCGCGGTAAGCCGGCCGCCGTGCAGGAAGAGTGCCGGGGGTCCGGCGCCACCCCAGTCAAGTGCATGCAAACGCACGCCGTCGGTACCGATGAAAGTCAGGTCCCGGGGCGGCGTCGGATCTTCGAATGTGACACCGAGCCGGCGTGCGAGTTCCGGCAGGGCGGCGAAATCCGCCGCTTGTGTGCGTGCATGGCTTGCTTCTACGTTGCTACTTTGCTCGGTCATGTCAGGCGCTCCGAATGGTCACAAAGGCGACAAAGCGAGTGCGGCGGAGCCCCGAAGCCTCCAAGCGCGCCATTCTTGAAGCAGCGGAGCGGAGACTGATCGAGGACGGCCCCGACGGCGTGCGCGTGCAGCGTATCGCTGCCGATCTCGGCATGACCGACGCTGCATTGCATTATCACTTTGGCAATCGCGAAGCGTTGGTTGAGGCACTGATGCGCTTTTCCGCCAAGCGTCTGGTGGAAGACATTGGGGACGCCCTTGAAACTTGGGATGCCAATCGCCTCGATCTGGTCCAGCTCGGCGCGCTGTTCCGCAAGAGCTTTGCCGACCGTGGTGTCGCCCGACTCGTAGTCTCCGTGCTCGCAGGGCGCAGACCGCGGGGAGCCGGCATGCTGCGGCGACTGGTACTGGCCGTGCATGACGCGCGCACACGGCGAGCTAATGCAAGCGGCCGCAAGCCTCCCCTGCTTACCGACACTCAGTTCGTCATCACATTGCTGAGCGGCGTTCATTTGCTGGCACCGATAGCGGGCGAGGCTCTGCTCCTCAGCGCCGATGCCTCGGCCGATAAAGCCGGCGTGCAGGAGTATCTCGACTGGGTCGCCGCGCTGCTCGGCACACATCTGAGCCGAAACTGAGCCCGGCGGATCCGTAGAAAGCCGTGCGCCAATCAGTAAGCGGCGCCAGGCCGCTGGAGCAAGGATCGTCGTCGGTGAGGAGATTAGCGCCATCCCTATGGGTTTTGTTACTTTGACTACCCAAAGTAATAACGGAGTGCAAGCCGTCGTAGAGAAAAAGCATGTGCGCGGATCGGCTACCCTTCGGCCGGTCCGAGGGCTGGATCAGGAATGTCCGAATTGTGTCTGTAGGAAACGTCGGCACTCTCTCACGACGATCCATATTGAGGAGGACGATATGCCGGACATTCTGGTCGAGGTGCGGGGAAACTGGCTCGTGGGCCAACAAGCGGGCTTTCTCGATGTCTTGCACGAGGCTTTCGCAGGCGTCCTGAAGTATCCACCCGGCGACAAGCTGCTACGTCTCATCGAGCATGCGCCCGCCTCTTACGCGATCCCGCATGGCATGGGCGAGAAGTTCACTCGCATCGAGGTCGTCCTGTTTGAAGGAAGATCCCTTGATGCCAAGCGCGCCCTGTATCAAGCCGCGGTGCAGGCGCTTCGTCCGTTCGGTGTCCCTCCCGGCGACGTGAAAATTGTACTTACTGAAATACCAACAGGAAATGTAGGGTTCCGCGGCGGCAAAGCCGCCTGCGAGATCGACCTCGGATATGCCCTCGAAGTGTAGGCCACTGAAGTAGCGTTGCGCTTCCCACCCGCTGGCGATCGATCAGTCAGAGACGATTCTCCAACTTCGGTCATCACCGCGCTCGATCACAGAGGGGCGCGAACCGAAGGGCTCCGGGCTGACACCAGGTACACAAAGTTCGATACGATGAGTATTCATCCGAACGAAAATCGTATCAGGATCATCCGGGCCGCCCGGAAAATAGAGACGCCACGACTCGAGCCATCGGTCTCGAATTTCTCTTCTGTCTTCGACTAGTGCGGCTCGACCGACAAGCGCAACATAGGCGCGTTCGGGGTGATACTGATAGCCGAGCGTAAGCTGGCCCGAACGGTGAATATCTGCCGCCTTCCGCGAGGTGCGCCACGTCGCAAACCAGATCGTCCAATCTTCCTCGCCAGGCACTCCCAGAATCGGTCCGACAACCCGGACGTTGACGCCTCCAGCCTCGGAGGAAGTTGCGGCCCAGCAATCAGCCACTTTTTCCATCGTATCACTCGCGGCGCGGAGCAAACGTTTCACTCGGGCCGAACTCGCTCCAGTTATAGCCGCCGGTACGTTCCCGTTCATCGCCTACCTCCGTTTTGGGCTATCCCGTCGCGCTTCTATCACTTGTAGACTTCATGGTCTAGACCGAATAGACTATAACTATGGGACATCCTCTTTTCGAACACTCACACTTTCTCGCCGCGGCACGGGAGCTCGCGCGCGAGGGCGGACCCAGGCACGTAACGGTGGCTTCGGTGACCGACCACCTGAAAGCGCCGAAGGGCTCGTTCTATTACCGCTTCGCCTCGCGCGATCTACTGCTCGGCGAGCTCTGGCTAGCGACCGCCTTAGCATTTCAAGAAGGATTCGTTGCGGCCATCGAAGATGGCGACGGGTTGGCAGCGGCGCTGCACATGCCAGCTTGGGTGCGCCTAAACCTAGACGACGCTCGGCTGCTGATGCTTTACAGTAGGCACGATTTTGTGACTGGCGATTGGCCAACGTCCCTTGCGCGTGGCGTTGCCGACCAGGCACGGCGCTTTGAAGCTTGCCTGGAACGGTTCGCGAGACAGACCTGGGGGGGCGTCAATGCGACAAGCTTAGGACTGTCCCAATTCGTCCTAGCCGACGCGCCTCTAGCGGCGGTGCGGCCCCACTTACAACGCCGGGAAACACCGCCGGCACTTGTCGACCAGATCGTCACCATCACCTATCGCAGCCTAACGGCTGGTCGCAAGACAACAGCAGCCGGGCTTCGACGTAAGCCAAAATGATGATCATCTATGCGTTTCGATCTGATGGACCTGGTCTGCTTATGTCGCGCTACCTCAGCCAAACCACGCTTTGTAAACCCACAGAGCTTGTTCATCTTGTAGGTGCAGCCAAAGTTGATGCGGGCTGAGGCCAGTGTATCGGCGCAATTCGCGGCAAAGATGCGATTGGTCCGCATAACCGGCCTCGGCCGCGATGCTTGCCCAATTCACCCGCGGTTGCGTGGCGTGCGCAGCCATCAAGAGAGCCTCTTCAGCTCGTGCAAGGTTCTTCAGCCCCCGCGCGGACCAGCCGGTCATAGTGCGCGTTCGTCGTTCAACTTGGCGCTGGCTCCGCCCCTTAGAAAATTTGTGCACTCGTGAGATGGCAGCCCGCGACCATTCGCTCTGTTTCTGGGCCGGCCCCCAAGACTCTCGATTACTCAACCGCGCGGTGCGCCAACGCGGCTCCAGGAAAGTCTCGACCAACTTCACACGATCTTCATCGCTCTGGGCATGAAGGACATTGAGCGCGATGGCTTGCCACGACTCGTCCAGCGCCACAGCAAGCGGACATATGCGGTTCAGATATCGGTCCACGCCGATCCCCGTCATCTGGCAAAGTGCATCCGGGGCCAGAAGCAGAATGAACATGCGCAGCGGTCCGCGATGCCGGGCTACGACGGGCCGCGTTTGCGGTCCGCGAAAGACGATACGCTCGTGCACCGGCCGCTCATCACCTGGGCGAACCGCAGACCCCTCGAGGAACCAGCTCAAACAGCAACTTGTCGTGGCCGGGAAGCGGCTCAGGTGCTCGCTTTCCATTGTTGTCTCCACGTGGCGAACAACGAAGCCGCGAACGCACGCTTCCAATGAGGCGCGGGCCTCAAACCTTAGACAGGACGCTGTATTGCCGGCCGCATTGCAGCGAGTTTCCAATGTCGCCATCGTTCTATCCGCTTGCAGCGTGGGTGTGCCACGGTTGCTCCTTGCTGCTGAACAACGAGGTGCTCGTGTCTCCATTCCTCACTAGCTCAATAGCCCTGGCAATAGCCATCGCGCCCACTCTTGGGGCCACACAATCGATCTCGGACGAGAGCCTTACGAGTCGCAACAAGGCGGTGGTCCACGCATATTTGGACGAAATAGCTCAAAGCGGCAACATCATCGCACGCGAGCGCTATTTCGCGTCTACGACGCCCTTCAATGGCGATTCCGATCTAGCGCGTCAATTCTCACGAATCGTTGAGACCCGGCTGGCTTTTCCTGATCTGCAGATGACAATCGAGCAACAGATTGCCGAAGGGCCTTGGGTAGCGACACGGGTCACCTACCGCGGCACGCACATGGGGGAATTCGCCGGCATTCCTGCGACAGGCCGGCGTATCGAGTATTCGGGAACCGCTATGGATCGCCTAGAAAACGGCAAAGTAGTGGAGATGTGGCACACCGTGAACATGCATCTACTGCTGCGACAGATTACAGAAGGCGGAAGGTCGACCGAGAAACCGAAATGAAGGCCACAAGTAGCGTCGATCACCAGTGCCAGGTACCTGCGGTTCGGCCATGTTGAAGGAATTCGATAAGGAAATCTGGATTGCGGACGGACCAAGCGTCGCCGTAGCTGGATTTCGTTATCCTACACGAATGGCCGTCGTCAGACTGTCGAATGGAGGCCTCTTCATCTGGTCACCGGTCCAGTTCACGGCCGATCTGCAGGCAGCCGTGGATGGCATCGGTCAAGTACGGCACATTGTTGCTCCCAATTCACTTCATCATTTATTTCTGCCGGCATGGAAGCGCGCTTACCCTGCTGCCCAAATGTATGCGCCACCAGGATTGCGAAGAAAACGCAAGGACATCGCCTTTGATACCGACCTCGGGAACGCGCCGAGCGCGGATTGGGTCGGGGAGATCGATCAGGTCGCGATGCAGGGCAACCTTATCACGACAGAGGTGGTGTTCTTTCACGTCAGGAGCGGGACCGTGCTTTTTGCCGATCTGATCCAGCAGCTTCCCATTAACTTGAACTCTGGCTGGCGGTCCATGGTGGCGAAGCTGGACCTCATGACAGGGCGCGAACCGTCCGTACCGCGTAAGTTTCGTATGACCTTTGTTAATCGCCGTGTCGCACGCGACTCTCTGGAACGCATTCTCGCCTGGCGTGCCGAAAGGGTACTAATGGCTCACGGAACACCAATAGAAAAGGACGCCCCAGCTTATCTACGGCGTGCGTTTGGATGGCTGACTCTGTGATGCAGCAGTTCGATATTCCTCATGGGTGTCCATGATGGGTGTCAGCGTCCGGGGACGTTATTTCTGGAGTATAATCGACTGTTTCGAGTGGCTCACCGCAGATCTTGCCAAGAGCCAAGCGTTCCTAGGATTCTCGCCAATCCTACGCACCGCATAGGGCCACCAGTCGCGCCCGAACGGAACGTATAGCCGCCGCGAAAATGGGCGCTGTCGATAGCCTCGCGACTGAGGAAAGCGAAGGACGGCACATCGCATTCGACGACATTGCTCGGCGGCCCGGATGGCGGTCCCTTCAATTCGCCGTACCTTTAATCTTCAGATTGGCCCAAACACCGGCATGATCAGATGGCCACAACGACGCGTCTCGCGGACTCGGTCGATTGAAGCAGACGCCGCTGGCGAGGATCTCGATCGTGTCGGACACCCAGATGTAATCGATGCACCGATCCATCCGCGGCCAATAGGGATGCGAAACCACACCATCATCGTCAGCCAGCGGTGTAAAGGCAGTCGGTGATGTCTGCGTGGGGCGGTAACACGTTGCCATAAGTTTGGCAGAAGGCTTGTCGGGGCTTGCATTGAAATCACCACAGATAATGCTCGCCGATACGTCGTCGCGTGTCTCAATCCAGGCAAGCAGCTGCTGCACCTGGAAAAGCCGCAGCGATTCGTCGCCGCGCGATTTGTAAAGATGGGTGACGTAAACATCTAGAGAGGTTTCACCGACCTTAATTCTCGCAACTTGCGCGACGATGTCTGCTGTTTGGTAGTCGAGATTGCCGGTTTCGATAACTTCGAAGCGTGTGAGCATCGCCTCGCCTTCCACCTTTGAAAGACCGTTTACACGCGTTTGCTGAACCAAATTGTACTGAACGCCAAATAGAGCTGATGCCGTCTTCTGAAGTCCTCGTGCCGACTGGAGGGGAATACTGACCTCATTGAGCGCTACGATGTCGGGCTTAAGACGGCCAACTTCCTCGTCTACCAAGTGACGACGTTTCTCCCAGCGCTTGTGGTCCTGTTCGAGGTTGAGAGTAACTACCCTGAAACGCATGGCCTAGCCGCCTCTTAGTTTATGACGACGACAGCTCCCCGTGCTGGCGTTTGCTGCGTAACCGCTCGACGAGGGAAATTACGTCGTCGCCGCGATCCCACGGACACCCCCAGTAGTCGAATAGGCCGAGGGAGGTTTGCCATAGGGCCTCCGTCGCACGCGCATCATATCCGGATCGGGGCGATCACACCCAGCACCGCGTACCCTGGCAAGATTCCGACCAGAAAGGTCGGGATAGCCATCGCTGTCATCGAGAAGACCAGTGCGTTACGCCGCCCAAAGCGGTCACCGAGAAAGCCGATCGTGGCGCCACCCAAAGGGCGCATCATGAAACCCACGGCGAAGATTCCGAAGGCGACCAAGACCTGAGCTACCGGATCCTCCCGCGGAAAGAATGTCCGACCGATGGAGACGGCGAAATAGCCGTAGACCGCAAAGTCGTACCATTCGAGCATGTTGCCGACGGCGCCGGCGGCGATGATTTTCCAGCGACTGGCCGCGGAAAAATCTGCAGAGCGCTGTTCTTCTGCGGAAATGTCGCTGCCATTGTCGACCTCGGTCTTCCTCAACACCTCACGCGGATTCGACGAACGCGATCAGTCTGCAAGACAAGGGCGGCGACCTACAAGAGCTGCTCCTCCTGCTATGGTGCCGCATTCCCTGTCGAGGTTTGAATTTGGCTAGCCGCTCCCTAGTTGATCTTGCCCGAGAAACAAGGTAGTCGGCGATTGACTAGCGATCTCCATGGTCGCGTTGGAAGAATTGTACACCTGGGTGCGCGCTCGGGCGGCGAACTCCATCCTCGACTCACTAGATCGGTCCCACTGCAATCGAAGCCGGATATCTACCCAGCATCAGTGCGGTTTTATTTACCTGTACGCTTGTAAGTGTTGCATCCCACTACCGCCGAGTTTGGCTGGAGTTGGCGATAGCAGGTATCGATCGTGTCGTTGTCTTTCACGATACCGTCCGTGAAGCCGTAAGGGGTTACAATATGGATCTGTTTCCCGTCCGCCGTAACCGCGCCAATAATCTTGTCCACGTGAGAAGGTGAGGACAATGTGCCCCAGAAGCGGTTGTCATCCTGTCCCTCGACTTTAAGGGTGAACGGTACCTCCGTCAGACGATGAGTGCCGGCGCTCTTGGACGGCGAACTGGAAGGATGATGGGCAGCGAGGCCATCGACGATGCCTTTGCCTGTCCATGACCAAGTACCTGTCATATTGAGCGCGTCCTGCGCGCTGGCGCCGGCCATAGAACTTAGCGTCATCGCTAAGCCGCAAGCAGGTAGGCTTATGATACGGGTCACCGAATTCCTCCCCAAGTTGAGTGCGATGAGCCACAATCACACGGCAACGGCGCGTCCTTGCCGTACGTAGCTCTCAATACAACACACACCGGACCAACGATGATTCAGCCTGCGACCTGCCGCCCATCGTGCCAACGTCAACGTGCGATACCAAGGCCATATGTGGGAGTGGAGGTTTGCCGCCCAAAGCTTGCCCTCCGTGTGTCATATGAAGGGTTGCTGAGCGCGTCGGCGATCACCAGCGACCAAACGGATTTTGGACAAGTGGCCCAGAACCCTATTTCGACCCCGACGCAGCCGGCTCTTTTGGGCGGATCGAGTCAGCGACCCCTTGGATGAACGCGGTGATCTTCACCACATCGTCGTCCTTCAGCTTGCCGGTGAAATCCGGCATGCCTTGTGATTTGTAGGCGCCGCTGAAGACGATGGTCTTGAGATTCGTGATCGTGTCAGCGCCGACGTAAGCGAGATTGCGGACGTTGCCGCCCTTGTCGACGCCCGGCACGCCGTGACAGATCGCGCAGTTGGATACGTAGAGCAGCGTCCCCGGACCGACATCGGCCGGATCGTACTTCACGCCCGACAGCAGATTTTCCGTCTGATACTTGGTGAAGGCCGGCAACGGCGCCTTGCCGCCCACGGCGAAGGTATAGACCGTGCCCGGACTGTTGAGTTCCGTAGCGCGCACCGCCACGCCGAACACGCCGCCCCACCCGACCGCCACCGACACGTATTGCACGCCGTCGACCAGGTAAGTCGACGCCGCGGCCACCACCCCGGTGCCGGTCAGCGACTCCCAGAGCTTTTCGCCCGTGGCTGCGTTGTAGGCGATTAAACGCCCGTCGGCCGTTCCCTGAAACACGAGGTTGCCCGCGGTGGTGAGCGTTCCGCCGTTCCACGGCGAAACATGTTCCTGACGCCAAGCTTCTTTTTGCTTAATGGGGTCCCACGCGATCAGGCGGCCGAAAGGCAAACTCTTGGGCGGCGATGCGTTCAGCGCGAAGCCGGTATTCCAGCCGAGATTGCCGGCAAATTCGCCCGGCTTGTTGCCGTTATGCGACCAGTCCCTTTGCCCTGTCAGGTTGAGCGGCACGTTCTGCGCCGGCAGATAGACCAGCCCGGTGTTGGGATTGAACGACATTGGATGCCAGTTGTGGGCGCCGTACGGGCCGGGAATGGAGTCGAACGACTTGTCGGGCGAGCGGGCTTCGGCGACCTCGATCGGCCGACCATTGGCGTCGTAGCCGGTTGCCCAGTTCACATCGACGAAGTTCTTCGCCGAGATGAACTTGCCATTGGTGCGATCGATGACGAAAAAGAAGCCGTTCTTCGGCGCATGCAGGATGACTTTGCGCGGCACGCCGTCAATCGTGAGGTCGGCCAGGATCATCGGCTGGGTGGACGTGTAGTCCCAGTTGTCGCCGGGCGTTTCCTGATAGTGCCAGAGGAATTTGCCGGTATCGGCGTTCAGCGCGACGATCGAGGCGAGATAGAGATTGTCGCCACCGGCAGGGCTGCGCAGGTTGCGGTTCCACGGCGCGCCGTTGCCGGTTCCGATATAAACCGTGTTGAGGTCGGGATCGTAGGTGATGCTGTCCCACGCGGTGCCGCCGCCGCCGTTCACCCAGTATTTGCCAGCCGGATCCCAGGTCTTGGCAGCGGCGGCCATTGAGTCATCTTCAGGCGGCTTGGCCGGATCGCCCGGCACCACGAACCAGCGCCACGCCTGATCGCCGGTTTCGGCATCATAGGCCGTGACATAGCCGCGGACGCCGTACTCGGCGCCGCCGTTGCCGATGATCACCCGGCCGTTGGCGACGCGCGGCGCGCCTGTGATCGTGTAAGAATGGCTGTGGTCGATGACGGTGTCTTTTTCCCAGACCTTCTTGCCGGTCGCCGCATCCAGCGCGATCAGCCGTCCATCGTAGGCACCCACGAAGACCTTACCTTTGTGAAGTGCCACGCCCCTGTTCACGACGTCACAGCACCCTCTGTAGCCTTTCTCGCGCGCCACCTCGGGGTCGAAGGTCCAGATGCCCTTGCCGGTGCGGGCATCGATGGCGTGAACGACGCTCCAGGGGGCGGTGACATACATGATACCGTCGACGACGATCGGAGTCGCCTCGACGCCGCGCGAGGAGTCGAGACTGTAAGACCACATCAAGCCAAGGTTCTTGACGTTTCCGGTGTTAATCTGGCTAAGCTTGCTGAACCGCGTTTCGCCGTAGTCCAAGCCGATCGTCGGCCAATCTTTCGACGTCGCTGCGTTGGCTCGAATCGAATTGCCGTCGATCGCCGAAGTGACGGCCCTTATGTGCCCCGTTGATCCCTTCGCGTCCTGGGCAGCCGCACCGCTACAAAAAGCCACCGCTGCCACGCCCGCCGCCATCGCTGCATGCGCGCAACCAACCCGCAGCTTGTGGGGAGAGATGTTCAGAAAGGAAAGAGCGAACTCCGCATTACCTGTAAAACGCTTCATGGAATCCTCCCAAAATGGCGGACCGAGTGCGTTCTCAACGGACATCCATCGGATGGTCGCTTTGATGAGACAAGATTGCCGCGCTAGGCGGCCTCCTGCAAGAGCGAGGCCGTGGCGATCAGGGTCGCCTACCAGCTCAAGTGTTTGGCCCCCAGTTCTCCTTTTTCACTGTTGTGGCTGGAATCTCCTCGGAACTCATTCTGCAAAGGCATTGGCGGTGGGCGCGTTGGCGGAGGTTGACGGCATGCTGGGTGCGGCCGCAGGACTTGCAGGACGCGCGTACTGGCGCCGCGAAGTGTTTGGAGCGGACTAGACTTTGGGCGACGGTGGCGGCCTTCTAGGCTCAGCCTGTGGTTTGGTCCCGGGACCCGGATTCTCCAATGCCGCGGTGACCTTGTCGCCGATGAGAAATGTAATCTCACCAGACAGCACGTACGCGACCTCGTCGCTGTCGTGGTG
>Ga0193726_1003101_pt1 | contig 10781 bp, 8 predicted proteins | sample H2c1metaG_FD_144928 | JGI IMG/M metagenome (GOLD analysis project Ga0193726, IMG submission 144928) | Soil microbial communities from a riparian zone of the East river system, Colorado, United States - H2c1 | ecosystem: Environmental > Terrestrial > Soil > Riparian zone | place: USA: East River... | reverse complement strand
CGTCGTGCCGCGCTGGCCGGCGATCCGGAAGCAGCCGCCGTCGTCGGGGATCTTTATGCCAAAGGAGGCACCCTGCCGCCGAACTACGCCGAGGCGGCGATGTGGTTCCGCCGCGCGGTCGATGGCAAGCACAAGGGCGCCGCCCGCGCGCTGGCCATGCTGCATTTGACCGGCGCGGGCGTGCCGCGGGATCAGGGCGAGGCAGCGCGGCTGTTCCGGATCGCGGCCGTTGCCGGGGACACAACGTCGCACGCCGATCTCGGCAACCTTTTGCTCAAGGGCCACGGCGACGCGCAGGATTCCATCCATACGCGAGAGTGGTTTGAGCAGGCGGCGGAATCCGGCGACCTGATCGCCGCCTTCAACTTCGGCGTCTGTCTGGCCGAGGGTGTTGGCATCGAGCGGGACGATCAGAAAGCCGCCCAATGGTTGCGCCGGGCCGCCGATGGCGTGGTCAACGCGCAGTACTGGTATGGCCGAATGTTGATCGACGGCCGCGGTGTGGATAAGAACGCCGAAGAAGGCCGCGCCTGGATTACCCGCGCCGCCGAAGTGGGTATGATCGAGGCGCAGGTCATGCTGGCCGATATGCTGTTGAACGGGACCGGCGGAACCAAGGATCACCCGGCCGCTTTGACCTTGTTCACCAAGGCCGCCGAAGCGGGTCATGTCGGAGCGATGTTCGCCACCGGCGCGATGCTCGGCGGCGGGCATGACGTCCCAATGGATCGTGCCCTGGCCCAGATTTGGTATCGCTCCGCCGCCGAACGCGGGCATCCCTACGCGCAAATGATGTTGGGGCGGTTCCTCCTCCGCGGACTGGCGGGCGATCAAAATCCAGCCGAAGCCCGGACGTGGTTGGAACGCGCGGCCGCTCAGGGCTTGCAGGATGCGAAGACCGACCTCGCCGGACTGCCGCCGATACCGAGCCAGACGGTGTCCGAGGAGGTCTGATCGCGGCGCCCCCCGCATCCATGAACGACAACGCGGCCGAAGATGTCCGGCGGACGCGGCTGATCCATGATGCGTTCGCTCGCGGGCGAGGTGCGCTGGCGGCGGGCGACAAGGCTGGGGCGACGCAGTGGTTGGACCGCGCGCACCGGCTGGCGCCGGATGACGGCACGATCGCATTGGTGCTGGCATCGGCCGTGATCGGCGCCGACAACCTCAAGGCCGCGACGTTGTTCGCCCGGGTGCTGGCGTCCGCCGATGTGCGGGACGCTTGGTTCGGGCTCGCCACGTCGCGGGTCCTGATGGGGGATTGGACAGGTGCCCGCGCCGCTGTCGCCGAAGTGCTCGGCCGGCATGCGTTGCGGCCAGACATCGCCGGCCTCGCCGACCAGGTGGCGCGGGCGACTGGTGCCGTGGGCTGGTGCGGCCTGACCGGCGAGGGCGCTGTCGTCGTCCATCTCATCAGGGCAGACCGCGACGACAATGCGGTGCCGCGCGCCCTCTCCCACCCGTCATCCCCGTCATCACCGTCATCCGCGACGTCACCGTCGTCACCGTCATCCGCGACGTCACCGTCGTCACCGTCATCCGCGACGTCACCGTCGTCACCGTCATCCGCGACGTCACCGTCATCCTCGGGCTCGACCCGAGGATCGCGTGACGCAAGCATCCCACTTCCACGCCAGGCACGAAGTCTGTCCCGGCCGATCCTCCGGTCGGGCCCAAGGACGACGGTACGGGTATGTCACGACCAAGAGTTGAAAATTCCGCCGGTTGGCATCGCACCGGAGCGGATCGACATACGGATGGACGGACGGATCCTCCAGTCGCTGTTTCCGTCCGACCCGTCTCGACCGCGCCGGCGATTGCCCGATCCCCCGGTGGGGGATCGGGAGGCCACGGCCGGACGGAGTGCCGGGTTTCCCGCACAACGTGAACTGATATTGCCCCCGGCATGGCCGTGCGCGCACTCGGTCTCGGTGACCGCCACGAAACCCGGCCACCGGGCGAATCCCCTGATCGGAAGCCCCATCTCCCTCAGCGCGATCGGCCGGGTCGAAGGGTATGTCGAACCTGCTGTGGATGGCCTCCGCGGTTGGGTGTGGTGCCCCGGCGATCCGGACGCCGATCCGCGCCTCTCGGTTGAAGCCGGCCGCGCACGGCGAGAAATCGCCACCACGGACGCCGCGGCCAACATTCCCGGTCTGGTGCCACTCGCGCGTCCGCGGTCGTTCTTCGTTCCATGGACTGAGCTTCCGGCAAACAGCGCATCCGTCCATCTGCGCGGTCGGGATGGGCGGCACCTTCCCGGCAGCCCGCTCGCCGAATTGCGTGCCAAACCGGGGGACGGTTCGCGCTCAAAGCAGCGCAACCAGCCCGCGACGCCAGCCGTTCCGGATGAGTCGCCAACGCATCCCGCCACGCCGACGCGACGACGACCTGACCTGGCGCGATGGCGCGCCGCGGCGACGGGGACGGTGGTCCTGGTCACGCATGACGACGGTGGCGGGGTCGAGCGGCGCGTTCAGACGTCCATCGCCTCGCATGAGGCAGAAGGCCGCCGCGCGATTGTTTTGCGACCGGCGAAACCACCGAACGGGTCGGCTGGCGTGGTGGCCGCCAGCGGCTCTCTGCCACATCTGCGCTTCGACCTGCCGCGCGAAACACCGGCGTTGCTGCGCCTGTTGCGCGCCTCGAAGCCGGTCGCGACGGAACTGCACCATTTTCTGAACCACGATCCGTCCATATTCGAAATAATTCGCACACTTGGCGTTCCCTATGACGCGCACACGCATGACTATGCATGGTTTTGTCCGCGGATCGCTTTGGTCAGTCATGGCGATCGCTATTGCGGCGAACCGGCCCTGGCCGCGTGTGAGGCCTGCGTCGCGCAATTGGGCGGTTTTCTACACGAGGACATCGGTGTCGCCGGCCTGCTGGACCGCTCCCAGACCGTCCTGGCCGAAGCGCGTCGTGTCGTCGCACCGTCACACGACGCGGCGGAGCGACTGGCGCGGCATTTTCGTGGCATCGCACCGATCGTCATTCCGCATGAGGACGACGCCGCGGTGGCGGAACCGCCTCCCGTGCCGCATGTCGCCGGGACGGTGCTGGTCTGCATCGCCGGGGCGATCGGCCTGCACAAGGGGTTCGATATCTTGCTCGGCTGCGCGCGCGACGCGAAGCAACGCGCGCTGGATCTCTCATTTGTCGTCGCCGGCACGACGATCGACGACCAGCGCCTGATCGACACCGGCCGGGTGTTCGTCACCGGCCCGTATCAACAGGATGAGGCCGTCGCCCTGATCCGCGCCCAGGGAGCGGCGCTGGCTCTGTTGCCGTCGATCTGGCCGGAGACGTGGTGCCTCGGCCTGACCGAATTATGGCGCGCCGGCCTGCGTGTCGCCGCGTTCGACATCGGTGCCCCGGCTGAGCGGATACGCCGGACCGGCCGCGGGTTCCTGCTGCCTTTGGGCCTTGCGCCGGCCGCGATCAACGACACGCTATTGAAAGCGGCGACAGGGCGATCTTCGCTTCCGATCCGACGCGCTTAGGCTTACAACGCCTCCCATTGCAACCATAAGTAAGTGAGACACCGCATGCCTCCTGCCGCCAACGCGGTTCAAACCCTGGCCGATGAGAAGGAGGCGCCCGCCGCCGCCGCGACATCGGCATCCCAGGTCTCCGCCCCGAAGGCATCCGCCGCACGGGCACCCGCCTCCCAGTCGCCCGCCCCCAAGGAATCCGCCCTCCTGGAATCCGCGTCCCAGGCATCCGCCCCAATGGCATCCGCCGCCGGACGCATTACCGAGTTGCGCGTTTCGGCGAACCTGATGACGCTGGAAACCGGCGTCTATTGTGTGTTTCCCGCCCCGGGCAGCCGCGCGCCGGAACCCGCGACGGGATTGCCAGGCGTGCGCATCACGCGATGCCCAGGAATGGCCGGCCGGCCCGAGGCGGTGTCAATCAGTACATTCCGGGACGACGGCTGGCTGGACAACACCGCTGCGCTGGTGCGGGTGACCGATGGACCGGCCCAGGTGCTGGTAACGATTTATCAGGCGGCGGGCCAACCCGCGGAAAACGCCCCCCGTCTGCAGGTGCTGCGCCTGGCAGGGGATCCGGCGGTTGCAGGTCCCGAACCAGCGCCGCCTGCCGCCAGGGAGCGGGATGCGGACGTCATGGCGCATATCCAGGGTACCGGCGACGTTCCCGGTCAGTTTGGCGAGTGGATCGGCAAACGCGGCAGCAGGGCGTGGATCGAAGGCTTCGGCATCTCCGACAAGGGGCCGATCGCTCCAGGCGAAGTGGAGTATCAAGGCGTGCTCGGGCGCGGCTGGCTGTCGCCGTGGGTTGACAATGGCAAGTTCTGCGGCAGCCGCGGCATGGCCTTGCCGCTTCTGGGCCTGAACGTGCGGCTGAAAGGCGCGGCGGCGAAAGAATTCACGGTGCGCTACTCCGCGACGTTCATCGACGGCAGTGCGGTTGGGCCGATTGACGAAGGCACCGCGTGCGAAGCGCCCGGCCTGGCGGCGATGGAATCCTTTCTGGTCGAGCTGGTTCCAAAAGCGGATCGTTCCGCCGCGGCCGCCGAGGATGTTTCCTCGGATCGTTCCGGGGCCGCGCGGCCGGCGGCACCGCGGGCTTCGACGCCCAAATCTCCGGCGCGATCGGGCCGGCGTTAGTGCATTTTCCAGCCTGGTCGTCTGCCATAATCCGTCGTTGGCATCCTGCGAGAAGCGTGCGACCCGCCATGCGGCGAAGCAGGTTCCGTGATCGGTTGCGCGAACGGCGGGCCGTCGCGCCTGCCGTTGGGTACTGGGCACGAGGACCGCTAAACTTCCGGCGATGACAAATCGAAAAGTTCGTTCCGTTTTCATACCAACGGAGTGGGCTCTGAGCCGATGGCTGGCCCGCCGCCGGCTTGCAATTGGGATCACGCGTTGAAGTTCCTGTTTGTCCACCAGAACTTTCCTGGTCAGTTCCTTCATTTGGTGCGCCATCTGGTGGCGATGCAGGCGCATGAGATCGTCTTCATTACCGAGTCGAACGCGAACATCATCAATGGAGTGCGGAAGGTTCCCTATATGAAGCCGCGTCCGGCCTCGGGGGACACGCATATCGCGGCGCGAGAACTGGATGTGGCGGTCCGCCGGGCCGAGATCGTGGCCCGTACCGCGCATTCGTTAAAGCAGCTTGGGTTCACGCCGGACATCGTGATCGGCCATCAGGGCTGGGGCGAAATGCTCAACTTACCAGATGTATTTCCGGACGTCCCGCAAATCGGCTATATGGAATTCTATTATCAGACCGACCGCGCCGACGTGGTCTTCGATCCGGAATTTCCCATCGATCCGGCGGACTTTCCGCGGATCCGCGCGAAAAACGCCATCAACCATATCGCGTTGAACCTTGGCGGACACGGCGTTACGCCCACCCAATGGCAGTTATCGACCTATCCCGACTGGGCTCAACGGCGGATCGATCTACTTTGGGAAGGAGTCAACCTCGACACTTGTTCGCCGGACGAAAAGGCCCGTCACGCACCGCTGAAGATCGGCGACATGACGATTCGCCGCAACGATACGCTGGTGACCTATGTGTCTCGCGATCTCGAGCCCTATCGCGGCGTCCATACCATGATTCGCGCTCTCCCCGCTTTGCTCCGGGCACGGAAGAACCTGAAGGTCGTGCTGTTAGGCGGCGATGGCGTCAGTTATGGCGCGCCGGCGCCCAATGGCGGGACTTGGCGCGAAATCTTCCTGAAGGAGGTCGCGGATCAGATCGATCCGTCCCGTATCTTATTTCCGGGACGTATTGATTACGCGACGTATCTCGCGCTGCTGCGCCGCTCCGATGCGCATGTGTATCTGACCTATCCGTTCGTCGCATCGTGGTCGTTGCGAGAGTCGCTGGCAGCCGGCTGCGCGATTGTCGGCAGCGATACCGAACCCGTGCGCGAGTTCATCACGCACGGCCGAAACGGCTTGTTAACGTCGTTTTTCGATCCGGGTGGCCTTAGCGATGCCGTGCTGGAGGTGCTGGAAGACACCCGGTTGGAGCAGAAATTGCGAACCGGCGCGCGACGATATGCCGAGCGTCATCTTTCGATGGACGATTATCTGTCGGCCTACGTTCGGAAGATTGAAACGCTGACCGGCGGATCGTTGCGGGTTCCGAGACAGCGAGTCAGCCACGCGGCACGGCGCAACGTCAAGATCGATCAGGTGAAGGTGTAGCGCCGCCCGCTCTCCCCCATCATCATCGGCGGCGCGGGCGCGTCAACTATTCCATTCCCGATAGCGAACAAAAGCCGCTATTTTTTCGCCGCCCGCGCCTGTGCCACCGCTTGTTTCAGTTCCGCGGCGTCCACCGCGCCGGCCAGCAGATCGTCGCCGACAATCATCGCCGGCGTGCCCTGGATATTCAGCCGTTGCGCGAGGCGCAGATTGGCATCGATCTGTATTTGAATCGACGGATCGTCCATGTCGCGCAGCAGACGGCCCGCGTCGAGGCCGAGCTTCTTCGCCTCCGTTTCAATCGCGGCGCGACTGATGTCGGGCGGCATGCGCATGACCGCGTCGCGCAGCTTTTCGTAAGCGTCCTGTTTGCGGGCGGCGAGGAGCGCCTTGGTCCCGAGGACGCTCGCCGCGCCGAGAATCGGCAGGTCCTTGTAGACCAGCCTGACATCCCGGTCGGCGGCCAGGAAGGCAGCCATCTCGGGTTCCAGTTTACGGCAATACGGGCAGCGGACATCGAAGAACTCGACGATCGTGACGCTGCCATGGGGATTGCCGGCGACCGGGTCATTCGGGGTAACCAGAACATCCCGCGCGGCCAGGACAGCGGCCCGCGACGCGGTCTTCTCGCGTTCCCCGTCATCGGCCTGCAGGGCGATCACCGCGTCGCGCAGGATCGAAGGGTCCCGCTTCAGTGCGTCCCGAACGATCATGACGATCTCTGCCCGTTGTTCGTCGGTGAACCCCTCGGCGCAGGCGCGCGATGGCGCGAATGTCGTGCCGCACAGGAAACCGCCCATGAACAGAAGGAATATCAAGGCGCGGAGAGCAAATCTCATGGACAAATCTCTTTCGTTGCGACGTCGCCGCTAACCTGGGCGGCCGGTTAACCCGGGCATGGGCCGGCGCCTCCCGCCATTATAGCAGATCGCCGCCGGTTTGGGCGACTTGCCTTCCATTTGGTCGCCGGCGGATCAGCCTGCCCGGCATCGCCGGCTCGAAGCGTGCCGGGCCGGCGGCATCGGCGGGTCGCGAAAATCCAACGTCCGGTTGCCGGTGCTGACGAAGCCGTTTATGGCACCATCGCGAACCAGGACACTTTGGACCAGCCCGATTGAGAGGCCGGCCGCGTTGAGGGGGAGTCCACGAACGCGGTTCGACATCTCGGTTGGATTCGCGTTTCGGGTGCCTGATCCCGCGACCAGGCTGACAAATGGAGATCAGGGACGGGAATGGCGCCGACACCCAGGATGACGGCTGACAAAACGAGCAGACGGCGGTACCGCATGGCCGGGATCCTGCACCCGGGGATGCGCGTGGCGATCTGGTTGGCACTGGGATTGAGCGTGACCGCCTGCTCCATGTTCGACTCCGTCAAAACCACGCTGTTCGGCGGCGGGCCCAGCCCGGGGCAGCAAGGTTATGTCAAAGGCTTTCTCGGCGAGGTCGTGGCCGATGAGCCGCGCGCGGCGCTGGTGGGCAAGGAGGTATTGTCCGGCGGCGGCGGCGCGGCGGACGCGGCTGTCGCGGTCGCTTTGTCCCTCGCGGTGACGCTGCCGTCGCGCGCGGGCCTTGGCGGAGGGGGCGCCTGCCTCGCGTATATCGCAGACCGTCACAGTCCGCTGAACGGAGTGCCGGAAGCGATCACGTTCGTCGCACCGGCGGCGCGCGGTGTCGGCGGCGGCGACCGGCCTGCCGGGATTCCGATGCTGGCACGCGGCCTTTTCCTGTTGCATGCCCGCCACGGGACCTTGCCCTTCGAGTTCCTGATCGGCAAAGCCGAGGACCTGGCTCGGCAAGGCGCAACGGTGTCAGGCGCCCTCGCCCGCGATCTCGTCCTGGTCGCCGGACCATTATTCGCCGACCCCGCGGCCCGCGCGGTGTTCAGCGCGGGTGGCGCGCCGTTGGTCGCGGGCCAGAGAATATCGCAGCCCGAACTGGCGGCGACTTTGGCGCATTTGCGGGTCTCGGGCGTTGGCGATTTGTATCAGGGGGTGCTCGCCCGCCGCATCGAGCAGGTGTCCCCGTTGGCTGGCGTGCCGATCGGGCTGGCCGATTTATGGACCACGTTGCCGGCCGTTTCCGTTCCGGTCGTGGTGAGTTTTGGCGATGACCGGGTGGCGTTCCCGCCGACCGATGGCGGCGTGGGGGCAGCGGCGGCCCTCATGGCGCTCAAGAATCAGCCCGCCGACGTTCAGGCGGCCTGGATGCGTTCGCTCGCCGCCGCCGCACGCTGGCGCGCCGGCGGAGCGAACTCGGATCAAATTTTGAACGGCGCCTTGTCCGCGCCCGCCACGATGCCGCTCTATCCCGCGTCGACGACGTTCGCGACGTTGGATTCCCACGGAAATGCCGTCGTTTGTGCTTTGACCATGAACAATCTGTTCGGCACGGGCCGGATGTTGCCGGGTTTGGGGTTCCTCGCCGCCGCCTCACCCGCGAGCGTCACGCCTCCCCTGCTGGCCCCTGGGCTGGCATGGAGCGATCGCGAGCATGCCTTTCACGCCGAGGCCGGCGGCAGCGGTCAGGCGGGGGCGGCATTGGCGGCAGCCGTCGCACTGTCGAATACGCTGCGCTCCGGCCAACCCATGCAGAGCCTGGTGCCGGACCCGGGACGAGCGAACGTGATTTCCTGCTCCCGCTATTTGCCGGGCTCGGAGTCGAGTTGCACCGCGGCCGTTGACCCGCGAGAGTTTGGTTTCGCGGCCGGCGGCGGAAACTGAGGATCGAGAATGCGTCCGTTCACCGCGGCTGACGTGACCACCTCTCTGCTTCGAGCCGGGGTTTGCTGAAGGTGGGCCGGATGTGCCGTTAAAAATCGGCCGCGGCGCAGCGGCGCCTCCGTTCATCGTCATGGACGTCATCGCGGCGGCCAATGCCCGCCAGGCGCTGTTGCCGGTGGGCGCGCCGCGCGTGATCCGCATGGAAGTCGGCCAACCCGGTACTGGCGCTCCGGCCGGAGCCGTGGCGGCGGCACAAGCGGCGCTGCGTTCGGGCGACCCTCTGGGCTACACGGAGGCGTTCGGCCGGATCTCGCTGCGGGAGCGCATTGTCGCGCACATCCGGGACTGGTACGGGCTGGAGGTGCCGGTCGCGCGCGTGGCGGTGACGGTGGGAGCCTCGGGAGCTTTTCCGTTGGCGTTCCTGGCGGCGTTCGACCCGGGCGACCGTGTGGCGATGGCGGCGCCGTTCTACCCGCCGTACGTTAACATCCTGACTGCTTTGGGCATTCAGCCGGTGATCCTGGAGGCCGGGCCCGAGACCCGGTTTCAACCCAGTGTGGCAATGCTGGAACGGTTGGACCAGCGGCCGGACGGGCTGATGGTCGCCAGCCCATGCAACCCAGCCGGAACGATGCTGCATCCCGACGAACTGGCCGCTCTGGCAACGTGGTGCGACGGCAATGGAGTGCGGCTGATCAGCGACGAGATTTATCATGGTTTGAACTATGACAGCCCGATCGTGACCGCCGCCGCGCTCAGTCCGAACGCCATCGTGATTGGAAGCTTTTCCAAGTACTTTTCAATGACCGGCTGGCGTATCGGATGGATGGTGCTGCCGGAGGAACTCGTTCGCCCGGTCGAATGCCTGGCGCAAAACTTCTTCATAAGCGCCCCATACATCTCCCAGGTTGCCGCCGAAGCCGCGTTCGACTGTCACGAGGAATTGCAGGGAAACGTTGCCCGATACCGCCGCTCTCGCGATTATCTGTTGAAGGCGTTGCCGGAAGCTGGATTCAGACGCCTCTCTCCGGCTCAGGGCGCATTCTACCTGTTTGCCGACATCAGTGACCGCGGCAACGACAGTGTTGCATTCTGCAAGAGGATGCTGGCGGAAGTGTCGGTCGCGGTGACTCCTGGTGTGGATTTTGACCATGCTCGGGGCAATCACTTCCTGCGCTTCTCGTACTGTGGACCGGAAGCAGACATGCAAGCGGCCGCGGAACGGCTAAAGGCGTGGCGATAGGGTGCCGCGGATCATGACCGCCTCGCGGACACGATAAGGCCACCATCCATCGGCACATTCTGACGATCATCGGGGTCATGATGGTGATGAACAGATGGAATGTTCCAAGAGTTGAGCGTTTACGCCAACGCTTAATTTGGCCATTTTTATAGCCAAGGAGCGCGACAAATGGCTTACGTCGTCAACCTGCGCGAGGCCAAAAGCCGACTATCGAAATCGGTCGCGCTCGCCCGGAAGAGTGAGTCAGTGACAATCGCCATCCACGGCACGCCGGTGGCCAAACTTATTCCGATCAAACCACAACCGGTTTTCGGGTTGGGAAAAGATCAATGTCCCCCGGTCCCGTGGAGTGCCTTCGCTCCGATGCCGGATGAAGAAGCAGCGACGTGGGGGCTCTGAAGCTATTGCTCGATACCCACGTTCTCTGGTGGTGGTACCGCGGCGACCGCTATCGCCGACAGCCGGAACGAAGAATATGTCAGCGCGATCACTGCCTGAGAATTCATCACCAAATACCGTTCTGGCAAGCAATCGGAGTTTGCCGGAATAGCGGCTGACGTGGGGGCAGTGGTTGCGTCACACGGGTTCATCCAGTTGCCTATTGCCATGCGTCATGCCCAGGTC
>Ga0193726_1003100_pt1 | contig 10783 bp, 10 predicted proteins | sample H2c1metaG_FD_144928 | JGI IMG/M metagenome (GOLD analysis project Ga0193726, IMG submission 144928) | Soil microbial communities from a riparian zone of the East river system, Colorado, United States - H2c1 | ecosystem: Environmental > Terrestrial > Soil > Riparian zone | place: USA: East River... | reverse complement strand
GCTGCGCTGGCGATCGCATCCAATGCCGACGTTCGAAGCAGCGCTGGTGTTGTCCCTCGGATTGGTTCCAATCCCGCTGTGTCTTGCGGCCGTGGCGGCGCCTTATTTGGATCCGTTGTGGTTGCAAGCGGCGGCCATTGCGGCGGCTGTCTTCTCACTGGTCTATCTCGCCCGCGGCTTGCGTGCGTTCACCGGTGAGCCGCAGCGCCTGGCCACCGTTGCCGGATTTGCCTTCGTTGTGGGATTCATTTGGCTCACCGATACGCTGGCCGTGATCCCCGACGTGTGGGCGTCCCCCGAGGTCGAGGCGGCCGCAGACAACAGCGACAACCAGGCCGACGCGGAGAGCCTTTTGTTCGAGCAGGCCGCCCGCATAGATCGCGGCCTTGCGGCCATGGGCACGCATTCCTCGGCAGGTCCGCAGGCCTTCTTTCTTGGCTTCGCGGGCGTCGGCGAACAGAAAGTGTTCGCTCAGGAAATCGGCCTGGCGTCGCGGGTTCTATCTGAGCGCTATGGCATGAATGGCCGGGGCCTGTCGTTGATCAATGACGAACGCGACTTGGAACGGGCGCCGCTGGCCAGCGTATCGGGGTTGAAATACGCGCTTCGCGGACTGGCCGCGCGAATGAATGTCGATCGCGATGTGCTGTTCTTGTCCATCTCCTCCCACGGCGCGCAGGATCCGGCGATCGCCGTTTCCAATTCGCAGTTGCCGCTCAACGATTTGACCGATAAGGATCTTGCCGAGGCTTTGAAGGATTCAGCGATCAAGTGGCGGGTGATCATCATTTCAGCCTGCTATGCGGGAGCCTATATCGATTCGTTGAAAAATCCTCAGACCATCGTCATCACAGCGGCGGCGGCCGATCGCACGTCATTTGGCTGTTCGAACGATCGGGATCTGACCTACTTTGGCGAGGCGTTTTACCGTGATGCACTGCCCGAGGCTCGCTCCTTGCGGGAGGCGTTCGACAAAGCCAGATCGGCAATCGCCGTGCGTGAGCACCGCGAACACGTCGATCCGTCGAAGCCACAGGCGTATTTCGGGACGGAATTGGAGGCAAAACTGGGCTCGATGAGCCCGCGGGCCCCCTAAACACCTTACCCGGGCGTTTCGGGCGCTGCTAGGCTAGCGCCCATGAACGAGCTGACCCAGCGCACGGTCGACGCCAACGGCATTCGCATTCACATCGCGGAACAGGGGAGCGGGCCGCTGGTGCTGCTCTGCCATGGATTTCCGGAGTCGTGGTATTCGTGGCGTCATCAACTAGGCGCGCTGTCGCAGGCGGGATTTCACGCCGTCGCGCCGGACATGCGCGGCTACGGCAACACGGACCGCCCCGCCGAGATTGAACGATATACCTTGTTTCACCTCGTGGGCGATATGATCGGCGTGCTCGACGCCTTGGGCGAAAAACAAGCCGTGATTGTCGGGCATGACTGGGGCGCACCGGTCGCATGGCATGCGGCGCTCATGCGCCCGGACCGCTTTCGCGCAGTCGTCGGACTCAGCGTTCCCTATCGGCCCCGCGGCAGCATCGCGCCGACCACCGTGATGCCCCAAAATGCCGACGCCAGCTTCTATCAGCTGTACTTTCAGGCTCCGGGTGTGGCCGAGGCGGAACTCGAGGCCGATGTTCGGATTTCGCTTCGCAAGATTCTGTATTCAGGATCAGGCGATGTCCCGCGGCGCAATGCGGGCGCTGCTTCGGGCGCAGGCGTCGGCATGGTGCCAAGAGCCGGCGGATTTCTCACGCGAATGCCGAATCCAGAATCGCTGCCGGCGTGGCTCAGTGCGGCGGACATCGACTTTTATGTGCAGCAATTCCAGCACTCGGGATTCCGCGGCGGACTCAATTGGTATCGCAACATCGATCGCAACTGGGAACTGATGGCGCCGTATGCCGGCGCTGCGGTGACTGTTCCGGCGCTCTATATGGCGGGCGATCTCGACCTTGTGGTTTCCTTTCCGCGAATGAAGGAAGTCATCGCCGACCTGGCGCGCTACATTCCGCAGCTACGCGGGACCATCATGCTGCCGGGCTGCGGTCACTGGACGCAGCAGGAGCGTTCGAACGAAGTGAACAAAGCGCTGATCGATTTCTTACGCAGCTTATAGCCTCGCGGCGCGTGGCAAGCCAACCCACGGCATCCCAATCGGTACGCGTTGTGCGTAATATACGGCCAGTGTCACCGAGGTCCGCGCATTGAACCAGCCGAGCATTCCCGAGCAGCCCGAGGCCAAGCATCAACTCAGCCGTTCGCTGAAAGGCCGTCATTTGGCGATGATCTCGATCGGCGGCATCATCGGCGCAGGCCTGTTTGTCGGCAGCAGCACCGCCATCAAAGCGGCCGGCCCCGCGGTTTTCATCAGCTACGCCATCACGGGCATACTCATTCTGCTGGTGATGCGCATGCTGGGCGAAATGGCCACGACTCTGCCCAACGTGCGTTCGTTCACGGAGTTTGCGCGCTCCGGGTTGGGCGATGGCGCCGGCTTTGTCGTCGGTTGGCTGTATTGGTATTTCTGGGTCATCGTCGTGCCCGTGGAGGCCATCGCCGGTGCGAAGATTCTGCAGATATGGATGCCGGATTTTTCTCAGCTGCAGATCGGCCTCGGTTTGATGGCCATCATGACCGGCGTCAACCTCATGTCGGCGCGCTCCTATGCGGAGTTTGAATTCTGGTTCGCCTCCATCAAAGTCGCGGCGATTCTGGTATTCGTCGCCATCGCGGCGTCTTTTGCATTCGGCTGGACCGCGCCGGCGGGCGCGACTTTTGCGAACCTCGTCAATTTCGGCGGCTTCGCACCGCGCGGTTGGATTGCGGTGCTGGCAGCGGTGCCTTCGGTGTTCTTTGCCATGACGGGCGCGGAAATCACGACGGTGGCGGCCGCCGAATCGGCACAACCGGGCCGCGCGATCGCCAAAATGACCACGACGGTGATATGGCGCATTTTGATTTTCTACGTCGTGTCCGTTTTCTTGATCGTATCGGTGGTTCCCTGGAATACGGTCCGCTCAGGCGAGTCGCCATTTACGTTGGCGCTGAACACGATGCACGTGCCGGGGGCCAGCATCATCATGAGCGTCATCATCCTCACCGCTGTGCTGTCCTGTTTGAATTCGGCGTTCTATGTCAGTTCGCGGGTGCTGTTCATACTGGCTGAACGGGGCGATGCGCCGCAGTCCTTCGTCAAATTGAATGAACGTCGTGTGCCCGTGGTCTCGGTGTTGATCGGCGCGGCAGCGGGATTCCTGGGGATCATCGCGGCAACCAAGGCGCCGCAAAGAGTATTCGATTTCTTATTGAGTTCCTCGGGCGCGCTCATTGTATTCGTTTATATGATCACGGCTGCCGCGCAAATAGCACTGCGCCGGCGGCGCGTTCGCAGTGGCGAGACGAAGCCCGCGATCAGCATGTGGTTATTCCCTTACTTGAGTTATGCCGCAATCGCCTGCATGGGTGCGGTGCTGATCGCTATGGCATTCACCCCCGGCCAGCAGCAGGATTTCTATTTCAGCTGCATTACGCTCGCAGTGACGGGCATCGCCTACTGGATCGTGCGCCGGCTGCGGCAACCGCGCGCGGCTGCCTCGGTCGCCTGATCCCCTCGCCCCGGTCCTTAAGAACTTCTGCATCTAAGCTGCTGCTGATTTTCGAGTTACTGGCGCCGCTCAGGACGCGCCCGAGAATAGCTCGGGGATTTCCCTAATCATTTCAATATGTTGATTTACCTAGCACACAGACGGATGTCTGACAAATGATAAAAATCTAACTGGGCGTGACAAAGAGTATCTTTCTCTCCTATGCGTTTTTGGCAGGATGCGTGTCGAGTTTAGGAGAATTTCGCGCCGGCAAGCCAGCCAACTCCCCCGCTGGTGCGATATCCCGGCGGCGTGGACCTCAAAATCCACGCCGTTTTTTATTCAATCCCCTGCTTCCCGTTCCCGCACTTCCCCGTTGCACTCGCTTCGCTTTCGACGCCTTCGGAACTAATCGCCCTCGCTGATATCACAGTACAAACCTCGCCAGTCGAGGTATAGGGAGTCTCGATCGTGCCGGCCCAATGACCATGCATGATCAATCAGATAGGACCAAGGCGCGGCTGCTCCGCCCCACAGTTCTATTGCTCATCGTGGCGATCCATGGCGCGCTGTTGATGGTCGCATCGCGCCAAATGACACGAGTGGCCACTCGCAGTGAAGAGCCTCTGATTTTTCTCGCGCTGCCGGACCAGCTTCAAGTCCCAACCCCCGCAGGATCGGCAGCGGCACGGCCGCGCAAGAAGCTGGTCGCGCCGCGTGACTCACAGTTCATCACCGTACCGACGCCTGCTCAGCCGTCGGCGGCCGATAACCCACCCGCGCCCATCGATTGGAACAGTGAAGCCGGGCTCGCGATCAAGCGGCAGGCTGAGTGGGCGATGGCAACCCCGCCCCGCGCCCTCGACAAACATGGTGCAGGGGCGGATCTGAATGGCGGGTTGGATCCTGATCAAGATGGAAAATCAGATTTCGGCTGGGATCGTTCGCACACTCACCGAGTTGAGAGTCTGGATGGCGGCGGCATGCTCATCCATATCAATGAGCGCTGTATCGTCGTCCTGATTCCGTTCCCGCTTCCATTCTGCGGCATCGGAAAAATCCCGGTACGCGGTGATCTTCTCGACCACATGCACGACGAGCCGCCGGCGAGTGCCCATTCAAAAAATACGGCTCCATGAGCGCAATCGTTTGTTCGATGTTGGCTGCTAGCGCGCGGGCCCCAAAGCTTCTATCAACGTGCACGCTCGCGTAACGGCACTCGCGGAGTCAATGCGCGACGCAAATTCCCGACGCCGTTGCGCCGATGTGTCGTCGCCCAGAATGCTTTCCATCATCGGCACCACGCGTCGTGCGCGATAGCGGCTCTGCGCAATGCTGCGGCCCAGCCCAAGTTGCTCAATACGCCATCCGCTGTCGAACTGATCATAGCCGTGGGGCACCACGAGATGCGGAATACCCGCTTTGATTCCCTGCGCCAAGGTGCCCACGCCGCCGTGGTATACGAGCAGCGCGGCGCGCGGCAGCACCTGACTGAATGGCAGGTAGCCGAAGACCCTTATGTTCGGCGGAAGATTCTTCGGAACCTGCTCCGGATAGTTGGTGACCAGCATGGCGCGCAGGCCCATTTCCCGTGCCGCCTTGACCGACTCCTTGAAGAATCTCTGCATGGTCGATCCTGCCGAACCTGGCGTGAAAATGATCGGCGCCGCACCCGCATTCAGAAACTCCTCGGCCTCTGCCAAAGGCGCAACGTCGCCATCCGCATCCCACAGCGGAAATCCAACGGTGTGGGCATTGGCCGGCCAATCCGGCTGGGCTGCGGCAAACCACTCTGGGAAGAAGGCAATGACCAATTGCGGCGAATGCATCCAGCGATGCATCACTCGATCGACCGAGCCCAAGCCAAGGGTCGTTCGAAGCGCATTGAGCGGCTCCTTGATCCGGCGGTCCAAAATCAAGACATCGATCAAACGGAACAAGGCCTGCTTGAACCACTTCGGACGCGAGGCCGATAACCTGACATTGCCCATCATCCCTTGATCGGCAAGGGTGCGGATGACGCTGGGCTGTAGGTGCACGGAAGCACTGGGCACGCCCAGTTTTTCCTGCGCCACGCGCGCGCCGAAGGCCAGGCTGGAAAATGCCACTACGGTGTGGCCGTCCGCATGCTTCTCGATCAAACGATAAATCTCGGCGATCGCCGGCACGATCACCTGCGCAATCACTTTGAAGCCCTTGCGCAGATGCCACAGCTCCGGGTTGGCGATCGCCGCATTGGCCTCCGCGGCGGTGCCGACCGGCAGGAAGCCGATTCCCTGCGCCTCGATCAGTGCTTGAAAAATCGGGTTCGTCAGAATCGTGACTCGGTGGCCGCGGCCCTTGAGTGCTGCGCCGAGCGCAATGAAGGGATGCACATCGCCGGCGCTTCCCATGGTGGGCAACAACACGTGCAGAGACGGCTTGCCGTTCGCCGTCGGCGCGCCGGTCACTTGAGTGCCGCGTCGCAGGACCTTAGGGCGCCTTGGCCGCTAAATTCAATGACAACGAGAGCGCCATCGTAGCGGCGCAGTTCTTGAATGAAGGTGCCGCGTTGCTCCTTGCTCAGCGCCTTGAGGTCCGTACCGAATCTGCGAATGTCCTGCCAGAAGCCCAGGCCGCTGCGCTCGGTATCGAGGAATAAGCGCAAGGTGCCGTACGCTTCGGCGTAGCGCGTCACCGCGTCGTAGGGCAATTCATTGAGCGCCTGCGTCGCGATCGCCGTATCCCAACTGGCGCTCGAAATGATGTCCAGAGTGATGCCGGGATAATTGATCGGTTCCTGCGCGGCATCCGGGCTCACCGCCGAAGACAGTTGGGTGATCGCAGCCGCGATCTTGCTGTGCAACTCCGGCATTCTTCCCAGCACATCCTTGACGTGGTCTTCGTTGTAGGCGAGTTCCTTACGAAATCCGGCGACCGCCGTCTTGGCCAAGGTGGATCGATGATGCGCCTCCACCAACTGCTCGAGTCCCAGCGCAATCAAAATACCCAAGGTCACGACACCGATGTGCACGAGAAAATCTTTGATCGAGCGAACGGGGCCGCCCGGGGGATGCAAATCCATCAGCGCTCCATGGTGCGTACGACCGGCGGAATACTAGCGTCTTTCGCAGGCTCGCTATCGATCGAATTTCGTCGACAAGATAATCGACGAGGTGGTGCGTTCCACGCCATCCAGCGCGCCAATGCGATCGATGACTTGATCCATTTCGGCAACGGAGGCGGTGACGGCAACCGCAATCAGGTCCACATCGCCGCTGACCGAGTGCAGGAGTCGCACCTGGGATATGTCGCGCAACGCCGCGGTCACGGCGCGGGCCTCTTTCGGGCCCACCTTGATCATGACGTGCGCGCGCACCGCGCCCAGGCCATGCTCCGGCGCCAAGCGAACACCGTACCCAGCAATGATTCCCTGCTTTTCGAGCCGCTCAATCCGGCTTTGAACGCTGGTGCGCGAACGGCCGACCAGTCTTGCGAGCTTGGCGGTCGAGGCGCGGCCGTTCTCCCGCAATGCCGATATGAGTTTCTCGTCGATGACATCCATGGCATTTCGCCCGTTTTGGCCTACGTAACGTAAGAATTATGCCTTAAAAACGTCTAAATGACCCTACCATTTGCAGTGCATCCCGACAAGAATGAGCGGTTACTGGGAGGCGGCATGCAAAACATTGTTATCGTAGGCGCGGGCAAAATAGGCTCGATGATTGCGGAGTTTCTGGGCGGTTGCGGCGACTACGCCGTCACCGTGGTTGATCGCTCTGAACACCAATTGGATCGGCTGGAAACCTCGGCGCCCATCACGAAGGTCGCGATCGACATTACGCAAGGCGATGCGTTGCGCAAATTGTTGAGCGGGAAATTCGCCGTGCTGTCCGCCGCGCCTTATCACGCCACGCGGCTCATTGCCGAAGCGGCCAAGGCCGCCGGCGCCCACTATCTGGATCTCACCGAGGATGTCGCCAGTACCCGCGCGGTCAAGCAGCTGAGCGCAGGCGCCCGCACGGCGTTTATCCCGCAATGCGGATTGGCACCGGGCTTCATCACCATTGTCGCCAGCGACCTAGCCTCGCGATTCGATGAGCTGAACGATGTTCGCATGCGGGTCGGCGCATTGCCGAAATTTCCCTCGAACGCGCTCAATTACAACCTGACTTGGAGCACTGACGGCGTCATCAACGAATACTGCGAACCGTGCGAGGCCATCGTCAATGGCCAACTCAAGGAAACCCAGCCGCTGGAAGAATTGGAAGAGTTCTCGCTCGACGGCATTTTATACGAGGCATTCAACACCTCGGGCGGGCTCGGCACGTTGTGTGAAACCTTGGCCGGCAGGGTCCGAAACCTCAACTACCGCACCATTCGCTATCCCGGTCATGCCGCCATCATGAAGGCGCTGTTGAATGATCTGCGGCTGCGCGACCGGCGCGAACTTTTAAAAGATATTCTCGAGAATGCCGTGCCGATTACGCTGCAGGATGTTGTGATTGTGTTCGCCACGGTGAGCGGCATGCGCGGCGGGCAGCTCATGCAAGAGACCTACGCCAATAAGATCTATGCGGCGCCGATCGGCGGCAGAGTCCGCAGCGCCATACAGATCACGACGGCGGGCGCCATTTGCGCGGTGCTGGACATGCTGAGCGCCGGTAAATTGCCTCAGGCCGGCCTCATTCGCCAGGAAGAAATTGGACTGAAGGCCTTTCTCGCGAATCGCTTTGGCCGCGTCTACGCGATGGCGCCGCCGGCCGCCGCAAACGCGGCTTGAGCCCGTCCTTCAGGAGGCCAACGCCCGCGACTCGATGAATGCCGTGATGTCGGCCAGCGTAGGCGCTCTGCCGCGCAACAGGGTGGTCAGGGCCGCCACGGTATCGGCATGCGAGACCTTGGGATACAGCTTCAAAGTCACCGCCACCCCGAGCGCACCCAATGCGCTTGCAAGATTGCGTGAGTTCTTCGGCCGCACCGTGTCATCGTCCAAGCCATGCACCAGCAGCATGGGCGGGGCGTCGGCGCGTACAAAATTGATGGGCTGCGATTGCGGATAGATCGGCGGCGGCCCGAACATATCCTGTACATCCGGCTCCAGCAGCGGCAGAAAATCGTACGGCCCCGACAATCCGATAACCCCGGCGATGCGCGGCGCAGACTCACCGGCGGCGGCAAAATAACTGGTGTCGAGCGTCACGAGCGCGGCCAAGTGCGCGCCCGCCGAATGCCCCATCAAGTACAGACGCCGCCGATCGCCGCCAAACTCTTCCGCGTGCGCGGCCGCCCATAACGCCGCTCGCGCGGCATCGTCCATGAATCCAGGCATCTTGACCTGCGGATAGTGCCTATAGTTCGCCACGACGGCGACATAGCCCGATTCGGCCAGCGCAGCGCCGACAAATCGATAGTCCGCCTTGCCGCCGAAGCGCCAACGGCCGCCGTGCCAGAAGAGCACCACCGCTCGAGGCACAGCGGACGCCTGGCGCGGCACGTAGACGTCGAGCCGATGTTGCGGGTCGGCGCCGTAGGCAATATTCGCGTGCCGCTTGTACGGACCAAAAATCGAGGGCGCATTGGCGGCGAGAAATCCAAGCCGTTCGCATCCGGCCAACAGTGCGGACAGTCCGGCAAGCGCGATTCGGCGCGACTTACCAAGGGGACTATCGACAGGCATGGGTAAGGTGGCTGTGCGAATCGAGCACGCCGTGGTGCATCAGCCAATCGCGCGCATCTGTGGCATCCTGATCAAACCACGTTGCGGCGCTTCCCAGCCTGAACGTATAACCCCACTCGTCCATGTCGCGACACATTCGTTCACGACCGACGCTCGGCAGCGATTGCGCCAGGATGATTTGCAGGTAGCAAACCGCATTTTCTTCAGCATGATCGCCGCCTGCATCGGTATCCAAACCCGCGCGCCGTTCCGGCGTCATGCAGATAAAATGGGCGCCCTCATGCAGCACCGAATGCACCGGCGTGTCGAGACGCGCAAAGATTTTGGATCCCATGAGTCCCGCCTCACGCTCCCCCCAATAGGAGCCGGGGATGACTTCACCGGGCGCCACGAGGTGCAATGACAGGTCATAGCGATCCAAGAGGATTTGCAGGGCGAGCCGATCGATGGCGTTAATCAATAGCACCGTGGAATTCCACGCCGGCGCTACTTCAAACTCGTCAGCCGGCGCATCGCAATGGAGACCAGATCGCGCGCCATTTGTTGGCGCAGGATGTCCGCCTCGTGTTCTTTGGCAAGCTGCAGCGTCTCGTCGAAGCTGAAGTCCCTCGACAGGCTGATCGTCTGGGGTGCGAGCAACTCCTTGTCGCCGCCGCGCACGCTAAACGTGACGGTGTAGGTCAGCTCGTATTCGGTCGGGATGTTCTTGGCCGACACCGCGAGCGTGCGCTGCTCGACCAGATCTTTGGTGACATCGACCGTCGCGGTGGCGGTGGCACGCGCAAGTTGCGGCGTCGCTCCGGAACTCTTGAGCTGGTGTTCGAATTCCCGTGAGAAATCCGTGTACGGATCTTTGAGCGACAGATAGGGCCGCGCCATGACGGCAGGGAGCGGATCACTGCCGGCCAGTCGAAACCCGCACGCGCACAAGGCGCATGCGCCAAGCAGAATCAAATATTTCGCGCGGGCCACGGCGCATTACACCACGATGTTCACAAGCTTGCGGGGCACGATGATCACCTTGCGCACCGCCGAGGCGCCGATGAATTTCTGTACATTGGGGTCGGCGAGCGCCGTGGCACGCACCACGGCGTCGTCGGCGTCCACCACGACAGCAATGTGCGCGCGCAACTTGCCGTTCACTTGCACGACCATCTGCACCGTGGATGACTCCAATGCCTCGGCGTCGGCCTTGAGCCATGGCTCATCAATGAGCGCGGCGCGATGACCCAAGTCCTGCCACAACGCATGGGTGACATGCGGGATGATGGGCGACAGCGTCAGCACGGCAATCTCCAACGCCTCCTGTGAAACCGCCCGATCCTGCGGCGAGCCCCGCGGGAACTTGGCCAGCGCGTTCAAGAGCTCCATGACGGCTGCAATGGCCGTATTGAAGGTGCGGCGGCGGCCAATGTCATCCGTCACTTTCGCCAATGTCTGATGAGATTGCCTTCGCATCGCCCGCTGCGTCTCGGTCAAGCCCGCCTTGTCGAGCGGCCCCGCCGGCCCCTGCGATACGTGGTCATACACGGCTTTC
>Ga0193726_1003098_pt1 | contig 10787 bp, 10 predicted proteins | sample H2c1metaG_FD_144928 | JGI IMG/M metagenome (GOLD analysis project Ga0193726, IMG submission 144928) | Soil microbial communities from a riparian zone of the East river system, Colorado, United States - H2c1 | ecosystem: Environmental > Terrestrial > Soil > Riparian zone | place: USA: East River... | reverse complement strand
CGGAGGCCGCGGCCGCACTCGCGCAGAGCGCCGATCCGCCCCGGCAAGAGTTGCTGCGTCGAATGAACATGGCGCGCGGCGGGACCGGCGCTTTGATCGCCATGCGCAGCGACATCAACGCACGCCTGGGCGCTGAACCGGAATTGAAATTGCTCGATGCCGATCTGCGGCATCTGTTTGCCTCATGGTTCAATCGCGGCTTCCTCGAGCTGCGGCGCATCGATTGGCAGTCGCCGGCGGCCGTGCTGGAGAAGCTGATCGCCTATGAGGCCGTGCACGCGATCAAGGGCTGGGACGACCTGCGGCGCCGTCTCGCGCCCGATCGGCGCTGCTTCGCCTTCTTCCATCCAGCGCTGCCGGGCGAGCCGCTGATTTTCGTCGAAGTTGCCCTGGTGAAGGGGCTGGCCACATCGATGGCGCCCTTGTTGTCGCAGGACATGGAGCAGGACACATCGATGGCGCTGTGCGCGGACACCGCGATTTTCTATTCCATCTCCAACTGCCAGGATGGCCTACGCGGTGTCTCGTTCGGCAATTTCCTGATCAAGCAGGTGGTCGAGGAGTTGCATGCGGAGTTTCCGCAGCTGCAGCGCTTCTCTACGCTGTCGCCGGTGCCGGGATTCCGGCGCTGGCTCACGCAACAGCTGGCAGAGCAAGGCAACCCAGATGCTGCGCTGCTGCCCGAACTCGCGCGCGAGGGCTGGTGGTACGATCAAGAGCGCAGCGAACCGCTGCACGCAGCCTTGATGCGCCTTTGCGCGACTTATTTGACGCGACCGGCATCGCCCGGAAACCGTATCGACCCGGTGGCGCGTTTTCACCTCGGCAACGGCGCGCGGCTCGAGCGGATCAACTGGCTCGGCAACACCGAGCCGCATGCGATCCAGGAATCCTTCGGCATCATGGTCAATTATCTCTACGACCAGGACAGCATCGAGAGCAACCACGAGGCCTTCGTGCGCAGCGGCAGCATCGTGCGTTCACCCGACGTTGATGCGCTGATGCTGGAGGCCCGTTTGAAACCGCGCGGCCAGTGCGCGTCATCAACACCATCCCCTCCCTCCTCAAGATCAAAGGAAGCAACATCATGACCATGAACAGACGAACTTTTTCGACCGCTCTGCTTGCCGGGGCGGCGGCCTCGCTGATGTCCACTCGCGGCATGACCGCAAACGCAACGCGACTGAAGGCACGCAACGTCGTGCTCGTGCATGGCCTGTTCGCCGACGGCTCCTGCTGGTCCGAGGTGATCGCGCGATTGCAGACGAGCGGCCTCAATGTGACCTCGGTGCAAAACCCGCTGACCACGCTGGCGGAAGCGGTGGCTTCAGCCGAGCGCGTGCTGGCGCGGCAGGACGGCCCGACGGTTCTGGTCGGCCATTCCTTCTCCGGCATGATCGTCTCGGAGGCCGGCATGCATTCGAATGTTTCGGCGCTGGTGTATGTGGCGGCGCGCGCGCCGGATGCGGCTGAGGACTACGCTGCCTTGGCGAAGACATTTCCGACGCCGCCGGCGACGGCCGGGATCGTGTTCGACGGCGATGAAGGGCGCCTTTCCGAGGAGGCCTTCCTGCGTGATTTCGCCGGCGACCTGCCGGCGGCAAAGGCCAAGGTGCTCTATGCGACGCAGCAGCCGTTCAACAAGGCGCTGCTCGCCGGCAAGACCACGAATGCGGCCTGGCGATCAAAGGCGAGCTATTACGCGGTCTCGACCGAGGACCGCACGATCAATCCGGACCTCGAGCGATTCATGGCCAAACGCATGGGAGCCAAGACCATCGAGGTGAAGGCGAGTCACCTGTCGCTAATCTCCCGACCCAATGAAATCACGCAACTGATCCTGGAGGCCGCCGGTCAGGGCGCGTGAGGCCGGAGGCTAGCGCGGCTGACCAAGCGGTCGAGCGTCATTAGTGGTGGTGCCCGCCGGCGCCGTGCACGTGGCCGTGCTCCAATTCTTCGCTGGTGGCGTCGCGCACGCCCACGACTTGCACGTCGAAGTGCAGAGTCTTGTCGGCCAGCGGGTGATTGCCGTCGAGGGTGACCATGTCGCCCATGATGCCGGTGACCGTGAACAGACGCATGCCATTCTCGGTTCGGGCTTGAAATTGCATGCCCTTGCGCACTTCTCCTGAGCCTTGCAGTGTGCGTTTCGGCACTCGCTGAATCAGTTCCGCCTCAAACTTGCCGTAGCCTTCTTCGGGGCTGACCGACACTTCGACTTTGCTGCCGTCCGGCTTACCCTCGAGCGCTTTTTCGAGCCCAGAAACCAAATTGCCGTGCCCTTGAATGTAGGCCAGCGGTTCGCCGCCGGCCGAACTGTCGATCACGGCTCCGGCATCGTCCTTGAGGGTGTAATGAATCAGCACGACTTTGTCAGCAGAAATTTCCACGAGTGTCTCCGAATGGGGGGTGCATCGCACCCAAGTTACAGCGTCAATGAATAGGGTCAATCAAGCGGGCTTCAAGATCATAGTCGCCCGCGGCCGTGATCTGCACATCGGCCAGCGAGCCCACCGCGAGGAGGCGGCCGGCGCGCCGGGCGCCCGCGATCCGCACCGTGCCGTCGATTTCAGGCGCATCGCTCGCGGAGCGCGCCACGGCGAAATCACCCTCGCCGTCGATGCGATCGATCAGGACCTGCATTTTGCGGCCGATCTTTTGCTTGAGGCGCTTGGCGCTGATCTCGGCGGCGAGTTCCATGAAGCGGGCGCGCCGCTCGGTCTTCAGTTGTGCCGCCACGGGAGTTTCCTTCAATGCATTGGCCGCGGCGCCTTCGACCGGCGAGTACTCGAAGCAACCGACGCGGTCGAGCTGCGCCTCGCGCAGCCAGGAGAGCAGCTCTTCGAAGTCCGCATCCGTCTCGCCGGGGAAGCCCACGATAAAAGTGCTGCGAATGGTGATGTCGGGAACCACGCGCCGCCATGCGCTGATTCGCTGCAGCGTGTTTTCCGCGGCGGCGGGGCGCTTCATCAATTTCAAGATGCGGGCGCTGGCATGCTGGAAGGGGATGTCCAAATAGGGCAGCACCTTGCCCGCGGCCATGAGCTCGATCACTTGATCGACGTGCGGATAAGGATAGACATAGTGCAGGCGAATCCACGCCCCCAATTCGCCCAGCGCCTCAGCCAGATCATAGAAGCGGGCACGCCTCGGCACATCGCGCCAAGGTTGCGCGGCGTATTTCAAGTCGACGCCGTAGGCGCTGGTGTCCTGGGAGATCACCAGGATTTCCTTGACGCCGGCGCGCACCAATTGTTCGGCTTCGCGCAGCACCTCGCCGATCGGCCGGCTCACCAAGTCGCCGCGCATCGAGGGAATGATGCAGAAGCTGCAGCGATGATTGCAGCCCTCGGAGATCTTTAAATACGCATAGTGACGCGGCGTCAGCTTGATGCCCTGTTCCGGGACAAGATCCACGAAGGGCTCGTGCTTTGGGGGCAGGTATTGGTGCACCGCAGCGACCACTTCCTCGTAGCGCTGCGGGCCGGTGATTTTGAGCACCTGGGGATGGCGGTCGAGAATTTTCTGCGGCTGGGCGCCCAGGCAGCCCGTAACGATGACTTTGCCGTTCTCGGCCAGCGCTTCGCCGATCGCTTCGAGCGACTCGTCCACGGCGGCATCGATGAAACCGCAAGTGTTAACCACCACCAGATCCGCGGCGGCATAACTCGGCGCGACCTCATAGCCCTCCGCGCGCAGGCGGGTGAGGATGCGCTCGGAATCGACCAGTGCTTTGGGACAGCCAAGGCTGACAAAGCCCACTTTGGGGCTTTTGCGTTTGACGGATTTCACGCTATTTCGACGGTGGCGGGACGGGCGCGAAGTGTACTCCAAAACGCCCTCAAAACGGGCCTCCGATTTGGCGCACTGCGGCCGATAAGAGGGGCGTATGGGGGCATTTCAGGCTCAGGTTCCGGCATTTCGCACTGTCAAATTCGATTCGCAAAATCTGCGACTCAGCGCAAACAAAACCGGGCCCAGAGGCCGGAGCGGCGGCTCAAGAACCCCCGGGTTGGTCCGATAAAGACTTTGAATGTGTCACCGGTCCGCCCTAGGTGGGTGAAGTGAACACATAGGGCCTAAGAGGGGCCGGTGGTTAAACTTTCAGGAGTCATCAATGTCACTAATTCTCAATACAAATATCGCTTCGCTGAACGCGCAGAACAACCTGACGGGTTCGCAGGCTTCGTTGTCGCAATCCTTGCAGCGCTTGTCATCGGGTCTGCGCATCAACAGCGCCGCCGACGACGCCGCCGGTCTTGCGATCAGTCAACAATTCACCACGCAGATCAACGGCACCAATCAGGCCGTTAACAATGCGAACGATGCAGTGTCGGAAACGCAGACCGCCTCCGGCGCGCTCAACACCATCGTCAACAACCTGCAGAGCATTCGCACCCTGGCCGTCGAAGCCGCCAACGGTTCGAACAGCGCCTCGGATCGCCAGGCTCTGGACGCCCAGGTGCAGCAGCAGATTGCGGAAATCACGCAGATCGCGCAGCAGACATCGTTCAACGGCTTGAGCGTGTTGAACGGCAGCAGCGGCGTGACCACTTACCAAGTGGGTGCCAACGTCGGCAACACCATCTCCATCAACCTGACGCAGGGCGTCGGTGCGACGCAGATCGGACAGGTCGCTTCCTCCACGGCCGCCGTCGGAGCGGGCGCGTTGACCGGCAACCTCACCCTGGCAGTCGGAACGGCCGCTGCAGTGACGGTTGGCGCCAGCGTTGCGGGCGCACTGCCCGGCCAGAACGCGGGTTCTGCCTTCGCCAAGGCTCAAGCTGTCAATGCCGCGAACATTTCCGGCTTGACGGCCAGCGCCTCGACCTCGGTCACTGAAGCGACAGCGTTCAGCGCCATCGTTGCCCCGACGGCGGGCACCGGCGCCACCACGGCCGCAACGGCATCCACCTACAACCTGTCGATCAACGGCGTGGCCATTTACGCCGGTACCGGCAACGTTGCGGTGGGCAGCAGCCTGAGCGTGCAACAGGTCGCCAGTCAGATCAACTTGTTCTCCTCGCAGGACGGCAACGTCACCGCCTCGGTGGCGGCCGGCAAGCTGACCCTGACGGCAGCCGACGGCAGCGACATCACTGTCGTGCAGAAGGTGACTGCGGGTGCGACCTCGATTGGCGGCACTGTGGGTGCGGCGGCCAGCGGCTCCGGCATCGACACCAGCATCTCGGGCGGCGTTACGGGCGCGACCAAGCTCAACTCGGGCAGCCTGACTCTGGAAGCGAACAGCAACATTGCGGTCGCCGGTACGGACGCGGGCGGCAACCTTGGACAGACGGCGGGCAGCATTGCGCTCGGCTCAGCCACTCTGGCCAACCAGAACGTGCAGACGGTCACCGGCGCCAATGCCACCATCCAGGCGGTCGACTCGGCGCTGCAAACGGTCAGCTCGTTCCAGAGCCAGCTGGGCGCCATCCAGAACCGCTTCACGGCGGCGGTCGGTAACCTGCAGTCCACTGCACAGAACCTGACCCAGTCGCGCAGCACCATTCAGGATGCGGACTTCGCGGCGGAAACCGCGAATCTGACCCAGTCTCAGGTGTTGGAACAGGCCGGTATCTCGGTTCTGGCGCAAGCCAACCAGCAGCCCCAGTTGATTCTCAAGCTTCTGCAGTAAGAGCCGATAGCTTCAGAGAGTGTAGGAAAATCCCACGGCTCGACCGACATCGGTCGGGCTGTGGTCCCTCTCGAACGGATGCTCGAATGCAACGACTGAGGTATTTCGTTAAATAGGTGAAACCATGGCTAGCGATGGACAGCCGGTAAAGATACCGGCAGTGAGCCTCGTGCACGGAAGTCAGGCGCCTACAGTTGCAGTTCAGCACAGCGGCAATGTCTTGCCGCGCAGCGGCAGGCCCGTGACGCCGCCGGCTGCCCCCAGCCTGCAAACACAAGTGCAGCTGCTCAATAAGTACCTCAACGATTCGGGCAAGCCGGCGCAGTTCCGCGTCGCTCCGGATTCGAACGACAAGCTGATCCAGGAAATCAATCCCGCAAACGGCGAAGTTCTGGCCGAATTTCCCGCCAGCGAGTTCGCCGCCCTGGCGCGCAGCGTGGGCATTTCCGGCGTCATCGTCGACAAGCACGCCTGAGGCGTTTCCTCGATCGCGGCTTGGTACGCCGCTTGCTTCAGTCTTGCGGAAAGTTGCCGATAAATTGGCCAACGTAACGCGCGGACGTAAATCTCATGAGCTCAGCCATTACTCCCAGCAGTTCCCCCTCGAGCGCCAGCGCCTTGATCACCTCCACCGGCATCGGCTCGGGGTTGGACATCGGCGCCATCGTGTCCTCGCTGACGACCGCATTCGGCGCGGCGCAGACCTCCCAGTTGACCAATCAGGCCAACTCGCTGGACGCGCAGGTGTCGGCCTACGGCTCGTTCACAGCGGCGCTCGATACCCTGAAGCTCGCGCTGCCTGCGTTGCAGGATCCCAGCCAGTTGGCGGGATTCGACGCAACGGTTGCCGATAAGAACATCGCTTCGGCAACCACGGATTCGGACGCCGTTGCCGGCATCTACTCATTGTTGGTGACCAATTTGGCGACATCGGCCACGGCCACCTCGGCACCCTTGTCGAGTTCGGCGGCGGTGGGCACCGGAACGCTGACCCTCACCGTCGGCGGCGCGTCGACCGCGATCACCATCGATTCCACCAACAACACCCTCGCCGGCATTGCGGCGGCCATCAACTCGGCCAACAACAATCCCGGCGTCTCGGCGAGCGTCATTACCACCACCGATGGTTCGCGCTTGGTCCTGACCGGCACCCGGACCGGTGCGGCAAATCAGATTGCAGTGACGCCGTCGGACGGCGACGGCGGCCTGGACGCACTGGCCTTCACCACCGTGCTCGCGACGGATGCGAATTTTTCAATCAACGGCTTTGCGGCCACCAGCGCCAGCAACGTCGTCAGCGGCGCGATCACCGGCGTGACCATCAACCTGCAGCAGGCTTCAGCGCCGGGTACCCCGGCCACCCCGGCGATCCCGACGACGCTGACCGTCAGCCCGGACACCTCCACGGCGCAGGCAGCGATCGATAAATTCGTGACCGCGCTGAATGGCGTCATGAGCAGCATTCAAACGCTCACCGGTTACGATCCCTCGACGCAGACCGCCGGCCCTTTGAACGGCAATGCACCTCTCGAGGCGTTCCAAAATCAGCTGCAGAAGATTCTCGGCCAATTCACCAACGGCAATGGCGGCGTGAATTCGCTGACGGATCTGGGCATCTCGGCCGGCGCCGACGGCAGCTATACCGCCGACGACACCAAGCTCGGCAATGCCTTGAGCGCCAGCCTCGCCTCGATCGGCAATTTGCTGGGCGGGCCCAACGGCATCGCCACCCAGGTCGCCAATCTGGTCGACAGCTACACCAAGCCGGGCGGCTTGCTCGATACCATCAATCAGGGTCTGCAAACCGGCTTGAGCAATGTTTCGACGCAGCAGACCGCGCTCGCAGCGCAAATGGCGGCATACTCGGCGAGACTCACGGCCGAGTACAACGCCATGGATAGGGCGGTTGCGCTCTTGAAGCAAACGCAGACTTATCTGAATGCCGAATTCAACCCGTCAGCCAACGCGGCTTCCGGCACCTCGCAGAGCAACACGAGTCTGGGCAGCGGCAACTTGGGCGTCGGCGGATAACCTATGTACGCTCAACGAGGAGCGGCACAATACCGCTCGGTACGCAGTCATGGTTTAGTTGCCGAAGCCAGTCCCGCGCGGCTGGTGCAAATTATGTTCGAACATATCCTGGCGCACTTGGCGACGGCACAGGGCTGCATGGGACGCATCGAAAACAACATGCCCCTCAATGAAGTGGTGACCAAGGGCAAGGCGATGGGCAAGGCCATCCGGCTGATCGATCAGTTGAACAACACTCTCGATATGGAGCGTGGGCAGAAGATCGCCGAGAATCTGCGTTCTCTGTACGTTTACATGCTGGCGCGCTTGACGCACGCCAATGTCACCAACGATTCGCGCATCGTCGCGGAGGTCGCGTCCCTGGTCCAGAAGGTGAAAACCGGCTGGGATCAGATCGTCGAACAATAGATGAGCGGCGCCAACATCGATTTGAGCCTGGCTCGCGCGATCGCAATCTCGCAGGAAATGCTCGATGCGGCCGAGAAGGGAAATTTTCAGTCCCTGGAGCCGCTCGACCTGGAGCGAATGGACCTGCTAAAGTTCTTTCGCAACAGCACCACGCAGATGACTGCGGCCGATCGCGCGCTGCTGCTGCAGATTACACAGATAAACGACCGGACGATCGGCTTGCTCGAGCATCAGCGGCGCAGTAAGGGCCGAGACCTCGACATGGCCGCGGTGGGACGGCGGGCGGTCGCGGCGTATTCCAGCCATCGGCCGCAGCGCTAACGCGATATTTTCCAAAAGGCTAGGGAGCCATGCCTGAACCATTTCTGGGCGATGGTTTGATATTCGAGGAGCTGCTGCCGGTCGCCTGGACTCCCGGGGCGCTGGCCGAAGGCGTGCAGCTCGCGCGGCTGAATGCCGATAATCATCAATTGCTCGGCGCGGAATCCTCGTTGGACGAGGTGCGGGTGCACGAGGCGCTCAAGGACGAATCGCCGGCTTTGCTGCATGAGCTGCAGCGGCTGGAATACAAGGTCAATATTTTGCTGCGCCTGACCGCGGAGCTTGCGATGCGCAGCAGCGGTTTGCCGGCTGCGGAGCGCGTGCGGCTGTCGCCGCGCGCGATGGAATGGTTCGGCGATCATCCCGGGCAGATCGATGCCACCGGCTTGCTGTCGGTGTATATAAATTCTGCATTGCCGCAACCGCTGAAGATTCCTGCGGCGATTGCCGGACAGCGTGCCGCCGATGGCGCGGGAGTCACGCAATTCCGTTTCGTCGGATTGAGCGATGCCGTGGTGGACATGCTGGAGAAGCTGATCTTTCGACATCATCGACGCCTGGTGGCGGGCGCAAAGCTCGCAACTTCCTAAACACCTGATCGCGACGTACTAATCACCCTACTGCGATTCAGGGACAAACACTGCAGTCTTTCTGAGGGAACCCCCTACGCGCTTTGCGGGGGTTTGCCAACTGCTTTTCTCTCAAGTTCATCAGTTAGTATGACGCCACGCTCGAAATTGATTGAGCTATGTCAAAGGGTTAGACGAAAAGCTTAAGGCGGAACGGGAGATTTGTGCGGTCCGTCACACTTTGATTCTTGGGAAGGAGTCCCAGTCGTGATTGAAGCAAAAGTTATTGTGATCGAGCCTACAGATTTGGAGGCCAATGCCCTCCAGGCTTTATTGCGTTTTTTAGACCTGGATCCGGTCCATGTCCGAGATCTTGCGGAATTGCGCCAGTCGGTGCACTGCAACACTCAAGAATGTCTGGCGGTGATAGCGCGACGCGAGACCGTGACGGCGCTGGGTTCCGAATTGGTGGCGCAGTTGCGCGCCATGCGTCAGCCGCTGCCGGTGATTTGCATCAGTGCTGACGGATTGCCGAAGATTGCCGAGAGCAGCAGCGACTTGGCGTGGTTTCATTTGGAGACTCCCGTCAAGCAACGCCGCCTCTCAGCCGTATTGAATCAAGCGCAAAACGTTCGCAGCGGCCACCCGACCCAGCCGGGCAGCCATCGATTCCGGCCTAGCGGCAACTCGAAGGCGATGCGGGCCGTGCACCGGCTGATCGAGCAGGTGGCGCCTTTCGATACCAATGTACTGATCCTCGGAGAATCCGGCACCGGCAAGGAAATGGTCGCGCGCCACGTTCACGAGCTCTCCGGACGCGCGGCGCATCCGTTCGTGCCGGTGAACTGCGGCGCCATACCCGCAGATCTTTTGGAAAGTGAATTATTCGGCCACGAAAAAGGCGCATTCACGGGCGCTTTGACCACGCGGCTCGGCCGCTTCGAATTCGCCGAGGGCGGCACGCTATTCCTGGATGAAATCGGCGACATGTCGCTGCAAATGCAGGTGAAATTGCTGCGCGTGCTGCAGGAGCGCACCTTTGAGCGTGTCGGCAGCAACAAGACCATCCGTTGCAATGTGCGCATCATTGCGGCAACCCATCGTGATCTGGATGCGGCCATCATCGCGGGCCGTTTCCGCGAGGATTTGTACTACCGGCTCAACGTGTTTCCGCTGCAGATGCCGCCTCTGCGCGAACGCCTCGATGATCTGCCGATCTTGATCGAACACCTGGTGCAACGTCAGGGTCCGAGCGCGGGCCGACCCATTCAGCTGGACCAATCCGCAATGATGTGCCTTTCCCGCAATCGCTGGCCCGGCAACGTGCGTGAACTCGCCAACCTGCTGGAGCGCTTGGCCATTCTATTTCCATCACAGACCATCACTGCCACGGACCTGCCTGAACGCTATCGCAATGCCGCCGGCGTCGGTTGGCTGGGCAGCGAAATGCGCATTGACGCCCGGCCAGCGCCGCTCGACGCGCCTGCTTCTTCGCGGGAACCGGCCGCGCTGCCGGCAGCGGAGGCGCAATCCGAGTCCAATTCCGAGTCCGAATGCGAATCGGAACCGGACACCGCGCGCGAGTCCGACGCCGTGGTGTACGAAATGCTCGATACCGCGCTGCCGCGCGGCGGCATCGATTTGAAGGATCATATGTCGGCGATCGAGATCGGCCTGATCCGCAAGGCGCTCGAGGAAGCCGACGGCACCGTTGCCGGCGCCGCGCGCTTGCTGCGGATCCGCCGCACCACCCTGGTCGAGAAGCTGCGCAAATACCGTCTCAGCGCCTGACAAATTATTGACGCCGCGCTTCGCGCCGG
>Ga0193726_1003097_pt1 | contig 10790 bp, 6 predicted proteins | sample H2c1metaG_FD_144928 | JGI IMG/M metagenome (GOLD analysis project Ga0193726, IMG submission 144928) | Soil microbial communities from a riparian zone of the East river system, Colorado, United States - H2c1 | ecosystem: Environmental > Terrestrial > Soil > Riparian zone | place: USA: East River... | reverse complement strand
TTTCGGTTTCCTTGCCGAAATAACCGTGCGCGGAGAGTGCCTCGCAAGACGGCGATTGCGCCGGCGTGCCGCCGTGCACCGTAATCAGCGGGAAATTCGCTGAAAGCCTTTTCGCCGCCGCATAGGGCGTAACGACACAATCGTCCTGGGCATGGTGGACGAACAGCACCGGAACCTTGAGCTTGGCGAAGTCGAACCCCGAAAGCCCGCTGCCGGACCGGTCGGCGTTGAAAAGAGTGGAGGTCAGAACGATCCCGTCCACGCGACCATCGAGCGTCCGGCCGGCATACGCAGCGGAGATAGTCCCTCGGCTGGTGCCGACCAGAAAGATTTTCGCCGTCTTGAACCGACGACGAAGATCGTCGACTACCGCGGAAACGTCTGCCGCATGATCGCTACCTTGCCTGAAAACGTCGCTGTAGCCTCTCCGCTGGAGGTCGGACGGAGCATCGATGATAGCGACCGCGACTTCGGTGTCGCGCATGAGGCCGCGCGTGCGCACCAGAAAATTGTTCCTGCCGACAAATTTGACGGAATCTTCCTCGAGCCGGAGCTTCAACAGCCCTTCGCCGCCCGGAAACAGCACCGCCACGGCCTTCGGCGGCATGGACTCGTGCATCAATAGATAGGACTGCGTCGCGTCCTTGCGGCCCGAGACGGTGACGATCTCTTCCGCAAAAGCGGAAGAAGCCGTCGCAAGCAGCATCACCAGCCACAGGCTGCGAAACGCGCGTGTGCCTCCGACGATTGGGCTAGTCATGTTCGCGGGTTTCGGGAGAATCGCGATACTCGGGCATACGGTCGGGCCGCCCAGCGTGGGACCCAGCCGCAGGCACCATAGCACAAAGCCAAAATCAGGTCTGGTTGGTTATAACGAACTAAGCTAAAATTCTTTCCGGTTTCCAAAGCGCGCGGGTAAGTTCCTTTCTCACCATCCTCCGGCCGCCGCACGGAGGAACTTCCAAGGGAGAGGTTCATGAACCCAACCGACAAAGGCATCAGCGAAGACTGGCTGTCGGTCTGGATCGGTCTGCTTGTGTTCGTGCTCGCGCTCGGCGTCGCAGGCGGGGCCGATCTGCTCGGCTGGGTGGTCACGACCGGAGTCTGGATCGAAGTCTCCAAGGCCCTCAATCCCGTCTCCAAGGCCTATTCGGGCCTCGGTGGAACGGGCGCGCTGATCGTCACTTACGTGGCGCTGCTCGCCGTGATGACGGCAGGCGCAGCGGCGCTGAAAGCCGACCTCAAGCGCTTCGCGCTCGGTTTCACCGCGGTATTCTGGATCGCCTACCTCTCCTGGATCGCGGGGAGCTACGCCAATTTCGCCGTGACCACGCCGGCGGACATGCAGAAGTTCGGCATCGGCTGGTCGCTGAGACTCACCAACGAAGGCGGCTATATCGTGGCGCTGCTCGCCGGGCTCGTCGTCGGAAATTTCCTTCCCGGCTTCGCCGCGTGGATGAAGGAAGCGGTGCGGCCCGAGCTGTACATCAAGACTGCCATCGTTCTCCTCGGCGGCTTCCTCGGCGTCACCGCCGCGACGCAGCCGATTCTCGCGAAGGCGGTCTTGTTCCGCGGTCTCGCGGCCATCATCGAGGCCTACCTGATCTACTGGGCGGTCGTGTACTACGTCGCGCGCAAATGGTTCGGCTTCAGCCGTGAGTGGGCGGCGCCGCTCGCCTCGGGAATCTCGATCTGCGGCGTCTCGGCCGCGATCGCCACGGGCGGCGCGATCCGCGCGCGGCCCATCGTGCCGATCATGGTGGCCTCGCTGGTGGTGATCTTCGCCGTGGTCGAACTGCTCATCCTGCCGTTCGCAGCGAACGCCTTTCTCGCCCACGAGCCCATGGTGGCGGGAGCCTGGATGGGGCTTGCCGTGAAGACCGACGGCGCAGCCGTGGCGAGCGGCGCCATCACCGAGTCGCTGATCCTCGCGACCAATGCTGCGGAAGGCGTCAACTACGCGAAGGGCTGGATCCTCGGCACCACCGCAACGATCAAGATTTTCATCGACATCTTCATCGGCATCTGGGCCTTCATCCTCGCCTACATCTGGACCAACCACATCGAAGTTCGCCCGGCCGGCGACAAGGCGAAAGTCGGCGAGATCTGGGAGCGCTTCCCGAAATTCATCATCGGCTATGTGCTGACTTTCCTGGTGGTCCTGCTCCTCGCCTACGGCGCGGGGCCGGAGGCGACCGGCAAGCTCCGCGCCGCGATGGGCGAGGCCAACACCTTCCGCGTGATCTTCTTCATCATGACCTTCTTCACCATCGGTGTGATGTCCAACTTCAAGAAGCTCTGGGAAGAAGGCATCGGCAAGCTCGCCGCGGTCTACCTGGTATGCCTGTTCGGCTTCGTCATCTGGGTGGGCCTGGTAATCTCCTGGGTGTTTTTCGGCGGCGTGAAACCGCCGCTCGCGGCCGTTTGAAAGGGAGAAGGGCTATGGAACAACCCAAAGTCGGCGAAGAAATGCGCAAGATGCCGGTCGAACCCCTGCTGCCGGTCGAGAAGAAACTGATCGGCTGGAGCCTGGGGATAGGGCTGGTGCTGCTGGTGATCCTGATCTTCGCGACGCGGGGACCGGTGGCGGGCTGAGCGCAAGCGCTCAGTCGAACTTCGCTCCGGTTTCCCGGATCACGCGCGCGATGACGCTCGCGTCTTCGCGCAGGAAGGCGGCAAAATCCTCGGGCGAACGTGAGGCCGTGGTCTCGGTTCCGTCGCGCGCGAGTATCTCTTTGAGGCGAATGTCCTGCAGCGCCCGGACGGTAGAGTCGAACAGTCGTTTCACGATATCGCGCGGCGTGCCGGCCGGCGCGAAGAATCCGTACCAGATCGACAGGCTGTAGTTTACAAGTCCGGCCTCTTCCATCCCGGGCAGACTGGCGATCAGGGGTGAGCGGGCGCGCGTCGTCACCGCGAGGCCGCGCAAGCGCCCGGCCTGCACCAGCGGCATCACCGAGGGCGCGGTTGCGAATGTGACCTGGGTGTCGCCCGCAAGCACCGACTGCACCGACAGCCCGCCGCTCTTGTAGGGCACGTGCACCATGTCGATGCCCGCCTGGGCGTCGAATAGTGCCGTGGCCAGGTGCGGCAGCGAGCCGTTGCCGGAAGTGGCGAAGTTGAGCTTACCCGGATGTTTTTTCGCTTCGGCGATGAGCTCGCGGATCGAATTCACCGGAAGGGACGGATTGACCGCGACCACCAGCGGCGAGCTCGTCACCTGGGTGATCGCGACAAAATCGCGCTGGGTGTCGTAGGCGACGCTCTTGTTGACCAGGGGGTTTACGATCATGCCGCTCTGGCTGGCGATCATGATGGTGTAGCCGTCGGGCGCGGCCCGGGCGACGAACTCGGCGGCGAGACTCGACCCCGCCCCCGGCTTGTTGTCGACGATGATGCCCTGGCCGAGTGCGCGCGTCAGCGAGTCGCTCATCGCGCGCGCGATGATGTCGGCGGCGCCACCGGGTGCGAAGCCGACCACCAGACGGATCGGTTTGGTCGGATAAGCCTGCCCCTTCGGCGAGCTCAGGGCAGGCTCTGAGCCTGTTGAAAGGGCCTGCGCCGACGCCGCGCTCGCGGTCAACAAAGCGATCAGCGCAAAAATTATTCTCATCGGTCGAGTTGACGCACAAAAATTGTGTGGCGAGGCAAGAGCTTTCATTCCACGGTCACGGACTTGGCCAGATTCCTGGGCTTATCGACGTCGTTGCCGCGTTCGAGCGCCGTATGATAGGCGAGCAACTGCAGCGGGATGGTGTGCAGGATGGGCGAGAGAAAACCGGCGTGATCTGGCATGCGGATGACGTGAACACCCTCGCTCGCGACCATGCGCGTGTCCTGATCTGCAAGCACGTGCAGTTCCCCGCCCCGTGCACGCACTTCCTGCAGGTTCGACTTGAGCTTTTCCAGCAGGGCGTCCTTGGGTGCGATGGCGATCACCGGCATGTTCTTGTCGACGAGCGCGAGGGGCCCGTGCTTGAGCTCTCCGGCGGCGTAGGCCTCGGCGTGGATGTAAGAGATCTCCTTCAACTTCAGCGCGCCCTCCATCGCTATAGGGTAGTGGATGCCGCGCCCGAGGAACAAGGCATGCTCAAGCTGCGCGAATTTTTCCGACCACATCTTGATCTGCGGCTCCACGTGCAGCACGTGCTCCAGCGCCCGCGGCAAATGCCGCAGCGAATGCAGCATTTCCGCCTCGCGCTCCGCCGGCAGCCGGCCGCGCATCTTGGCGAGGGTCATGGTGAGGAGCGCCAGCGCGGCAAGCTGGGTGGTGAACGCCTTGGTCGAGGCCACACCGATCTCAGGGCCCGCGCGGGTGAGGAAGCGCAGCTCGGAGGCACGCACCAGGGCGGATTCCGGCACATTGCAAATGGAAAGCGCATGGCGGTGCCCGAGCGATTTGGCGTATTGCAGCGCTGCGATCGTGTCCGCGGTTTCGCCCGATTGTGAAACGGTGACCACCAGGCCTTTGGGATTCGGCACGGATTCCCGATAGCGGTATTCGCTCGCGATCTCGACATTGCAGGGAATGCCGGCAAGGCCTTCGAGCCAGTAACGCGCGACCATCCCCGCGTGATAGCTGGTGCCGCAGGCGAGGATCAGCACCGAATCGATATCGCGAAAAATGCGCTCGGCTTCCGCGCCGAACAGCTGCGGCGATACCGATTGCGCGCCGGTCACCATCTCCAGGGTGTTCGCCACCGCCATCGGCTGTTCGAAAATCTCCTTTTGCATGTAGTGCCGGTAGTTTCCCAGCTCGACCGCGTCGGCGGTGAGCTTCGAAACATGCACCGGGCGGTTTACCGCGTTGCCGGCCGAGTCGGTGACGCGCACACCGTCGAGCGTGAGTTCGGCGCAGTCGCCGTCCTCGAGGTAGACCACGCGCTGCGTGACCTGGATGAGGGCCGAGGTGTCGGAGGCGGCGAAATTCTCGCCGTCGCCGATGCCCAGCAACAGCGGCGCCCCGTGCCGCGCCACCACCAGCCGCGTAGGATCGGAATCGCTCACCACCGCGATCGCGTAGGCACCGACCAGCTCGACCACGCTCTTTCTTACGGCATCGAACAGCGTCGCGCCCCTCTGCAGGTTCGAGTGCACCAGATGGGCGATGACTTCGGTATCGGTATCGGAGACGAACTCGTAGCCCTTGGCGCGCAGGCGCTTGCGCATCTCATCGTGGTTTTCGATGATGCCGTTGTGCACTACCGATACGCCGCCCGACATGTGCGGGTGCGCGTTCTTTTCCGAGGGCACGCCGTGGGTCGCCCAGCGCGTATGCGCGATTCCGATGTCTCCGGCGAGGCCCTGCGAGCCGGCAAGCTTTTCCAGTTCGGCGACGCGGCCCGTCGAGCGTACGCGCCGCAAGACCGCATGCGATGCGCCCGCGGCCTTGCCGTCGAGCACCGCGACTCCCGCCGAGTCGTAGCCGCGGTATTCGAGCCGCTTCAATCCCTCGATGAGAATCGGAACGACGTCTCGTGTGGCGATGGCACCGACTATTCCGCACATACGATCCGCCTTTTGCCTATTTCTTCTTTACCGGCCGCTGCCAGCCCGGGATGGACACCTGCTTGGCGCGCGAGAGAGTCAGCTCGCCGGCGGGGGCATCCTTGGTAAGCGTGGTACCGGCACCGAGCGTCGCTCCACGACCGACCCGCACCGGCGCGACAAGCTGCGTGTCCGAGCCGATGAAAACATCGTCCTCGATGATAGTGCGATGCTTATTCGCGCCATCGTAGTTGCACACGATGGTGCCGGCGCCAACGTTGACGTTCCTGCCGACCTCGCTGTCACCGATGTAGGAGAGGTGATTGGCCTTGGAGCCTTCGCCTATGCTACTCGCCTTGACCTCCACGAAGTTGCCGATGTGCACTTTTGCGGCGAGGCGCGTGCGCGTGCCCGGGCGAATGCGCGCGTAGGGCCCGATACGGCAGTCCGCACCGATGTCCGCGTCCTCCAGGTGGCAGAAGGGTTCGATGCGCGTGCCCGAGGCGACGGTTACGTTTTTCAGCACGCAGTTCGCGCCGACCGACACGAGGTCGCCGAGCTCTATCTCGCCCTCGAAAACGCAGTTGACGTCGATCGCAACGTCGCGGCCGCAAGCGATCCTTCCGCGCACGTCGCAGCGCGATGGATCGGCGAGCGACACGCCCTGTTCCATGAGTGCATCGGCGAGTTTGCGCTGGTGAGCGCGCTCCAGCTCGGCGAGCTGGCCGCGGCTGTTTACGCCGAGCGCCTCCCACGCCGTGTCTGCCTGGATCGCCGTCACCGGTACGCGCTCCCTCGCCGCGAGCGCGACGATATCGGTGAGGTAGTACTCCTTCTGCGTGTTGTTGATTTGCAGCTTTGCGAGCCAAGACTTGAGCTTCCTCGTCGGCGCGACGAGGATGCCGGTGTTGATTTCGTGCAGAGCGCGCTGCCGCGCGTTGGCGTCTTTTTCTTCAACAATCCCCACCACCCTTTTCCCGTTTCGCAGGATGCGTCCATACCCGGTGGGATCATCGAGCGTGGCGGTGAGCAGGCCCAGCCCCTTCCCGGCCGCCTCTATGAGATGCCTGAGCGTCTCGATGTGAATCAACGGGACGTCGCCGTAGAGGACGAGGGTCGGCGAACCCGCGTCCAGATGCGGCGCGGCCTGCATTACTGCGTGACCGGTCCCGAGTTGCGGCTCCTGTTTGACCCAGATGGCGCCGTTGTCACCCACCGTCTCGCGCACGGTTTCACCGCCGTGGCCGTAGACGATGCAGATGACTTTCGGTGAGAGCCGTTTCGCGGTGTCAATGACGTGCGACAGAAGCGGCCGGCCCGCCAGTTGATGCAGAACCTTGGGCGTGTCCGAGTGCATGCGCTTGCCCGCGCCTGCGGCGAGAATGACGATATTCACGAGGAGCGGACGGGAATCAGCCGGACGCGCGATGTTAGCACGGGGGCAAAGGCGGGTGGGCGCCCGGGGAGTTCCGAATTGCCGCTCTATCGCGGCAACTCGGAAAATCCCATCAGGAATTCGTCAACGGCACGCGCGCACTGACGGCCTTCACGGATCGCCCAGACGACGAGCGACTGGCCGCGTCGCATGTCGCCCGCAGCAAAAATCTTCGGAGCCGAGGTGACGTAGCTGTCTTTTCCGTCGGTCGTCGCCTTGGCGTTGCCGCGCGCGTCTTTCTCCACGCCGAACGCGTCGAGCACCGACTGGACGGGCGACACGAATCCCATGGCAAGCAGCACGAGGTCCGCGGGAAGCATCGATTCCGATCCGGGAACTTCGATCATCTTGCCGTCCTTCCACTCCAGGCGAACCGTTTTCAGCGATTTCACCTTGCCGTTCTCGCCGACGAACTCTTTCGTGGCGATCGACCAGTCGCGATGCACACCCTCCTCGTGAGAGGAGGAGGTGCGTAACCTGAGCGGCCAGTTCGGCCATACCGGGTTGTAGTCGGGATCGTCGGGCTTCGCGAGCAGTTCGAACTGCGTGACCGATTTCGCGCTGTGCCGGTTGGAAGTGCCGACGCAGTCGCTCCCCGTATCCCCGCCGCCGATCACCACCACGTGCTTGCCGGTTGCCCGGAATTCGCGCACGCCCGGATCGCCCGCCACGCGCTTGTTCTGCAATGGCAGGAACTCCATGGCGAAATGCACGCCGTCGAGATCGCGCCCCGGGACAGGCAGGTCCCGCGGCTGCTCGGCGCCACCGGAAAGCACCACGGCATCGAACTCGGCCAGGACTTTCTCCGGCGTCACGCTTTCCACGGCCCAGTCGGTGACACCCTTGCCGGGACGAGACTTGCCGACGAAAACTCCCGGACGGAACGTCACCCCTTCCGCTTTCATTTGATCGATCCGGCGGTCGATCAGCCCCTTCTCCATCTTGAAATCGGGTATTCCGTAGCGCAGAAGGCCGCCGATCCGGTCGTTTTTCTCGAACATCGTGACGTTGTGCCCGGCGCGCGCGAGCTGCTGAGCGCAGGCGAGCCCGGCCGGACCGGAACCCACCACTGCGACTTTCTTGCCGGTATTGTGCGCGGGCGGTTGCGGCTTGACCCAGCCTTCTTCGAACGCCTTGTCGATGATCGCGTGCTCGATCGACTTGATGCCGACCGGATCGTCGTTGATACGCAGCACGCACGCCTCCTCGCACGGCGCCGGACAGATGCGGCCGGTGAACTCGGGGAAATTGTTGGTGGAATGCAGCGTCTCGATAGCGCGCTGCCAGTCCTCTTTGTAGACGAGATCGTTGAAGTCCGGAATGATGTTGTTGACCGGGCAGCCCGACATGCAAAACGGCGTGCCGCAGTCCATGCAACGCGCGCCCTGGACTTTCGCCTCCCCTTCGGTGAGGCGGACGATGAACTCCCGATAGTGCTTTTTCCGCTGCTCGGGTTCCTGGTGCGCTTCCTCGAGCCGCTGGAACTCGAGAAATCCCGTGACTTTCCCCATCTATGCGGCCGCTTTGCGTTGCGCCGCGGCGAGTTCACCCAGGGCGCGGCGGTATTCCTTCGGAAAGATCTTGACGAAGCGCGGGCGGTAGTCGGCCCACTTTTCGAGGATCTCCCTTGCGCGGCGGCTGTTCGTGAGCTTGGCGTGGCGCCCGATCATATCCTTCAGGATCGCCTCGTCGGCCTGGCCGCGGTGCCAGAACTCGCGGGCCAACTTGCCCTGCTGCTCGGACTCGGACGATACCGGCTCCAGATCCACCATGGCGGTGTTGCAGCGCTTGACGAATTCGCCGTCGACGTCGAACACGTAGGCAATGCCGCCCGACATGCCGGCGCCGAAGTTGCGCCCGGTGACGCCGAGGACTGCCACCGTGCCTCCGGTCATGTACTCGCAACCGTGGTCGCCGACACCCTCGACGACGGCATCGGCGCCGGAATTGCGCACCGCGAAGCGTTCGCCCGCAACGCCGCGGAAATGCGCTTCGCCGGCGATGGCGCCATAGAGAACCACGTTGCCGGTGATGATGTTCTCGGTAGGCTCGCCGCGGAACTTGGGCGAGGGCGAAACGATGATCCGTCCGCCCGAAAGGCCCTTCCCGCAGTAGTCGTTGGTATCGCCGATCACTTCGAGCGTGACGCCCTTCGCTAGGAAGGCGCCCAAGCTCTGGCCGGCGGAGCCCGCAAAGCGAAGGTTGATCGTTCCGTCGGGCAGCCCTTCGTGACCATAGCGCCGCGCGATCTCGTGCGAGAGCATGGTACCGACGGTACGATTCCCGTTCCGGATGGGCATGTCGATCGAAACTTTCTCGCCGCGCTCGATTGCAGGCTGCGCGAGCTCGATCAGCCGGTTGTCGAGCGCTTTTTCCAGGCCGTGGTCCTGGCGCTCGCGATGGCAACGCGCAACTTCCGCGGGCATGTCCGGCATCGCGAAGATCCTCGAGAAGTCCAGGCCCTTCGCCTTCCAGTGCACGATGCCTTTTTTGGTGTCGAGCAGATCGGCGCGGCCGATCAGGTCGCTGAATTTCCTGATCCCGAGTTGCGCCATCAATTCGCGCGCTTCCTCGGCGACAAGGAAGAAAAAGTTCACGACGTATTCGGGCTTGCCCGAGAATTTCTTTCTCAGCACCGGGTCCTGGGTCGCCACGCCGACCGGGCAGGTGTTCAAGTGGCATTTGCGCATCATGATGCAACCGCTTACGACCAGCGGCGCGGTGGCAAAACCGAACTCGTCCGCCCCCAGCATCGCGCCGATCACCACGTCGCGGCCGGTCTTGAGCTGTCCGTCCACTTGCACGGCGATACGGCCGCGCAAACGATTGAGTACGAGGGTCTGCTGCGTTTCCGCCAGGCCCAGCTCCCAGGGTGTGCCCGCGTGCTTGATCGACGACCAGGGCGAAGCGCCTGTACCGCCGTCGTGGCCGGAGATAGTGACGTGGTCGGACTTTGCTTTGGACACGCCCGCCGCCACGGTGCCGACGCCGACCTCGGACACGAGCTTCACCGAAATCGAAGCGGAGGGATTCGCGTTCTTCAGGTCGTGGATCAGCTGCGCCAGGTCTTCGATCGAGTAGATGTCGTGGTGCGGGGGCGGCGAGATCAGCTCCACGCCGGGCGTCGAGTAGCGGATCTCGGCGATGTAATCGGAAACCTTGCGTCCGGGCAACTGGCCGCCCTCGCCGGGTTTGGCGCCTTGCGCGATCTTGATCTGGATCTGCTCGGCGCTGGCAAGGTACTCTGCGGTCACGCCGAAACGACCGGAGGCGACTTGCTTGATCTTGGACTTGAGCATGTCGCCTTCGCGCAGCTCGATATCGTGTGCGACCCGGCTCGCTCCGAGGCGCGAGCGCAAGGTTTCGCCGGCCTTCACCGGCGCGTAACGTTTGCGGTCCTCGCCGCCCTCGCCGGTGTTCGATTTGCCGCCGATGCGGTTCATCGCCACCGCGAGTGTGGTGTGCGCTTCGACGGAGATCGAACCGTGCGACATGGCGCCGGTCGAGAAACGCTTGACGATCTCGGCCGCGGATTCGACCTCTTCGATCGGGACGGGCCTGGACGCGTCGAACCGGAATTCGAACAGACCGCGGAAAGTCATGTGGCGCCGGGACTGGTCGTTGATGAGCGCTGCGTATTCCTTGTAGGTCTGGGCAGAGTTCTGCCGCGCCGAGTGCTGCAGTTTCGCGATGGCGTCCGGAGTCCACATGTGCTCTTCGCCACGCACCCGCCAGGCGTATTCCCCGCCCGCGTCGAGCATCGACTTTAGCACCGGATCGGTGTCGTCGAACGCCGCCCGGTGGATGCGTATCGCTTCTTCCGCGACCTGGAAAATATCGATGCCTTCGATCGACGAAGTCGTGCCCG
>Ga0193726_1003096_pt1 | contig 10791 bp, 12 predicted proteins | sample H2c1metaG_FD_144928 | JGI IMG/M metagenome (GOLD analysis project Ga0193726, IMG submission 144928) | Soil microbial communities from a riparian zone of the East river system, Colorado, United States - H2c1 | ecosystem: Environmental > Terrestrial > Soil > Riparian zone | place: USA: East River... | reverse complement strand
CCTGCTCCTGCGCGAGGTCGAGCGGAAGGTCCGCGATGCGGGATTCCTTATCGCCAACATCGACGCCACCATCATCGCCGAGGCGCCGAAGCTGGCTCCGCATATTCAGGCGATGGTCGAGAACATCGCCGCCGAGCTCGAAATCCGCCCCGGCCAGGTGAACGTCAAGGCGAAGACCGCCGAGCGGCTCGGTGCGATCGGCCGCGGCGAAGGCATTTCCGCAGAAGCAATCGCGCTGCTTACGCCTGCCGCTTGATTTCCATTCCCGTTGCACAGTCATTCCCGCGTAGGCGGGAATCCAGCGTCGTTTTCGGAAAGTCACTGGGTCCCCGCGTGCGCGGGGACGACGTCACTAGGCTTCGCGTCGAAAACCCTTGAGGCTGTTCTTCGCGCTCTGGCCGGACGACGAGGTGCGCGCACGGCTTGCGCATTGGTCGCGCGAGCTCCATGCCCTGTGCGGCGGCCGGCCGACGCGTCCCGAAAATCTGCACGCGACGTTCGCTTTTCTCGGCAGTGTCGACGACGCGCGCGTTGCGGAAGTCGAGCGCGCCGCGCAGGAAGCGGCTCCGCGACGCTTCACGCTGATTCTCGACCGTCCCGGTTACTGGAAGCACAACCGCATCGCCTGGGCGGGCGCGTCGGTCGTCCCGCCCGGGCTCGACGTGCTCGTTTCGGAGCTGCGCGGGGCCCTCGCGAAATCGCAGATCCGCTTCGACGCGAAATCCTTCGTGCCGCACGTGACGCTCTTGCGCGAAGCGCGCGAGCCCGGTGCGATGCCCGCGTTCGAGCCGATCGAATGGCGGCTCGACGGTTTTGCGCTGGTGCAGTCCGTGACGCTGCCTCAGGGCAGCCGCTACGCGATTCGAAAATCCTGGAAGGTCTAGGGGCAATCTGCGCACTTTGTCCGGTTTTGGCGGAAAATGCCGATGTCATAAAGGCCGGTCGTGGCTACACTCTTCGCTGGATTAAGTACCACCAGCGGCGCAAGAGAAACGACCCGGTATCCACCGGGTGAAGGTCCGGGAGGCCGCCGATTTTGCTCGACGTCGAGGAGGTGGAGCCCATGATGAATGCCAATTTGAGCACCAGCACCACAGCGCAGGCAGATTACAGCACGCGTCGTCACCAGCCGGAACAGGACGATCTGGAGTTGAGCCCCTCGGGCTTTACCTGGCTGGCGTCGATCGAGCGGCCGGCACGGCCCATCAGACTTGCAGCAGCATTTCCCAGGATCGCCAATCGCGTGGCCAAACTGTGGAAAATGCCGCGGGAGATGGATCGCTACTTCGAGGAGCTGCTCACCGACACCCGCGGAAACCGCAAAGGCTTTCCGCTCAACATCCTCATGGAGCTGACTACGCTCAAGGACTACTACGAAGCCAAGGTGTTTCCCACGCGGCACGACGCGTGGGGCGCATAGGTCGAAGTTTCGGCGATAGGTCGAAGTCCCGGCGGGCGCAAGCCCGCCGATTGCAGGCTACTTCGCGAGCCCCATCATCTTCGCCGTGCCCGTGTAGACCCGGGTCTTTTCCTTCATGAAGGCGTCCATCTGGTCGACGCCGATATTGACGAGCTCGAAGCCGCTCTTCGCGGCGAGCTCTTTCATCTCCGGATCGGCGTTCAGCGCGGCCCACAGGTCCGACATGCGCTTGCGCATCTCGGGAGGCGTGGACTTGGGCATGCCGATACCGCGGAAGGCGCCGTCGACCCAGTTCACGCCCAGCTCCTTGAAAGTGGGCGCATCAGGCAGCAGCGGGTGGCGCTTGTCCATCGCCACGGCGAGCGCGCGCATCTTGGCCTTGTTGTTGATCGCCATTGCCGTATAGGACATCGCACCGTCGACGTGCCCGCCCATCATGGCGATGGTCATGTCTCCGGTGCCCTTGAAGGGAACGTAGAGCGTCTTCACGCCGAACTCGGAGTCGAGGCGCTCGTGCGCCGCGTGGTTCGCCGAGTTGAGCCCCGAGCCGCCGAGTGTGAGCTTTCCGGGCTGCGCCTTTGCCGTCTTCACGAAATCCTGGAAGGTCTTGATGGCACTGGACTCGGGCACGATCAGCGCGTCCGGGGTGTAGTGGAACCAGAACGTGGGTGTTATGTCCTCGGTCTTGTACTGCACCAGGCCTTCGAACGGCGCGAGCACGATGTGCGGCAGGTTGATGCCGACGACGTTCAGGCCGTCGCCGGGCAGATTGTTTATCTGCGCCCACATGACCCCGCCGCCCACGCCCGGTTTGTACTGGATGATGGTTTCGATCGAGGGGCATCTCTTTTTCAGGACGAACTGCTGATGCCTCGCCGATATGTCGGATTCGCCGCCGGCGGGGAAGGCCTGCCAGTAAAGCAGGTTTTTCTCCGGGCAGACCTGCGCGAACGCCGCAGGGGCGATGGCCAGGCACGACAGGACGGCAAGCAGTCTCTTCATGATGGGATTGTCCTTTGGATTTTCTCGAAGTGTACCCGAGAAATCCTCGCCGCCAGCGGCGCGCTCATGCGGGCGGCTTGCCCCCGATCGGAAGCCGGATGCGCGCGACGAGGCCGCCGCCCTCGCGCGCAAGCAGAACGAAGCTGCCGCCGTGCGCGCGCACCACGCGCTCGACGATGGCGAGTCCCAGGCCCGCGCCGCCCTTGTCGCTGCGCGCCACCTCCAGCCGGGTGAAGGGCTGCTTCAGCCGTTCCGCTTCCGACTCCGGAACGCCGGGGCCGCGGTCCGCGACCTCGAGTACCGCCGCGCCGTTTTCGGCGCGCACCGCGACGCTCACTTCCTTTTCCCCGTAGCGCAGTGCATTGTCGATGAGGTTCAGCACGACGCGCCGCATCGACATGGCCTGCAGCGGCAGCTCGGGCACGCGGGAGAGCTCGGTCGCGACCGATTTTCCGTGACGGCGGTAATGCTCGGTGACTTCCGCCGCGATGGCGGCGAGATCGGCGTGCTGAAAGGCTTCGCCCCCGTCGGTTCTCGCAAAATCGAGAAACTGGTTGATGATGCGGTCCATCTCCTCGATGTCGGCGGTCATGCCGTCCTTGAGCTGGGAGTCGGCCCCGCTCATCTCCAGGCCCAGCCGCAGCCGCGACAGCGGCGTGCGCAGGTCGTGCGAAACGCCGGCGAGGATCAGCGCGCGGTCGGCGTCGAGCCGGGCAAGGTCTTTCGACATCTGATTGAACGCGTGCGACAGCGTGCGGATTTCCTCCGGACCGGTCTCGGAAATGGGCTCGGGGGTTTTCCCCTTGCCGATCGCGCCTGCGGCCTGGGCGAGCGCGCGCAAGGGGCGGTTGAGGCGGGACACGAGGAAGTACGCGGCGAGGAGGGACAGCGCCAGGGCGAGCGCGCTCCAGCCCATCCAGCGCAGGGCGATCTGCCGCTCGATGCGCTCGCGCGGCACGCGCACCCAGTACTCGTCGTCGTCGATGTGGAAGCTCAGCCACAGCCCCGGCTTGCCGTCGCGTTCGCTGGCGAAGCGCGTGTTGTTGCCGAGTTGCCGCCGCACCAGCTCGCTCACCAGGTTCAGCACCGGTCTGTCGGTGGGGGGCGCGAGGCGCTCGCCGGGTTCTGATGGGTAGACCTGGATGCCTTCGCGTTCGGAAAGCTCGGAGAGCAGTTCGTGGCGCCGTTCGGGCTGGGAAGTGATCAGCGCGGTGCGCGTGATGTTGACGATGCTGACGAGATTCTGCGAGATCTGCCGGGCGCGCGGCTCGACCTCATAGGCGCGGAAGATCCCGAACCAGGCGGCGGTGGTCGCGAGCACCAGTGCCGCGAGCAGGATGAAAGTGCGCCACAGGAGCGAACGCGGCCACAAAGCTACCCGCAATGTCTTGCCTCCGATTCGGGGAAGCACGAGGGGAGGGCTCCCCGCGTGTCGCCGCAGGACTTCATTGCGGCCGGCCATCGGGCACGAAGACGTAGCCGAAACCCCATACGGTCTGGATGTAGGCAGGCTGCGCCGGATCCTTTTCGACGAGCTTGCGCAGGCGTGAGATCTGGACGTCGATCGAGCGGTCGAACACTTCGTATTCGCGGCCTCGCGCGAGCTCCATCAGCTTGTCGCGCGACAGGGGCGTCCTCGGGTTCGTAACGAGGACCTTGAGCAGGGCGAATTCGCCCGTGGTGAGCGAGGTCGATTGGCCGTCGCGGTCGAGCGTGCGCGTCCCGAGGTTGACCGTCATGTTCCCGAAACTGACTTTTTCCGGCTCGACCGAGGGCGCGCCCGGCGGGAGCGATGCCGCACGGCGGCGCAATACCGCGTTGATGCGCGCCACCAACTCGCGCGGGTTGAAGGGTTTGGGGAGGTAGTCGTCGGCGCCCATTTCCAGACCGACGATGCGATCCACGTCCTCGCCCTTCGCGGTCAGCATGATGATGGGGACGGTGTTCTTCACGCCGCGCAGCCGCCGGCAGATCGACAGGCCGTCTTCGCCGGGAAGCATCAGATCCAGCACCAAGAGATCGACGCGCTCGCGCGCGAGCAGCTTGTCCATGCCCGCCGCATCCGAAACGGTGTGCACGCCGAACCCCTGCTCGGTCAGGTAGCGCTGCAGCAGGTCGCGCAGGCGCAGATCGTCGTCGACGACCAGAATTCTTGTTTTGGGATCAGCCATGGGACGGTATCGTAACCCGATGAGCGCCGTCGCTGCAGCGCGAGCGTAACAGCGCGTTGCCGGGCAGGTCGCAGAAACAAGTTGTTACAAACGACCGGCCGGGCATTGCAATCCCTGAAGTAAGATGCCTTTCGACGTCGTGCTGGAGCTCCACGGGAGAGAACGCGCGAGCGGGAGAATCAAGTGAAGAGTCTGATAGTTTTCGGCTGCATGGTGACGGTGCTGCTTGCGTCGTTTCCGGCGTTTGCGCAGCCCGCTCATGGCGGCCGGGGCGCCGCGCGCGGGCCGGGACGGCCGACGCCGCCCCAGCAGGTGCCGGCGCGCGACACCACCCAGGTCCGCGACGCGCGCATGACTCCAGAGCAACGCCAGCAATTGCGGCGCGACGTCCACGACCACGGCCGCGATATCTACCGCGACCGTTCCGGCCCCGGCCCCAACCGGCCCTGAGTTTTCCCCGCCCCTAGATCGCCGCGGCGATCGCCTTGCCGACGTCGGCGGTCGACGCCTTGCCTCCGATGTCGCGCGTGCGCGGACCCTCCGTCAGCACGCGCTCGATCGCGCGCACGATGGCGTCGGCCGCGTCCCGGTGCCCGAGATGCTCGAGCATCATCGCGCCCGACCAGATCTGCCCGATCGGGTTTGCGATGTTCTTGCCCGCGATGTCCGGGGCCGAGCCGTGCACCGGCTCGAATACCGAAGGAAATTTGCGCTCCGGGTTGATGTTGCCCGAGGGTGCGATGCCGATGGTGCCGGTGCACGCGGGGCCGAGGTCCGAGAGGATGTCGCCGAAGAGATTCGACCCGACCACCACGTCGAACCAGTCCGGGTGCTGGACGAAGTGCGCGGTGAGGATGTCGATGTGGTACTGGTCGGTCTTGATGTCCGGGTACTGCGCCGCCATGGCTTTGAAGCGCTCGTCCCAGTAGGGCAGGGTGATCGAGATTCCGTTCGACTTGGTAGCCGAGGTGAGGTGTTTTTTCGGACGGCTGCGCGCCAGCTCGAAGGCGTATTTCATGATCCGGTCTACGCCGTGGCGGGTGAAAGTGCTCTGCTGGACCACCGTTTCGCGTTCGGTGCCGCCGAATATCCGGCCGCCGATCGACGAGTACTCGCCTTCCGTGTTCTCGCGCACCACCCAGAAATCGATATCGCCCTGCTTGCGCCCCGCCAGCGGGGATTGAATCCCGGGCATCAGGCGCACCGGGCGAAGGTTGACGTACAGGTCGAAGTCGCGCCGCATCGGGATCAGCAACTCCCACAGCGACACGTGATCGGGCACGCCGGGAAAGCCGCAGGCGCCGAAGAACACGGCGTCGTGACCGCGGATGGTCGCGAGGCCGTCCTCGGGCATCATGCGCCCGTGCTTCAGGCGGTATTCGCAGCTCCAGGGAAATTCATCCCACTTGAATTCGATGCCGAACTTCCTGCCCGCCGCTTCGAGAGCGCGCACGCCCTCGGGCACGACTTCTTTTCCGATGCCGTCGCCGGGGATGACTGCGATTTTGTAGCGCTTCGTCAAGTTCCTGTCCTTTGCTCGTTGTTGTCGTTCCGCAAAACGAAGGCGAGTTCCGAAAAAGCCCGCGCAGTCATTTCAACAGTCCCATACGCCGGGCCATCTCGATGTATTCCTTCGATTGCTCCTGCATGAAGGCCGGCATTTTATCCAGCGAAACGTCGACCACCTCGAAGCCGCCGTCCTCCATCTGTTTGCGCAATTCAGGGTCCTTGTTGATTGCGGCGATCATGTCGGAGACCTGCTTGCGCAGCGCGGGAGGAGTGGATTTGGGCACCGCGACGCCGCGATAGGCGCCGCCCACCCAGTTGAATCCCAGCTCCTTGAAGGTCGGCACATCGGGCAGTTGCGGATGGCGCTTCTCGGTCGCCACCGCGAGAGCGCGCACCTTGCCTCTCAGCTGGATGGCGAAGGTGATGGAAGACATGGCTCCCGTGACGTGCTGGCCGATCACGGAGGAGGTGAGATCGCCGGTGCCCTTGAACGGCGCGTAAATGGTCTTGATTCCGGCGAGCACGTCGAGCTTCTCGTGGGCGAGATGATTCGCCGAATTGGTGCCCGAGCCGGCGAGGGAAAGCTGTCCCGGTTTTTGTTTCGCCGCGTTGACGAAATCCCGGAAGGTCTTGTACGGGCTGTCGTTCGCGACGACGAGGGCGTCCGGCGTGTAATGGAACCAGTACACGGGAACGATATCGTCGGTCTTGTACTGCACTTCGCCTTCCATCGGCTGTAGCACGATGGTGGGGAGGTTGACGCCCATGATGGTGTAGCCGTCGGCGGGCATGCCGTTCAGCTGCGCCCAGGCAAGCCCCCCGCCCGCACCCGGCTTGTACTCGATGATCATTTCGTGCGAATACTTCTTGCGGAACGCCAGCTGCTGGAAGCGCGCCGCGATATCGGACTCGCCGCCGGCGGCGAAGCCGATGTAATAGTGCACCGGCTTGTCGGGATAAACGTCCGCGGCGCCGGAGGCAAACGAGGCAAGAACTGCGAGGGAAGCGAAGATGGTGCGCAGGCGGTGCATGGGTGCTCCTCTGTCCGGCTCAGAAAGCGACATTGCGCCCACCCTTCAGCTTGAGCATCTCGCGCGCCTCGTCGGGCGCGGCGATCTGCAGGCCGAGCTCCTCCAGTATGCGGCGTATCTTGCCGACCTGCTCGGCGTTGGTCTTTGCGAGCGTGCCGCGCCCGAGCCACAGGCTGTCCTCCAGGCCCACCCGCACGTTGCCGCCCATGACCGCCGACTGCGCCGCGACGAACATCTGGTTGCGCCCGGCGCCGAGCACCGACCACAAATACTGGTCGCCGAACAGGCGGTCGGCGGTGCGCTTCATGTGCATCACGTCTTCCGGGTGCGGGCCGATGCCGCCGCGGATGCCGAACACCGACTGGATGAAAAGCGGCGGCTTCACCAGCTTGCGGTCGAGGAAATGCGCCGCTGTATACAAGTGGCCGATGTCGTAGCACTCGATCTCGAAACGGGTGTCGTTGCCGCTGCAGGACTGCAGGATGTAGGCGATGTCCTTGAAGGTGTTCTTGAAGATGCGCTCGTCGCTGCCGGCGAGGTAAGGCTTCTCCCAGTCGTACTTCCAGTCCTTGTAGCGCCCGAGCATCTCGTACAGGCCGAAATTCATCGAGCCCATGTTGAGCGAGGCGACCTCGGGTTTCAGTTGCAGCGCGGGCTGCAGCCTGTCCTCGATGGTCATGGTCGGCGCGCCGCCGGTGGTGAGGTTGATCACCACGTCCGACGCCGCCTTGATCTGCGGCAGGAAGCGCATGAACATCTTCGGATCCTGCGTCGGCCGGCCGTCGGCGGGCTCGCGCGCGTGCAGGTGCACGATCGCCGCGCCGGCCTTGGCCGCGCCGATCGCGGCCTCGGCGATTTCCTCCGGCGTGATCGGAAGATGCGGCGACATGGTCGGCGTGTGGATCGCGCCGGTGACCGCGCAGGTGATGATGACCTTCCCTTGGGCTGCTGCCATTAGTAATTCCTTGCTCTTGACGTCACTCCCGCGAAAGCGGGAGTCCAGTTGCGGTCTGAGACACTGGATCCCCGCTTTCGCGGGGATGACGGCGCGTGCATGACGCTCGCGCCGTCATTTCTTGTCTTCGACTTTGCCGACGCGCAGCACCGCATCGGCGAGTGCCTTTGCGTCCTTGTCCCAGAATTTCTGGAACTCGGGCGCGTCCAGGTAATACACGGGCGTTTCGATTTTCGACATGGCGTTCTTGAAATCCGGATCGTTGACCGCCTGACGCACGGCATTTCTCAGCGTCTGCAGAACGGGCGCGGGCGTGCCGGCGGGCGCGAACAGGCCCGACCAGATGTAGAACTCGGCGTTGTAGCCGAGCTCCTTGAAGGTGGGCACGTCCGGAAGCGAAGCGAGGCGCTTGTCGCCCCAGGTCGCGAGCGGCCGCAGCTTGCCGGCCTTGATCTGGCTGATGACCGCGGACGGTCCCGAGGCGAGCGCCTCGACCTGGCCGCCGAGGAGCGCCGCTACGGCGGGGCCGCCGCCCTGGTAGGGCACGTGAAAGAGCTTGATGTCCGCCGCGCTGGCGAAAATCTCCATCGCCATGTGCAGCGTGCCGTAGATCCCCGAGGAACTGTAGTTGATCTTGCCCGGGTTCTTTTTTGCCTCCTCGACGAAGTCCTTCACCGTTTTCCAGGGCGAATCGCTGCGGACCACCAGCACGGTCGGATCGGCGGAGATCAGCGCGATCGGCGCGAACTGATTCATTTCGTAGGCCGGCTTGCGGTCGAACAGTCTTTCGGCAGGAGGGATGATCGATATGGAAGACAACGCCATCAGGATGGTGTAGCCGTCGGGCTTGGAATTCGCAACCGCCGCCATGCCGACCGCGCCGCCGGCACCGGCCTTGTTCTCGACGAGGATGCGCTGCTTGAGAAATTTCTCCATGGTAATGGCCGTGGGCCGGCCGGTGAGATCGGCCACGCCGCCGGGCGGAAAAGGCACGAGCATGACGATCGGACGCGACGGATAGGCGTCCTGGGCGAGCGCCGGGCCCGCCAGGAGCGCCAGAGTTATTAACGCGATTCCTCGATGCATGTTTTCCTCCGAAGGATGCCTGCTCTTATTGTCGGCGCAATCATCCGGGCTGAAACGCCCGGCGTCAAGCGCCGCAGGCGGTTCTCCGATCCGCTAGAATTCCCGCGGAACTCATGCGACCATGAATCTGCTCGCGATCGATACCTCCACCGATTTCTGCTCTGTAGCCGCAAGCCGCGGCGCGGAACTGTTTTCGCGTCACGAGCGCGCGGGCCGGCGCCAGGCGGAGAGGATCCTCGACATCATCAACGAAGTGCTGAGCGAGGCGCGGCTCGAGATCGCGCAGATACAGGGCATCGCCTACGGCGCGGGTCCGGGTTCGTTTACCGGCCTTCGCATTGCGGCGGGTGTGACCCAGGGACTCGCGCTCGCGCGCGGCATCGGCGTGATCGGCGTCGGCACTCTGCTCGCTTTGGTCGAACAAGCGGTCGAAGACGCGGCGGAACAAGCGGCGGAGAAATCTGCGTGCGACCGGGTCATCGCCTGCCTCGATGCGCACATGGACGAGGTGTATCATGCCGCGTACCGCAGGGCCGGCGACGGATGGGAAGAAGTTTCCGCTCCCGGCGTGTACAAGCCCGAGGCCGTGCCCATTGCGTCCGGGGGAAAATGGCTCGGCTGCGGCGACGGCTTCGTCGCCTATCGCGAACGCCTGGCGGCGCGGCTCGGAGAAAGCGTTTCGGCGATCCGTGCCGAGGCGACTCCGACTGCGCGAGCGGTGCTGAAACTTGCGGCGCCGCGTTTTGCCGCGGGGGAAGCGAGTGATGCCGCGACGGCGATGCCGGTGTATTTGCGCGACAAGGTCGCGCTCAAGACGAGCGAACGCTGATGAGCGCGGTACTGCGACCCGCACCGAGATTCGAGCCGATGAGCGAGGCGGACCTTCGCCCGGTGATCGAGATCGAGGAAAGCCTCTATGAATTTCCCTGGACCCTCGGGAATTTTCGCGACTCGCTGCGCGCCGGATATGACTGCTGGGTGGTCCGCGACGGCAGGCAGCTGATCGGTTACGCGGTGCTGATACTGGCCGCGGGCGAGGCCCATCTCCTGAACCTGAGCATTGCCGCCCGTGTGCAGCGCCGCGGCCACGGGCGCAGCCTGCTCGAACACGTAATCGGAATCGCGCGGGAGCGCGAGACGAAGACCCTGTTTCTCGAAGTCCGCCCCACGAACGCCGTGGGCCAGCGTCTCTATGCCGGCTACGGCTTCAAGCAGGTCGGGGTGCGGCGCGGCTACTATCCCGCGCGTCGGGGGCGCGAAGACGCCCTCGTTCTGGCGCTCGAGCTGTGACTCGATCCGTGAATGCGCGGCGCGAGCGCTATCTGGAAGAGATGGGGCTGGCTCCCGTCTGGAAGCTGCGCGAGAGGCAGACCCAAACCGTCGCTCCCCATGCGACCGTTCCCGCAAAGCCCGCTCCGGTGCCGGAGTCGGGGAGCGAAGACCGGGTCCGGCTCGAGCCCTCATGGAAGGCGCGACTTCTCCCCGAATTTTCCCAGACGTATATGGACGGTTTGCGCGAGTTCCTGAAAAAGGAAAAGGCGGCGAAGAAGACCATCTACCCGCACGGCTCCGAATACTTTGCGGCACTAGCCCACACTCCTTTCGACAAGGTCAAGG